>WNGB01012300.1_pt1 | contig 11646 bp, 10 predicted proteins | sample 5400681 | NCBI WGS metagenome assembly WNGB01 (sample SAMN13153367, study PRJNA577476) | soil metagenome | isolation source: 115 cm soil or saprolite under grassland replicate 2 | place: USA:California | collected 2016-06-15 | reverse complement strand
GCCCGCCCGGCGTCCACGCCATGCAACTTGAGGAAGCGGTCATAGGTCTGCGGCGACGGTTTGGGCTCGAGTTCGGCCGCGACGATGTCGAACACGTCGTCGAAGTGCGCCCCGAGGCCAAGGCGCGCCAGCACGGCGTCGGCATGGCTGCGGGTGCCGTTGGTGAGGATGAGCTTGCGGCCGGCAAGCTTCTCGATCGCGGTACCGAGCGCCGGGTTGGGCTCTAACGGTGAGTGGTCAACCTGATGCACGAAGTCGAGGAAGTCATCGGGCTTCATGCCGTGCTCGGTCATCAGTCCGCGCATCGAGGTGCCGTAGCGTTTGTAATAGTCCTTCTGCAGCCGGAACGCGTCCTCCTTGCTGATCTTGAGGTAATCCGCGATGTAGTCGCGGATGCGCTCGTCGACCTGCTGCCAGAGATTGACGTGATGCGGGTAGAGGGTGTTGTCGAGGTCGAACACCCAGGTGTCGACCTGATCGAAGGCACGCGGGCCAGGGCGGGGCGAGAGGTTCATGGTGGATAGCGGTTCACAGACGTTCGCGCCTCTCCTAGCCGGGGAAAGGGCCGCGCAAAAGGCCCCCGCAAAAGGCCCCCGCCTATGTTAGTTAAGAGCTGGCTGGAGCCGTCGACCGTTAAGTAAGGATGTGTAACGTGGACCTGCCGGACGGAGTGCGGCTGACCCCGCTCAAGATGCATGCCGACGAGCGCGGCTGGGTCATGGAGATCTTTCGCAGCGAATGGGATGTGACCCATCCCTCGCGCCAATGGAATGCCGGCGTGTCCGGCCCGAACGTGATGCGTGGGGCGCACGTGCATCTCAAGCACACTGACTATCTCGCAGTGCTGGACGGCCGCGTGAGCATCGGGCTGTTCGACCTCCGGCCACGTTCGCGGGCCTACCGCAAGTCGGCCTTGGTTGAGCTCTCGGACCGGCGGCCCGCCGCGGTCACTTTGCCGCACGGGGTCTTGCACGCCATCTACAGTCACGAAGCAACCATGCACGTCTATGGCCTCGATCACTATTATGATCCCGGCGACGACTTGGCCTGCCGTTGGGACGATCCGGCGTTGGGCATCGCCTGGCCCTGCACCGACCCGGTTCTTAGCGATCGCGATCGCAGCGCCGGTTCGCTGGCCGAGATCGAGGCTACCTTGCGCCGGATGAATGTCGAGTTCGCTTAGTGCCCTGAACCCGAAGTTCGCATGCGATTGTGCCAGCAGTGTTTGGGAACTTCGGAATCGGACACTAACGCGCGCCGCGCCACAAGCGCTTGACGGCGCGTGACACCGCACGCATCGGCGCCGTCACGCGCCAGCTCGTCGAGCCCAGCACATTATCGAGGCGTCGATCGCGTTGCGCCACGATATCTCGCCACTGGCGACACTCGTCCCGGCTCTCCCGTAGCTGCCGCTCGCGTTCGGCCATGATCTCGGACCACTGACGCTTCTCGGTCTGGTGATCTTCCATTTGACGGTTGTGCTCCGCCCGCTGGCGGATGTCGTCCCGGCCCTGCGCCAGCAGCCGGTCGCCAAGATCGGCGAGCAGGCCGCGCATGATGCGCGTCATGCCGTCCGGCCTGGCAATGATATCGCTCCAGCGCTCGAGCTCCTGGGCGCATTGCTGCTGCGGCCAGCCGCGGCGGGTCGCCGTGTCGAAGTGCAACGTCACGGGAAAGCGCAGGAACTTGATCCGGCACCAGTCCGCGCGTTTGAACTTGTGCCACATGAAGTTGTCGGTCGGCACCTCTTCCGGGGTGGTCGACCAGCGCTCCGGCAGGCGGAAATAGGCATCGCGCCGATGCGCCCCATTCGACAGCCCGAAGCCGTCGCTGGCCCAGGGGCCGAGGCGGTTGAACTGCCACGTGAGCCACGGCTCGGTGAATTCGGGCGCGTCGAGGTCGAAATAGTAGGCCCGAATCTGGTCGTCCGGCGATACGTCGAGATGCATCGTCCCGACGAAGTCAGCGTCCTCAAGCGCCTCCTCCATCGCCTGTAGATGGCCGGGCAGCCAGAGATCGTCGTCACAGGCGTAACAGACGATGCGGCCCTGCGCCTCGTGCAGCGCGCGATCGCGGTTGAGCTCGCCCCGGCGCGGCCCCTTCGGCAGATCGAAGAAGCGGATGCGGTGGTCGTTGGCCTGCAGCGTCCGCACCACCGCGCGCATGGTGTCGTCGACACCGTCGCCGACGATGAAGATCTCGACGTCGTCGACGCCCTGGTCCTGGACGCTCTTCACCGCATAGGGAAGCGTCGCGAAGTGCGTGTGCGTGGGAATGAGGATGGTGGTACGGTGCATGGCCGGATTGGTCGGATCGTTGGGCCTGACACTTAGCCGCGCCACAGGCGCTTGACGGCGCGCGCCACCGCCCGCATCGGTGCCGTCAAGCGCCAGCTGGTTGAAGCCAGCAAATCGTCAAAGCGTCGCTCGCGTTGCGCCACGATCTCTGCCCACTGGCGGCACTCGTCCCGGCTCTCGCGCAGCTGCCGCTCGCGGTCGGCGACGATCTCTGCCCACTGGCGACACTCGTCCCGGCTCTCACGCAGCTGCCGTTCGCGCTGGGCCACGAACTCTCCCCACTGGCGATTCTCGTCTCGGCTCTCCCCTGGCTGCCGATCGCGCTCGGCTCGCTGGCGGATGTCGTCCCGGCTCTGCGCCAATAGCCGATCGCCGAGATCGGCAAGCAGGCCCCGCATGATGCGCATCATGCCGTCGTGAGCGGCGATGATGGCGCTCCAGCGTTCGACCTCCGCGGCGCGCTGCTCCTGGGTCCAGCCGCAGCGCTCGGCCTCGTCGAAGTGCAACGTCACCGGGAAGCGCAGGAACTTGGTGCGGCACCATTGCGCGCGCTTGAACTTGTGCCACATGAAAACATCGGTCGGCAGTCCGTCGGGCGTCGTCGACCAGCCCTCCGGCAGACGGAAATAGGCCTCGCGCCGATGCGCGCCGTTCGAGAACCCGAAGCCGTCGTTGGCCCAGGGGCCAAGCGGGGTGTGCTGCCATGCGAACCACGGCTCGATGAATTCGGGCGCGTGGAGATCGAAGTAGTAGGCCCGGATCCGGTCCTGCGGCGATACGTCGAGATGCATCGCGCCGACGAAATCCGCGTCCTCGAGCGCCTCCTCCATCGCCTGCAGGTGGCCGGGCAGCCACAGGTCGTCGTCGCAGGAATAGCAGACGATGCGGCCCTGCGCCTCGCGGAGCACCTGATCGCGATGGAGTTCGCCGCTGCGCGGTCCTTTCGGCAGGTCGAAGAAGCGGATGCGGGGATCGCCCGCCTGCAGCGCGCGAACTGTTGCGCGCATGGTGTCGTCGACGCCGTCGCCAATGATGAAAATCTCGATGTCGTCGACGCCCTGATCCTGGACGCGTTTCACCGCATAGGGGAGTGTCGCGAAATGCGTGTGGGTGGGAATGACGACGGTGGCACGGTGCATGGCCGTCACCGGCGCATCAGCGTGCCGGCGCCATGGTCGGTGAGGAGTTCGAGCAGCACCGCGTGCGGCACCCGGCCGTCGAGGACGACGACGCCTTCGACGCCGGCTTCGAGCGCGTAGAGGCAGGTTTCGACCTTCGGGATCATGCCGCCCGAAATCGTGCCGTCGGCGATCAGTGCCCGCGCCTCGTCGGCGGTGAGTTCCTTGATCAGTTTCTTGGACTTGTCGAGCACGCCCGGCACGTCGGTCAGGATCAGCAGCCGCTTGGCCTTGAGCGCGCCGGCGATGGCGCCGGCGAACGTGTCGGCATTGACGTTGTAGGTCACGCCCTCGGCGGAGGTGGCGAGCGGCGCCAGCACCGGGATCAGGTCGCGGCCGAGAATCTGGGTGAGCACGGTGATGTCGACCTTCTCGGGCTCCCCGACGAAGCCGAGATCGACCACGGTCTCGATGTTGGAGCCGGGGTCGGCGACCGAGCGGCTGAGCTTGCGGGCGGTGACCATGTTGCCGTCCTTGCCGCATAGCCCGACCGCCTTGCCGCCGGCGCCATTGATGAACCCGACGATCTGCTTGTTGATCGAGCCGGCGAGCACCATCTCCACGATCTCGATGGTTGCGGCATCGGTCACCCGCAGGCCGCCGGCGAATTCCGACTTGATATTGAGCCGCTTGAGCATCTCGCCGATCTGCGGCCCGCCCCCGTGCACCACCACCGGGTTGATGGCGGTCTGCTCCATCAGCACGATGTCGCGGGCGAAGTTCCGGGCCATCTCCTCCTCGCCCATGGCGTGGCCGCCATATTTCACCACCACGATCTCTTCGTCGTAGCGCTGCATGTGCGGCAGCGCCTCCGACAGGACGCGGGCGATATCGTGGGGGGAGACGGTCATGGTGCGGTCCCGGCTTGCTCTCGGCGGAGCCTTTTAGCGGGCGCGGCGCGGGCGGGGAAGGGTGCCTGGTGGTGGCACATGTTCTCGGCGGCGAACCGGTGCCCGCTTCGCAGGAACATGCGCTAGCCTCGCTTTGCGACGAGCCGCGCGATCGCCGCGCGCAAGTCGGGGATGCCGGCGCCGGTGCGGGCCGAGGTCACCAGCAGGTCGGGAAAGGCCGCCGGATGCTTGGCGAGCGCCGCGCGGGTTGCGGCCGTGCGCGCGTCGAGGTCGGCCGCGGTCACCTGGTCGGCCTTGGTCAGCACGATCTGGTAGTTCACCGCCGCCTTGTCGAGCGTCTCGAGCACGCCGTCGTCGACCGCTGTAAGGCCGCGCCGCGCATCGACCAGCAGATAGACCCGCATGAGATTGGCGCGGCCCCGCAGGAAGTCATGGATCAGCGCGGTCCAGGCCCTGACCTTGGTCTTGGCGACGGCGGCGTAGCCGTAGCCCGGCATGTCGACCAGCGCGAGCTTGCCCGGCCCGGCAAAGAAGATCAACTCCTGGGTGCGGCCCGGGGTGTGCGATGTGCGCGCGAGCGCGTTTCGGCCGGTGAGCGCGTTGATCAGGCTCGATTTGCCGACATTGGAGCGGCCCGCGAAGGCGATCTCGTGGCCGCGCATCGGCGGCAGCGCCGGCAGCGAGCCGGCGGCGGCGGTGAATTGCCACTCGCCGGCAAACAGCTTGCGGCCGGATTCGACTTCGTCGGCTGTGAATTCGAACGCAGACGCGGGCGCCCCGTTCATGACGCTCGGCCGCTCACGACGACGAGCCGCTTACGCCGGCGTCACTTTTTTTTTTGAAGAGGTTCTTGATGAAGTTTTTTAGCTTTCCCCCGGTGCGCTTCAGATTGTCGAACAGCTCGACCTTGGCGCCGTGCTTGCGCATGATCACGCTCTGCTGGAGCACCGAGAGCGTGTTGTTCCAGGCCCAGTAGATCACCAGCCCGGCCGAGAAGCTCGCCAGCATGAAGGTGAAGATCACCGGCATCCAATCGAAGATCATCTGCTGGGTCGGATCCGGCGGCGGCGGGTTGAGCTTCATCTGCACCCACATGGTCACGCCCATGACCAGCGGCCAGGCGCCGAGCATCAGGAACGAGCCGATGAACGGCACCACCGAGGGGTCCCACGGGATCAGCCCGAACAGGTTGAAGACCGTGGTCGGATCGGGCGCCGAGAGGTCCTTGATCCACCCGAAGAACGGCGCGTGCCGCATCTCGATGGTGACGAACAGCACCTTATAGAGCGCGAAGAACACCGGAATCTGGATCACGATCGGCAGGCAGCCGGCGATCGGATTGATCTTCTCCTTCTTGTAGAGCTCCATCATCGCCTGTTGCTGCTTCATCTTGTCGTCCGCATAGCGCTCGCGGATCGCCACCATCTCCGGCTGCACCGCCTTCATCTTCGCCATCGAGGCGTAAGACTTGTTGGCGAGCGGGAAGAAGATGATCTTGATGAGGACGGTGATGAGCAGGATCGCGATGCCGAAATTGCCGACGAGGTGATAGATCCAGTCCATCGTCAGGAACAACGGCTTGGTGATGAAGTAGAACATGCCCCAGTCGATCACCTTGTCGAAGCGGTCGATCTTCAGAGCGTCCTTGTAGCCATCGACGATCGAGACTTCCTTGGCGCCGGCGAACACGCGCGTGCTGGCGGTCGCACTCCCCGCCGGGGCGACCGTGATCGGGTCGAGGAAGTAGTCGGCCTGGTAGGTCTTGATCGTGCCGATCTGGCCGAACAGGAAGCGGGCGTTGATCTTGGCGCTCGGGTCGGGGATCAGCGTGGCGGCCCAATACTTGTCGGTGATGCCGAGCCAGCCGCTGGTGGCATTGAACCGATCCTCCTTGTTCTTTTCGAGATTGGCGTAAGTCTCCTCCTGCAGCCGGTCGGCGAGCACGCCGATCATGCCCTCGTGCAGGATGTAGAAACCTTCGAGCTTGGGCGTGCTGTGGCGCGAGATCAGCGCGAACGGATGCAGCGACACCGGCACCGCACTGCGGTTGAAGACCTCGTCCTTGACCGCGAACAGATATTTGTCATCGACCGTGAAGGTGCGGCGGAACTCGAGCCCCTCGCCGTTATCGTAGGTGAGCGTGACCGGACGATCGACCGTGAGCGCGCCTGCACCCTGCTGCGTCCACAGCGTATTCTCATCCGGCCGCTTCACCGTCGCGCCGGACGCCGCGAGCCAGCCGAAATCGGCGTAGAGCGGATGCGGGCTTCCGGACGGCGACAGGAACACGATCGGGGGCGATTTCGGATCGACGGTCTCGCGATACTGCGTGAACGACAGGTCGTCGATGCGTCCGCCCTTGAGCGCGATCGAGCCGGCGAGGCGGGAGGTCTCGATGCGCACGCGCGGCGACTGCGCCAGTGCTTCCTCGCGCGTGAGCACCTTGGCAGGTGGCGGTTCGGCCGGCGGCGGCGCGCCGGGGGCGCCTGCGCCCGGCGGCTGCTGGTTCGGCGGCGGTACCGGCTTCTGCCCTGGAAACCCGAACAGGAGGTTCCACCCGATCAGGATGATCCCGGAGAGCACGATGAACAGGAGTGTGTTCTTCTGGTCGTTCATGTCGGGGTTCGCAGCCGCCGCAGCGCCTTGGTGAAATCTTCGCGCATCCGCTCGAACGGCAGCGACAACGCGGCTCGCCGTCCAATCAGCACATAATCATGGCCGGACCGCAGCCTATCTGCGGCCGAAAGCCTCACGATTTCGCGCAGCCGGCGGCGGACGCGATTGCGTTCGACGGCGTTGCCGACCTTCTTCGACACCGTGAAGCCGACACGGATCGCACCGCCATCGCCGCGATCGAGCGCCTGCAAGACGAATGCCGCTGTCGCCACCTTGGCTCCTTGGGCGGCGGCCAGGAAATCGGCGCGCTGCCGCAGTCGTTCCATGCGAGTGCGCCCGGCGGCCGCCTCAGGCGCTGAGCTGCTTGCGGCCCTGCCCGCGCCGTTTCGAGAGCACCTTGCGACCACCCTTGGTCGCCATGCGCGCGCGGAAACCGTGACGGCGCTTGCGCACCAGCTTGCTCGGTTGATAGGTCCGCTTCACCGGTCTGTCTCCGCTTGCCGTTGGGGGCTGCCGATCGCTCGCCGTCGCGGCGCTGATCGATTGTGGCCCCGAAAACGGCCATGGATCGGGGGGTTGCCGCCATTCAAGTCCCGCGGCTTATAAGGGAGGGCAGCCTTGCTCGTCAATGCGAGGCACCAAAGCGTGACAACTCCGTGAAACGGCCACAAGGTCGGCCAAAATGACGCTGAAATGTCATCGTGGCGGCGCCGGGCCATGGTTAAGTCATCGAACCTGCATCCGCCCAGAACCGCGACGGCGGGCGCCCCGCCCGGCGTGTCGAAACCGACGGTGATCATGTCCGCCGACCACGCGCCACCGCACGATGCTGCCGGCCGCTTTTCCTGGCGCCGGATCGCGCCGTTCGCGGTGCTGCTCGCGCTGCTTATCGCCGTCTATGCGACCGGCTCGCACCGGCACCTGTCGCTCGAGACCCTGGTCAGGAACAGCGCCGCGATCGATGCGTTCATCGCGGCGCATCGCGCGACCGCGCTCCTGGTCTTTGTCGCGGTCTATGCGGCCGGTGCCGCGCTCGCGATCCCGGCCGGCGTTGTGCTCGCGGTCATCGGCGGGTTCCTGTTCGGGGCGCCGCTCGGTGGCTTCGCCGCGATGGTCGGCTCGACGATGGGCGCGACGTTGGTGTTTGCGATTGCGCGCAGCGCCTTCGGCGGAGAGCTCATCCGCCGCGCCGGCCCGTCCCTGGCGCGGTTCGCCGACGGATTTCGCGCCGATGCGTTCTGCTACGTGCTCTGCCTGCGGCTGTTGCCGGTGCCATCCTGGTTCACCAACCTGACGGCGGCGCTGTTTCGCGTGCGGATCAAGACGTTCGTGGCCGCGACCGCGCTCGGCCGCACCCCGGGCAGCTTCGTGTTCGCGCTGCTCGGCGCCGGGCTCGGCAGCGTGATCGTGGCCGAGGCGGCGGCCTATCATGCCTGCCTGGCCGCCGGTGGGCTCGATTGCCGGGTCGGCTTCGATCCGGCTAACGTGCTGACGCCGACGGTCCTGGCGGCGCTCATTGCGCTCGGCCTGCTTGCGTTGGTGCCGGTGTTCGCCCGGCGGCTCATCTCGCGGCGCGTGGCGGCCGCACCGGCCCCGGAGCGCCCCCGATCCACCGCGTAACGGAGAGGCCTGGTGGAGCTGCTCAAGCCCGATCTCTGCATCATCGGCGCGGGCGCCGGCGGCCTCGACGTGGCGGCCGCTGCCGCGCTCGCCGGCAAGGCGGTGGTGCTGGTGGCGAAGGGCAAGATCGGCGGCGGGCGGCTCCACGGCGGCGCGGTGCCCTCGAAGGCGCTGGTCGCGGCCAGCCGGCAGATGCATCGCAGCGCGCAGGCGGCGGCCTTCGGCGTGAGCGCGGTGCCGCCCGTGGCCGATTTCCACAAGCTCGCCGCCCACATCGACGGCGTCGTCGCCGCGTTGACGCCGGACAGCACCAAGGAGCGCTTCACCGGCCTCGGCGTGCGCGTGATCGAAGGCGCGGCGCAGTTCAAGAACCGCCGCCGGCTCATGGTCGGCGAGACGATCGAGATCAGGGCGCGGCGCACCGTCATCGCCACCGGTTCGGCGCCGGCGCTGCCCGACATCGCGGGGCTGGCGGAGGCGCCCGCTCTCACCAGCGAGACCATTCTCGGGCTGGGCAAGTGTCCGCAGCACCTGATCGTCATCGGCGCGGAGGCGGCCGGGCTCGAGTTCGCGCAGGCGTTCCGCCGGCTCGGCGCCAGTGTCACCGTGCTCGCCGACGCGGCGCCGCTCTCCGCCGAGGATCCCGAGTGCGCGCGCATCGTGCTCGATGCGCTGGTGCGCGACGGCGTCGTGATGCGCGCCGGCGTGGCGATCGCGCGCGTCGCCAAGACGCAGGACGGGGTGCAGGTGGTGATCGGCGGCGCCGGCGGCGAGGAGACGATCGACGGCAGCCACCTGCTGGTGACGAGCGCGCGGCAGCCCAACCTCGACGGGCTCGCGCTCGACAAGGCCAAGGTCAAATGCGGACCGCAGGGCATCCTCGTCAACGCCACGCTGCGCACCAGCAATCGCCGCATCTATGCCATCGGCGACGTCACCGGCGCGCTGCCGTTCGCCCATGTGGCGCGGTACCAGGCCGGCCTGGTGGTGCAGAACGCGCTGTTCGGGACGTCGGCGGCGGTGGACCTGGACGGCGTCCCGCGCGTCACCTTTACCGACCCGGAACTTGCGCACGTGGGCATCACCGACGCCGAGGCCGCGCGCCGCCGCCTCCCCTGCCGGGTGTTGCGCTGGCCGTTTCGGGAGAACGACCGGGCCCAGATCGAGCGCGAGGTAGAGGGCCACATCAAGGTCGTGACCGACCCGAAGGGCAAGGTGCTGGGCGCCACCATCGTCGGGGCTCAGGCGGGCGAGCTGATCGCCACCTGGTCGCTGGCGGTCGCCCAAGGCCTCGATATCCAGGCCATTGCTGGTATTGTGCTGCCGTATCCGACCCTGGCCGACGTTGGAAAACGGGTCGCCATGACCTATTTCACCGTTGGTTCGACGCGCAGTTGGGTGCGGCGCATGATAGGTTTGCTGCGCCGCTCCCACTGAGCCGGGGCCAGGGCCGGGGGCGCAAGCGGACACCCGCGATGGACGACACGACGCAACGACCCCAAGCCGGGGATCAAGCCGCGGATCGGGCTGCTCCAGACGTGGCCTGCGCCCGGGTCCCGCGCCTGGGACTCTCCGGCAAGCTCCTCATCCTCACGACCCTGTTCGTGATGATCGCGGAAGTGCTGATCTATGTGCCCTCGATCGCCAATTTCCGCCTGACCTGGCTCAACGACCGGCTGTCCGCCGCCTATACCGCCGCGCTGGTGCTGAGCGCCGCGCCGGAAGGGATGGTGCCCGACACCCTGGCGCGGCAGATCCTCGAATCGATCGGCGCCCGGGCGGTTGCGATGAAGACCGGCAACCAGCGCAAGCTGCTCGCGGTCACCGAGATCCCGCCGGGCGGCGTCGATCACGAGGTCGACGTGCGCAACGTGCCCTGGCACCGCGCCATCATCGACGCCTTCGACACGCTGTTCTCCACCGACAACGACGTGATCCTGGCGCGCGCGCCGGCGCCGGCGGGCGCCGAGTTCATCGAGATCATCGTCGACGAGGTGCCGCTGCGCAACGCGATGTGGGCGTACTCGTTCGACATCCTCAAGGTCTCGCTGCTGATCTCCGTGATCACCGCGATGCTGGTCTTCTTCGCGCTGCATTATCTGTTCGTCCGCCCGCTGCGCCGGATCACCGCCAACATGACCGCGTTCCACGGCGCGCCGGAGAATCCCACGAGCATCATCGTCGCCTCCGGCCGCCAGGACGAGATCGGCACCGCCGAGCGCGAGCTTGCCGCCATGCAGGGCGACCTCGCCTCGATGCTGCAGCAGAAGAGCCGGCTCGCCGCGCTCGGGCTCGCGGTCTCGAAGATCAATCACGATCTGCGCAACCTCCTGACCTCCGCGCAGCTGTTCTCGGATCGGCTCTCGAGCCTCAACGATCCGCGCGTGCAGCGTTTTGCCCCGAAGCTGATGCGCGCGCTCGAGCGCGCGATCGCGTTCTGCCAGTCGACGTTGTCCTACGGCCAGGCCCACGAGCCGCCGCCGGATCGCCGGATGGTGGCGCTCGAGCCGCTGGTCGAGGAGGTGCGCGAGACGCTGGAGCTCGGCCCGGACGCGAAGATCCGCTGGGTCGGCGCGGTCGAGCGCGGGCTCATGGTCGATGCCGACCCCGATCAGCTGTTCCGCGTGCTGCTCAATCTGGCGCGCAACGCCGTGCAGGCGCTCGAGACCCGCGCGCCGAACGAGCCCGGCCGCGATCAGGTTCGCATCACCGGCCGGCGCGAGGGCGCGGTGGTTGCGATCGAGGTCTCCGACACCGGCCCGGGCCTGGGCGAGAGGACCCGCGCGCACCTGTTCGAAGCCTTCCAGGGCTCGACTCGTCCCGGCGGCACCGGGCTCGGGCTTGCGATCGCGTCGGAGCTCGTCCGCGCCCACGGCGGCGAGATCCGGCTCGTTGACGGCACCATCGGGGCGACCTTCCGGCTCACCGTCCCGGACCGCGCAGTCGAGCTTGGCGCGCGGCGCAGCGAGCGGGCGCGGGCGTGAGCTGCCTATCCATATCCCTCCCTGCGACGCGGGAGGGTGGCGAGGCGCGTGGCGCCGAGCCGGGAAGGGGTGGAATGGCGGCTGAAGCAGCCTTGGGGTC
>WNGB01012296.1_pt1 | contig 11648 bp, 12 predicted proteins | sample 5400681 | NCBI WGS metagenome assembly WNGB01 (sample SAMN13153367, study PRJNA577476) | soil metagenome | isolation source: 115 cm soil or saprolite under grassland replicate 2 | place: USA:California | collected 2016-06-15 | reverse complement strand
CCTGTTTGTCCTGACTTCAAATCACACTCTTATGCATGCCGGACAGTTTACGGTCGTGCGCCGCAAACTGGGCAAGCCGATCCTGTTCTGAGCGGCGGAGACAACCCCTCCCCCCAACCCCCTCCCCGCAACGGAGAGGGGGAGCAAGCCAGACATCTTTTCTTCTCCCCCTCTCCGTTGCGGGGAGGGGTTGTCTCCGCCGCTCAGAACAGGATCGGCTTGCCCAGTTTGCGGCGCACGACCGTAAACTGTCCGGCATGCATAAGAGTGTGATTTGAAGTCAGGACAAACAGGGCCCCGAGCGTCGGCGCGAACTTCGCCATTCTACCTTCCGTCGGCCGGTCGAGGTCCGCGTCGGACAGTTTGGCCAGCGCCGCGATGGTGGCAGAGCGCACCTTGCCGAACAGGTCGAGATACTCGGCCTTGGTCTTGAAACCTGGTGACGAATCCGTCGTGGCGGCAGTCTGTGCATGGGTCTCGGCGAACCCGGACGGCAACGTGGGATAGGCGGCGTCCGGCAGGCCCATTTTGACGAGCTGCGGCTCGGAACTGATCAGGTGCCCCAACTGCCAGGCGATGTGATTGGCCACAGGTACCGGCCGCACGAGCAAATCGGCATCGGACAGATCCGCCAGATACATGTCCACCATGTTCTTGGTGGCGTTCAGCGAGGTCTGGATAACGTCCCTGGCATTCATCGCGTTGCTCCCAGGCGATTGGCACAGATCCAGCCCACCGTTTCCATAGGTGGGCGTCTCGCCAAGTATTGTAGGGAGGAACGTGGGCTTTGGAGTGCGGCGCTGGCTCACCGCACTCCAAAGCACAGATCAATTCTCGCTGAAATCGAACTTCTGGGCGCCGTCCTTGGCGAGCGGATTCTGGACGAACTTCTTGTGGCATTCGGAGCAGAGATCGTAGCGGAAGTGCTTGCACGGTTCGACGATGTCGGGGCTCGTCTCGTTCTCTTCCAGCTCCTGGAGAGCCTGGCTGAGCGCCTCCATGTGATCCTCATCGAGGTCCGCCTCGGTCAGTTCCGCCGGGTCATGGGCGGCGTAGGCTTCAATCTTGACTACATAGCGATGGTCCTCCCCGGCGCGAATCTCCTTGCCGCACAGATCACACGTGACGTGAAGCATGGACGAGTCACCCTCCCATATCGCGCATCCGGAACCCGTTGGGGCGGCCATTCCGGAGACGCCCTGCAGTCCTGAAACCAAGCGAATCGCTGGTTTGCGAGCAGGATTGCTCTCTATCCATCCGTCGCAGTTTTTGCGCTTCCTGTCAAGCTGAATCCAGGAAATCTCGCAACTTTGCCGGAGGGACGCACTTTGCCGGCCCTGCTGGTTTTTCCGTCTTGCAGGCGCCCACCAACCCGAAGCGTAAGCGAGGGACCATGCTGCCCCCTCGCTTACGCTTCGGGTTGGTGTGCTGTATCGAATATCTCTTAAGTATCTTTCTCGTCGCGATGGACCAGCTGCGGCGAGAACGCGGGCAGGCAAACAGCGATGTACTCGGCGCCGTCCGGGTCGGGGGTGCTGTACTGCACCCATTCGCCGCGGTGAGCGACGACTGCCTGCCCGGCACGGACGTCGAGAGCGCCGCCGCGATACGCCACGCGCAGCAGGCCGCGCAGCACGATGGTGAACTCGTCGAACTCCGGCTCCTGCCCCGGCTCAACCCAGCCGCCGGGGCTGCGCATGTGCGCGATGCTGATTTGCTCGTTACGCGAGTTCACTCGTCCCACATACTCGTCGATCAGTTTCGGCTTGTTGCCCGCGGCCTCGATGCGCGTCGGCATGGCGATGAGTGTCGGCATGATGATCTCCTTGCACGGGCGCCGGCGACGAGGGCGCCTCGCGTTCAGAGATAGGGATCCGCCCGCCTCGGTCCAGCCAGGCGTGGGCGAACGCGGCCAGGCCGAGCAGGTGGCCGACGGCGAACAGCGGCCAGTTGAAGGGATTCGGCAAGCCGCCAGCGACGATGTGGGGATAGTCCCAGCAGAACGCCGTGATGAGGACGCAACCGCTCGCCGTCAGGGTGAGGCAATGTCCCCAGCCCAGCCGCAGCGGTCGCCCGACCGCCTCGCGCCACAAGGACAGGGCGCCGGTCGCGACCATCGACACGGCAACCAGCAGCGGCGCCAGCACCGGGGCGACCCACACCACCGGCAGCAGGAACAGGAGATCCCACGTCAGCAGCGAGGCGGGCCAGTCGAGCAGCACCTTGAGGAAGACGTAATAGAACACGTCCCACAGGCCGAAGACCAGCACGAACGCGGCGAACCACTGCCGCCCGTTGCGCGCCACCGCCAGCGCCGCGCCGGCGAGCATGACGAGCGTGGCGACTTCGCGGAGCAACTCCGTCTTTGGCCAGTTGACGACCTCCGCGCCCTCGACGGTGAGGCGCTCCAGCGGAATGAACGGCAGGAGATCGCCTGGTGCGCGGCTCGGATAGAGGCGCTGATGCCTCGGCTCGTAAGCCGCGCGCATGTAGACGACGACGGCGGCCTCGACGTAGCCGAACGCGATGCCGAAGAGCGTTAGCGCCGCGAGGGTTCGCCACAGGCTTGCGGATTGGCGTTCAGGCAACGGACACCTCGCGCGGTTGGACCCGAGTGGCCAGGCCCGCACCGTGCGGGGCCATCATGCCGAGAACCCGATGCATTTGCTGCCAGCACGCCCGCCAGAAACTGCGCAGGTCGAAACCGCCAGCGCGGAGGGCGCAGCGATGCTTGCCCCACACCAGCAGGCAGGTGCCGCTGAACAGCATTCGATGCCAGCCGTGCGCCAGTCGCACGCGCCAGCGCAAGCGCTCGCGGCGCAGAAGCGCCAATCGTTCGGCGTGAAAGCGCATGTGCTGGACCTCGTCGCGCAGCAGCTGATCGCAGATGCGGCGCAGGAGTGGGCATCGGGTAGCCCGCCGCAGGGCAATGTAGTAAACCTTGCCGACCGTTTCCGCGGTCAGCAACACGCCGATGGCTGTCTCCAGACCGGCGAGGCGGCGCAGCCGCCGGAAAGCCCCATCCAGCCGCGAATGCTGCAAACGCGGGATCCCCGCCAGGTCCAGGTAGCGGCCAAGGACGGCAGCGTGCCGCTGCTCCTCGCCGACGAAGAGGCGCATCGCTTCAAGATAATCCGGATCGCCGTTCTGCTCGGCGTAGGCCGCGGCGCGGTCCAACAAGTTCCGTCCTTCTGAACTTTCGCCGAGCTGAAAATCCTGGATCGAGGCGGCGACCGCATCGCGTTCAACCTCGGTGAGTTGTGCGCCCCAGTGCCACGGAATCGGCAGGAGACGCTGGGCGTTCGCTCGGTAATACGCGCACCATTGCGTTGCCGACCAGGGCGCGGCGCGCACCGTCCCTGGCAGCGCTTGCACGCGAGACATTGCAGACTCCTTTTATGGGAATGAGGAAGGGTAAGATGGGCGAGCGGCGGGGCGTAAGCCCCGCGGGTGAGAGCGTTCCACCGGCGGGCTTACGCCCCGCCGCTCGCCAGGACAGTCGTTTTCTCAGGAGTGATAACCGACGACGGATGGCATTCGTAACAAGGCTTGATACACATTCTCGATGGTTTCATCGAGCGTTGACGTGCCGGCTGTCAGGCCAACGGTCACGACGCCATCGAACCACGCCGGATCGAGGTCCGCCGCGCTCTGAACGTGAAATGCCGGGACGTTTTTCTCGCGGCAGCGGGCGACCAGCTCGCGCGTGTTGTTCGAGTTGCGGCCGCCGACGACCACCACCGCCTCGACCTGCTCCAGTAACCGCTCCAGGGCGCGCTGATGGTCCTTGGTCGGATGGCAGACCGTATCGAGGAAGCGGATGTCCGCGTCGGGATTGTGCTCCGCGATGGCGGCGCGGATACACTCGACGTGCCGTGCCGGCGAGGTCGTCTGGCACATGATGCCCAGCCGCCGCGACGGGTAACGCCGCACCTCTTCGGGAGCCTGGATCACGTCGAAACTGTGGAGATCCTCGACGATGCCCTGCACCTCGACATGACCGCGACGCCCGATGACGAGGACGTGATAGCCCTCGGCCTGCAATTTCTGAGCGGCGGTATGTGCCCGCGTCACGAGAGGGCAGGTCGTATCGACGAGCCGCTTGCCCGCGGCCTCCAGCCGTCGCCGCTCGACGTCGCTGACGCCGTGCGCCGTGATCAGCACCGTATCGGTGGGAGGGAGTTCGTGGCGGGCGTTTTCGCTCGCCATGCGAAAGCCGCGCGCCCCGAGTTGGATCAGCACGGCCTCGTTGTGGACGAGTTCGCCGTGGATGGTCACCTGCTCCGGCCGCTCGACGTCTTCGAGCACCTTGAGGGCGTCGCGGACGCCGAAACACATGCCCAGCACCTCGGCTCGAATGACCTTCATCGGGATTCCTTTCTGCAGCGTTGACCACGCGGAGTTGCTAACCGTGCTGCTGCGGGCGGCGCAACCGACCGCTACCCGTCCGCGACTCACGACCGAGCGTTACCGTTGTCCCCCGTTAACTTTGCACCGCAAAGTTTCAGGAGAAAAAAAAGGGCGCGACGGGCCGTTTACGCCGGCGACCAGCCTTCAGAAAGCGCCGGTGGCGCCACTTCCGGCTTGGTGGACAGGGCGTCGGTGACCACGTTCTCCAGGACCGTGATGTACTCCAGAAAGCGCTTGCGGCCATCGGTTGTCAGACGACACAGCGTCTGCGGCCGATTGCCCTGCCAGCCTTTCCACACTTCGACCAGGCCCGCCTCGTGCAATACTTGCAAGTGGCGGCTAAGATTGCCATCTGTGAGAGAGCAAAGCTCTTTCAAGTCGCCGAAGAGGAGGCCGTTGGGGTGCGTCGCCAGCGACGTCACGATGCCCAGGCGGGCTTTCTCGTGGATGACGCGGTCGAGGCCGTCGTAGGAGTAGCGGCCAGAGGCCCCCGAGCCATGCAGGACGGCGGGGGAGGGGGCCGAAACACCAACAGTGTCAGTCAACTTGTTCTTGGGGTTCCCCATCAGTGCGTTCCAGTGTCCAGTAGAGAACGGCCGCCGCCAACAGCTGGCCGGCGCCGAACGTAATGCCCATCGCCCACGGCGACAGGGCGGCCTCACGAAGGGTCAGGCAAACGGTGCCAGCCGCGATGTAGAAGACACCGACCCAGAATGTCGCCTTGGGCAGAAGACGAAAAGAGGCGAAGATGCCCAGGCTAAACAGGATGGCCCACAGCCCCGGCAGCATCCACAGGTTTTCGCGGGCGTGGGCGACGATCACGAACATCACCAGCCCGCCGGCGATGATCGACGGCAAGAACTGCCCCAGCGCCAGCCACACCGTTTGCCGCTCCACGGACGATGCAGAGCGGCGAAAGTGCAGCGCCATCTCCAGGCCGGTCGCCAGCATGCTGAGCAGCGCGGCGCCGACCCACAGGGCGATGTAGGCGGCGATGTTCTGGGCAGGATCGGGGAGCCAGAGTTGCTGCACGCCGGCGACCGCCAGCGCAATCAGTCCGGAAAAGGCGACCGGCAGGGCACGATAGCCGCGAAACACCTCGGTCCGCGCCACCTGGCGGCGGATCTCGGAGATCTGGGTCAGCGCTTCGCGAAGCTCCATGACTGGGCCTGATCTCCGGGATAGACGAGCGAGCCTCCTTACCAGAATCGGCAGGACGTCCCTGTGACTTTACATCGCAAAGTATACCGGCATCGTCAAGGGGGTCAAGAGCTGTCCACGACTGCGGCCGCTCTGTAGAGTCACCTGCAGCGACACATTCTGAGCCCGTGGGCGGGAGGTTGGTTCCTCCCGGCGGGCGCCCAACCGCCGAGGTGGCACATGGGAAAGCGGAAAAAACGTGAGCAATCTGAAGGCGGGTTTACCGTCCCGTTGTCTCCTGGAGCGAGGCGTGCGCTGGTCGGGCTCCTCATCCTGGCAGTGCTTGGCGGGGTGATCTACTTCTTGATCGTGCGCTTCCAGGGACGCTCAGCGATTCTCGCCCGGCACGAGGCCAGCCTCCAGGATTACCTCAAGGTACGAGGCACAGGAGCCGCTCCCGCGCAACCCTACGTGCGAGGCAAGATCGTCACGGTTGATCGCACCGTCAAGGAGATTGACCCCATCTTCCTGGATCTGCCCGCCGATCTTCGCGCTGACAGTCAAGAGGATGTGGGCGCCGTCGTGTTCCTGAACTGGCAGATGAAGGACACCGGGTTGGTTGTGGTCACCAAGGGCACGACCCCCGTACCCGGTGCCCCAAGGCTCTACGAGAGGACATGCGACATTACGGTTGTCGATCGCACGACCGGGCAGGTTTCCGCACAGACGACAGTCACCAGTAAACTGAATCAGGAAAAATATGTCCCAGACGACATCCACGAGGGCAGACCGGTTTCGCAGGTGTTGTCCTACTTGACAGGCCTGACGCGAAAATAAGCGACAAAGCAGGTCGCCATAATCACCCGTCCAGGTCCGCGGTATCCAGTCGGCCCTCCGTCTGCAGCCGGCGGAAATCGTCGAGAGTGCGGCGAATCCCTTCGACCAGTGGCGTGCGCGACATCGGCCCCAGGTCGTGCTGCAGGGCGCTGTCGTCCAGGTCGTAGGCGATGGCGATCTGCCGCTCCCCAAAGGTGATTAGTCGAGACGCCGCCGCATCGACCTCGCATAGCGCCTTGTGGAACGTGGGCAGATCCACGACATCACCGCGCAGGTTGTACGACTTCGCCCCGTGGTACGGCGCCTCCAGGCAGCGCACGAAGATCTTCGCCACGTCATCGACGTACTGCAGATCCTGCCAGCCGCCATAGCTGATGTGATAGGGCCGGCCGAGCGCGAGTGACTTGATCGCCTTGGTCGGCTCGCTGGTCATGCCGAAATCGCGGCCGACGCCGTAGACCGTCCAGGGTCGCAGCCCGACGCTCGACAGGCCGTGATCCTGGAAGTAAACGCGCGCGTTGCCCTCGTTGCAGCACTTGAAAAAGCCGTAGTGAGTCGTCGGTGTCAGGGGTACGTCATCGGAGAGCGAACCGAGGCCGTAGTCGGACGGCGGCCCGAACACCGCCGCCGAACTGGCGTACACAAGGCGCTGTACCTGCCCCTCGGACTGGCGCACCGCCTCGAAGACCGCGAGGGTGCCCAGGACGTTGACCTTGGCTCCGAGGATGGGATCGGCGCGGCAGACAGGCACCTGCAAGCCGGCAAGATGGACAAGATGCGTGATGCCGTGAGCGCGGATCGCCTCACGCAGGCCAGCCAGATCGGTGACGTCGCCGCGGACGAAGCGCACCTGTCGCACGCGCTCCTCGTCGAGAATCAGCCGCAGTCGGCGCGGGTCTTCCTTGAGGTCGTAAATCCAGACACGGTCGCTGCGCTCCAGGAGATTGCGCGCGATCCAACTCCCGATACAGCCGTAGCCGCCAGTCAACAGGACATGCATGAGAAGGCACCACGCGGGGCCAGAAACCACAGCAACACAGGTTGTGGCACGGTCTCCTGACCGTGCCACGGGATTTGACCGCAGGTCTCCTCTTTGCTCGCCAGCACCCCAGGGAGACCTGCGGTCAGCAGAGTGACACGGTCAGGAGACCGTGTCACAACCTGTGGCGCCAGGTTGTGACACGGTCCACGCCCCACGGTCCACGGTTTCAGGCGTTTTCCATCACCCACTGCACCGCACGCTGGATCAGTTCGTTCGCCTTGTTCAGGTTCAGTTTCTCCTTGATGCGCGCCCGGTAGGTCTCGACCGTCTTCGGGCTGACCTGCATGTTCTCGGCGATCTTCTGCGTGTCCAGCCCCTGGCCGATCAACTGGAAGACCTCCAGTTCGCGGTCGGACAGACACTCGACCGGCGAACCGCCGGCAGGCTCGCCGCCGCGGCCGACGGCCCGGTTCAGCACATGCTCCGCCATCGCCTCGCTCAGGTACACCTTGCCCTCCAGCACGCGCCGGATCGCCTCGATGATCTTGTCGGTCGCCTGCTCCTTGGTGATGTACCCCAGCGCCCCCGCCCGCAGGGCACGCTCGGCGTACAGCGCCTCGGGGTGCATCGACCACACCAGCATGCGGATCGACGGATCGTTGGCCTTGATCTTTTTAATAAGATCGATGCCGTTGCCGCTCTTGAGCGAAATGTCAATGACGACCACGTCCGGACGCGTAGCGGTCACCTGCTCCAGCGCCTCGGCGAGGTCGGCGGCCTCGCCGCACACTTCCAGATCGGCCTGCCGGGCAATCCGAATCGCCAGGCCCTCACGGACGGCCGGATGGTCATCAACAATCAGCACCCGGGCGGCCCGCCCCGAGGCCGGTGAGCCGTGCGGTACCCCGCTGGGCGAACCGGCCGAAACACTTCTCCCCGTGCCCGCGTCAGTGTTGGTCATGGTTATTGTCCCTCGTCAGAGTACACTGCACCAACGTGCCACCTTGGTTCGTCTGCCCCACGTGCAGCGCCGCCCCGATCAGGACAGCGCGATATTCCATGATACGCAGGCCCATGCCCTTGCCGTTCACGCAATCCCGTCCGACGCCCACGCCGTCGTCGCGCACTTCGAGGATGACGCGGCCATCGTGAGCTTCCAGGCTCACACGGATATCCTGCGCTCCCGCGTGCTTGACCGCGTTGGTGACCGCTTCCTGGGCGATGCGGTACAGATGGGTCGCTGTCTGGGTGTCCTCGATGCGCACCGGCTCGCGGCACTCGAAACGGCAGCACAGGCCGCTCGCCTCGCTGACGCGGTCGGTCAACTCTACCAGCGCTGCCATCAGCCCCTCGGCGTCCACCTCCACCGGCACCAGGCCGCGCGACAGGGCTCGTACCTGCCCCAAGGCACGCTTCAGGCCGGTGGCGATTCGTACCGCGAGTGCTCCCTCCCTGGCCCCGGACTCGCGCAGCGACTCGACCAGGCTCTCGGCCATCAGGCTCAGGCCAGTCAGTTCCTGACCCGTACCGTCGTGCAGATCCTGGCCGATGCGGCGCTGCTCGCTCGTGGCAATCTCCAGGACTTCCTTCTCCAGTTCCTTGTGGCGCGTTACGTCCCGCAGCACGATGGAGTAGCCGCGCAAACGTCCGTCCTCGTCACGCAGAGGGGTGACGACGCCGCGCGCCCAGAACCGCTCGCCGCCGCGCCGCAAGCGCCAGCCTTCCTCCTCAAAACGTCCCTGCTCGGCGGCCAGGCGCAGCTCGCTCGCCGGTCGGTCGCGGCGGACGTCTTCTTCGGGATAGAAGTCCGCGAAGGGCCGGCCAAGCACCTCGCTCACCTCGTAGCCAAGGACGCGCTGCGCCCCAAAGTTCCAGCTGGCGACTCGGCCGTCGGCGTCCAGTAGGAAAAGGGCATAGTCGCGCGTGCCCTCCACCAGGAGCCGGAACTGCTCGCGGCTCTCCTCGCTGCGCCGGTAGCTGACCTGCAAGCGCTCTGCCAGGCAGATGATCAGGATGGCCTCCAGGATGAACAGCGCCAGGGTGATTTGCTGCCCCGGTGTCAACATCCCAAATTCGTAGAGGGGGGGCAAGAAGAAGAAGTCGGCGCTGGCGACCGCGAGGGCCAGGGCCAGCGCCCCCGGCCCCCAGCCGCCGTACCAGGCCGCCACCATGACGGCGCCCAGGAAGAGCAGGAACGGCGCCTCCAGGCCGACGGACGGGTCGAGGAGGAATTTTTTGATCAGTAAGGGGACGGTGACGCTTACGACAGCAACGCCGTAGCGCAGCGGCAGCGGACGCACCGCGTGCGATGGGAGTTGGGGGGAGGTCAGGGCTTGAGCTGCTGGCGGGCCCATCGCGCAATGATACCATCCGGCGGTCGCCTCCAGGAGAGTGATCGACCACGATCAGGGAGGCGCCTGTGCCCGGAGTATTTAGTATACCGCTCTCGCGCCCTGACGCCAGGCAAGGGTGACAAGGTGACAAGGTGACAGGCTGACAAGGTGAACGGGCGATGGACGAGAACTGCTCATCACCCGGTCATCTGGTCACCTTGTCACCTTGTCACCTTGTCACCAGTTCCAGGATCCGGGCCAGGGCCGTCGGATCGACCGGCTTGGTGAAGTAACGATCAAAACCGGCTTGACGGGCCTTGCGCTGGTCTTCTTCCTGCCCATAGCCACTCAGGGCGATCAGGGGCACGGCGAACTGCTCCGGGTCGGCGCGCAGCGCCTGCGCCACACCGTAGCCGTCCAGGCCGCCGGGCAGGCCGATGTCGCACAGCACCACATCCGGGCGGAAGGCGCGGGCTGCCTCCAGTCCTGCCAGCCCCGTGTAGGCCACGACGACACGATGCCCAGAGAGTGTCAGCACCATGCGCAGGCTCTCCGCGGCGTCGCGGTTGTCCTCGACGACCAGGACGCGCAGCGACCGGCCGACCGACAAGGTCGTTGCATACGACTTTTCGGGCAGGGATTGTTCTCGAATCAGGGGCAGATGGACCGTGAATTCCGAGCCGCGCCCCGCTCCCGCGCTGAACGCCTGCACGCTGCCGCCATGCAGTTCCGCCAGGCCCTTGACGAGCGCCAGCCCTAACCCAAGCCCGCCGCGGCTGCGGTCGATGCTGCGGTCGGCCTGGCTGAACGGCTCGAACAGCCGCCCTAGGATATCCGCGCCCATGCCGATGCCCGTGTCGCGCACGGTGAGGAGAACCTCGGTCGCGTTGGGTTGCGCCCTTTGTGAGGGTTCGGGCGGTTCGCCCAGCGGAGTACCGCACGGCTCCCCGCCCTGGAGGCAAACGACGACCTGCCCGCCCGGATCGGTGAACTTGTTGGCGTTGTGCAGCAGATTGCCCACCACCTGAGCCAGCCGCGTTGGATCGCCCTCCACCCAGAGCGGCCGCTCCGGCAACTCGACGGTCAATTTCAAGCCGGTGCCTTCCAGCAAGCTGCGATGGTCCTCGGCGGCCGCACGAACGAGCGGCACCAGGTCAAGCGGTTCCTTGCGCAGCAGGATCTTCCCGCGTGTGATGCGGCTGACGTCGAGCAAATCGTCCACGAGTCGGGCCATGTGAGCCACTTGCCGGTCGATCATCGCGCGCGCCTGCGCCAGGGTCGGCTCCGGACCACCAAGCAGTTTGAGCACCTGCACGGCGTTGCGGATGGGAGCGAGCGGGTTGCGCAATTCGTGAGCCAGCATCGCCAGGAACTCATCCTTGCGCCGATCCGCTTCGCGCAGCGTCTCCTCGACCAGCCGCCGCTCGGTCGCGTCGCGAGCGATCCCCTGGATGCCGACCGGCCGGCCGTCGCGCACGATGAGCCGGCTGCTGATCTCCAGCGGCACGCGGCGGCCATTTTTACAAATCATTTCGACTTCATAAGTCGTCGGGGTCGTCTCGCCCTGCAGTTTCCGCCGAAGGGCTTCGTACATGCGTGCGTGATGCTCGGGCGGTATCATCTCTGCGGCGTTGCGGCCCAGGCACTCCGCACGGGTGTAGCCGAAGGTCTGCTCTGCGCGGCGGTTGACGGAGGTGATCCGCCCCTTCAGGTCGAGCGTGTAAATGACGTCGTTGGCGTTCTCGAACAGGTCGCGGTAGCGGGCCTCGCTCTCAGTGAGGGCTTCCTCCGCCCTTTTGCGATCGTCGATATCGGTACAGGTGCCGAGCCAGCGGACGATACGTCCCTGGGGGTCGCGCACCGGGCAGGCTCGACCGCTGTGCCAGCGGTACTGGCCGTCGTGGCGGCGGAGGCGGTACTCGATGCGGTACTCGGCGCCGGCGGTG
>WNGB01012878.1_pt1 | contig 11651 bp, 10 predicted proteins | sample 5400681 | NCBI WGS metagenome assembly WNGB01 (sample SAMN13153367, study PRJNA577476) | soil metagenome | isolation source: 115 cm soil or saprolite under grassland replicate 2 | place: USA:California | collected 2016-06-15 | reverse complement strand
GACAGCCTTTCGCCTTCTCGGTTGCCTCGCCCAGACCATCAGCCTTCAAAATCGAGTACCCGGTCAGGCCCGAGCCGCCGCCCTGACTCACCGATCCATTTGACGCCAGCGATGCCGACGGTCCGAATGGATTGCCACCGTCGACAACCGCTGGACCAAGCTCGCCGAACCACTTGCCCCACGCCGCCAGAACCGCCTGCTGCTCGGCCTCGCTCTGCGGCATGCCGCCGCCCTTGTAGACAAGCACGTAATTAGCCACCCTGCACCTCCTGCCAGCGGTTGAGCCTAGTCCGTGAGGCGCTGTGCCGGACGCGAAAGCTCGTTGTGAGTTTTCACAATCCTGGCCCACGCGAGGATCTCAACCAGTTCTGAAAAGCGCGTCGGGTCGCGCCCGATGCGGCGCTTCAGCTTGTCCAGTCGATAGCTCACCGTGTTCGGATGGACGGCAAGTTCGGCGGCGGCCACGCGCACCGACATGTCGCCTGACGCGTAGGCCAGCAGCGTCTCGACCAGGATGCGATCGGCGGTCACAATCGACTCGAACAGCCGGCGCGCGGCGGCCGGAACCATGCGCTGTGCAGTCCCGTCCGCGCGTTCGACAAGGTAGTCGCTCACGCGCATCTCCAGCAGCGCCTCGACCGTACCGTGCGCGGTGGCCGCCTCGAGCGCGTGGCGCGCCTCGTCGTAGCCGCGCGGTACCTCGGCCAGGCCGGCGCACACCGTGCTCACGCCAGCCGCCCATGATGCGCCACGCTGGGACAGCTCACGATGGGCGCTGCGCACCTGCCGCACCAGGCCGGTCGTGCGCGCTCGGCCAATCGGCACGATGGCCACGATCTCCTGCTGGCGCACAACCACGAATGGCTGCGCCACAACGACGGCGAGCTGATGGCGCACCGTCTCCGCCGCCCGGGTCAGCGCGTCGCTGGCGGGTACGGCAGAGCTCGCCAGCACCACGATCAGCAGCTCCGCGCCAGGCAGCAGATCGAACGTCGCCGCGAGGCGTTCCGTCTCCGCGGGATGGCCGTCGCCCGCGACAAGCAAGTTTTCGAGCAGGTCGCGCCGGTCACGATCGAGCTCGACCAGCAGATGCCGCTGCTGCTCGAAGTACCCTTCGGCGAGCGCGGCGCTGATCAGATCGGTATAGCCCAGAGTCAACGTGGTGAGCGCCAGCACCGCGTCGAGGACGTCCTCACGATCGCCGCCGACCTGAACGAGACGTTCCCAGACCGTGCGGTGTCCGAGGCGATATGAATGTAAGAGCGCGTTCAGCGGTAGACCCTGGCTCGCCCGCAGCGCGGCCTGCGCGCGTACGAACGCGAGCTCCTCGTTTGACGGCAGCGTCCAGGTGCGGATGGTGCGCACGACGGCGTGCACGTGATCGACACTGTGCCCGAGCACGGTGCGCGAGAGCTGATCTGTTCGCAAACGGCTGTAGACGGGCACCTCGCGGAAAACCGCTTCGGCCATGACCTGGGCAAGATCATCGGCATCACGCTCGAGCCGATCGGCGACCAGCGCGCAGATCGACTGCGTGGCGCTATCGAGCGGCTGCAGCGCGAGCATCGCGCCGCAGAGGGTATCTCAGGCCGCGGTCTCTGGCGCAGCTCCGCGAGCGCGCGTCAGCGTTGTCAGCAGCGTGACGCAGATGAAGGCGGTGAGCAGGTGCAGCAGCATCAGCACGAGCACCTGCTCGAGGGGCGTGGTGAAGCCGCCGGGCGGTCCACCACCGGGCGGGCCGCCCCCCGGGCCCCCACCACCGGGCGGGCCTCCACCAACACTGGGCGGCGGGCCGCCGGGACTGGCTGAGCCCAACGTGGCCAGCGGACTGACGAAGCGTAACGCCATGCCGGCTGGCGCGCCGCCCAGGCCGAGCGCGATGTCCGGCAGCCAGCTCACCAGCAGCGCGACGACGGCCACGACGCGATACCAGAAGAACGGCCGCCGTGTGACCAGCGCGACCAAGACGAACACGACGATGGCCGCGACGCTGCCGAAGAGCGTGAGGGTGATGAGTGGCTGCTCGAGCTGCGGCATACGCCCAAGCCGCGGGCTCAGCGCTTGAATCGCCGCGCGCAGCGCCAGGTTCGCCGCCAATGCGACCACGATGGTCAGCGGTGCGACCCACGCTACGCGTATCCAGGACACTTGTTCCCGCGCCGGGACGCTGCGCGCGCTGGCTGCAAGAGAAGCAGTAGTCATGCTGTCCGCCAGCGTACGCGGGCCAACCTTGGAACCACCTGAGAAAGCGTGTTTCGACGCCGACGCGGCACACTATCCCTATGGCCCAGCACACACGCCTCGCTGTCGGCGATCGCGCGCCACTCTTCACCCTGCCATCGTCGATTGGTCAGCCCGTCGTGCTGGCCGACCTCCTGGCCAGGGGGCCAGTGGTCGTGGCCTGGTATTTGTTCGACTTCGGCCGCGTCTGAATGCTCGAGCTGAATGGGTTCCGTGCGAACCAGGAACGCATCGAGGCCGCTGGCGCGAGCATTATTGGCATGTGCGTCGAAAGCGATCGCGCCCACAAGGCGTTCGCCGAATCACTCGACCTGAAGTTCCCTTTGCTGAGCGACTTCAATCGGCAGATTGTTCGACAATTCGGCATCGACTACACCGAGGATGCGCCCTACTCCGGCTTCTGGGGCATGAGCCGCCGCTCGGTGTTCGTGCTCGACAAGAACGGCGTCGTGCGCTACACGTGGATGACCGACGACCCACTGGTCGAGCCTGACTACGAGGCCGCGCTCGACGCGGTCCTGAAACTTTCACCACAGGAGTAACCACCACAGTCATGGCTGACCGCGAATTCAACTTCGGACCCGGCAATCCGGACCCGGGCGTATTCCCGACCCACGAGCTCGGCCAGGCCGCGCAGCGCGTCATTGCCCGCCTCGGGCCGGAGCTCGCCCATTATCCGGATCAGCTCGGCCTGCCGGAGCTGCGCGCGGTCGCCGCGGAGCGCTTCGCGCGCAACCACGGAGTCCGCCCGCCACTCGAAGACATCGTCATCACCAACGGCGCCATGCAGGGGCTGATCCTGAGCGCTCAGGCCTTGGCGCAACGTGGTGACAGTGTGGTCATGGAGGAGTTCGAGTACGGCGGCACAATTCGCGTCTTCAAGCAATACGACTTGCGGCTGCTGGGTGTGCCGGTCGACGACGACGGCATGCGCATGGATGCGCTGGCCGACATCCTGGAGCGTGAGAAGCCCGCGTTCATCTACACCACCGCCAGTTATCAGAATCCCACCGGCACGACGCTGCCCCTGGAGCGCCGTCAGCAGTTGCTTGCGCTGGCCCGGGCACACAAGCTGCCCATCGTCGAAGACGACACGTACGGCGACATCAGCTTCGTGCCGCTCGGGCAGCGGGCGATCTACGCCATGGCGGAGCCGGGCGAGGTGGTGTATATCGGATCGTTCTCGAAGATCCTCGGCCCCGGGCTACGCCTCGGGTTCTTCCTCGCCGCACCGCCGCTGCACGCGCAGCTGATGGCTTGGAAAATCGACGGCGGCACCAGCGCGCTGAGCCAGATGATCGCGGCCGAGTACTTCCGCGACAACTTGTGGGAACACGTCGAGGAAGGGCGCGGCTCCGTTAAAGACAAACGCAACATTTTGCTTGACGCTCTGGAGGCAGAGTTCTCCGGTGTGGAGGGCATGCACTGGACCAGGCCCGACGGCGGCCTGTTCGTATGGATAAAACTGCCCGACACCCTTGACCGCACGCGCCTGCGCGAGCTGGCGACGGCGCACGGCATCATGTACGCGACCGGCCAGGCGTTCCACGCCCTTGATCAGGATGTCCCCTACTTGCGGCTAGCCTTCGGCTGGATCGAGCGCGAGGACATTCCCACCGGCGTCCGCCTGCTCGCGCAGTGCGTGCGCGAGGCCATGCCCGCGCCCGTGGCCTGAGGCGCGCGCCGCCGCCAGTCCACACGCCGCACGGAACAATGACTTTCTCTTCCAGAGGGGTCTGCGGAGGAGAACTGCAATTCGACGCGGCGGGTGCAATGACGGCGGCGTTCGCCTTTCGACGTACGCCGCCGTCTGCGACTAGCTATTTGGCGCCTTCGACGGCGCGCTGGACGAGCACCGTGGCGAGGTGGCGTTTGTACTCGGCGCTGCCGCGCAGGTCGCTGCTTGGATCGAGACCTTGCGTCGCATTCTGAGCGGCTTCGGAGGCGGAGGCGCCGGAGCTCAGCGCCTGCTCCACACCAGTGGCGCGCACCGGAGTAGGACCGGCGTTGGTCACGCCGATGCGCCACTGGCCGTCGTCCATCTTCTGCGCCGCGGCGCCGACGATCGCCCAATCCGACAGGCGCCGGCGGAACTTCACGTACTTGTGCGGTCCACCGGCCGCCGGGAACGCGACCTCCGTCACCAGCTCGTCAGCCGCGAGCGGTGTGGAGAACAAGCCGACGAAGAAGTCGCGCGCCGGAATACTCCGCTTGTTGGTCACCACGGTCGCATCCAGCATCAGCGTCAAAGTTCCATAGTCACCGGCTGGATCGGCATGCGCGAGTACGCCGCCAATAGTGCCCATGCTGCGCACCTGCGCATCGCCCACCTCGGAGGCAATCTCGGCCAGCAGCGGCAGGCCGCGCTTGATCTCCTCGGACTGCTCGATCTGGTAGTGGCGGGTGAGCGCACCGATGCGCACGGTGCCGTTGTCGCGCCGAACGTAGCTCAGCTCACGGTCGAGTCCGTTGATATCGACCAGCACACTGGGCTGAGCCAGGCGTAGCCGCATCAGCGGAATCAGGCTGTGCCCGCCGGCCAGCACCTTGGCGTCCGAGCCGCCTTGGGCCAACAAACGCGCAGCGTCTTCAACTGAGGAAGCACGCTGATAGGAAAAAGCGGCAGGAATCATCAGCGGGCTCCTCCCTGCGCTGCCTGAATCTGCGCCCAGAGCCGATCCGGACTAGCGGGCATATCGACATGGTTGATACCGAGCGGCGAGAGCGCATCGACGACGGCGTTGATCACGGCCGCGCTCGCGGCAATCGTGCCAGCCTCGCCAATGCCTTTGACGCCAAGCGGATTGCTCGGACTCGGGGTCACCGTCCGATCCAGGATTGGCGCTGGAATCTCGTTCGCCGTCGGCACCAGATAGTCGATCAGCGAGCCCGTCATCAGCTGACCACTTTCGGGGTCGTACGCGACTTCTTCGTACAACGCCTGGGCGATGCCCTGAGCGATGCCACCCTGCAGCTGGCCCTCCACGATGAGCGGATTGATCACGTTGCCGCAGTCGTCAACCGCGACGTACTTCTGGAGGTCCACATCACCCGTGGCTGCATCGACCTCGACCAGCGCGATGTGTGTGCCGAACGGCCACACAAAATTAGGCGGATCGAAGTACGAGATCGCCTCCATGCCGTGATCGACGCCCTCCGGCAGGTTTGCGCCGTACGCGGCGAATGCGATTTCGCCCATCGCCTTGGCCGTGCCAGGGTTGCCGCGCACGTGGAACCGTCCCTGATCGTAGACGACGTCATCGGGCGAGGCTTCGAGCAAGTGCGACGCGATCTTGTGTGCTTTTTCGACGATCTTCTTCGAGGCCGCGTGGACCGCCATGCCGCCCACGGCGAGGCTGCGACTCCCGTACGTGCCGTAGCCGAACGCTGGTCCCTCGGCCGTGTCGCCGTGGCGCACCTCGATCGACTCGTACGGCACGCCAAGCGTGTCCGACGCAATCTGCGCAAACGTCGTTTCGTGACCCTGGCCGTGCGCGTGGGTGCCGACGTACACCTGCACCGACCCGGTCGGATGCATGCGCACCTGGGCCGATTCGATGAGCGCCAGGCCGCCGGTCGCGCCCGCGGTGGCGGCACTCGGCCCGAAGCCGCAGATCTCGATCCATGACGAAAGCCCAATCCCGACATAGCGGCCCTCGGCGCGCGCTTGCTTCTGCCGCTGGCGCAGCTCGTTGTAGCCGATGGTCTGCATGGCTTTGTCGAGTGCGCCCTCGTAGTTGCCCGAGTCATAGACGAATCCGAACGGACTGGTGTACGGGAACTGGCTGGACTGGATGAAGTTCTTGCGCCGAATTTCGGCCGAGTCCATGCCCAGCTCCTGGGCCAGCTTGTCGACCATACGCTCGATGAGATGCGTCGCCTCAGGCCGACCAGCACCTCGGTACGGATCAGTCGAAACCCGATTGGTCAGCACGCCAACGGTCCGCGCGGCAATCCCGCCAGGCCAGTTGTAGGCGCCGCCGGCCAGCAGACAGGCACACGCCTGGAAGGCGCCAAATGTGCCGATGTACGCGCCAAGATCGAGATACTGGATGACCTTCAGCGCCAAGAACGAGCCATCTCGCTTGGCCGCGAGCTCGACGTCGAAGATCTGACCGCGCCCGTGTGTCGTGGTCTGCAGGCTCTCGGTGCGCGTCTCGATCCAGCGAATCGGCCGCTTGAGCAGCCGCGCCGCGGCGGGCACCAGGTAGTCCTCCGGGTAGGGCGAGATCTTGCTGCCAAAACCGCCGCCGACATCGTGTGAGATGACCCGCACCTTGGTCTCGGGCAGGCCCATCGCACCCGAGACGAACAGTCGGATGAAGTGCGGGTTCTGCGTCGCCAGCCAGATCGTCAGCTGATCGTCGAATGGGCTCCACTCGGCCATGACGCCGCGCGGCTCGATCGGCATCGGCGCCAGGCGCTGCTGCAGGATGCGCTCTTTGACGACAATCTCGGCTTGGCTGAACGCGTCCTTGACGTTGTCTTCAGGTGAGAACGTGAGATCCCAGCCGACGTTGTCGACCGCGCTAGTATTCACCTTCGGGCTGGACGACTCGATTGCCGCGATCAGATCCTGCACTGCCGGCAGTGGCTCGTATTGGACCTCGACCGCCGCCGCGGCATCGGTGGCCAGCTTGCGGGTCTCGGCGACCACAACCGCGACCGGTTCGCCCTGGAAGACGACCTCAGATTCGGCGATCGGAAAGCGCTCGGGGACAGTGTGCTTGTCGGGCACGAAGGCGGGCGCGACCGGGTGCGTGCCGGTCAGGGACGACTTGAAGTCGGCGGCGGTGAGGACGGCGACCACGCCAGGGATGGCCTGCGCCTGCGCGGTGTTGATATTGGTGATGCGCGCGTGCGCGTGTGGGCTGCGCACCACGGCCATCGTGAGCGTGCCCGGTCGTACCAGGTCCTCGATGTACCGTCCGCCGCCCGTGATCAGTCGCGGGTCCTCGCGGCGATGAATCTTCGCCCCGATCATCTGGGAAATGGCCATCGGTCTACGCCCTCCCCGCGGTCGCGGCGCCGGCCGAAACGCCCGCGCCATTGACGATTGCCTGACTGGCGGACTGCACCGCGCGGACAATGTTGGTGTAGCCCGTGCATCGGCACAGGTTGCCTTCGAGGCCCTTACGAATCTCGGCTTCGCTGGGTCGCGGATTCGCCTCGAGCAGGGCGGCCGCGGTCATCAGCATGCCTGACGTGCAGAATCCGCACTGCAGGCCATGTTCGTCCCAGAAGGCCTGCTGGAGTGGGTGCAGCTGACCATTGGTGGCCAGGCCTTCGACCGTTCTGAGTTGATGACCGTCGGCCTGCACGGCGAACAGCGTGCACGCCTTGACAGGCCGATTGTCCAGAAGCACGGTGCAGGCGCCGCATTGGCTCGTATCGCAGCCGACGTGCGTACCGGTCAAGCCGAGATCTTCACGTATGAAGTACACGAGCAGATCGCGCGGTTCTACATCCCGGGCATAGCTCGTCCCGTTGACAGAGATGGTGACGGGGACTCTCTCCGCCATAGCGCCTCCCTCGAAAAGATGCGAACGGCGGCCCTCATTGGCCGCCCCTAGCGCCTTCGGGACCGGCCGGGACTCGCGCTGCGACGGCCTTGCTCTCCCGCGGTCAGCGCGAACGGTCCCCCTGGCGGTCTCGGAGATTGACGATATGCCCCGCCAAGGGCCGTGTCAATTTCGAACCGCGCCAATCACCCACAGATCTTCGTAGACGGTGTGCAGCGCGGGAATCAGCACCGGCCGCGTCGATTGCACGCCCACCCAGCCGAGCTGCCAACTGACGGCGAGCAGCGCGGCGGCGAGTGGATCGGGCCCGAAGTGCTCGGCCAACAAGAACGCCAGCCCGAGCGGCAGCGCCACCGGCAGGCTGGCGATCAGGAACGTGCCCAACAACAGCCAGAAGTAGCGTCCGCCAAGCTGCCACGACGCCACGACGGCCTCACGTCCGTCGAGGTCGCCATGAATCGCCAGGTACGGCGCGAGCACCGTCCGCACATGCTGGTGCAGCGCCACCGCGCCGATCACGCACACCCACACCGCGGACGGGATCGCTTCACCGAGCGGGCTGCGATCCCGCACCAGCACGAGCGCACCTACGGGTACCCAGAACAGAACGGTCGTGTGCACATTCGTCCAGATGTAGCGCGGTACGGAGGGCACGCCGCGCCGCGTCGCTTCGACGACGCCAATGCGTTCGCCATCGTGGCCAGCATCGACCGCGTGCATGAGCACGACGGGTGCGACGACCATCGTGATGAGCGGTAAGGCAAACGCCAGTGGCTGCGACGACGACGGGCCGAAGAGGACGATCCAGGCAGCAGCCAGTGGTGGCAGCGAGTACAGCACCACCAGCTTGACGTACAGATCCGGCTGCTGGCGCGTGATCGCCAGGCCGCGTTGAACGTTGTCCAGCCCAGCCAGCCAGGTCGTCATCAGCGGAGTGCGTATCAAGGCCTAGCCGAATCCCTGCTCAACCGCCGGAGGGGAACGCAGCGCGTGGCGGCGGGCGCACCGGTGGTTAAGGCTGAATGCGGGGACAGCTAGCGCACTGTGCACTAGCAGGATCATAGTGGTAGGGCCTGGCCGGTCGCCGCCTACAATCTGTCGATCCGTGGCACCCGCGCTGCTCCTGTCCGAGCCCGCCCCGTATCCGGAGGATCCGTTCCCTCTCCTCGAACGAGGCAGCGTCGAAGGAATCGAGCTGATCCCATGGGGTTCTAACTACACGTTCGCGGCTCGGTTGAACGGAGAAGATGGCTCGAGCTGTTTCGGGGTGTACAAGCCGCGCCGCGGCGAGGTGCCGTTGCGCGACTTCCCCAACGGCACCCTGTACAAACGCGAAGTCGCCGCGTACGTGTTTGCGCGCGAGCTGGGTTGGGACCTGGTCCCGCCGACCGTCATTCGCGAAGACGCCCCGCACGGTATCGGCAGCTTGCAGCTCTACGTTCAGCCGGACGTCGACGCGGCCGGCCACTTCGATCGGCTGCGCGAAACGCATCGCTGTGACTTGCAGCGCATGGCGCTCTTTGATCTCTTGACCAATAACGCGGACCGCAAGGGCGGTCACTGTTTGCTCGATGTCCGCGGACGCGTGTGGGGTATCGATCATGGCTTGACGTTTCATCACGTGCCGAAGCTGCGCACGGTGATCTGGGATTACTGCGGCGACCCCATTCCACCCGACCTGGTGGCCGAGATCGACTCATTTCGGAATGACCCCGCCCGCTGTACTGCGCTGCACCGCGCGTTGAAGCCGTTCCTGGCTGAGCACGAAATCGAAGCGCTCTGGCAGCGCTGGGACCGATTGCTGGCCGTGCCCTGCTACCCCGAGCTCGATCCGTACCGCAACGTGCCCTGGCCACCTTTCTAGGGGTCAGGGCCAGGCGCCAGGCGTCAGGAGCAGCCGTCGCCTGACAACTCCATGCCTGATACTCAAATATGGGTGGGCTCGCGGCCAGCGTCTTGCATGACGTATCTCCTGACGCCTGGCGCCTGGCGTTGACCCCTGATCAATGGACGTCCTTCGCGCAGCGCAGCTGCTGACTGACTTCGCTTACCTCTTCCTGGGCATTGCCGCGGTCCGCGCGGCCGTGCGCTACCGCCAACGCTCGCGCGCCGACGTCGCGCTGCTGTTCGGCACGTTGGCCGCCGTCGTGGTCACACAGGAAATCACCCTGCTCAGCTGTCCGACGAGCCTCGGCTGCCTGACCCTGCCTGCCTCGAACTTCATCACCCTGGTGCTCATTCTGCTCTTGCCGCTGGCCCTGCTGCGCCTGCTCGACGACGTCGCGGATATCCCCCTGTGGCAGATGTGGCTCGTCCTGGTCACGCTGGTCACGCTGTCCGTCGCCATGGTGCTCGCCGGCCCGACGACGCCGGCCTGGCTCGTACCGGTCCTGATCGTGTACCTGATCGTGGGCACCGCGTACCCGGCCTGGGCATTCGTGGAGCGCGCCCGCGAGGCAACGGGCATTACGCGCCGACGCATGTCCGCCGTCGCCTGGGCCTGCGGACTGCTCGCATTGACCTTTGTCTTCAGCATCGCGGCGCAGATCAGCCCGCGCGACCAGGCCGTGCTGACGGCGCTGTCGCGTGGCGCAGGTTTGGCCTCGGGCCTGTGCTTCTGGGCGGGATTCTTTCCGCCGACCTGGCTCAGCCAGACGTGGCGCTTACCCGAGCTGCTCGAGTACCTCCGCCCGGCCCGCCTGATGGCCGGCGGACCCAACGAGAACGGCCTGGTGACCGAGGCCGTCGCGCTCGATCGACTGACCGCCGCCACGGCGCGCACGACGGGTGCGCGGCGGGTCCTGTTGATCATGATTGATCCCGTCGAGCAGGACCTCTATCTGTGGGGTGCACCCTCGGCGCGCATGGAGCCCGGTAGCGGTTTGATCGGCGAGGTGCTGCGGCGCGGCGCACCGCGCGTGGCCACGGTCACCCCCGCGCGGCTGCCGTCGGGGCTGCTGGCCGTCTTTGCCTCGGAGACGCTGCCGCGCACGGCGATGCTCGTGCCGGTCGTGGCTGAGGGGCGCACCCTGGGTCTGCTGTCGGCATTTGCCGACAAAGGTCCGATGTTCGTCGAAGACGACCTCGAAGTCGTGCACTTCTTCGCCGGTGAGGCGGCGGCCATTCTGCAGCTGCGCACGCTGCGCGAGCAGGCTAATGAGCTCGAGGCGTTGCGCGAGGCAGATCGGCTCAAGGACGAGTTCATGGCCGTGGTCTCGCATGAGCTACGTACGCCCCTGACGGCGATCAGCGGTTATGGCGACATCCTGCTGCGCAAGCTGTCCGGTCCGCTCAACGAGCGCCAGGAGCGCCAGGTCGTCGGCATCCGCGAGGCCTCGCGGCGTCTGCTCGGGCTGATCAACGACTTGCTCGACGTGTCGAGAGCGCGCCGTGGCCAGCACGCGCGTCATCGCCGCGAACAAAGGTGTTCACCTCGAGGTTCGCGAGCCGTCCGGCGACGATGCGCTGCCGCGTGTGAGCGCCGACGACGAGCGCCTGCAGCAGATCCTCAGCAATCTGCTCGTCAACGCGATCAAGTTCACGCCGCAGGGCGGTTCGATCTGGATCGACGCCATCGCGGAACTCGCGCCAATCACCGACGCGACCGAGAATGTGGTGTTTCGCGTGTGCGACACCGGCGTTGGTCTTGCGCCCGGGCAAGCCGAACGCGTGTGGGACCGGTTCTATCAGGTCGAGTCCTCCTCGACCCGACGATTCGGTGGGGCTGGACTTGGCTTATCGATCGTGCGCCGCTTGACTGAGCTGCACGGCGGGCGCGTCGAGGCTGCATCCGAAGGTGTCGACCGCGGCAGCACGTTCCAGGTGCGCTTGCCGGCTGTGCCCGCGGACGCTTCGGGGATACCCATTCATCGCCAGGTGCCGGCGGCG
>WNGB01012287.1_pt1 | contig 11651 bp, 10 predicted proteins | sample 5400681 | NCBI WGS metagenome assembly WNGB01 (sample SAMN13153367, study PRJNA577476) | soil metagenome | isolation source: 115 cm soil or saprolite under grassland replicate 2 | place: USA:California | collected 2016-06-15 | reverse complement strand
TCAGCGCCGGTAGTACTGCCGATACGCCTCGTAGCGCGGCGGGCGCGCGGGCTTGCGGAAGAAAAAAGTCAGAATGAGGCCGGCGACGAAGCCGCCGACGTGTGCGCCGTAGGCCACGCCGCCGGTCATCTGGGCCGCGTCGGTCAGGCTGGCGTAGCTGTTCAGCAGCTGCCCGGCGAACCAGACGATGATCATCAGCCAGGCTGGGACGAAGAAGGAGAACAGGAACAAGATCGGGATCGGCAGCACCGCCCGCACCGACGCGCGCGGGTAGAGCAGCAGGTAGCCGGCCAGCACGCCGCTGATCGCGCCCGACGCGCCGATCGCCGGCGCCTGCGAGGTGGGCGTGAGCAGCGACTGCGCGATCACCGCGCCAAAGCCGCTGAGCAGGTAGAACAGCAGGTATGGCAGGCTGCCGAAGTTGTCCTCGACGTTATCGCCGAAGACCCACAGGAATAGCATGTTGAAGAAGATGTGCAGCCAGCCGCCGTGGAGGAACATCGAGACGAGCGATGCCAGCAGCACCGGCACCAGCAGCCTCACGTCGCCGCCCAGCAGCGCGATCACGTCGGTCGAGCGGACGCCCCATGTCTCGATGAAGCGATCCAGCCCGCGCACGCCGAGCGACAGCTCGTACACGAACATGGCGATATTGGCCGCCAGCAGCAGGTAGTTGACGATCGGGAAGCGACGGGTCGGGTTGCGGTCGCCGATTGGTATCATGTCCGTTGTCCTTGGTCCGTTGTCCGTTGCAACTGACGACGGACAACAGGCAAGTGAATTTACTGAATTGCACGGAGCGCTTGCCCCAGCTTCTCGATCGCCTCATCCACATGCGCGCGCTCGAAGATCAGCGGCGGCAGCAATCGCAGCACGTCGTCGCCGGCAGTGGCGATCAGGATGCCTGCGCCGTGGCCGGCCTCGCGCACGGCGGCGGCCGCGCCTTCGATCTGGATGCCGCGCATCAACCCGCGCCCGCGCAGCTCGATCACGCGCGAGTTGGCGGCGGCGAGATCGTGCAGCGCCTCGTCGAAGTAGTCGCCCACCTCGCGCACATGCGCCAGAAAGGCCGGGTCGGCGATCTTCCGCAGCACCACCTGCGCCACTCCGGCGACCAGCGGCCCGCCACCAAAGGTAGTGCCATGCTCGCCGGCGTGCAGCGTATCGGCAACCGCCTGCGTCAGCAGAGTCGCGCCGATCGGCAGCCCGCCGCCCAGCGGCTTGGCCACGGTCATGATGTCGGGGCGTACGCCGTATGGCTCGTAGGCCCACAGTGTGCCGGTGCGGCCCATCCCACACTGGATTTCGTCGAAGATCAGCAGCGCGCCCACCGCATCGCAGCGCGCGCGCAAAGTGCGCAGAAACTCCGGCGTCGCTACGCTCAGCCCACCCTCGCCCTGGATCGGCTCGACGATCACCGCGCAGACATCATCCGTGATCGCGGCCTCAGCGGCCTGGAGATCGTTGAACGGCGCAAAGCGCACATCCGGCATCACCGGCATGAACGGCGCACGATACTTCTCGCGATGCGTGACCGCCACCGCACCCATCGTTCGCCCGTGAAACGAGCCGCTGAAGGCGACGATCATCGTCTTGCCCTCGCCATGATGCTCGCGGGCGTATTTGCGCGCGAACTTGAGCGCGCCCTCGTTGGCCTCGGCGCCGCTGTTGCTGAGGAACACCCGGTCGGCAAACGAGTTCTCCACCAACATTCGGGCCAGCTCGCCGGCGGGGCGAGTATGATACAAGTTCGAGGTGTGGATCAGCCCGGCGGCCTGCTCGGTGATCGCCCGCGCTACATCCCGGTCGCCATAGCCAAGCGCGTTGACGGCGATCCCGGCCACGCAATCAAGGTAGCGGCGGCCCGCAGTATCGAACAGATACACCCCCTCGCCGCGATCGAGCACAAAATCCGGACGCTGGTAGGTCTGCAATACATATTGCTGCTCGTTCGCGATCGCGTCGTCGGCGGACATGGCGACTCCTTCATTGTCTCATAACGGGTGAACATTCGGCTTAAGGCAGGTTTCAAAACCTGTGGTTTCTGCTTTACAGTCCAGGGAGGTTTGGAGGGATGTAGTCCCTTCAAGACCATTTCCTTTTTGTGCCGCGCTGCGAGCGCTCTGCGCTCGCAGCGCGGCACAAAAAAAGTGTTTTTTGGGGCGGCGAAGCCGCCCCAAACCCCCACCAAACTGTCAAGTAACGTTGAAATCTGCCTAAGCAAGTATAGCATAGAAGCGCCTGGTACGAGCCAAAGGCAAACCCTTAACCTCTGGTATACTACGCGCATCCAGCACGATATCCAGTGGGGCACTAATGAACGTCATCCTATTCGCGCTGACCGCCATGATTTCGACAGCAGCCGGCGGCCTGTTCGCGCTGCGATTCCGCGATCACATGCACTTGATCCTGGGCTTCACCGCCGGTGTGCTGCTGGGAGTGGTCGCGTTCGATATTCTGCCGGAGATCTTCGCGCTGGCGAGCGAGCATGGGCTCGAACCAAGCAGATCAATGGTCGCCTTGGTGGTCGGCTTTCTGCTGTTCCACAGCGCCGAGAAACTGACGGTGATCCACCACGCGCAGGAGGAGAGCTACGCCGATCACCACCACCCACAGGTTGGGCTGCTGTCGGCGCTGGCGCTGGTGGGCCATAGCTTTATGGATGGGGTGGGCATCGGCCTGGGCTTCCAGGTATCCACCATCGTCGGGGTCGCGGTGGCAGCGGCGGTGATTGCGCACGACTTCGCCGACGGCCTGAATACTGTCAGCCTGATGCTGGCACATGGTAACACCACCCGCCGATCGCTGCTCCTGCTGGCGCTCGATGCGCTGGCGCCCTTCCTCGGCGCGATCTCCACGCTGTTCTTCCATGTGCCGCTGGATATTCTGGCGCTGTACTTAGGCTTTTTTGCCGGCTTCCTGCTGTACATTAGCGCCGCCGACATCCTGCCCGAGGCGCACTCACGCCAGCCGGCGGGTGTGACAATTGTGATGACCTGCCTGGGCGCCCTGTTTATCTTTCTGGTGATTCGCGGAGCGGGGTAAGGCGTTGCCGACCGCAATGCTCAATGCAAATCAGTGTCATGTTTCGCTTCGCGAAACATCTCAGTGTGAATAACAGTGAAATATAGAGATGCTTCCCTTCGTTCAGCATGACATTGCCTCCCGTTGCAACAAGGATTGAGCGATCGGAGCTTCGTCGGAAAATACCGTGTCTCGTTGCGAGGAGCTATGCCTTCCGTTTTGCCACATACAACTGCGTCGAATAGCCCTTCACGATCCGGCCGCCGTAGTGCGTGCCGATCACCTCAGAGATGTCTCGGAAGAGCTGCTCACGCTTATCGTCGGGCAGATCACGGTGATTGGAGTAGGTGTTGAGCACGTTGATGTAGCTCACGGCGTCATACTCCTGATTCCACAGGTACCACCGAATTGTCACCTCGCCAAACAGATCGGTCGCATCGATCTCATCGCGCACTGTCGTGGGCAGGTCGTGCGGCAGTGGTAACCCCTGATATTCTCGCGCCTTGGCCTCGCCGGCGCGCAGATAGAACTCCTGTACTTCGTCAAAGAAGCTACCGCTCGCCTCATTCCACACATGGTGATTCCAGAACAGCGCGATCGCGCCGCCAGGCTTGAGCGCCAGCGCGGCCTTGCGATAGCGAATCGCTGGATCGACCCAGTGAAACGCGGTCGCCGAGATCAGCAAATCAAAGCTGCCCGCCTCGACCGGCCAGTCCTCGAACGAGCCGACCAGCACTTCAGTTTGAGAATATGCCGCCAGCTTGCGGCGCGCGACGGCGGCGAGATCCGCGCCAAGCTCGACCGCCAGGATGCGGTAGCCACGGCGCGCGAATGGCACAGTCGCCTGGCCGGTGCCACAACCAACCTCGAGTATCCGGCCGCCACCCGGAATGCCCGACAGCGCCACGACATCATCGAATAACGCGTCGGGATAGCCGGGCCGCGCCTGATCGTACAACGCGGCAGCCTGATTGAAGGTGCCCCTGAGCCGGCTGTTATCATCGGTCATCATGCGCTTCGATCAAACTTCGCGCCGCCGGCGCCAGATCCGCGACCGGGTTCGCTTTGCCAAACAGCTGACGATCTGGATCAGGCTCATGGGCGCACTGGGTACGCCAAGCTTTAATTTCAAAATTGTCAAATAGCATCGGCTGAGATAACATCGGATTTCTCACCTGTGTATGTCCTTTTTCGCCCCACAGGGCGAAAAAAGGACATACACAGCACATAAAGTATCTCCGTTGGCAAGAAACGCGATCTGTTACTGACCCCTACTGCCAACCTCGAACCCGGCCAGGTGCTCCAGCGCCTTAATCAGCGCATGATTGCCTTCGGCCCCCAGGCCCTGCGCCTGAAGCGTGCGGTAGAGCTGGAAGATCAGCGCAGTGCCCGGCAGCGGCGCGCCCAGCTGATCGGCGGCCGACAGCACCAGCCGGATATCCTTCTGCTGAAGGTCGATCGTGAAGCCGGGCCGCCAGTCGCGCTTGAGCACTTGTGGCCCACGGTTTGCCAACATCCAGCTTCCGGCCGCGCCGCCTACCACCGCCGCCAGCGCCTTCTCCAGATCCACGCCGCCGGCCTGCGCGAATAGTAATGCCTCGGCCGCCGCCAGCATATTGCCAACCACCAAAATCTGATTGACCAGCTTGACCGTCTGGCCGGCGCCCTGCTCGCCGACATGGGTGATCGTCTTGCCCATGGCCTGGAATGCCGGTCTAGCCCGCTCGACATCGGCCGCATCGCCGCCGACCATGATGCTGAGCGTGCCGCGCGCCGCGCCCTCGCTGCCGCCGCTCACCGGCGCATCGAGCATATGTACGCCCTTTTCGGCCAGCTTCGCGGCGATCGCCTGGGTCGCCTGCGGGCTGATCGTGCTCATGTCGATCACCAGCGCGCCGGACTTCGCGCCGTGGATCACACCTTGCTCACCCAAAATCACCGCCTCGACATCGGGCGTATCGCTTACACAGGTAATGATCAGATCGCTCCTGGCCGCCACATCGGCCGGGCTCTGGCCAGCCGCTGCGCCCTCGGCCACCAGCTCGTCCATACGGCTGGCGGTGCGATTCCAAACCGTCAGCGGAAAGCCGGCCTTGAGCAGATTACGCGCCATTCCGCGACCCATGATCCCCAGGCCGATATAGCCTGTTCGCTCGGTCATCACTCCTCCTCCGTTTTGTCTAAATGGCCCTTTGTCGTTATTTGTCGGATATTGTTCGCCCTGCGGGCGAAACATATCCGACACGTTGAGGTCATCGCGCAGCGCGGGCAGTATTACCTCGGCAATATTCGCGTGTAGGCCGAGGAAATCGCCGCCAGTATAGTGGCGCGCTGGTTTCTGGTCAAGCGTCGCCAGCCACTCGCGAATGTATCGAAAGTGCCTTATAAGCAGGTACGTAGCACGCAGACATTGACGCCACCTGATCACAATGCTACAATGCGCCCGATCTGGCGCAATGCTTGCTAAAGATATATGAGTGTTGTAACCGGCAAAAAGATAGTCCTGGGCGTAAGCGGCAGTATCGCGGCCTACAAGGTCGCCGAGCTCGCCCGCAATCTGACGCTCGACGGCGCGATCGTCGATGTCATCATGACCCAGGCGGCGCAGCGCTTCGTCGGCACGGCCACGTTTCAGGCGCTCACCGGACGGCCGGTGCTTGCCGACATGTGGGCGCTGCCCGAAGATGGCGTGGTCGGCCATGTCGCGCTCGGTCAGCGCGCCGACATTGTGGTGCTGGCGCCCGCTACCGCGAATACGCTGGCGCGGCTGGCGACCGGCATGAGCGACGACCTATTGACCACCACCGTGCTCGCGACAGCGGCGCCGATCTTGTGTGTGCCGGCGATGAACACGCAGATGTATGCCAACACCGCCACCCAAGAGAATATCGCCACGCTGCGCCGGCGCGGTATGGTCGTACTGGAACCGGAGGTCGGCCGGCTAGCCGAGCCGATGGTCGGCAAAGGCCGTATGCCCGAAGTGGCGATGATCGAGGGCGAGCTGCGCGCACTGCTGGGGCGCACCAGCGGCCCGCTGCGCGGCCGGCGGGTGGTGATCAGCGCCGGCGGCACGCACGAGCCGATCGATCCCGTGCGCTTCGTCGGCAATCGCGCGTCGGGCCGGATGGGCTTTGCACTGGCGGCCGAGGCGCGCGACCGTGGCGCAGCGGTCACACTGATCGCTGGGCCAACCACGCTGACACCGCCGACCGGCGTCGATCTGCGGCGCGTAGAGACCGCGCTGGAGCTGCACGACGCCGTTCATACGGCGATCGACCTGGCCGACCTGCTGATTATGAACGCGGCGGTGGCCGACTTTCGGCCGGCCGAGCTTTCGAACGAGAAGATTAAGAAAGGCGATGACCAAGAGCTCATGCTGCGCCTCGTCCGTAATCCAGATATCCTGGCCGGGCTGGCCGCGCGGCGCGACCTGATCAAAATCGGGTTCGCCGCCGAGACGCACAACCTGCTGGAGTATGCCCAAGCCAAGCTGGAGCGCAAGGGCTTGGACATGATTGTTGCGAACGAGGCCGTCGCCAGCATTGGGCAGACCGATATTCAAATGACACTCCTGGATGCCGAGGGCGTTCAGGTGCTGCCGCGGCAACCAAAGGAACATGCCGCAGCCGCCGTTATCGATGCGATACTCCAGCGCTGGCCCGAGCGGCTGGCGCCACGAGACGGTTAACTGCCGGCATTTGTGATTAACACGATGTACGCGAGGCCGCTCCACCCTGGCTTATAGCCTGCGGCAGCATGACTTCGTTATTCATTTTTGCGCTCGTAGAGCGCAAAAATGAATAACATTAAACAGAGAAGTACCGCTCTGCCGAAGGCTAAAACTTTTCAATAAGGAACATATGGAAGATCAGGATCGACGAAGCGAGAGCCAGCCGCATAGCGCCCAGGAGCAGCCCAACGGCACACACACCGATGGGCAGCCTACCGGCACCGATGACACACAGGTCGGCCAGGTCTTGCAGGGGCTGGCGAAGGTCACCCGGCAGCTGCCGGCGGTCCCGGCCGCCACCAGCCGCCGCGTCGATGCACGCGCGGTTCAGCAGGCCACACGCGAACGAATCGCATCGCTGATCATGGCACTGGGCGACTCGAGCAGCCCGCTCCACCAACACGCGGTCGACGATCTGGTGGCAATCGGCGAAGCCGCTGTGCCAGCGCTCAACGAAGCGCTCAGCGCCAACCGCCCCTGGCTGACATCCTATCGCGCGGCTGAGGCGCTCGGCCAGATCGGCGATGGGCGCGCGGCCGGGCCGCTCTTGGAAGCCTTGCGGCACCCCAATAGCAATGTACGCTGGGGCGCGGTGCGCGCGCTTTCGGTTGTCGGCGATGCACGTGCGCTGCTGGATCTACGCCGGGTCGCGCGCGATGACCGCAGCAAGACCAGCTGGGGTGAGTCGGTCGCCGGCGCGGCCCAGAGCGCACTCAACCAGATGCAGAGCCAAAACATGCTCCTGCGCGGTGCCGACCTGATCAAGACGGCGATCGCATGTGTGCTCATGCTGGTCGCGCTGATCATCGCCTGGGAGATTGTCGGCAATCTGCGCGCCGAGCTGCGGCAAGTTGGTCACGAGCCAGTCGATCCAGGCGTTATCGCGCCGCTGGTGCCGACCCCGGCGCAGGCGGTCGATCCGCTCCAGCCGCGGCCACAGTCGCAGCCGGAGCCGACCGCGCCGGCGACGCCGCTGCCGACGCTTCAGGCGGTGGCTGAGATCACTGGCACGGTGCGCGTCACTGGCAATGTCCGCGCCTTTCCGGTGCAGAACCAGAATAATAGGATCGGCGGCATCACTGAAGGCGATCAGGTGATCTTCCTATCGCGAACGCCTGATGGCCAGTGGTATCGCGTGCGCCTTGGCCAGCGCCACGCCGATGGGTCGAATATCAACGACCCAGACGGCAATGAAAATGGTTGGGTGCGCAGCTCGCTGCTTTCGGAGCCGCCCGCAGATATCCCGGTCGAGCAAGTGGTGCTGCCCACCGCCGCGCCAACAGCTGAGCCCGCGCCCACGCCGACGCCGTAGCTTGTAGTCCATGGTACTTTACTTACCCTTTGTAGGTTATTTTCGCGCTGCGGGGCGAAAATAACCTACGAAGCGGAAGAAATCCACGATCGATACTAGGTTGACAGCATTCCTACGCGCCGGCCACAATTTGCAATCTGCAATCTGCAATCGCATGAGGAGGCCCATTCTTGTCCAAGACACTGCGCGCCCTCTGTCTCGGGGTAGCGCTGGTAGCGCTGATGGTTGCCTGCGTCGGCTCGATTCTGCTGAACGAGATCCGTCGGCCGGCAGGCACCGACGACACGCCGATCGCGTTTACGATCGAACCAGGCGATTCGACCGGCGCAATCGCGACCAACCTGCGGCGCGAGGGACTGATTCGCATACCGCAGCTGTTCACGCTGCTGGTACGTATGCAGGGCTTCGACGGCAATCTACAAGCCGGAAACTACCTGCTGCGCCCAAACATGTCCATGAGCCAGATCATCTCGGCGCTCCAGATCGGTATCAAGGTCGAAGAAAAAGAGATCACGATCGTCGAGGGGCTGCGCCTGGAGGAGGTCGCCGCTCAAATTGGCGCGGCCGGCCTAACGAACGTGAACGCAGCGGCATTCCTCACGGCAGCTCGCGATGGCGCAGCGTTTAAGCCGAATCATTTTCATCTTGGCAACCTGCCCGAAAACGCCACCCTGGAAGGCTATCTGTTCCCCGATACCTACCGCATCGCCTCAACCGCCACTGTCACTAATGTGATCGAGACGATGCTCAATCGCTTCGACGAGCAGTATGCAACTTTCGAGAAGGAAGTGCGTGTCCCCGATGTGGATGTGCATAAGATCGTCACGATGGCCTCGATTGTGCAGCGTGAGGCAACCAGCCGCAAGGAGATGCCGCTGATCTCGGCGGTGTTCTGGAACCGGCTTAAGCCCGAAAATGCCGGCGAGTTCGGCGGCGGCCGGCTCGGATCCGACCCGACCGTGCAGTACGTGATCGGCCAGCCGAGCAACTGGTGGCCCAAGCTCGACACGCTAAGCGTCGATGAGATCAACAACGCCGGCGCGAACACCGCGCGCTATGCCTATAATACGCGCGCCAACGGCGGCCTGCCACCTGGCCCGATCAGTAGCCCTGGGCTGGATGCGCTACGCGCTGCGGCTCAGCCGGATGCGACGGCAAACTACCTCTATTTTGTAGCCTCCTGCAAGGAGCCTGGCAAGCACAATTTCGCAACAACCAACGAGGAGTTCTTGAAGTTCGAGCAGGAGTATCTCAACTGCCCGAAGCCGTAGTGCGGCGCATAGATTGGAATCCACAACATGCCCGCTGACCGTGACCCAAACCAACTGCTGCTCGCCGGCCTGATCGGCGACCCGATCATGCATAGCCGCTCGCCGATGCTGCACAACACCGCGTTCGCCAAGCTCGGCATTCACGCGCGCTACGAGCTCTGGCCGACCTCTGCGCTCGAGCTTGTGGCACGGGTCGATTCGCTACGCGCACCGCATATCCTTGGCGCGAATGTCACCCTGCCGCACAAGATCGCGGTCCTACAGCTGCTCGACCGGCTCGACCCGGCGGTCGAGATGATTGGTGCGGCCAATACGATCATTCGCGAGGCCGATGGCTCGCTGACGGGCGCTAACACCGATGCCCCAGCGTTTCTAGCATCACTGCGCGAAGATGGCGTCTATGATCCAGCCGGCCAAACGATCGTGATTCTCGGCGCCAGCGGCGCGGCGCGCGCGGCTGCGATGGCACTGTCGGGCGCTGGCGTGGCGCGGCTGGTGATAGCTAACCGCACGATCGAGCGCGCCGAGGCGCTGCTGGGCGATCTGCTCGCCGCTGCCGATTCCGACCCGCTGCTATTTGCACTTCCCCCCGACGACGCCGACCTGCCCGAGCTGCTGGCCGAGGCCACCTTGATCGTCAATGCCACGTCGATCGGCTGGCATGACGATCAGTCGCCGCTGCCAGCGGGGCTGATCCCACCCAGCGCGCTTGTATTCGACATGATCTACCGGCCAACCCAGTTGCTGCGCGATGCGGCCGCGTGCGGTGCGCGCACGCTCGACGGCACGGGGATGCTGGCGCGTCAGGCCGCGCTGGCTTTCGAGCGCTGGACCGGACAGAGCGCACCGCTCGATCTCATGCGCGCCGCACTGCATTCATAATACGGCAGGCTCGTGCTTGCGCAATTGGAACGCGGATGCACACAAATCGAGACAGATCGCCCGCGTAACCTCGGATACAATATGAACGGTTCCTTCGAGGTATACCACTCGAAGGGATGAACGCTGATAGATCAGAGGAACGGATGGACTCTACGACCATCGCCATCTTTGTCGCCGGTCTGTTTCTGGGAACCTTGCTCAATATCATCGTCATACGCCTGCCGCGCGAGCGCACCCTGAGCGGCTGGCCGCGCTGCACTCGCTGTGGCCGCCCACTCGCGTGGTGGCAGGTGCTACCAGTAGTCGGGTGGCTGGCGCAATCCGGCCACGCACGCTGCTGCAAGCGATCGCTGAATGCGCTATTCCCGCTCATCGAGCTGATTACCGGTGTGGCGCTAGCGATCTTCTATGCGCGGTACGCTCTAAGTGTGCCGTTCTGGTATCTCTCATTCGTCGCAGCGGTGCTGATCGTCACCGGCGCAATCGATTGGCTGCACCGCTCGATCTATACCTTTGTTATTCTCGGCGCGGCGCTAATTGTGCTGCTCGCCACAACGGTCGCACCCATCCATAGCTTTCGCAACGCGCTATTCGGAGCGCTGGTGGCTGGTTTCGTCTTTGTGATCTTCTTCGCGCTTGCGCGAGTCCTTTTCCCCGGCAAATCCTCACCCTTCGGTTTGGGCGATGTCTACCTGGGGATCTTCATTGGCGCTGCGGTGGGATTAACCAATCTGCTGCCGTCGCTGTTCTATGGCATGGTTATGGCCGGCATTTTCTCCGCTGTTCTGATCCTGGCAAAGCGCTCCGGGCGCGCGAATGTGCCGGAGTATATCTCCTACGGTACGTTCCTTTGCCTGGGCGCGCTGGGATATCTGGTACGCTGGGGGTTGGGGGGGGTCTGATTCGCCGCTTGGAACACGCGCTGTCGTTCAAATGCTGATGGGGTGCTGCTCGCCGAGTAGCACCCCATCATGTTTAGGGTTTCTCGAAATACTACCTGGTCGATTGGGTCGGCAGACGATCACTGAACAGTGATACAGGCCGAGTTGCCGGCGAGAACAGTGTTATTCGCCAATGTGACTTCATAGCCGATACCGCCGGGTACTGTGACCGGGCCATTGCACTGTTGCCCCGCCGCCAACCACATCCCATGAATTCGTAGATCAATTCGGTCGCCGGCACCCATAATCAACGACTGTCCTACGACTTGATGGCCCCATGCAAAAGTTCCACCAGTAGGGCTACTTGGTAGTGAGCAAGCAATATTTGGATTATTTGGAGTCGAAGTCGTATCGCAGGTTAAGTTCGTCCACTGCCATGTATTCGGCATCGTATCGGTGATACTCTTGATCTGTACCGGCACCCCGGTAGCATTAATGATGCAGATTGTGAAATCGATCGGCTGCCCAACCCCCTGGGTATAGATACCATT
>WNGB01021481.1_pt1 | contig 11653 bp, 12 predicted proteins | sample 5400681 | NCBI WGS metagenome assembly WNGB01 (sample SAMN13153367, study PRJNA577476) | soil metagenome | isolation source: 115 cm soil or saprolite under grassland replicate 2 | place: USA:California | collected 2016-06-15 | reverse complement strand
CTGCGCATCCTCCTGGCCATCGGCGCCATCCACGCGCTGCTGCTCTGGGCCGGCGACATTCTGATGCTGTACGCGCTGCTCGGCTTCACGATGCCGTGGTTCGCCCGGAAATCGAACCGCGATCTGCTGCGGTGGACCGTGATCCTCCTGGCCGTGCCCATGGCGCTCTATGCCGTCGCGCTCGCGGCGTGGTCGCTCGTCGCGACCGGCGCGTCTGACACGCCGTCCAATTCGGGCCTGCCGGCGACGATCCTGGCAATCTTCGAAGCCATGGGGCGCGGCGGCGTCAAGGACGCGGTCATGGGAAACCTGGTGTTTCTCGCCGCTCGCTGGGCCGACCTGTTTGTGACCGTGCGGTTCCCGAAAGTGCTCGGCATGTTCGTGCTGGGGCTCTGGATCGTGCGCGCGGGACTCGCGCAGTCGCCGTCCCACCACCGTGCCACGCTCGTGCGCTGGAGCCGCCTTGGCCTCGGTGCCGGCCTGCCAATGAATGTCCTCGCGACCTTGGCGTTTCATCGCTGGCCGTACCTCCCGGCTTCACTCGGAAGCCTCCTCGGCGTGGCGACGCAGGCGGTCGGCATTCCGATGCTCGCCCTCGGCTACGCGGCCACGGTTGGACTGCTGGTCGTGGATGGCCGGCGTCTCGTCGGCCTGTTCGCGCCGGTCGGCCGGATGGCGCTGACGAATTACCTGATGCACTCGGCTCTGTGCGTCGCGCTCTCCTACGGGTTTGGGCTGGCGCTGTGGTGGCGCATCGGCGCCTCGACCGCGATGGCGATCGCGGCCGCGATCATCGTGTTGCAGATCCCGCTCAGCGCGTGGTGGCTCTCGCGCTTCCGCTTCGGGCCCATCGAGTGGATCTGGCGCCGGCTCACCTACGGGCGGCCCCTTCCGCTGCGCGCCTCATCATGACCGGTCGGCGCGCGTAGATTAGGGAATGACCCGTGCCAGGCGTACTCGTTCGAACGGCGCGCGGAGCCCTAATGACTCAGGGAGGCACCCATGAACCTCGAGCAACGGATAGCGCGCCTTGAGCGACGTAACACACTTCTCACCGCGCTCTTGGTCTTCTTTGGCGTGGGTCTAGTCAGCCTCGGCGCTCATCGTGCCACCGCGGGATCCCGGATTCCTGACCAGATTCTCGCGCGCTCCTTTCGCGTGGTCGGCGACGCAGGGAAGAACCAAGCCACCTTGGGCGCAACGTCGGACGGCTTCGTCATGCTGTCCTTGCAAGATCTTCAAGGCACCCAGCGGTTTGCGGCCCTCATGACCCCGAGTGGCAAGGTCAGTCTCAACTGGTTCGACTCGAGGCGAGCGCGTTTAGAGGTCGGCGTCACAGACGCTGCGGAGGGCGAAGCGTACACGGTGACGCTGCGGGATTCTAACGGCAAGGTCGTCTGGCAACCATCTACGTCGAACCCCTACTGAGCGGCGGGGGCTCCCGGGTGACGGAACTGGCCGACACATCGGCCCGTAGGTGACTTAACGTCCTGACGCAGGTCGGAGGTGGGCCATGGGGATCATCCCCAGCTGGGCGATCGGCATATGCGCCATCATCATCGTGGTAGGGGCCGCCCAGGTCGTGGTTCGACGGCTCGTCGGACGGGCTGGGTGGAGTCGGAGGGAGAGTCCGGGCGAGCCTGATCTCTCGCGCATCACCGATGTGCTCGACGATCTCCAGCGCAGGCTCGGCGAGATCGAGGAACGGATGGACTTCGCCGAGCGAATCCTGGCCAAGGAGCGTAATGCGGAGCGGCTCGCTCCACCGAAAGGGCAGCCATGACCTTCAAGCCCACGATTTGGCACCCGATCGCCGTCGCGCTGACGGTCATCAACTTGTTGGGACTCGGGTACGCGCTGGGCGTTACCGAGCCGGCGCACGCCGCGATTCATGCGGTGCTGGCGCTGGCGTTTGGGTCATGGGCCCGGCGCCTGCGGCAGGTCCCCGGCGAGAGCGAAAGCGAGCGCGCAATCGAGGACGGGAGCGAGGCTCGGCTCGAGGCGCTCGACACCGAGATGAGCCGCCTGCGGGAGGAGCTGAGCGAGACGCAAGAGCGTCTCGACTTTGCCGAGCGGATGCTGGCGCAACGACCGGAACCGCGGCGCGTGGACCCCCAGCGCTAGGGTTCAGGCCGCGCGATCTTGTCCGCCGCCGCCCCGGCCCGCAGCTTATGCGCAGCGTCGGTCGCTACCAGGAACCGAATCAGAAAGGGTAGGGGGGATAAATGTGTCGGAACATCAAGCGGCTGCGGCACCCGGACCACGCTCCGACGGCTGCCGAGCTTCACGACGCCGCGCTGCAGTTCGTTCGCAAGATCAGCGGCTTCCACGCTCCGTCCAAGGCCAACCAACCCTCGTTTGATCGGGCGGTGCAGGACGTAGCCGCCGCCGGCCGCGTGTTATTCGGCTCTCTCCAAGTTCGGGGTCACGGCGCCGCAGAGCCAACGACCGCCCAGTAGTGCGCCGGTCATGATCTCCCGCATCTGGCACGGGTGGACGAGTCATGAGAACGCCGACGACTACGAGCGGCTCCTGCGGAGCGAGATCTTCACCGGTATCGTGGCGCGGACGATCGATGGATTCCTCGGCATCGACCTGCTGCGGCGCGACCACGCCCAAGAGGTCGAATTCGTGACGATCATGTGGTTCTCGTCACTGCCTGCCGTCCGAAAGTTTGCGGGTGCTGATTTCGAGGCCGCCGTCGTGCCACCGGCGGCTCGCGCGCTGCTGCGTCGGTTCGATGCTCGGTCTGCGCATTACGAGGTTCGCGAAAGGCGGGAGGCGACAAGATGAAAGCCTATGTCATGACGACGGGCGCGGTCTTTGGGCTGCTCACGGTGGCGCATCTCTGGCGGATCGTCGCAGAAGGACGCCACCTGGCGACGGATCCCTGGTACATGGCGATCACGATCGCCGCAGGGGCTTTCTGTCTTTGGGCGTGGCGCGTACTGCGGCTCGCGGCAAGGTCGTGACGTTTCACTTTGGCAACCAGGACCATGAGCCCGGTGCCCGAGCGGCCGTGCGCAAGTAGGGCTAGAATTCCGTACCGAGGTGAGCATTGAACGGACCATTTTCGCTGCTGGGCGCTGCGGGAGGGCTGGCGGTCATCGCCGTCGCGTCGTGCGCCCCCGCCACGCAGCGGTCGTCTGCGCCCAGCATCCCCCCCCCCTCCGCCGCCCAGACCGATGGCCCCACCGGCGCGCAGGGGAAGCAGGGGGCCTACACGCCGGCCGATGTGTACTTCATGTCCGGCATGATCGGCCATCACGCCCAAGCGGTCTTGATGGCCGGCTGGGCCCCCTCGCACGGCGCCAGCGAGGCCGTGCGCGCCCTCTGCGAGCGGATCGTCGTCGGCCAGCGTGACGAGATCGTGCTCATGCAACGCTGGCTTGGCGAACGGCATGAGCCCGTTCCCGACGCCGACGCCTCGCACGACATGATGCCGGGCATGGGGCACGCGATGATGCCCGGAATGTTGACCGCTGAGCAATTGGCGGAGCTGGACCGCGCCCGGGGCGCCGACTTCGACCGCCTGTTCCTGTCGTTCATGATCCGGCACCATCAGGGCGCCATCGTCATGGTGAATCAGCTCTTCGGCTCGCCGGGCGGGGGCGAGCAGGAGACCGTGTTCCGGTTCGCCTCCGACGTCTACGCCGATCAGACCACCGAAATCGACCGCATGCAGAAGCTGCTCGTCGTCCTCATCACAGGGAATCAGCCATGACATTCGACATCAACGTCCGCCGCACGCTCTCGCTCGCCATCGGGGCCTTCTCCCTCGCCTGCGCCACCACGAAGCTCGACATGTCGACCACGGCGCCGAGCCCCGATCCCCGGGTCGGCCTTCGCGCGGGAGAGATGAACGCGGCGGAGGCGTCGTGGAACCTGCGCGTGGTCTCGAAGACGCGGCCGAGCGAGCGGTTCGTCGGCGTCACCAACTCCGACCTCTCGTTCTCCGGCACCTACGCCATTCAGGGGAACTACAACGGCTTTCAGGTCTGGGATATTACGAACCCGGCGAAGCCGCGGCTGAAGATCGGGTATCTCTGTCCCGCGTCGCAGAGCGACGTCTCGGTCTACAAGAACCTGCTGTTCGTCTCGGGAGAGGGGATGGGGGGCCGCCTGGACTGCGGCACGGGAGGGGTGCACGACTCGGTCAGCCACGACCGGCTCCGGGGCATCCGCATCTTCGACATCACCGACATCACCAGCCCCAAGTACATCGGGAACGTGCAGACCTGCAGGGGCTCGCACACCCATACCGTGGTGGAAGATCCGAACGACAAGGCGAACGTGTACGTCTACGTGTCCGGGTCGGCGGGGGTGCGGTCGCCGAACGAGCTGCCGGGGTGCTCGAAGCTGGCGCCGGAGCAGGACCCGAACTCCGCGCTGTTCCGGATCGAGGTGATCCGGGTGCCGCTGGCGCACCCCGAGCAGGCGGCCGTCGTGAGCTCGCCGCGGATCTTCAATGATCTGACGGAAGCCCCCACCCACGCCGAGGCGCCGGAAGACATCGCGGCGGCGGCCAAGGCGGCGGCCGACGCGCGCGCCGCGGGCGGATTCACGGCGACGATCCACGGCATGGAGTACGTCCTGCCGCCGGGTTTCATCCGGCCGATGCTCGACAGCATCGTCAAGGCCCGGCAAGGGACGGACGCGCCCAACGGCGCGGACAGCGCCGCGCTGCGGGCAGGCATCCAGGGGATCGTGGACGCGCTGGTCGGGGCGCCGCCTCCGGGCACGCAGGGCGGCATTCGCCCCGGGCCCACCCAGTGCCACGACATCACCGTCTATCCGGCGATCGGGTTCGCCGGCGGCGCGTGCGGCGGGTACGGCCTGTTGCTGGACATCCACGACGTGGCGAACCCCAAGCGGATCGCCGCGGTCGCCGACACGAACTTCTCCTACTGGCACTCGGCGACGTTCAACAACGACGGCACGAAGCTCCTGTTCTCCGACGAGTGGGGCGGCGGCGGCGGGCCGAAGTGCCGCGCGACCGACAAGCCCCAATGGGGGGCGGACGCGATCTTCACCGTCGCGGGCGGCTCGATGACGTTCCGGAGCTACTACAAGATGTTGGCGCCGCAGACGCAGTTCGAGAACTGCGTCGCCCACAACGGGTCGCTGATTCCGATCCCCGCGCGGGACGTCATGGTGCAGGCCTGGTACCAGGGCGGCATCTCGGTGTTCGACTGGACCGATCCGGCGCACCCCAAGGAGATCGCGTTCTTCGATCGCGGGCCGATGGACTCGACCAAGATGGTCGGTGCGGGGTCGTGGTCCGCCTACTGGTACAACGGCTACATCGTCAGCTCCGAGATCGCCCGCGGGCTCGACGTGTTCGCCTTGCAGCCCAGCGGGTTCCTGTCGCAGAACGAGATCGACGCCGCCAAGCTGGTGCATTTCGACTACCTGAACGTCCAGGGCCAGCAGAGAATGGCGTGGCCGGCGAGCTTCGTCGTGGCGCGCGCGTATCTCGATCAGCTGGCGCGCTCCAACGGCCTGGCGCCCGACCGAGTGGCGGCGGTGCGGGCGGCGCTCACCGGGGCCGAGAAGATGAAGGGGCCGCAGCGCCGGGATGCGTTGACGCAGCTGGCGACGCAGCTGGCCGGGGATGCGCAGGCCGCGGCCGATGCGGCGAAAGTGCGGACCCTCGCCGCGACAGTGACGGACCTGGCCAACGCGGCTGCGCAGTGATGACGAGAGTGCTGCTGGTGGTCGTCGCGGCTGCGTGCGCCGCGGCCGCCCCCCCGCGGTCCCCCGCACCCGCCGGCCACGCCGAGCACGGTACCGTGTTGCCGGCGACGCCTCCCTACACCGCGGCCGACGTGCACTTCCTGGCGGGGATGATCGGCCACCACGCCCAGGCCATCCAGATGGCCGGGTGGGCGCCCTCGCACGGCGCCAGTCCGGCGGTACGCGTGCTGTGCGAGCGCATCGTCGTCGCCCAGAACGACGAGATCGTGTTCGCGCAGCGCTGGTTGCGGGAGCACAACGAGTACGTGCCGCCCGCCGACCCGCGCGGCCACATCATGCCCGGCATGGATCATCCGATGCTGATGCCCGGGATGCTGACGCCGGAGCAGATGGCCCAGCTGGACGCCGCGCGCGGCCGCGAGTTCGACCGGCTGTTCCTCACCTTCATGATCCAGCACCACCAGGGCGCGCTCACCATGGTCGCGCAGCTGCTCAGCGCCCCCGGCGCGGCGCAGGACGGCCCGGTCTTCCGCTTCGCGGCCGACGTGAACGCGGACCAAACAACCGAAATCAACCGCATGACTCTGATGCTCGACGATCTCAAACGGAGCCCTCTGTGAAATCCGAATCAGTGCTCGCGGTTGTGGCGCTCTCCCTCGCGGCGTGCGCCACGTCGCGGAAGCTCGATATGTCCACCACGGCGCCCAGCCCCGACCCGCGGGTGGGACTGCGGGCCGGTTGGATGAACGCCCAGGAAGCCGCCTGGAACGTCCGCCTGGTATCGACGACGCCGCCCTCCCCGTCGTTCATCAACCGGGCCAATCCCGGGGACTTCAGCCTCATCAACTCCGACATCTCGTTCGTCGGGAACTACGTCATCCAGGGCAACTTCTCCGGCGTCCAGGTGTGGGACATCTCCAATCCCAAGCGTCCTCGGCTGCACAAGGCCTTCGTCTGCCCGGGGTCCCAGAGCGACGTCTCAGTGTACCGCAACCTGCTGTTCGTGTCCGGTGAGGCCCTGAACGGGCGCACCGACTGCGGCACCCAGGGCGTCGCGGACACGGTGAGCCACGACCGGCTCCGTGGGATCCGCATCTTCGAGATCACGGACATCGCGAATCCCCGCCACATCACCGACGTGCAGACGTGCCGTGGCTCGCACACGCACACCGTGGTGACCTCGCCGACGGACACGGCCAACGTGTACATCTACGTGTCCGGCTCGGCGCCGGTGCGGTCGCCGAACGAGCTGGCGGGGTGCTCGAGTGCGCTGCCGGACTCGAATCCGAATACCGCGCTCTTCCGGATCGAGGTCATCCAGGTGCCCTTGGCGCACCCGGAGCAGGCGCGGATCGTCAGCTCGCCGCGCATCTTCCATGAACTCGCGCCGCCCGTCCGGCACGGGGAAGCACCTGAGGACATCGCCGCCGCCCGGCGGGCCGTCGACTCGGCACGCACGCACGGCGGGTTCGTCGCCACGGTCAACGGGCAGGACGTCATTGTCGGGGCCGGGTTCGTCACACCGCAGCTCGACAGCATCGTAAAGGCCCGGGGGGGGTCCGGCGCCCCGACCGCGGCGGACACGGCTGCGTTGCGCGCCGGCTTGCAGGAGCTGGTGAACCGCCGAGTCGAGGCGCAGCGCCGGCGCCAGGGGCCGCCCACGGGACCCACGCAGTGCCACGACATCACCGTCTACCCGGCCATCGGACGGGCCGGCGGCGCGTGCGGCGGTTATGGCCTCCTGCTCGACATCCGCGACGTCGCGAATCCCAGGCGGGTCGGCGCGGTGGCCGACTCGAACTTCTCGTTCTGGCACTCGGCGACGTTCAATAACGACGGCACGAAGATCCTGTTCACCGATGAGTGGGGCGGGGGATTGCAGCCACGCTGCCGCCGGACGGACAAGTACGAGTGGGGGGCAGACGCGATCTTCACGCTCGTCAACGACGCGATGACGTTCAAGGGTTACTACAAGCTGTCCGCTCCGCAGACGCCGAATGAAAACTGCGTGGCTCACAATGGCACGCTGATCCCGATCCCCGGGCGCGACATCATGGCGCAGGGGTGGTATCAGGGCGGCATCTCGGTGTTCGACTGGACCGACCCGGCTCACCCCAGGGAGATCGCGTTCTTCGACCGGGGCCCGATGGACTCGACCAAGCTCGTCGGCGCCGGCTCGTGGTCCGCCTACTGGTACAACGGCTACATCGTGAGCTCCGAGATCGCCCGTGGGCTCGATATCTTCGAGCTGCAGCCCAGCGGTTTCCTGTCGCAGAACGAGATCGACGCCGCCAAGCTCGTGCATTTCGACTACCTGAACGCCCAGGACCAGCAGAAGCTGGTGTGGCCCGCGAGCTTCGTCGTGGCTTGGCCTCCGACAGAGTGGCTGCCGCGCGGACGGCCCTCGCCGGCGCCGAAAAGGTGCAGGGACCGCAGCGGCGGGACGCGCTGACACGGTTGGCGGCCCAGCTGAACGGGGATGCGTCAGGAGCGGCAGACGCGGCAAAAGTACGGACGCTCGCCGCCGCGGTGACGGAGCTGGCCAACGCGGCGCGGTGAGCGCACCCGCGCGCCCTGACCTGTCGCTAGCCGCTGCGCCGGCGACCCGCGTCGCGTCGGTCGATCTGATCCGCGGCGCGGTGATGATCCTGATGGCGATCGACCACGTGCGGGTCTTCTCCGGGCTCCCCGCCGGCGGCCCCACGCCGGGGATCTTCTTCACGCGCTGGGTCACACACTTTTGCGCGCCGGCATTCCTGTTTCTCGCCGGGACCAGCGCTTTTTTCTACGGCCGGAAACACGCCGATCTGCCGCGGTTCCTGCTGATCCGCGGCGCCTGGCTCGTGTTTCTCGAGCTCACGTTTCTCCGCGTGGCCTGGACCTTCAACTTCGATTTCGCGCACTACGAGATGGCGGGCGTCATCTGGGCGATCGGCTGGTGCATGATCTTGCTGGCGGGGCTGGTGCGGTTGCCCGTCCGGGCGGTCGGGGTGATCGGGCTGCTGATCATCGTGCTGCACAACGCGGTGTTGCCTCCGCTCGTCGCGGCGGTCCCAGCGCTCGGCGGGCTCTGGAAGGTCCTCTACGTGGGATTCTACGAGGGACCGATCCAGTTCGGGCCCGGCGGACCCAACCTGATCGTGCTCTACTCGATCATTCCATGGATCGGCGTGATGGCGGCGGGCTATGCGTTCGGCAAGGTCCTGGCCCTGGAGCCGGCGCGACGCAACCGGATCTGCTGGCAGATCGGCCTCGGGGCGACCGCGCTGTTCCTGCTGTTGCGGGGGTTCAATCTCTACGGCGACCCGCGTCCGTGGAGCGCAACGCCGCAGATGCCGGCGCTGCTCGCCTTCCTGAACACGACCAAGTACCCGGCGTCCCTCCTGTTCCTGCTGATGACGCTCGGCCCCACTATCGCGCTGATGCCGTGGCTGGAGCAGGCACGTGGCGCCGGCGCCCGCTGGAACGCGGTGTTCGGCCGAGTGCCGTTCTTCTACTACATGCTCCACATCCCGCTGATTCACGTGCTGGCGCTGGTCGTCTCCCAGGTACGCCTGGGCCAGGTCAGCCCCTGGCTGTTCACCAATCATCCGATGGGCCCCCCCCCCGTGCCCGACGGATACACCTGGAGCCTACCGCTCCTCTACCTGGTGTGGGCGGTGGCGGTCGGTCTGCTGTATGTTGCGTGCCGATGGTTCGCCGACCTGAAAGCCCGGAGGCAGGACTGGTGGCTGCGCTACCTCTGACGCCACGATGAGCCACTCCCGCTCGTCGCGCCAGAAGTACCGCGAGTTCGTTCAGGACTACAAGCAGCGGCGCCTTGACTCGGCGGACGCCGCCGAGGAAGCAGGGGCGGCGGATGCCGTGCGGCCGCCGGCCGGCAAGCGGCGCGAGTACCTGCGCGACTATCTGCGGTGGCTGAGGCCGCACCGCTTTAGGCTCGGCGCTCTCCTGGGCCTCGCGTTACTGGCTGCCGGCGTGGAGATGGTCGAGCCGCTCTTCATGCGGTTCATCATCGATCGGGTGCTGCTGAATAGCGCGTTGGCGCCCGCAATCCGCCTGACACACCTCCATCTTGCCGGCGCCGCCTTCGTCGCCGTGGTCATCTTTTCCAACCTGGTCGACGCGTTCAGGGATTATCGCCAGCGCCTGCTGAACTCGCGGGTCATGCTGTCGCTCCGCCGGTCCTTGTTCAAGCGGTTGCTGCATCTGCCGCTGCCCAAACTGTGGGACATGAAGACGGGCGGGATCCTGTCCCGGCTGACGGGCGACGTGGAGACGACGACCGGGCTGCTGCAGATGGCCCTCGTGTCACCCGCCGTGTCGATCATCCGCCTGCTGATCGCCGTGGGCATCCTGCTGGTGCTGAACTGGCGGCTGGCCTTGACGGCGATGGCCACCGTCCCGGGGGCGGTGCTGATCAGTTTCGTGGCCGCGCGGCGCATCCGGCCCGTTTACCGCTCGGTCCGGAAGGACGTCGAAGCGATCGACGGCCGGGTGGGCGAGGCATTTTCCGGGATTCGCGTCGTCCGGGCGTTCCGGCGGGAGTTGTGGGAGTTGTTCGACTACATGGTCGGGCGCCATACGGTGCTACGCAAGGAGCTGTTCGCGCATCGCCGGGAATTGTTTCTGTGGACGTCGTGGGGCCTGATGCAGGCGGGAGTGAACGTCGTCATCGTCTGGTACAGCGGGTACATGAACCTCGCGGGCCGCGCCTCCATCGGCGACATCATGGCCTTCCAGTGGTACACCTTTCTGTTGCTGGGACCGGTGTGGCAGATCGTCAACTCCTTCTCCGAGCTGCAGCGATCCCTCGCGGCCATGGAGCGCGTGTTCGCCGTGCTGGCGCTGCCGGACGACAAGCCCGACCGGCCCGGCGCCCGCGACGCCCCGCGGGTGGTGGAGGAGATCCGCTTCGAGCACGTGGACTTTGCGTACCGGGAAGGGCATCCGGTGGTGCGGGACTTCCACGTCGATGTGCCCGGAGGGTCCGTGATCGCGCTGGTGGGTCGCAGCGGCGCCGGGAAAACGACGGTGACGGACCTCGTGGCCCGGTTCCACGACCCCACGCAGGGGCGCCTTCTGCTCAACGGGAACGACCTGCGGGACCTGCGCCTCGGCACCTACCGGAGCCTCTTGGCCCTCGTCCAGCAGGAGGTGTTCCTGTTCGACGGTTCGGTGCGCGACAACATCGCCTACGGCGGCCGGGAGGCGACGGACGCGGACGTGGAAGACGCCGCGCGGCGCGCCAACGCGCACGAGTTCATCGCCAAGCTGCCGCGCCAGTACGAGACGTTCATCGGGGAGCGCGGCGTCAAGCTCTCGGGCGGCCAGCGCCAGCGCCTGGCCATCGCCCGCGCGATCCTCGCATCCCCTCAGATCCTCATCCTCGACAGCGAACAGCTCATTCAGGCGTCGATGGCCACGCTCCTCGCCGGGCGCACGACCTTCGTGATCGCGCATCGCCTGTCGACCGTGCGCCGGGCCGACCTCATCCTGCTCATGGAAGAGGGACGCATCATCGAGCGTGGGACACACGAGGAGCTCGTGGCCGCCCGCGGCGTCTACCACGACATGGTGCGGCGGCAGATGGAATCGGCGGGCGAGGACGTCGCCGCCCCCTGGGACTGAGGGTTACGCGGGAGCGTGTACATGCGGGAGTCGCCAAGAGCAAGCAGGCGGCGTGACCGATGACGTTCGACCTCGATCGGTCGCTGGAAGTGCTGGGACGTTCGCCCGCCACGCTCCGGGCCCTGCTCGACGGCCTGGGCGAGTCGTGGGTCCGGGGCACGGAAGGTCCCGATACCTTCCAGCCCGTTCGACGTCGTCGGACACCTGATCGACGGTGAGGCCCCGTGCTCACCGACCACCTGGTGCCTCGTTCGTGACCATGTCCCGGCGGGACTTCGGGGCCTCGCCCGCGGTACGACGATCGGGCACCGAAAGCTCGATCGGT
>WNGB01012285.1_pt1 | contig 11653 bp, 16 predicted proteins | sample 5400681 | NCBI WGS metagenome assembly WNGB01 (sample SAMN13153367, study PRJNA577476) | soil metagenome | isolation source: 115 cm soil or saprolite under grassland replicate 2 | place: USA:California | collected 2016-06-15 | reverse complement strand
CGCGGCCTACTGGCGGGAGCATTCGGACCTGACCGCCTATCTCCAGAAGCACTGGAGCCGGATCGGCGGCAAGCTCGCCGGCAAGATCCACATCACCGCCGGCGAGATGGACACTTACTACCTGAACAACGCCGTTCATCGCCTGAACGACTTCCTGTCCACGACGATGAACCCTCCCTGGGGAGGAACGATCCTCTACGGCCCGCGAAAGCCCCACTGCTGGCCGGGCCCGCTCTCGCTCACCGAACGGATCAAGCAGATGGCGCAGCACGCCGCCGCGCGCGCGCCGAAGGGCGCCGACCGCGCCTGGTGGCGCGACTGATGTCCGCGTGCGGGCATCTGTCATCCTGAGGAGCGAAGCGACGAAGGATCTGCTCCGATAGCGCCGGATCCGGGAGCAGATCCCTCGTGGAGCCTGTCCTGAGCGAGAACGTTTCATCGAAGCGACGGGAGCAGATCCTTCGCTCCGCTCAGGATGACAGAACAGGGCGAAGGGCTCGGAATGACAAGGAGGGCGAGGCGCGGGCTCACTCCTTTCGGATGTTCCCGACAAAGCACTCGTGGACGAACGCGGGCGTGAACCTTGAGACGACAGGCGCCGGGATGTCCGGCTCCTTGATTTCCTTGAAGTCGAATCGGATCGAGCCATCGGCGTTCACCGTTGCCAGCAGGTACCCGTAGACGTTTGTCTTCGCTTCTTTCGCCTGGGCGGCGCCGGCCGGCAGGGCGTAACGAATGGCGCCGGTTGTGCCGATGATCCAGCCCGGCAGGACGCCGCCGTGGGATCGCCAGTATGGCGAATCGAAGATCCCGCTCATGTAGAAGTGCGAGTGGCTGGAAAGGACGTAAACCTTCTTGCCGGCGCTCTGCGCCTTGAGCAGGGCGGCATAGACGCGGCGGCCGCTCTGCTCCCCCTGAGCCCAGTCGCTCATGCTGTGGCCGGAGGCGAGACTGTCGGGCAGGGCGGCGTGCATGCCGGCCACGATCGTCGTAACGGTGGGATCGGCCGCGTCGCGAGCCGTGAGCTTTTCCAACCATCCGACCTGCTCCGAGTCGAACTGGTCGTTGGACGCGTTGTCGAGAACGACGAAGTCCACACCGTTCTGGACCCAGTGGTAGTAGGTCTTGAGTCGGCGATCCTTCGGATTGTCTTTGAGCCGCTGGCTCTGGATCGGCGGGGCGTTGAACCAGTCGGCGAACTGCGTGAGGAACTCGCCGCGCGACTTGGGCGCCACGAGCTCGTGGTTGCCGATCGCCAGGTACACCGGCATCGCCCCGAAGGGCACAATCTGGTTCTGGAGAAAATCATCCCAGGCGAGCTTCTGATAATCGGTGATCGCGAGCTTTCCCGCTCCGGAGACCTTGCGCTGGGCAAGGATGTCCTCGTCGAAGTCGTAAAGCGCCCGGAAGTCGCCAAGGTGCCAGTAGAATGCCGCTCCCTCCGAGACTGCTCCGGCGGCCACCGCCGGCATGACGACGTCCCCGCAGTTTCGTGAATCACCTCCGACGACAAACTTCCAGGGCGCGGCCGGCGCTTGCGACGCCGCCCCGAATGATAGGAGAAACAGCGCCGGGAGGACGAGGATGTGCAATCTGCGTTTCATTCCGGATTCCTTTCGGGAGAACGATAGCAGGCTAGCCCCACCGGGTGGAGGTGACGGTCGGGCTCCTCTGGATGGACATGTGCTCGACCGGAACGGAATTCCCTCTGCGCCGATCGCGCGGCGCCGGGGGCGCTTGACAACGGCCTTCCATAGATCTATAGTTATCGATCTATGAAACAGACGGATCTGGTCCCGGTCTTCAAGGCGCTCGGGGATCCGACGCGGCTGAAGATCCTGGATCTGCTGCGTTCGCGGGGAAAGTCCTGCTGCGAGCTGATCTCGCGGGAAGAACGCGGGCTTTGCGCCTGCGACATCGAGGCAGCGGTCGGGCTCTCGCAGGCGGCGGTCTCGCATCACATGGATCTGCTGCGCCGCGCGGGGCTCGTCGAAGCCGAGAAACGCGGCCGCTGGATGTATTACCGGAGGAACGAAGCGGCCTTGGCCGGTCTCGCGGAGGCCGTCGCCAAGGCCGTCTAAAAAAATTTGAGCCGATAAATCGATCGTTCGCGATCTATCGAATGGAGGTCACCATGCCATCCGCCGTCCACATCTCCTTGAACGTTTCGGATCTTCCGCGGTCCACGGACTTCTACCGGCGCTTCTTCGGGGAGCCGAAGAAGTTGAAGAGCGATTACGTCAAGTTCGTCGCTCGAGACCCGGAGATCCATCTGGCGCTGCAGCCCGGCCACGTCGGGGGCCGGCCGGCCGGCGCGCTGTCGCACCTGGGTATCCGGGTGGACTCGACCGAGCAGGTCCGCCAGTGGAAGAGCGATCTGGCCGAGCGCGGCCTGCCGACTGAGGAGGAGAAGCGCGAGGCCTGCTGCTATGCGCTGCAGGAGAAGTTCTGGGTGACCGATCCCGACGGAAACCGCTGGGAGGTCTACACGGTCCTCGAGGACATCGAACAGAACGCCGAGCCCGCGACCACCTGTTGCCAGCCCAAGACCGACGCCGCGGCGGCCTGCTGCTGAGAAGGAGATCTCCGATGGAGAAAGAGCCTCTGCGAGTCCTCTTCCTCTGCACGGGCAACTCCGCCCGGTCCCAGATGGGCGAGGCGCTGCTTCGTCACATGTCGCGCGGGGAGATCGAGGTCGTGAGCGCCGGCAGCCGGCCGCGCCCGGAGATCCATCCGATGGCACGCCGGGCCGTGAAGAAACTCTTCGGCCTGGATATGGCGGGGCATTACCCGAAGCCGCTGGAAGAGTTCCTGGGCGAGCGGTTCGACTACATCATCACGGTCTGTGACCGGGCGGCGGAATCCTGCCCGGCCTTTCCGGAGGATCCCGAGCGGATCCGCTGGAGCTTCCAGGATCCCGCGGCGCTCGAAGGCGACGAGGAGAAAAAACAGCGAGCCTTCGAGCAGACGGCTCGCGACATGGCCGGCCGGATCCGCATCTGGATGTCGCTGCCGACCGTGGCGTGTCGCGTGACAACTGCGAGGGGCGCTCATGTCGTCTGAGCTCACGCCCAAACCGCTGGAGCAGACCACTCTCCAGCGGTCAGTGGCGACCCTTACCCCCGCCGCGACGGTGGTATTGCACCCAACGCCGAGTCGCGGCTGGGCGCTGAAAGTAGGCGTCCTTGCCGCCGCTGCCCTCCTCTATTCGCAGCTCCAGCGGGTCGCCGAGTTCCTCTCGTACGACCTCGCCGGACTCGCGCGCGGCAGCCGCCCGGGCTCCGCGGTCGAGTTCTTCGTCTTCGAGGTTCCGAAAGTCCTCTTGCTGCTCACCGCGGTCGTCTTCGTCGTCGGGGTGCTCCGGAGCTTCTTCACGCCCGAGCGCGCGCGGCAGCTCCTCGCGGGGCGCCGCGAGGCCTCCGGCAACGTCCTCGCCGCCCTCTTCGGTATCGCCACACCGTTCTGCTCCTGCTCGGCTGTGCCGCTCTTCATCGGTTTCGTCACGGCCGGCGTCCCGCTCGGCGTCACGTTTTCCTTTCTCATCTCCGCGCCGATGGTCAACGAGGTGGCGCTCGTCCTCCTCTTCGGGCTGTTTGGCTGGAGGGTGGCTGGGCTGTACCTCGGGACGGGCCTCGCGATCGCGATCGTCTCCGGCTGGGTCATCGGACGACTGAAGCTCGAGCGCCACGTGGAACCCTGGGTGTGGCAGATCCAGTCCGGCAGCGCCACTCAAGCCGCGCGGAAGACATGGACAGATCGGTTGATGGACGGGCGGGCCGCTGTCCGGGAGATCGTCGGCAAGGTCTGGCTCTACGTCGTCCTCGGGATCGCGGTCGGCGCGGTGATCCACGGCTACGTGCCGACGAATTTCATGGCGTCCTTCATGGGCCGCGATGTCTGGTGGGCCGTGCCGCTCGCAGTGCTGCTCGGCGTCCCGATGTACTCGAACGCCGCGGGAATCATCCCCGTCGTCCAGGCCCTCCTCGGCAAGGGCGCGGCACTCGGGACAGTCCTCGCCTTCATGATGTCGGTGATCACGCTCTCGCTTCCCGAGATGATCATCCTCCGGAAGGTCCTCCGTCCGGCACTCATCGCGGCGTTCGTCGCTGTCGTCGCCGCCGGCATCCTGACCGTCGGCTATCTCTTCAACGCAGTGATGTGACGCCATAGACAAAGGAGAACAACCATGCCGCCACAGAGAAAGATCGAAGTCCTCGGCCCCGGGTGCACCCGCTGCAAGGAGACGTTTCGCGTCGTGCAGCACGTCGTCGAACAGGGGGGGCTCGACGTCGAGGTCGTCAAAGACGAGTCGATCGAGCGGATGATGGCCCTCGGACTTCTGGCGACGCCCGGCGTCGTGATCGACGGGAAAGTCGTCGTGTCCGGCCGCATCCCGAAGGCTGAAGAAGTCCGGCGCCTGCTGGGCATCGCGTAAGGAGCCGGCGAGGCGCGCAAAGCCGTTCGTTAACTGTCCATCGAGATTTCTTGATCGAAGAGGAGGACCCAATGGCCGAGAACGACATCCGGGAGATCGTGAGGGAGAAGTACGGACTGGCCGCCCTGCAGGTGAAGGACGGGCGCGCATCCTGCTGCGGGAGCGCGCCGTCGGCGTCGGGCCTTTCCTGCGATCCGATCACCTCGAACCTCTACGCGGAGCACGAGACGAGCGCCCTCCCGGAGACGGCCGTCCTTGCCTCGCTCGGCTGCGGCAACCCAACGGCCCTCGCGAAGCTCGAGCCGGGACAGGTCGTCCTCGACCTCGGCTCCGGTGGCGGGATCGACGTCCTGCTGTCGGCCAGGCGTGTCGGCCCGACGGGAAAGGCCTACGGCCTCGACATGACCGACGAGATGCTGGAACTCGCCCGCGAGAACCAGAGGAAGGCGGGGACGACGAACGTCGAGTTCCTGAAGGGGACGATCGAGGAGATCCCCCTCCCCGACGACAGCGTGGACGTCATCATCTCGAACTGTGTCATCAACCTCGCGGCCGACAAGGACCGCGTGCTGCGCGAGGCGTTCCGCGTCCTGAAGCCGGGCGGGAGGCTCGCTGTTTCCGACGTCGTGACGAAGGGCGAAATTCCGGCGCCGGTCAAGAAGAGCCTCGAGCTCTGGATCGGCTGCGTCGCCGGGGCGCTCGCCGAGGAGGAGTACGCTTCGAAGCTCTCGGCGGCCGGCTTCACGGAGATCTCCGTCGAACCGACGCGGATCTACCGCGTCGAGGAGGCGCGGGAGTTCCTGACGAGCGCCGGCATCGACGTCGCCGCGGTCGAGTCCGAGATCGACGGGAAGTTCCGGAGCGCCTTCGTCCGCGCGAGCAAGCCCGCCAGGGGGCTCGGGGGACCACAAGGTCCCCCGCCAAGATCAGGGCGCTGAGGGCACGGTGGGCGACTCCGCCAAGCCGACTAAGCGGCTTGGCTTCTTCGAGCAATACCTGACCCTGTGGGTCTTCCTCTGCATGGTCGTGGGCGTTTCCATCGGCAAGCTCCTCCCGGGGCTGACCGGCGCCATTCGAAAGCTCGAATTCGTGGAGGGGAGCCAGATCAACGCCGCGATCGCCATCCTGATCTGGCTGATGGTCTACCCGATGATGCTCAGGATCGACTTCACGAGCATCGCCGGCGTGCGGAAAAAGCCGAAGGGCCTTTGCGTCACGCTCTTCGTGAACTGGCTCGTCAAGCCGTTCTCGATGGCCTTCCTCGGCTGGCTCTTCTTCAAGCACGTCTTCTCCGGGCTCATCCCTCCAGCCGTTGCCGACCAGTACATCGCCGGGACGATCATCCTCGCGGCGGCCCCCTGCACGGCGATGGTCTTCGTCTGGTCCTACTTACGGTCTCATGAAGATCCTGAAGGTGCCCCACTCCATCGCGGCGCCCGGAGCGCTCATCGGCGCCAGCAACTTCTTCGAGCTGGCGGTCGCGACCGCCATCGCCCTCTACGGCCCGGGCTCCGGCGCGGCGCTCGCGACGGTCGTCGGTGTGCTCGTGGAGGTTCCGGTGATGCTGTCGGTCTGCCGGATGTGTGTCGCGACGCGGCGCTGGTTTAATAAAGAGAGCGCTGCCGCCCTGGCCATCGAACCCGCCCGGTCGTGAGGAAGTCTTCCTTCTTTTCCAAGAAAAGGGAAGTAAGATATCCGTGAAAGGGGAATAGCGGTGCTGGCCAAGAAGACAGTCAAGAATCAGCTCACCCTGCCGAAGAAGATCGTCGAGAAGTTCCCGGCCACCGAGTACTTCGATGTCCGGGTGGAGAACGACTCCATCGTCTTGAGACCGGTGAGGCCCGGAGGCGTCGAGGAGGTGCGGGAAAAGCTGGCGCGACTCGGGATCAAGGAGTCGGACATCCGGGACGCGATCGCCTGGGCCAGAAGGCCGAAACGTTGAGGGTTGTCCTCGACACGAATGTCGTTCTGTCGGCGATCTTGTTCTCACGCGGACGTCTGACGTGGCTCCGGCAGCTCTGGCGGGAGGGCGGCTTCTTGCCTTTGAGCAGCCGGGAGACCGTCGCCGAGTTGGTCCGCGTCCTCGCCTATCCGAAATCTAGCCTGACCAGCGAGGATGTCGAGACTCTTCTGAGTGCTTATCTCCCGTATTCCGAGCTCGTCGCGGCGGAGGAGCGACGCTCTCCACGCCTTCCCCGTTGCTCGGACGAGGCGGATCAGATGTTCCTCGTGCTCGCCGCCGTCGGCAAGGCAGAAGTCCTCGTCACGGGTGATAAGGCTCTCCTGGACCTCGCCGGCCGCACGCACTTCGCAATCGAGACGCCCGCCCGCTTCAAAGCCCGCTTCTCCTGAAGCTCCGTCTTTCGCCGCTGCAGAAGACTCTTCATGGCTAGAGATGAGTCTATGAAGCTTCTCTCGGCCGGCGACGGCGAGGAAGAATGGGATCGCGGCGAGCTCGAATTGAGTCAGCTCAGCCTGGATCTTCGCGCGAGCAGCGCGTCCAGAGAGAGTCCGCCGGCTCCGGTGATGATCAGGAACAACGATCCGAGCCACATGGAAAAGTCCACTCGCGCCTCGTGGCCATGCTCCAGAAGCCGTACCGCGGGAGCGGCTCACGCTTTCGGAGTGAACTGAGCGAGGTCGTAGATCCCGAGCTTCTTCTCGACACCGGCGACGCGGTCCACCATCTTCTCGAAGCCGTCCGCGCCGAAGAGCTCGTGCTCCTTGTCCTCGAATTGCTCGCCCAGGGCGTCGTACTCGTTGCCGCTGACGATCTTGCGGAAGGCGGGAAAGAGAACCGTGTCCTCCCGAGCCTCGTGCGGGCTGTACATCCGGATGAAGCTTTTGAGCGAGTCCGCCAGGAGCTTGCGCTCGCTCGGATTGCGGATCGCCTGGAGAGTCGAGAGATGCAGCGTCGCGTCCGTCAGCCGCCGGCCCGCGCGGTGCTGCGCCAGCAACACCTCGACCAGGTCCACCAGTGTGTTGGCCTGGCGGAAGCGCGGAAAGAGAAAATCCTCCTCGAGCTTCTCGTGGTAGTCCTCGATGAACGACCGGATGATTCTGGCCGAGTCCGCCAGCGTTTCGGGCGGCAGCTCTTCCCGGGCATCCAGCCGGCGCAGCGACTCTCCATAGACGAGCAGCACGCGCTTCAACACCCCGTGCTCCCGCATCAGATCCTCGGCGGGCGAGACTTCCTCCTCGGCCTTGTCGGTCTTGCCGGCCGGCCCCTTCTTCTGTTTCTCTGGCTCACTCATGCGACCCGACCCGCCGTCCGCCAACGCGACGCTCCCAACGCGACGCTTGCCTGGAGAAAGTGCCGGCGGCTCTGTTCCCGTTCCATCACTGAATCCTCCCATCTACGACGAAGTTCCTCACCTATCCAGAAGAATCTCGCCCTTGCAATTCTCGAGCGCTGCGCTCCGCGGAAGGCGGGGTTCCAGAAGGTCTCAGGCGTCCTGGAGGGCGATCTCGAACGTGGCGGCGTAACCCTGATCGTCCCGAACGGGAGCGAGCACGAGCTGCGGCCCGCCTCGGGCAAAGATCCTGTCCCCGGAGTTGCGCTGGCTCCGCCGCCCCTTCGCCGAGTATGGCTGCCGGGCGTGAACCTGATCTGTCAGAGCATCGTCGAAGTAGAGCTGAGACGTAAACTCGAACCCCGGTGTCGAAAACGGCTTGGACCGGATCTTGAAGTGCACGTGGACCGTCCGCCCGTGATACCAGCCGGGATAGATCGTCTTGAACCGTGCGATGCCGCGAGCGTCGGTGACCTGGTATCCGCGGAGGAACTTCTTCCCGACGGTATTGAAGCCCGGATCCTCCACGTCCGAGTACACGCCGAGATGGTCGCAATGCCAGACATCCACGAGCGGACCCTCGAGCGGTGCACAAGCGTTGGCCGAAAGCCTGGAGACCTTGAACGTCAGGTCGAGAGGTGTACCCGGCTTGACGGACTCGTCGGCAGGATCGGACCGAATGTCGGACCGGTTCAGCGATTCGTCAACGAAGTATGGTCCTTCCGTCTGTTGCGGCCGAACGACGCAGCCGGGCAAACTCCGCCCGCTCGCCACCGTCGCTGGCCACCCGGCCAGCATCAGAACCCCAGACGCTCGGAGAAGACCGAGCATCTCCCTTCGCGTCAGGACATGACCCAGGCACTCGTCGTCGTTTGCCACCCGTCTGATTTCCATTTGAGTCCTCACTCGCCCACTCTACCGCTTCCCGACGGAGACGCGGCCACGGCCTCCGGCCTTGCTGCGAGTTGTGGATGTCCACGTCCGCCACGAATCATGGGGGTGCGCGTCGCGTTGGTTGCGAATTGGGAGGTGGGCGTCGCTCCCATCGATTCGGAGGCATCCGAGTGGACTGGCGCCCGGGGCGTCATCGTGTTGGGTTACATGTAACCGTTGTGGATGTGTCGGGAGGCAGACATGGCAACTTCGACACGACCGAAGCCGTCGAAGGACAAGGTCCGAGCGCATAGGGAGCGATTGCGGCGGCAGGGACTGCGGCCAATCCAAATCTGGGTGCCGGATGTTCGCTCGCGGTCCTTCAAGGCGCAGGCGCATCGGCAGTCCCTTGCCGTCGCCAATAGTCCGCATGCCGGAGTGGATCAAGACTTCATCGACTCGATCTCCAACTCGGACGGCGAATGAGACGGGGGGAAGTCTGGACCGCCGCCGGCGGCAAGGACTAGCCGTCCTGGTTTTCCTGGGAATGGCGGGAGCGGCCGCAAAACACTGATGTGGATTCCGGCGCCGGCAATCATGCCGGTACACTTCCAGGGGTAGAAGAAGCCACGGAGACGGTCTCCGGGCTCTGTCCGATCTCGGCGAGATCGGCGGCGATTCCGGCGAGATCTCCCGCGGCGGCTCCCTCGTCGGCGCGTCGGGCGTGGGCCCGGAGCGGCTCCGCCTGGGCGGCGAACTGAGAAGCCAGACCCGCGAGCGCGGCCGTCAACCAGCGGCGGAGTTGGCCCGCGAAGGAGGCGTAGGCGCCGGCCAGAGGCTCTTCGAACTCGGCGAGAAGCCGGCGACCCACCCGGTTTCCGAGAGCGACGGAAAGCGCGAGAGCCAGGAAGGCGGGCGAATGTCCGCGTCATCCACCTCCGGCGGAACGGTGATCGAGGGCTGCGTGACCAGCTCGATCCGAAGCTCCTCGGGCTTGACAGGAATTGACTGTCTTCGCGCCATCTCGGCGAGAGCTTCGCGCAAGCGCCCGCGAGTCGAACGTCTTGGATTCCAGCCGTTCGAGGAGCGACTGCAGCGCGCCGTGGTACTCGATCAAGCCCCGCTCGCGGATGTTCCGCTCGAGCTTGCGAAGAAGATCGAGATCTCCGGGGGCCGCTTCGAGACGTTCGAGGCGCGCGGCAAGGTCCTTCCCGAGCCCGCCGTCGGGTACGTGTTCAACCGGCGGATGCTCCTTTCCAGGTCCGCGTTCAACCGCTCGATCAGGATCGAGGCCTCTTGGTCGAGCGGGCCGTAGCCCTTGAGCCGCGACGGAGCGATCTCCTGCACCGTGATCTGGGCGAGCCCGGTCTGGATCGCCCAGGACGCGGCGGTCCCGGGTGGCTTCACGCTCGTCGCGACGTAGTCTCCGATGACCTGCTGCTGTGTGGGCGTCAGATCGTTGAAGAGGCGCGACAACGGGGACGCCGCGCTCGCCTTGGCGTTCTCGACATCTTCGAGCAGTTTGTCGATGGTGCGGAACGCGGCGAGGATGGCCCGGCGGTGGTTTTCGTTCAGCGTCACGTTCGAGAGTGCCTTTCGGAGCGTACTGTTACTCGGTCTGCGCGGCCTCCGGCTGAAAGGCCTCGACCTGCCGGCGCAGATCGTCGAAGCGAGCGATCTCCGCGGCAACCGCCTCGGCTCCTGTGGAACGCCGCGCGCGCGCGTTGTCCAGGGCACTGACTGCGGATTCGAGGCCTTCCCGCAGGCGCTCCCGGATCTCCGACTCCAGCCGGCGGCGGCTCTCGGGGACCCGTTCGTCCAGATCGTTGACGACGCGGGTGCTATTGTGCTCGAGGAGCTGACGCAGATAGTCGGCCGCGTCGCGCCCGATGGCCGCGGGCCCGCCGATGGAGAGGCCGGCCCGGGGCGCCAGCTCGAACAACTCGATGAAGAAGAAGCGTCTCTGCGTCCGGAACCCGGTGTCGGTGTCGAGATCGCGCGGCGGCGCGGAGCGGAACATCTCGTCTGAAGACGCCAGGCGTTGGAAGAAGTCGTTCGCCAGCTCGACGAAGCGTCCCATCGCCTTCCGGTACATCTCTTCCGCGACCGGTTCGATCTCGGGCAGCCAGGCTTCGAGGGCGTCGTGGGCGATCTCTCTGGCGAGAGAAGGGGCGCGCCGGCGCAGGGCCGCGCCGCTCTTCGCAAACCGGGCAATGGCTTCGACGAGCTCTTCCTTCGCGGCCGGAAGGGTGCGGGCAAGGAAGTCGTCCCGAGCCTTTCCGAATTCAACGGAGAGACGTTCCTGCTCGGCGGTGAAGAGATAGCCGAGATCGCCCATGGCCCGCTCGGCGTGCGCCACGGATTTGCGCAGGGCTTCGATCCGGCGCTCCGATTGCTCGACGGGAAGAAGGAGCGCCTGCCGCCGCTCCTCGATCTCCTTGACGACCCGGGCGCTCAATCTCCGGATCCCGCGGCTCTGCGCCTCCTCGACCATGTCCGCGCCCGCTTCGTGGGCGAGCCGGCGCAGGCTCTCGTGGAGGGCCGGAAGATCGCGCGTGGGCTTGCCGGAAGTCAGCGACTCGGTCGCGCTGACCTCCAGGATGGGCCCGGGAGAGCGGCCGAGCTTTCTCGTCAGAAGCTGCTCGGCGAAGAGCCGGGCTTCCCGGCGTTCCTCGGGCGTCAGCCTGTCCGATTTGTTCAGGACGAAGAGGAAGCGGCGAACGGTCTTCGACACCTCACCGACGAGCGCCAGTTCTTCTCCCGAGATCGGCGGGTCCGCTCCGAGGACGACCAGAGCCGCGTCGATGTGCGGGATGAAGGAATGCGTCGCGGCCGTATTGGCTTCGAAGACCGATCCCAGGCCCGGCGTGTCCACCAGGCAGAGTCCGGACGACAGCAGCGATTGGGGGAGGAAAACCTCGGCGGCCAGGACACCTTTTCGGTTTTCCGGGTTCTGCGCCTCCGAGACGTAGCCGGCGAGATCCGACGGATCGATCTCCTGCCAGTGGCCCGACTCGAACCGCACGCGGGCGGCGCGCGCCGCGCCGTGACG
>WNGB01012278.1_pt1 | contig 11657 bp, 16 predicted proteins | sample 5400681 | NCBI WGS metagenome assembly WNGB01 (sample SAMN13153367, study PRJNA577476) | soil metagenome | isolation source: 115 cm soil or saprolite under grassland replicate 2 | place: USA:California | collected 2016-06-15 | reverse complement strand
TTCACTGGCGGCGGGACATGCGCCTGCTGCCGAGTGATCGCGAGTGGCTGAGGCCGAAGAAGGTCGTCCAATACATGAAGCACGAGGGCGACGACCCGGAGGTGGGAAAGTACAACGGCGGCCAGAAGCTGTTCTTCTTCGCGACCGCCCTGGGAGCCCTCGGACTGGTCCTCACCGGTGTCGTCCTCTGGTTCCCCCTGAGCTTCCCCCCGCTCTTGAGGGTTGCCTCCATCCTGCTCCACGACATGACCTTCATCCTCTTTGCCGTCGCCATCGTGTTTCACATCTACCTGGGCACGGCGGCCCTGCCGGGGACGTTCGGCGCGATGACCCGTGGGACCGTCACCAAGGCATGGGCGCGCTTGCACCATCCCCGCTGGTATCGGGATGTCACGGGTGAGGGAACCCGCCGCAGCTAAGGGCCTGGTCGAAGCGGCCTTCGAGCGGGGCGCGGCGCGCGCCGAAGCTCTGGCCAGCGAAGCGCAGACGGCGGCGGAGCCCCTCCGCTTCGCGGCGGGCCTGTACCGTGTCCAGGGGCGTCTTGCCGCCACGGTCGAATCGGCCCACGCCGGGCGTCCACTCTGCGGCCGGCTGGAGCCCGACCTGGACAGCTTCCAGTACGGCTTGGTGGAAGCGCTCCGGTTCGCCGCGGAGAGCGGTCCCGCGGCCCTGGCCGAGGAGGCGCGGTCCCGCGGCCGGGATGAAACCTCCGCGGCGCGGTCCCGGCTGCTCGCCTTCTGGAGCGGCGACAGCGAGCCGGGCGAGGGCTACTACCTCTCTCGGGCGCTGCTGCGCCCCTATGTCGAGGTCCTGAGAGGTCTAGGGATCGCCCCCGATCGCGCCCACCGGCCGGGGAAGTGTCCGTTCTGCGGCGGCGCCCCTTGGATCGCCGCCCGGCGGTCGGAATCGGACGCCGACGGCGCCCGGCGTCTGCTCGGATGCGCCCTGTGTGGCGGGGAGTGGCCCTTCGGTCGGATCCGATGCCCTTGCTGCTTCGAGGAGGATCCGACGAAGCTCCCGTCCTTTCGGAGCGAGACCTATCCGACGGTGCGGATCGAGGCCTGCGAAACCTGCCGCCGCTACGTCAAGTCCATCGACCTCACGGCGGACGCGCGGGCCATCCCAGAGGTGGACGACCTGGTGTCGCTGGGGATGGACCTCTGGGCGCAAGAGCAGGGCTACGCCCGGGTTGCGCCGGGGCTGGCGGGGATCTAAACCGTGGGCTCCTCGCGGGAGCGGCTCCTGGGCGCCCAGAGGGCCCTGCGGAGCCGCTTCGATGACTTCCACCGAGCCCTCAAGAGGGGAGACCGGGCGACCCTCGAGGTCGCCCTGATCGACTTCGACGAAAACTTCAGGCGGTGGTCGCTGGCCGAGGAGCAGACGCTCCTTCCGGCCCTGGCCCGGCTTGTCCTCGCCGGCCGCGATCCCCAGCGCGAGCTGCGCCTGGAGTACGCTCAGATCCGCGAGATCACGGCCCTCCTGCGGCGCCGGCTGGCCGAGGGCCTCCGTCCCGCCGACCTCTTCGGTTTCGCCGACAACCTCAACCTCCGCCTGGCCGCCCACGAGGCAGGCATGGAGGGCGTCTACTATCCCGCGGCCGACGCCATCCTGCTGCCCCACGAACGGGATGCTCTGGAGAGGGCCTGTCCAGAACCCTGAGGGGCACGCTCTCGACGCGAGGCGACGGCCGCTGCCTCCGGTGGGTCAACCGAGCTGAAGCGTCTCGAAGGGGCTTTGGTCTGGGCGCGGGAGGAGCACTTCGTAAAGGGACGCCAGTCTCTCCTGCGCCCAGCCGAGCAGGATCTGCTCTCCCCGGTAGTACCTCGCCTCGGTCTCCACGAGGACGATGGCGCCCGCGCCCTGATCGGAGGCGACCTCGAGCCGCCACCCCGACAGTGTGCGGTCGCTCGAGCGCACCCGGATGGGGACCCGTTCCGGCGGCTTTGCGCTGAGACCGCTGAGGCCGAAAAGCTCCGTCTGCCCGGCGGGAGGAGGCGCGGCGGCATCCGGCGGCATCGCGCGAAATTGTAACAGGTTCCCGGACCGCGGGGAGCGCCTTGGGGGGCCCCTAGCCGCCGCGGGTGTGCATCTCCAGGTGCGGGTCCCGCCGGAGGGAGTCGAGGGGAACCAGGGGGCTCCGCCGCTCCAGCTCCAGCCGCGCCTCCGCTCCACGGTCCCCCCGCGCGCGCCAACGGGACACGATCAGGGACCGGATCTCCTCCGTCGAGGCCCCGGACCGACCGGCCCCCGGAGGTCGCTCCCCTGCGGCGCGTAGAGGCAGAGGTACCAGAGGCCATCGGCGGTGAGCCGGCTCCGGTCGAAGGAGTGGCAAAACGGCGCCGGCGCGCGAAGCATCTCCTGCCTGCGAGACCACCCTGTTCGGGGACCACCGGGTGGCGCGCAGCTTCTCGACGCCGAGGTCCGAAAACATGTCCACAAGCCTGCTGATCTGCCGTCGCTGCTCGGCCGAGGGCAATTCCGCCACCAGGGGGTAGGCCCTTGACAGACGATCCTGTCGTGTGTATATTCACAGTTGTGAGAGTGGAGCCGAGCCCGGCCGATCTTCAGGAGATGAGTGGCTGCGTGTGCTTCGGCCTCCGGCGGGCAACTCGGGCAGTCACTCAGTTCTACGACAGCGCCTTGAAGCCGCATCGCCTGCGCGCCACGCAGCTCCCTATCCTGGTGGCAGCAAGCAGGCAAGAGTCGGCGCCTCTGGCGCCGCTGGCCCAAGAGCTAGGGATGGACCGGACGACGCTCCTCAGGAACGTCCGCCCCCTCGTTCGTCGCCGGCTGGTAAACGTCGCGCCGGCTGCGGACTCACGGCGGACCGAGATCCGAGCGACGGCCGCTGGGCGTGCCCTTCTGGCGCGGGTCTATCCCGACTGGAGGCGAGCACAACGGCAGGCTCTCCAAAGCCTGGAGGGATCGGACTGGTCGCGGAGCCTCGACACGCTCAGCCGCATGGCTCGTTCGGCCGCGAGGTAGCGTTTTTTTTGGGGAACAAATGTGCATATGCACACGTAGACCCAATCAGGAGGCGGCGCTTCATGAAACCTGTGACCCGACTGATGCTGGCCGGAGAACAAGCAAGCGCTGCTGGACTTGAAACCACAAACCCAAAGGAGGATACGATGAAGTCTCGAATCACGTTGTCCCTGCCGCACCGTGCGGCGACGTTCGCCGGGTTCCTCGCCCTTGGGAGCCTGGCTCTGCCCAGCTACGCACAGACGATAGAGGGCGAGCGGGCACTCCTCAACAAGACCGACGCGCCGTTCGGGGTTTCAGTGCGGGCGGCGTCTCCCGTCATCGACGGCGCGCAAGCGTTGCTCGGCCGGCCGGGTGTGAGCGCTCCGCAGGTCTACCAGCCGGCGGGGAGCAGCCGCCCGACCCTCGGAGGCGCGGATTCGATTGACGGAGAGCGCGCGCTCCTCGGGAGGTCGTTCGGGCCCAAGACGACGCACGCGAATGCGGCACTACGGAACTGAGCACTCCGGATCAACAGGAAGCGAGATGGACAGCAAGATGCCCCCCGCGGGCGGCCTTCCACACCACCAGGACCAGACGTTCGCAGTCCGGCCCTGGTGGTGCGTGCCCGGACGGAAGCAGGACGCCCAGCTTCTGCGTAGGGTTTCTGAGACGACAACCAGGGCTGGCGAGATCACGGCTTCGGCAACGCGAACGCCGGGCTACGTGAGAGGCGTTGGCGCTCAGAGTGGGAACTGCTTTTTTCTGGGAACGCCTGTGTATATGCACGCCAGGAGAGGCAGGGCGTCATGAACTTCGTAGCCCTCCGGATGCTCACCGGCGATCGGGCCAAGTACTTCGGCCTCGTGTTCGCCATCGCCTTCTGCACGTTCCTCCTGGAGAACCAGACCTCGATCTTCGCCAACATCATGAGGCGCACGGCGAGCCAGATCCTCGACGTCACCGACGCCGAGGTGTGGGTCATGGACCCGAAGACGGAATACTGGGAGCAGACCAAGGCGCTCAAAGACACGGACCTGACTCGCGTCCGCGGGGTTCCCGGCATTCAGTGGGCGGTCCGGCTGTTCAAGGGGAACCCGGTCGCCAAGACTCTGAAGGGGAAGTTCGCGGTGTCGTTCCTCGTCGGCCTGGACGACGCGACTCTCGCCGGCGCGCCGCGGAAGATGCTCATGGGTTCCTGGGAGCGCCTGCGGGAGCCGAATTCCGTGGTCGTCGACAAGGCGGGCTACATCCTGCTCTTTCCGGACGAGCCGCTGGAGCTGGGTCGGACGCTCGAGATGAACGACCACCGGGTCACGATCGTGGGGATCTCCGACGCCTCGGCGCCATTCGTGAGCCTGCCCGTGATGCACGCCCGTTACAGCGAAGCCGTCAACTTCCTGGGCCGGGAGCGCGCCGAGCTCTCCTTCATCATTGCGCGGCCGGCGCCGGGCGTCAGCCCCAAAGAGCTCACGGCCCGCATCGGAGCTCAGACGGCTCTGCGTGCTCGCACGGCCGAGGAGTTCATGTGGGACTGCGTCGGCTACTACCTCAAGCACACGGGCATCCCGGTCAACTTCGGCATCACCATCGCCGTGGCCCTGGTGGTGGGAACCGTGGTCGCCGGCCAGACCTTCTACCTGTTCACGGTCGAGAACCTCAAACAGTTTGGCGCCCTCAAGGCCATGGGCGTCACGAACCCCAGACTCATCGGCATGATCCTGCTGCAGGCCGGGAGCGTGGCAGCCCTCGGCTTCGCCATCGGTACGGGCATGGCGGCCACCTTCTTCGAGATCTTTCTTCACAAGTTGGCGACGCGCGGCATCGTCCTCATGTGGCAGTGCGTCGCTCTCACCGGCGGCTGCATCCTCTTCGTGGTGATCCTGGCCAGCATCCTCAGCATCCGCCGAGTGCTGGTCCTCGAGCCGGCCGAAGTTTTCCGGGGGTGAGCGCCATGACAACGACCAATATCGCCGTGTCGTGCCGCGACGTACGCAAGCACTTCGGGGAGGGGGAGGCCAGGATCGAGGCACTCCGCGGCGTGGACTTCAGTGTGCTCTTCGGCGAACTCAGCTTCCTCGTCGGACCCAGCGGCTGCGGCAAGACGACCCTGATCTCGGTCGTCGCCGGCCTTCTGGACCGAACGGCGGGGGAGTTGGCAGTGCTCGGAACGCGGATGGACGACTTTTCGGAGACGGAGCGCGTCCTGTTCCGGCGCAAGAACGTAGGCTTCGTCTTCCAGCAGTACAACTTGCTCCCGGCCTTCACGGCGGCCGAGAACGTCGCCGTGCCACTACTCGCTGCTGGAGTCCCGCTGAAGGAGGCCGTGCCGCGGGCCAAGGAGCTCCTGTCGCGGCTCGGTCTCGGGAGCCGCACCGACGCGCTCCCCAGGACGCTGTCCGGGGGGCAGCAGCAGCGCGTGGCTCTGGCCCGGGCGCTCATCCACGAGCCGCGCCTCGTGGTGTGCGACGAACCGACGGCCGCCCTGGACCATGCCAGCGGCGAGGCCGTCATGGAGCTGCTGGCGGCCAACGCCGTTCACCCCGACCGGGCCGTCATCGTCGTGACGCACGACACCCGGGTGTTCCACTACGCCCACAGAATCGCCCACATGGACGATGGACGGATCGTGGACGTCAGTCGCCCGAACGGTTCCTCCCTCACGCCTGGTCCCGCCAAGACCGATTCGTCCCCCAAGGAGGCATTCGCGTGAAAAGACTCATCCTGCCCTTCATCGGCGTTCTGGCCGCCCTTTGGGCAACCTTCTCGGTCGCCCGGACGCAGCCCCGACGGGAACGCACGGAGCCGCCTGCTCCGCCTCCAGTATCGGATTTTCCGACGACGGTCGCGGCCGTCGGGTTGGTCGAGGCCAGCACCGAGAACATCTCGGTGGGCACTCCACTGGGAGGGGTCGTCGCCAAGGTCTTCGTCACGGCTGGCCAGGCGGTAAAGACTGGCGACCCCCTGTTCGAGCTCGACCAGCGCCAGCTTCGGGCCGACCTTGCCGTGAGACAGCAGACGGTGGCCGTAGCCCGGGCGCGGGCGGCGGTGACGGAAGCGCGTCTCGAAGACCTGAAGCGACAGCTCGAGTTTGCCGAGCAAGTCAAAGACAGGCGCGCGATCAGCGCCGAGGAAGTGACTCGCCGGCGTTCGGCCGTAGAGACGGCGGCGGCCGAGCTTCAGGAGGCCATGGCTCAGCGCGCGGCGGCCGAATCGCAGGCGAACGCCGCCCTCGTGGAGGTGGAACGGAGCACCGTCCGGGCGCCCATCGACGCGGAAGTGTTGCAGGTCAAGCTGCACGTGGGGGAGTTCGCTCCCGCGACTCCCACGTCGTCGCCCCTGATCCTGCTCGGCCGATCGAAGCCGCTGCACGTCCGCGTCGACGTCGACGAGCACGAAGGATGGCGGGTGCGGCCGGGCGCCGAGGCAACGGGGTACGTGCGGGGAAACGCCGACCTGAAGGCACCGCTGCGCTTCGTGCGCTTCGAGCCGTTCGTGGTCCCGAAGAGGTCGCTGACCGGTGACAGCACCGAGCGCGTCGACACCCGAGTCTTGCAAATCATCTACCGCGTCGAACGGGACGACCTTCCGCTCTTCGTGGGCCAGCAGCTCGACGTCTTCATCGATGCGCGGGCGGATCACGGAGGAGAGCGATGAGGCGCCGAGCCCTGTCATCGTCGCTTCTGCTACTGACGGTCGTGGGGTGCGCGGTCGGGCCTCGGTACAAGCGTCCGGAGATGCCCGTCCCGCAGGCTTGGAGGGAGTCCGCGGCAGCCGGGGTGCCCGCAACCGGCTCCTCGCTCGAGCGCTGGTGGACGACCTTCCACGACCCGATCCTGGACAGCCTGGTCACCCGAGCCCTGGAGGGCAACCTGGACCTCAAGATCGCCGCCGCCCGGATCCGCGAGGCGAGGGCGGCGCGCCGGATCGCGGCTTCGGCCGCGTTGCCACAGGTCGACGTAGAGGGCGCCTACTCGCGGGCGAAACGCAGCGACGCAGTGCCCCCCTTCAAGTCGGCTCCCGGGGGGAACTCACCCTTCGGCCCCAGGGAGCAGAACGCCTTTGAGGCAGGATTCGATGCCGGTTGGGAGATCGACGTCTTCGGCGGCGTGAGGAGGGACAAGGAAGCTGCCCTGGCACAGCTTCAGGCGGCGGAAGAGGTTCGGCGGGACGTTCTCATCACGCTCCTGGCCGACGTCGCCCGTAACTACGCGGAGCTGCGGGGAACGCAGCAGCAGCTCCAGATCCTCGAGGAGACCCTGCGGTCGGAGCGGGACACGCTGGAGTTGGCGAATGCGCGCCTCGAAGCGGGGCTCGGTACAGAATTGGACACGGCGCGCGCCGAAGGTCTCCTGGCTGTGAACGCCGCTCAACGCCCGGCACTGGAGCGCTTCGCCAAGCAAGCTGTGTACCGCCTCGGCGTCCTGCTCGGCAAAGACCCGGGCGCGCTCGCTTCGGAGCTGGAGACGCCGGGAGCAATCCCTTTCGCGCCTCCTGAGATTCCGCTGACGCTTCCCTCCGAACTGTTGTCGCGGCGGCCGGACCTGAGACGAGCCGAGCGGGACCTGGCCGCGGCCACGGCCCGCATCGGGGTCGCCAAGGCTGACCTGTTCCCCAGGTTCCTGATCATGGGGAGCCTCGGCCGCCGCAGCGAGGATGTGGCCGACTTGAGTTCGGGGATCAGCCAATTCTGGAACCTGCTGCCCGTGGTGCGTTGGCCGATCTTCTCGGGGGGCCGCATCAGGGCCAACATCCGCGTCCAGGACGCGCGACACGAGCAGGCGCTCCGGCAGTACGAGAAGGCGGTCCTGACCGCACTCGAGGAGGTCGAGAACGCGCTCTCGTCCCACACGCGGGAGTTGCGGCGCCAGGAGTCTCTTCGGGCCTCGGTTGCGGCGAACCGTCGAGCCCTGGAGCTCGCCATGGAGCGCTACACAAGCGGTCTGGAAAGCTTCCTCTCGGTTCTCGACGCAGAGCGCTCGGTCTACGCGGCGGAGGATCAGCTGGTTCAGAGTGAAAGGAACGCGGTGGTCAGCCTCATCGCGGTCTACAAGTCGCTTGGGGGCGGCTGGTCCTTCGACGGAGCGGCTTCAACATCGCAGCGAGAGGTGGAGTCGACGCGCGTGGCCGCCACGCCCAACCGATAGAGAGGTATCGAGATGAAGGAATCACCAAAGCAGGTCGTGACGCCGGCAGCTTGGCACACGTTGGCCTGGACCAGGGAGAGCGCAGCGTGACTACCAGAGCGGCGCTCGTGACCGGCGCCTCCAGCGGGATCGGGCTGGAGCTGGCCCGCCTTCTTGCCGCGGACGGGTATGACCTCGTGGTTGTGGCCCGTGATGCACAGAGGCTGCAAGAAGCCGCGGAGGAGCTCCGGGCTCAGCACGGTGTCTCTGTGCACGAGCGGAGGGCTGGCTATCTGCCCGCGAAGGGTTTCAGGGGACGCGGGCCACGGGATCAGAGAGAGGACGGGATGACTTCGGAACTCTCGGCCGCCCCTCTCACCCGCTCGACCCCGGCGTAGACGTTGAACCGCTCGCCACGCAGGAAACCGATCAGGGTGACGTGGAACTCGCGGGCCAGAGCCACCGCCAGGCTGCTCGGGGCGGAGACGGCGCAGACGATCGGCACTCCCGCCGCTAGGCACTTTTGGAGGATCTCGAAGCTGCTCCGGCCGCTGACCATCACGACGTGCCCGTGCAGCGGCAGCCGTCCCTCCATGAGGGCCCAGCCCACGAGCTTGTCTACGGCGTTGTGGCGGCCCACGTCCTCTCGCAATGCGAGCAGCTTGCCTTCAGCGTCGAAGAGCGCGGCCGCGTGGAGGCCTCCGGTCGCGCCGAAGATCGCCTGGGCCGCCCGCAGCTTCTTGGCAAGGCCACAGAGGATCGCGGGAGCGATCACCGGCCCGGTCGGGACGGCCGCATAGCCGCGAAGCCGCAAACCGTCCAGGCTCGCCTTTCCGCACACCCCGCAGGCGCTCGTCGTGTAGAAGTGGCGTTCCAGCGACTCCAGGTCCGGTTTCAGGCCCGCGCGCAGCTCGACGTTGACGACGTTGTCGCGCCATTCGGCCTCGAGCGCCCGGTCCTGGCAGAAGCTCACACGGCGGATGTCGCCCCGCTTCCGCACGATCCGTTCGCCATGAAGGAAGCCGGCGGCGAGGTCGAGATCGTCACCCGGCGTACGCATGGTGATGGCTATCGTGCGGCAGGCCGTAGGAGCCGGGACCGACCCCCGCCCCTCCAGCCGGATCAACCCGGCCTCCTCGGTCAAGAGCCGGATCTCGAGAGGCTCCTCCGTCGCGAGCTGATCGGATCGCATCCCCGCGCGGCGTCCCTCTACCGTCCAGACCTGGGCTTCGGTCGTGTCGCCTCGGCGCCCCGGAACGCCGGGCGCCAAAACACGGAGGCTGCCCGGTCCTCGCTCGCCTACGACGCCTTTATTCGGCTCCGCCATTGGCCGCACCGTACGCCACGGCCTGCCGGGTCGTCAAGGCGGAGGGCCTCGACAGGCGGAGGGCCTCGGCGTGTCCTCGGCGTCTGGGTGTCGCCTTGGCTCCGGGATCCTATTTCGCTCTCTAAAGGGCTAATATGCGGGCTCGCCACTGTAGGTTCGAACGATGCGCGATTCTTCGAAGGTGCGCCTGAGCGAGGCGGCCAACTGCCTCAACTACAACCTGAGGCGCACCTCGCGGCTGGTGAATCGCTACTATGAGCAGGCGTTGAAACCGGCGGGTCTTCGGGCTGGCCAGTTCAACCTCATGGTCCCCGTGGGCCTGCGCGGCGCGCTCTCCATCACCCAGCTGGCGGAAATTCTGGGCATGGAGCGTAGCGCCTTGGCGCGCAACCTGAAGCCCCTGGAGCGAAAGCGCTGGGTCACAGTTACCGTGGGTGCCGACCGCCGCACGCGACTCGTACGCCTCACCCGCGAAGGCAGGTGGTCGCTGCGTACGGCGTATCCCTTGTGGGAGCAGGCCCAACGGGAGCTGACCTCGGCGCTCACGGGCTCGGTTCTGCGGGGCCTGCTCAAGGGCCTCCGTGCCGCCTCCAACGCCGCGCGCACCGAAGACTGAGCCACCCAAGTCCTTGCGTCGGTGTGGGAAAAGGGGTATATACCCTCACAATGCTCGTCATGCTCGTCGTGGTCCTGCTGTTCGGATCGGTCCTCGTCTCCCTGATCGTCGAGGCGTTGCGCCCCGCCCCGCCCATCCGAGGAGAGCTCGCATGGGCCCGCGAGATACCCATCGAGTGGGCCGCCGTCAAGGGTCACCGTCTGCGTTACATCAAGGCCGGGCGGGGGCCGAACCTCGTGTTGCTGCATACGTTACGCACCCAGCTCGACATCTTTCAGAAGGTGATCCCGACGCTTGCCCAGCGCTTCACGGTTTACGCCCTGGACTTTCCCGGCCACGGCTACTCGGACATTCCGAAGGTGGACTATGAGCCAAAGCTCTTCGTGGAGGCGGCCGTGGGTTTCCTCGATGAGTTGGAGATCACAGACGCCACTCTGGCAGGCATCTCCATCGGCGGGACCGTCGCGCTGCTCATGGCCGCCCAGCACGACCCGCGGGTGAAGAAGGTCGTCGCCATCAACCCGTATGACTACGGGGGAGGGGGCGGCCTGCGGCGTAGCTCCGCTGTGGCCAACGTGATCTTCGGCCTTGGCATGATCCCGGTCTTGGGCGAGACAGTCATGCGTTTCCGCAATCGAATGGTGGAAAGGCCGATCTTCGAAGGTGGAGTTGCGGAGCCCGATGCTATACCAGCGCCGCTGCTGGAGGAGCTGTATCTCGTGGGAGCCCGGCCCGGTCATTACGGGGCGTTCCTAAACTTGCTGCGCAACGCCCACAAGTGGGACGAGGCCCATACCCGGTACGCTGACATAAGGACGGCCGTTCTACTGGTCTATGGGGAGCGCGATTGGTCAAAGCCCAATGAGCGCGCGACGACCCTCCACGACATCCCGGGCGCGAAGATGCACACCGTGGAGGGTGGTAGCCACTTTCTTTGCCTGGACCGCCCCCGGGAGGTCGAGGAACTGATCACCGAGTTCGCCGCTACCTAGGCAACACGAGTGCTGCCAGGGCGATAAGGATTCGCGGATTGAAGGAGAGTTGGCGATGCCGAAACAGGCCTTCTACTGGCAACTGTACATCGCGTCGTATACAGCGCTGCTTGGCATCCCTCTTCTTTTCTTCCCCAAGTCAGCGCTCCCGCTGATCGGGTTCGACCCGTCCATGGTGGACCAAGCTCCGTTCGTAAGGTTGACGGGCATGTTCCTGCTCTGTCTCACGCTGATTACGTTCCGCATCTGGCAGAAGAAGATCGAGGAGATGGTCCTGGGGACGGTCATCATCCGGCTGTTCATCATCGTCACCGTGCTGACAGTCGGGATAGCCGGTGGCTTTCCATTCCTGTTCATCGTGGCGGGTATCGTTGGGGTTGGGGTTCTGGGAACCCTATGGTCATTACGGAAGGTGGAGCTCCTGCACTACTTGTGACGGTGGACCTCCGGTGCGGCCCCTCCGCGCAACGACGGTGATGGCTCCAGCGCAAGGGCACTCGCGGCCCGTCAGCTCCCGCAGGCCTCCAGCAGCTTCTGCGCGGCCGCCCTCACCGCCGGGGATGCGTCCTGCTCGATCTCCGTGGGGCCGCGCTGCGTCGCCAACTCCGCGAAGGTGTGCGCTCCGATCCTCA
>WNGB01012276.1_pt1 | contig 11657 bp, 12 predicted proteins | sample 5400681 | NCBI WGS metagenome assembly WNGB01 (sample SAMN13153367, study PRJNA577476) | soil metagenome | isolation source: 115 cm soil or saprolite under grassland replicate 2 | place: USA:California | collected 2016-06-15 | reverse complement strand
CCAGGAACCGAGCCACGATCGCGATAGCCAACTCCGGTGCGACCAGCCGCGCACCAAGGCAAGCCACGTTCGCGTCGTTGTGGGAGCGGGCGAAGTAAGCCGTGTAAAGGTCGTTGACCGCGACCGCCCGGATCTGCGGATAGCGGTTGGCCGTGATCTGCATACCCGCACCCGTCCCGCAAACGAGGATGCCGGCGTCGGCCTTGTCGGAGGCCAGCACGCGGACCACGTCGACCGCCACATCGTTGTAGTCGACCCGACCCGTCTCGTGAACGCCCACGTCAAGAACTTCGTACCCAGCCTTACGGCAGGCGACAGCCAAGGCCGCCTTCAAGGCCAGGCCGACGTGGTCACTACCGATGGCAACGCGCCGGATCGCGCCGGTCTGCGCCGGGATCGCGCCGTCGTACCCAGGTTCTGTCGGCTCGGTCATTCGCATCATCCGTCCTCGGGTTGTCCGCGGCGGTCATTATGCGCCACCGGACCGACAGTCCCGCCAACCAAATCCGCCCCACAACACATTCCTGGAGGCACGTCACCGTGGTCTGCATAGTCGATGACCAAGCGGCGTTCCCCGGCCAACCAGGCAGCGTGGTCTTCCTGACCTCCTACTTCTGGGAGGGGTCAGCCCTGCTGAACGGTCTACTCGACGCCGGAGTTGGTCTCACTCACCTGGTGATCCAGCGACCATGGTGGGGAAGGCGCTCGTTCATCCGTTCCCGCGTCCGCTACGGGATCAACGCCCTGCGGTACAACGCCAACGGCCAACCCCGCCGCTACCACAGCCTCGAACGCACCGCCCGACATGGGGGTCTGGGCGTCCATTACATCGATGACATCAACAGCGCCGGCGTTCGCTGGGAGGACGAGAACATCCGGCTGATCGTCGTGGCCGGCAGCCGCATCATCAAGCCGTCCGTCGTAGCGAAGTTCCGCGGAAGGTTGGTCAACTTCCACAGCGGCCTGCTGCCGTACTACCGCGGTCCCTACTCCGAGTTCTGGGCCATGTACCAGCACCGACCCGATCTGATCGGATGCTCGGTACACCTCATCAACGAAGGCGTCGACACCGGACCGGTGCTCGCCACACGCGTCGCGCACGTACCCGACGACCGGCTCACACCCCAGGAGGCACACCACCTCAACGTCCTCCAGGCGGTGCCCATGGTCGCGGAGACTGTCACCGCCTACCTACGCGGCGAGCTGAGCCCGATGCCCCAGCCACCCGGCGGGGAGACCTATACCCACCCGTCAGACGACGAGATCGCGCGCATGACTCAGCGCATCGGCAGGAGCTTCTGTGTCGACTTCATCGAATGACAGCACCGCTCGCCGTGCCCTCGTCGTCTGCGCCCACCCCGACGACGAAACGTTGTGGTTCGCCTCCGTATTGGCCCGATACCGCACCGACGTCATCTGTGTAACGTGTGGCTGGGACGACGAGACTCAGAGGCGTCGGCAAGCCGAGATCGAGCAAGCCGCCGCCGCCCAGGGCGTAGCCAACCTCTACATCCTCGGACACGCCGACGATCCCCGCCGACGTGGCGGCCACCGTCTCGACACTGCCCGGCTTGTCGCCGATCTTCAACAGTTCGCCCCTGTGGGGTACGACCTAGTGTTTACCCACAGCCCCAACGGCGAGGTCAACCAGCACCCGCACCATCAGGACGTCAGCTTCGCAGTCCACCACGTGTTCGACGACGTTCTCTCCGTCGCCTGGAACCAGTACCCGAGACTCGTCCACGAACTGACGCCCGACGAGTACCAGCTCAAGCAACACGTGATGGGAACCATCTACTGGCAGGAATACGGGCAGCTTGCCACCACATACGAGATAGCCAGCCACGAACGGTTCGCCCGACTCAGCCGCGCAGCCGTGGACATCTTCTACTGGGGCATCGCCAACTTCGGCGACCACCACCAATACCTCGGCAGCAAGTACGAAGACGTCTGGGGCTTTGGCACCAGTCCCTACGAGGTCGAGCGGCACAGGCTGATCGCCCATCTGGCGGCAGCGGTTCGACCGCGACGAATCCTTGAGGTCGGTGCGGCGGAGGGCCACCTCACCCGCCGTCTCGTACGTATTGCGCCGGTGGACTGTCTCGAAACAGCATCCGTTTACGCGGCGCGGCTGGCCGAGCAGGGGTTCACGGTTGTCGACGAGCCGGACACCCACGCCTATGACCTGATCGTTCTCGCCGCCGTGCTTGAGTACATGCAGGCCCCGGAGTCGTACCTTGCCGGCCTGATGTCCCCGTATGTGATCACGGACACCCATCCCCTTTTCCCGCTCGATCGGGTGGAGAAGCACCTGGCCGACCGGTACGAACTCATCGATCGCCGCTTCGTCGCGCCACGCTGGGAACACCAACGGCACGGCGAGACCATCGAGGATCTTCTCGTCTACAAGATCGGCAGCGACACCGCGCTGTGGCGGTGCCGCTACAACCGAATCGACCCCTACCGGTCCGGGCATCCCGGCTCCGTTTCCGCGCAGGTCGCAGCTACGCCCGGCTCCCGCGATCGGAGCTAGTTCAATCGGCAGTTAGGGAGACATCCACGTTGACGCTCTTGTCCCGCCCGCGCCACCCCGTGGTGGCCGACGCCCTCGACCTGGCCCGGGACTGGTGCGCTGGGCACATCATCGACAGCGCGCCCGCGCTGGGCCACGCGGTCAAGGTGGCGCTGGTGCTCGGCCAGCACGTGCCCAACGCGGTCCCGGAGATGGTCGCGGCGGCGCTCCTGCACAACTGTCCGGAGTACGCGCCCAAGTACATCGACCTCGACGGGACCCTGACCGCCCGGTTCGGTACCCGAGTCACGCACGTCGTGCGAGGGCTGGAACGCGAACACATCGCGCTCGATCAACGTCCCGTCCCGGACATGACAACAACCCAGGACCAGTGGACCCTGTACGTCAGCGCCGCAGACAAGATCGTCAGCCTGCGGTGCGTCCTGCGCCGCGCGGCCCGCGCGCCCAACCCGGCCGCGTACTGGCACGCACGCCGGGCGTTCATCGCCCGCGTGCCGTACTTCGCCGGCTTCCACACGTCCGCCGCCCCACATCTACCTCCCAGCATGGCCGGGGAACTCGCCTGGGTCGTGGTCCGCACCGAACAGGCCACCGCCCGGTTCCGTGTCGGTGAGGACGGTCAGGGCGAGCGTGAACGGTCGCCGGGACGACCCGGCGTCCGCGACGGATTGATGCACATGACCAGGAGACACATGAAGGAGGAACCAGTGGGCCAGTACCGCACAGGTCAGAAGATCAAAGTCGAGGCCACGTCGATCCAGCGCAGCAACGGAGCGGCGTGGCGCGGCGACGAGGGACAGATCATCGGGGAGACCGGTGACGGCTACAAGGTCCGTTTCAAGAGCGGGTTCGTGGCCGAGACGGTCAAGGATTACGAGATCAAAGAGGCGTAGTCCGGTGGCGGCGGACCGGCATTCACCCGAGGTCATCGCCGCGCGGCTGGCGCGCATGCGAGACGACACGGGGCGGCCGATCCTGCCGATGGCGCCCGGAACGGCGCTGTGCCTGGTCTGCACGTGGGTGCCGTGGTCGCGGGCGAATCTGCCAACCGCTGTGCAGGGCTGCACAGCGAAGACACCGGCCACCCCACCCTCTACCCGCACAAGGATCCCACAAACGGGGGACCGACCGCGATGGGACGGGCTGTGCGGCGCCACCCGAGGCGCGCGGTGAACCCGTGACGGCGCTGCCGTAACAAGCATTCCTCCCCCCACGGGCCGGCAGGGGTCGCCCGCGAGTCCCCCCGCGAGTCCCCCCAGGGCCACGACCCCTGCCGGCCCCACCCCCGCGAAGGACGGATAAGCACGCCGTGGCCAGACTGGAGTCGGCACTGTAGTGGTGGTACGCGATCCGGCCGCGGAGCCTTCGGACTACCCTCTGTGTCCGCAGTGTCGGCTGCGCTATGCGGATCATGGAGGTCGTGGGGCCTCTGGCCCGGACGGGTTGCGCGTCCAGCAGATCGCGCGGCGGTGTGGTACTCACCTGGCCACCCGTGTACTACCTGGTCCGTACACTGACGTACCACGGCTACCTGCGGCGGCGTGACGACACGACGTACGCGCTACTGGGAGCTGGTCACCGCGAACCGAGTGAGAGCAGAAGTCGGGTCCGTGCTGCGGCGGGCGGCCCGGCAGCGGGTCGGACCTCATTGCGGCCCTCGTCTCCGAAGAACCTCCTGGTGAGGAGGCCATGACCGTTCAGGTGAGCGGGCACAGCGCGCCGACGGCCGGTCAGCTGCCCAGTGAGTGTGGGAGCGCGCATCTGGCTGTGCCGCCGGGCATCTGGTGGCGGTGGCGAGCCACGAAGCGGTAGGCGGGCCACGCGACGGCCAGGACGGGCCGGGTAGCGAGGACACGGCCGGCGAGGCGCCAGCCCAGGCCGCGGCTTCTGGTTGCGCTGCGCAGCAGGCTCGCGAACGCGGCCGGGCCGGCGGCGACCTGCCCGGCGACGACCCACTGCACTGCGGCGGCGCAGTCAGCCTCGGTCACTGCGAGGCTGGCCAGGTCGATGGCCTGCCAGGCGACGATCCGCGCCGGCGTGTGCATGTGGCGCTGGAGGAGGCTGGCGCACCTGGTGCAGAAGGCGCAGTCCCCGTCGTACAGGAACATGGCCGCGTCGCTCATACGCTCCATCTTCCTTGCCCGGCCGACGTGTGGGCCTGTGTGTCGGCGATGTTGGCGGCGTAGTGGGTCAGAAGCAGGTCAGCGGATGATCGCGTTGGGTGAGGTGTCGCTGTCAGAGTGCGGTTGGCAATTGTCCGGCTCCACGCGAGAAGCGGAGATCATCATGACGGTGAAACAGCTCGACCGGCAGGCGCTCGACGTGGCCGGTGTGCTCGGCACGGACCCGGTGGTGGACCGTGTCGTGCTCGGCTACGGCCAGCAGGGCGCGTCGATGAGCGCCAGCGTCACCATGAGCGGCGGCAGCGGCGGCAGCGGTCGGTCCGCCGACGCGGGTGTGCTCGCCCGCGTCGACCGGGGTCTGCTCGATCGGCTGCCAACCGACGCGAGCGTCGCGGACCTGCTCGCCGCACGCCAGGCCGCACTGACCGCGTAGATGGACGCCTGGGCCGTCGCGCTGGCCGTGCTGCTGTCGATCTGGCTACTGCTGTCGACACTGGTGCAGTTGTCGGCGCGCTGGCCGAGGCTCGCGGTTCTCTGGCGGTGGGACCCGCTGGGTCTGCTGCCGCAGTACCACTTCTTTTGCCCCACCCCGGTCCGCCACGACTACCACCTGCTGGTGCGCACCCTCGATGCGCAGGGTGCCACCAGCGGGTGGCGGGAGGTAATCGGGCCCGTGCCGCGCCGGTGGTGGAACGTTGCGTGGAACCCGGACCGGCGGGCGTACAAGAGCCTGTGCGACCTGATGCAGGTGGTCGACCACGAGGGCGACAACCCGCGCTCGGTGCAGGTCAGCGTCGCGTACCTGGCGATCCTCAACCACGCCACCGCGGTCGCACACGCCTGGCGGGTACCCGGGGCCAGCCGGGTGCAGTTCCTCCTCGCCGTCTCGCGCGGCCCGCACTCCGACACGCCGCCGCAGGCGGTGTTCATGTCCGCACCGCACCGGCTGGCAGGTCCCGATGAGTCTGACCCCGAACCTGGCCCTTCGGCTGACGGAGATGCTCGCCTGCATGGGCGTGGTCGTCTCCTCGCTTGAGATGCTGGCCCGTCCCGCGTGGCTGGCGGACACCTCGTGGAACAGTTGGCCGGTGCACCGGCTGCGCTACGCCGGCACGGCCGGCGCCGTGGGCCAGAAGCTCGGTGCGGTGCTCGCCTACCCGAACGTTCTCGCCGTCCTGGCCGTCCGCACGTTCGCCGCGTTGCTCGTGCTCGCGGTCCCGTTGCCCGGCTTCATCCACGCCGGGGCTCTGGCGGTGGTCGCGGCCGGCCTGGCGGTGCGGATGCTGCGCTCCCCATACGGCGGGGAAGGCTCCGACCAGGTGCTGCTGATGGTGGTCGTGACCCTCGCGGCAGTCGCGGTCGACCCCTCGCCGATGGCCATGCGGGTCGGGCTGTGGTTCATCGCGGCGCAGGCGTGCCTGGCGTACCTGACCTCGGGCGTGTTCAAGGTCGCCGCGCGGGTCTGGTGGGACGGCAGCGCGCTGCTGGGCGTGATGAGCACCCAATCGTGGGGCAACCCGGCGCTGGCGGCCTGGCTGCGCCAGCGTCCCGACGTCAACCGGTGGCTGTCGCGGCTGGTCGGCCTCGGCGAGGCGTGCTTCCCGCTGGTACTGCTCGCCCCACCACCACTGCTGCCGGTCCTGCTCGCCGCCGGCCTCGGCTTCCACCTGGTGGTCGCGGCCGTGATGGGCCTGAACTGCTTCGTGTGGGCGTTCGCCGCCACCTACCCGGCGATCGCGTTCACCGCCACTGGCTGAGCACCCACAGCCGCCTGCCCGATATGGGTCAGCCGGCGCTCGATCACGTCGCGGATGTGTTCCTCCAGCGCCGGCACCCCGATGCGCCTGATCACGTCGTCGAAGAACCCGCGCAGCACCAATCGCCGCGCCTCGGGCTCGGGGATGCCACGCGACATCAGGTAGAACAACTGCTCGTCGTCGAACCGGCCGGTCGCGCTCTCATGCCCGGCACGGCGGATGTTGCTGATCTCAATCTCCAGGCTGGGCACCGCGTCGGCGCGGGCGTCCTTGGACAGCAGAATGTTGCGGTTGGCCTCGAAGGTGTCGGTACCGTCCGCACCGATCCGCACCAGCGCGTTGCCCAGCCACACGCTGCGCGCGGAGCTGCCGTGCGCAGCGCACTTGTAGTTGACCCGGCTGGTGCAGTCCGGCGCGGCGTGGTCGGCGATCGGCCGGTGCTCCAGGTGCTGGCCGTGCTGGGCGAAGCACAACCCGTCCAGCTCGGCCTCCGCACGCGGGTGGGTGAACGTCAGGGTCGGGCTGATCCGCACCAGGTCTCCGCCCAGCGTGACGACCACGTGGCGCAGCCTCGACGCGGCGCCCAACAGGGTGTGGTGGGCCGAGACATGTACCGCGTCGTCGTCCCACTCGTGCAGGAACAGCACGGTCAGGTCGGCGCCGTCCTCGGTGACCACCTCGACGTTCTCCGCGTAGGTGCCTGATCCCCGATAGTCCACGACCACGGTGGCCCGGCTGAACCGGCCGGCGTGGATCGCGACGTGCCCGTAGGTGGTGCGGCCCTGGCCGGGGCCGGTCACCTGTACCGTGACCGGCTGCTCGACGTCGACGTCGCGGGGCACGGTCACCAGCAGCGCGCTGGTGAAGGCACACCACGCCTGCGCCGCCACCCGGTCGGCCGGCGCGACGGCCAGCCCGAGCGCCTCGTGGCCGCTCGGCACGACCTGCACCTGGACCGCGCCGCCGGCCAGCTCGCCGGTGGGTCGGCCGTAGACGCCGTTGTCGCTGTGCCGGGCCGTGCCGTCGTGCAACCCGTGCAACCGCTTCAACGGGGTGAACCGCCAGTCCTCCTCCCGCCCGCCCGGGATCTCGAAGGCATCGACATCCCGCGAGGTGAACCGGCGGATCGTGGACAACGCCAACACATCCCCTGGGGCGTGCTGGCCGGGGGGAGTCTGGTCATTCGGCGGCGTCATGAACCCTCCGTACATATGGTGCGGACTCGTTTCAGGCTACCGGACCGGGTGCGCGCCTGGGCCGCGACCACCCCAGCGCCGGCCGCGAGTCAATAGATGGCACGCAGGTGGGGCGGCGGTTGATTGGCCGCATGTCGTCCGGCGTTATCGCAGCGTGCCGCGCCAGGTACGAGGCGGCTGGGACGTCGGCGTGTTCCGTGATTGTGGAGGTCGTCCAACCACCACGAGGCCATTCCATGCGCGGTAGTCGCCGCTCCACGGGCATCGTGCCCGTGGAGCGGGCCCACCAGCCGGGCCTGCGGGTGCCAACGCCGGGCCAGAATCCAGAGCTGAGCGGACATACCGCGTTGTCCGGGCCGCTGACGGCGACGATCGGAGCTGAGATCACGGGCTCTCCTCGCGGCCCCCCTCGCCCCCGCGTCGCGCGAAACGACGCAGGTCGACGACGGTGGCCCCGTCACAAGACTGCGGGACAGGGTCGCCCGGCTGTTCGAGTAGCTTCCAGAACCTGGCGCGCGCATCGGCTCCGGCCAGCTTGAGAGCCTGGTCTAGCACGTCCTGTGTGGACAGCCGCGGCGCTTTGGGTGACTGCTTGCTCTCCCAGCACCCAACCGTCGCGGTCGTCACGCCCAGGTACTCCGCGAACGCCCGCACGGTCATCCGCAACGCCTCGCGCAGTGCCCGCGTCTCGCGACCACCCCACCGGGCGACCGTACGCGCGCAGCCGCACCCGAGCGCGTCGCCGGACGGTTCGTGGCGCGCGGCGCATTCCTGACGCTCCAGTTCGCGGGCTCGCGCCATCTGTGCGCCGTAGGCACGGATCAGGTCGTCGACCTGGTCGAACGCCTTGACCAGCAGGCCGTCCGCGCCGAGTTCCCGGTCCGCGAGTTGCCAGAACCGCCGGGTGGTATTTTGCCGGCCCGTCTCGATATTCGCGATCGTGCTGCGCGAGTACCACGTCCGCTTCGCCAGCTCCTCCTGTGTGACGTTGGCCGCGTTCCGCCACGTGGCGAGCTGCCGGCCGAGATCCTGCCGAGACGCACGGATCTGTGCGGGGGCGATCTCATCTGGCAGCCGCGAGGGGCGCGGCTCGGGCCGGTCCCCGCGCCCCGCTGCCACAGAGGCATCGAACCGTTTGGGTGCCGTAGTCGAGGCCATCGCCACCTACCGCACCTCTCGGCCTGGAAGCGAGCGAGACTCGGCACTACCCGACACCGCCGTCCCCGCATCGGCCAACGATGCGGGGACGGCGGCGGCCGAGGCGTCAGCGATGAGCCAGACCGATCCGACCACGACCGAAACCTGGGCGCCGTCGCGGTTGGCGACCACCGTCACCGCCGCACCCGGCATGACAAGCAGGTTCACGGCCCAACCACAGTCAGCACCGGAAGTGGCGAGCACCGGCTCCGGCGCGCGATCGGGCACCGCGTACGCACGCTCACATCCGCCTTCCACTCATCGACCGCGGGCCATTGCCCGGCGCCCCTTGACGCACCACGGGCTACCGCCCGCAGCCTGTCCGCGCCCGCCAGCCGGACGCACCACTGTCGCACCGGTGCCGGGGAGTCCTTGCGGGCCAACCGAACCGGCCCAGGCCGCACACCTCGGGCAACTCTTGACGCTTCCGCAGACGGCACACCACCTGCTCTTGATCTTGAACGAAAGCAACCCCACCAGGTAACCGAGCAGCATCGCCGGACCGATCGCCATCAGGTAGCCCATGCCGCCCCCCTTGCGGTAGGGGACGCGCCGCGAGCCACGGCAGGCGGGAGCTGGCTCCGCCCGGCCCGCGACGCGTCCACCCGTTCACCCGATGGCACGGACCACATGTCACGCACCACCGGGGAGCCCTTGCGACGATGACCCGCGGCAATCCTCATGACGGTCACCGCTCGTACTCGACGTACGGCACGTCCGCCCGGCGGCCCCGCCCGCCAACCGCATAGCCCACGACACCGCGAGCCAAGGCCGGCACAACCCCGTCTTTCGCCGGCCGATCGGGCCAGTGGCCCTCGGCGTCGCGCGGCACCTCTGCGGCGCCGGGTTGGCTCGCCAATGCTTGCGCGTCAAACCAGCGGGGATCTTCACCGGCGGCCTCGATCACCGGCGCCGCGTGCCGGCGCGCCGGACACGGCGCGCGCCCTCCGCACTCCGCGCACACACCCGCCCCGGCGTCATGATGACGCAGGTACACCTCAACAGCGAGTTGGTACGTGACGGACCCAGGCAGGCTGGAGATCAGCGCTTCCATGACCGCCACCCATGGTCGAACCCGGCGAACGCCGGCCATGACCCGCTTGAGGGCTGTTCGTGTTCGAGGAGGGCACGGCCGGAATCAAACCGTGCAGAGGCGCGCCAACCCGTCGTCGCGGGGTCGTGGCGGGCGCCGCCGGTCGCCATTTCGACTCCTCCGAATAGGTACGTCGGCATCGGTACGGCACGCCACGGCGCGACTACGGGCATCGGCTCCCGCCGTAGCACACGCATCGACGCGCCGCGTGTCGTACATCCACGATCACGGACAGTCCAGCCATCCGGAACGCCGACTAACGGGGCGACTAACGGGGAGAGAAAGGGGAGACTTAGCGGGACAAGCCCATGAGCAGGCACTTCCTTCCGTACGCCGATTTCGGCGGGTACCGGCGCGCATTCGAGCGGTTACGCTCGCCCGCACCGACGGTCCACAACTGCAGACCGCGCGCTGCCTGCCATACCCGCCTTGAAGCCCGGATGTGGACTCGGTGATCAGTCCCTACGTGCGCCGTCGCCGCCGCCGCAACGACCGCGATCAAAAGCGGGACGGCGCCTCGCATGGCCACCGTGGATCCACGGCGCAGCCGCAGGTACTAGCGCTTCGGTACGAAGATGGAAGGAGTGGCATACCGCATCAGCTACCTCGACGCTTCCTGGTCGCCGCGGCTCGTGGCCGTCGCGGAGACACTCGCCGATGCGCATGCCGTGGCTGGCCAGGTGACCGCGGCCATTCCACGGGCCGCTGACCGCCTGGTGATCGCTGAAGATCCACTGCTCGGCATAGCGTCGCGAGTCATTCAGCCGCCGCAGAGCCTGGACGCGACCCTAGGGCTGCCGGTGCTCTACCTGGGCGGAACGATCACGCCTCATCACAACTGGCAGGCCCAGGCGATTCGTACCCTCAGCGCCGAGCCGGTCGTTGTCGCCAACCCGCGCCGCGAGCGCCCCGCCACCGGTGACGGCGAGCTGCTGGGCCAGATCGCCTGGCAGCGCCGCCACCTGTGGCAGGCCGACATCGGCCTGTTCTGGTTCGAAGGCCCCAACCCCGATCCGATGACCTTGATGGAGATCGGGACCGTGCTCGGCAACCCCATGCCCGTGGCGGTCGGAATATCCCCCGATTTCGCCTGCCGCACCGCGCTGCGCGCCTACATCGGCCACATGCTGCCCGAGAAGACCGTGCACGACACCCTCGACGGCGCGGCGTCCGCCGCCGTGGAACTCGTTCGGGACTGGTCCAGACCACCGTTCCGCCCGCCCCTCCACGAGCATGATCCGGCCGCCAGCGCGTTCCGCGTACAACTCGCCATCGCCAGGCTCAAGCAGGGAGAACCCGGACTCGACATGCGGCTCAGCGAACTGGTCATCGAAGTCGGGGGCGCCGCCGGTAACCGAATCGATCCGCGCCTCCTGGCACGGATCTACGTCAGCATCGAGCGGCTGCGGCTGGACCCCAACGACCCGCTCGGGTGGGCCGAACTCCTCGACGCCGGGCACGCCCTCGACGATTACTAGCACTCCCCGGTCGTGGCCGGCGCCGGCCGCGTACAGATCTCCGGCCACCAACCAGGCGGTCGTATATGCCGACTCGACGCTCGGCGTGTCGCCGCCCGGTGCTTGTTTTACCTAGGTACCGTAAGCGCGTGGGTGATGGTCCGTGTCCATCCCCCGAAACCGTAGAGACTTCTTTGTGAGGATCTTGAGGTTTTCTGATCTTGAAAGGTAGCCGCGGCGAAGCCGCGTCCTGTCATGGTTGTTACGCCGCCTCGGTGCGGGCGTGGGCCAGTTCGTAGGC
>WNGB01012272.1_pt1 | contig 11658 bp, 10 predicted proteins | sample 5400681 | NCBI WGS metagenome assembly WNGB01 (sample SAMN13153367, study PRJNA577476) | soil metagenome | isolation source: 115 cm soil or saprolite under grassland replicate 2 | place: USA:California | collected 2016-06-15 | reverse complement strand
GGCCGGCGCTCGAGTCGAGCTGGCTGAAGCGCTCGAAGATGCGCTCGCGCTCGGCGTCGGGCACGCCCGGTCCGGCGTCCTCGACCGCGATCACCGCCTGGCCTCCTCGCCTGTAGGCCTCCAGCCGGATCGGGGTGCCGTGGGGCGAGTACTTGGCGGCGTTGTCCAGCAGGTTGGTGAGCACCTGCAGCAGCGCCTCCGGCGCCGCCCGCACCGGCAGGGGCCCGCCGAGCTCGAGCCGCACCCTGCGGTCCGGGTGGCACAGCTCGGTCGTGGCGCCAGCCTCGCGCATCAACGCCACGGCATCGACCACCGCCCGCCGGCCAGGCTCCAGCGCGCCCTGGCCGACCTTGCCGTTCTCCACCTGGGCGGCGAGCATGAGCTGCTCCACCAGGCGCTTCAGCCGCCTGCCCTGGCGGATCGCCATGGCGACCAGCTCACGCCGGTCCTCCCCGCCGAGCGTCCCGTCGCGCCTGGCGAGGGTGTCGAGCGAGCCGAGGACGACCGTGAGCGGCGCGCGCAGCTCGTGGGAGACGCTGGCGAGCATCGCCTCGGCCGCCGCCTTGGCGCGCGCCAGCTCCCGCTCCGCGAGCTCGTGCTGGCGCTCGGCCTGGATCGCCCGGCGCCCGGCCAGGTCGACCGCGACCACAGGCAGCAGCAGGAGCGGCGTGAGGGCCAGGTATCGCTCGGCGACGACCACCACCACGGGAGCGAGCCCCAGCAGCAGGACCGAGGTCCAGGTGTCCAGGCCAGCCATACCGGCCGGCCGCTCGCGCTCGCGAGCGCCGACGAGCACCTCGATGCGCCGCAGCGCGGCGCCGACCAGCAGGAACACCAGCCCGGCGGCCAGCAGCGCCGGCAGCTCGGCGACGCTGGCGCTGTGGGGGGCGCCCAGCAGCGTCCAGGTCGTGCCCGCCGCGGCCGGCGCCAGCGCGAGCGGGGCGCTGGTGAGCAGGACGGTACGTGGCGGCCGCCGCCGCGCCAGGCCGGCGAGCGCCGCGGTGGCGCCGGTGACGACGACGCCGCTCGAGGTGCCCCAGCCGAGCAGCACGGCGAACGCGAACGGCTGCGCCATGGTCGCCGGGTCGAACGCGTTGGGGGTCCGGCCGGCGCGGACGTCCAGCGGCGCCAGGCCCGCCAGCAGCGCGAGCAGGGCGAGGGTGAGGAGCGGCGCGGGGTCGGCGCGCAGGGCCCTGGCCGCGCCCGGAAGCGCCGCCAGCTCGAGCCCGCCCCCGAGCGTTGGGATGATCAGCAGGTAGGCGAGTCGCCATCGCGAGGAGCTCGCGACCGCGGCCCTCACAGGGCCCAGGCGCCAATCAGTCCCCACCTGTCCACCTCCAACTGCCCGGGCGCGGCGCAGGGCTGGGGCCCAGCCCGGAGCGGGCTACCTGTCAGTTAGCCTAAACCAGACACATCCCTTAATCATAGTGATTCAATCGTATTTCTGTAGGGCGCCGAGATCGTCGATAAGCTGTAGCAGTTCGAAGCCGCAGCAGGTTGCGATGTTTCTCGCCGCGATCGTCCTGGTCAATGCGCTCGCCGTCCCGCTCTTCGGCGGTCGGCTGGCGGCGCTCGCCGAGGTGCGGGCGAGGTTCGCCTGGGTGCTGCTGGTCGCCATCGGCCTCCAGATGATCAGCATCAACGCCCCGGGCATCCCCGAGGGCCTGCGGCCGGTCCTGCAACTCGCCTCCTACCCGGTGGCCGCCGTCTTCGTCGTCGCCAACCGGCACATGCCCGGCATGCTGCTGATCGGCCTGGGCACGCTGCTGAACCTGATCGCCATGAGCGCCAACGGCGGCGTCATGCCCGCGTCGCCGTCGGCCCTGGTCGCCGCGGGCCTGCCGCTCCATCACGAGCGCTACGTCAACTCGGGCCTGGTCGAGGACGCCAGGCTCCCCTTCCTCGGCGACGTCTTCGCCATCCCCGAGCCGGTGCCGCTGCACAACGTGTTCAGCGTCGGCGACATCTGCATCGGCTTGGGCGTGGTCGTCGCCATGCACCGGCTGTGCGGCTCACGGCTCCACCGGGCGCGCGGGCGCCACGAGCGGCCCCGCAGCTACCGCGGCCGGCATCTTGGTTAGATCCGGGGGGGGGAGCCCGGGCGGGCTAGGGCGTGATCCCGCGCAGGCGCAGGCGGCGCTCGGTCCGGGCCAGCGAGAGCGACAGGTACGCCATGGACCAGGAGAGCGCGCGGGTGGCGGCGTGGTCGGCGCCGTAGCGCCGGGCGATATCGAGGATGCGCTCGTGCAGTGTCATCACCTCCCCGGCGGAGCCGACCGTCATGTCACACCAGGTCAGCGCGTCGGCGACCGCTGACGGCTCGCGCGGGAACTCCTCCAGCTGGCGGCCGAGCCCGCGCAGCCGCGCCTCGAAGCGCGCCTCGGAGTGGTGCGCGACCAGCCTGGCCACCCGCTCGTGCCCGAGCGTGCGGAGATGGCGGGCGCCGTCGATCGCGTGGAAGCCGGTCTGCTCCAGCGCCGGCGCGTAGCCGACGTCGTGCAGGTAGGCCGCGGCGATCAGGATGACGCGGTCCTCTGGGGCGAACGCCTGGCCGATGGAGCGGGCCCGCTCGCCCACGGCGCTGGAGTGCGCCCAGCAGTCGCCGAGCGGAGCGAGCAGCTCAGCCGCGTGCTCGGCCGCCCAGTCGACAAGTGCGTCGTTGCCTGCCGTCGCCGAGCCTCCCAGCCGTCCGCTCCGAGGACAACAGGATAGCGGCGACTTGCTACCCTCTTGTTCGTCGATCGCCCACCCTGACCACCTGATGCAAGGAGCTGCCGGATCGTGTCCCACACCCTGCTCGCCGTGCACGCGCACCCCGACGACGAGTCGTCCAAGGGGGCCGGCACCCTCGCCCGCTACGCCGACGAAGGGATCCGTACCGTCGTCGTCACCTGTACGGGCGGCGAGGCGGGAGAGATCCTCAACCCGGCCATGGATCAGCCGGGCAACCTCGAGCGCATGCCAGAGCTGCGCCGCCAGGAGCTGGCCAGGGCGCTGGAGATCCTCAACGTCGAGCAGCACTACTTCCTCGGCTACCGGGACTCCGGCATGCCGGACTCGGAGTGGAACCACCACCCGGACGCTTTCGCCCGCGCCGACCTGGACGAGGCCGTCGGCCGCCTGGTCGGGATCATCCGCCGGGAACGGCCGCAGGTGCTGGTGACCTACGACGAGAGCGGCGGCTATCCGCATCCCGACCACATCCGCACCCACGAGGTCTCCGTGGCCGCCTTCGACGCCGCCGGCGACCCCGACCGCTACCCCGAGGCAGGCCCGCCCTTCCAGCCGATGAAGCTCTACTACCACGCGTCGTTCTCGCGACGGCGGATCGAGGCGCTGCATCGCGGCGCCCTGGAGCGGGGCATCGAGAGCCCCTTCGGCGAATGGCTGCGGCGCTGGGACGGGGAGGTCGGCGGGGACTTCCGCGAGCCGGTGGTCACCACGCAGGTCGACGTGGCCAAATGGATGCCGCAGGCGCGCGGGGCGCTGATCGCCCACGCCACCCAGATCGACCCGAACGGCCTCTGGTTCGCGATACCCGAGGAGGTCGTCACCCAGGTCTACCCGTGGGACGACTACACGCTGGTGCGGTCGCTGGTGACGACCTCCAACCCGGAGGCCGACCTGTTCGCCGCGGTGGACGGCGACCGCCCGCCACGGCTCGCCAAGCGGTAGCGCCGCCCGGAGCCACTACAATCCGTCGGGTCAAGCACGGACCGCGACCGCGGCACGGGCGCTCCTGGGGGGTGGCCAATGCAGGTGTACGACTCGATCCTGGAAGCCGTCGGCGACACCCCTCTGGTGCGCCTGCAGCGGCTTGGGCGCGGCCTGGAGCCCACCATCCTCGCCAAGCTCGAGTACCTGAACCCGGGCGGGTCGGTGAAGGACCGCATCGGGCTCGCCATGGTCGAGCAGGCGGAGGCCGACGGCAGGCTGCGGCCCGGCGGCACGATCGTCGAGCCGACCAGTGGCAACACCGGCGTGGGGCTGGCCATCGTGGCCGCGCTCAAGGGCTACCGCTGTGTGTTCGTCATGCCCGACAAGGTGAGCCAGGAGAAGATCGCCCTGCTGCGGTGCTACGGAGCCGAGGTCGTCGTCACCCCGACCGCGGTGCCGCCGGACTCGCCCGAGTCGTACTACTCGGTGGCCAGCCGGCTCACCGGTGAGCTCCACGGCGCCTTCCAGCCCAACCAGTACGCCAACCAGGCCAATCCCGAGGCGCACTACCGCAGCACCGGCCCGGAGATCTGGCAGCAGACGGGCGGCGCGGTCGACGTGCTGGTCGTCGGGGTCGGCACCGGCGGCACCATCACCGGCGCCGGCCGCTACCTCAAGGAGCGGAAGCCCGCCGTCCAGGTCATCGGCGCCGACCCGGAGGGCTCGATCTACTCGCAGCCGAACGACATGCACCCCTACCTGGTCGAGGGAGTCGGGGAGGACTTCTACCCGAGCACCTTCGACCCGGCGGTGGTCGACCGCTTCGTCACCGTCTCGGACCGCGACTCGTTCCTCACGGCGCGGCGCCTGGCCAGGGAGGAGGGGGTGCTGACCGGCGGCTCCGGCGGGATGGCCGCCTGGGCCGCGCTCGAGATCGCCAAGGAGCGGGGCCGCGACGCCACCATCGTGGTGCTGGTGCCCGACTCCGGGCGGGGCTACCTGTCCAAGGTGTTCAACGACGACTGGATGCGCGAGCACGCCTTCCTGCCGCGCCACCGCCCGGGCCTCGTGGCCGACGTGCTGGTCGGCAAGGGGCACCATCCGATCCCGCAGCTGCTCACGGTCGCTTCGCACCAGCGGGTCAGGGAGGCGATCGACCTGCTGCACACCTGGTCGGTGAGCCAGGTCCCCGTGGTCTCCGGCGACGACCCCAGCGACGTCTCCAGCGTGGTCGGCTCGGTCCAGGAGGGCTCGCTGCTCGAGCGCCTGTTCCGCAAGCCCGAGATCCTCGACGCCCAGGTGGTCGAGGTGATGGACGCGCCCTTCCCCACGGTGGAGCGGCACGAGCCGGTGGAGGAGGCGTTCGAGCTGCTCTCCAAGGGCCGCTCCACCGCCGTGCTGGTCACCGACCGCGGCCGCGCCATCGGCGTCATGACCCGCTCCGACATCCTCGACCACCTCGCCACCCGCAAGCGCAGCGGCTGACGCCCATCCCCTCACGCGCTGGAGCCACGCATGTCGTTCGAGGAGTTGCACTTCGAGACCAAGGCGGTGCACGTCGGGTCGGACCCCGACCCCGGGACCGGGGCGGTGATCCCGCCCATCTACCAGACCTCCACCTTCGCGCAGCAGAGCCCGGGCCGGCACCGGGGCTACGAGTACGCACGGTCGGGCAACCCCACGCGGGCGAGCCTGGAGGCCTGCCTGGCGGCGCTCGAGGGGCTCGAGCCGGGCGACCCTGGCGGGGCGCTCTGCTTCGGGTCCGGCATGGCCGCCACCAGCACAGCGCTCCAGACCCTCGCGCCAGGCGATCACCTGCTGCTGTCGGCCGACGTCTACGGCGGCACCTACCGCGTCGCCGCCCGGGTCTTCGCCGACTGGGGTCTGGAGCTCACCACGGTCGACATGACCAGCCTGGACGACATCAAGCAGTCGCTCAGGGACCGCACCAGGATGGTCTGGGTCGAGACCCCCACCAACCCGCTGCTCGGCGTGGTGGACGTCGCCGCCGTGGCCGAGCTCGCGCACGGCGCCGGCGCGCTGTGCGTGGTGGACAACACCTTCGCCACCCCCTTCCTGCAGCGGCCGCTCGAGCTCGGCGCCGACGTGGTCGTGCACTCGACCACCAAGTACCTCGGCGGGCACTCCGACGTGGTCGGGGGCGCGCTGGTGACGCGGCTGCCAGAGCTGTACCAGCGCGCCAGGTTCCTGCAGAACGCGGTCGGCGCCGTGCCAGGCCCGTTCGACTGCTGGCTCGCCCTGCGCGGGGTGAAGACCCTGGCGCTGCGCATGCGCGCCCACTGCCACAACGCCATGCTGGTGGCCACGTTCCTGGCCGGGCGCCCGGAGGTGGTCGAGGTCCGCTACCCCGGCCTGCCGACCGACCCGGGTCACGAGCTGGCCGCCAGGCAGATGAGCGGCTTCGGCGGCATGGTGTCGTTCCGCCCGGCGGGCGGGATCGAGGCGGCCACGCGGGTGGTCGAGCGCACCCAGGTCTTCACCCTGGCCGAGAGCCTCGGCGGCATCGAGAGCCTGATCGAGCTGCCCGGGGCGATGACCCACGCCAGCGTCAGCGGCACAGAGGCCGAGGTGCCGGCCGACCTGGTGCGGCTGTCGGTCGGCGTGGAGCATCCCGACGACCTGGTGACCGATCTCGGGCGGGCGCTGGACGGGTTGCCGCCAGTGGGGTGATTTGTAGGCCGATTGGGCGGAAGCGGAGATCTGAACGGTCGGCGTCATGACAGGGGATACCCACCACTTGGTGTGTCATGGCAGTATTGCGGTTACCACATCTCCTCGTGGGGGGCGGAGCCGTGCCGAATGGTTATCTCCCGATTGGCGAGCGCGTAAGGTACCGCCGCCGCGCACGCGGACTCTCGCAGCTCCGGCTCGCCGGGCTGGTGGACCGGACCGAGGACTGGGTCAGCAAGGTCGAGCGCGGCGAGATCCCGGTGGACCGGATCTCGGTGCTGCTCAAGCTGGCCGAGGCGCTCAAGGTGCCGCTGAGCGACCTGCTCGGCGAGCAGAACCTGCCCAGCGAGCAGGCGGCGGCCCTCGAAGAGACGGCGGGGCTGCGGCGGGTCCTCTCGACCGTCCCGGCGCTGGCGGGCACCGAGCCTCGCGGCCTCGCGGCGCTCGAGGCGGACCTGAACGCCACCACCAGGCTGCGCACCCAGGCACGCTACGCCGCCGCGGCGGCGGCGCTGCCGAGGCTGATCACCGACCTGGAGGTGACCGCGAGCAGCAGCCAGGGCGACCAGCGGGCCGCGGCGCTCGGCCTGCTGTCGCGCGCCTACGGGCTGGCCGTGGCCACCCTGGTCCGCTACGGCGAGCACGACCTCGCCTGGGTGGCGGCGGATCGCGGCAGCTACGCCGCCGAGCCCACCGGCAACCCCGTCGAGCGGGCGCTGGCCGCCTACCGCCTGGCCCTGGCGTTCGTGGGCGCCGGGCGGCTGACCGAGGCCATCTACGTCATCGAGGCCGCGCTGGAGCGGGCGATGGTCGCGGCGGAGCGCTCGGCCGACCTTCGCGCGCTGCGCGGGGCGCTGCACCTGCCACTGGCCATCGCGCAGGCCCGCAGGGGCGACGAGGGACGCGCCAACGAGGCGCTGCGCGAGGCGGAGCAGCTGGCGGGCGGGCCGGGCAGGCGCTTCGTCATGGCGCCCGACCTGCAGCTCGCCACGCAGTACAGCCCGGCGAACGTGCTCATCCACAAGGTGTCCGTGGCTGTCGATCTGGGCGACGCCGGCCAGGCGCTGTCGATGGCGCCCGCGGTGGACCCCTCGGAGCTGTCGGTCAGCCGCTACTCGCGGTACCTGATCGACGTGGCCATGGCGCACAACTACCGGCGTGACAACGACCAGATGGTCGGCACCCTGCTGCGGGTCGAGCGCATCGCGCCGGAGCAGCTGGCCCACTTCCCGCTGGTCAGGGAGCTGCTGTACGCGGCGCTCCGGCGCGAGCGGGGGCCGGTCAATGCCGAGCTGCACGGGCTTGCGGAGCGGGTCGGGGCGCTCTGACCGGCGACGGCCATCGGTGACCGCTCTCGGCGCCGACCAGGGCTTCCCTGCGGGGCGGTCGCTGGCCGGAAAATCATTCCGGGGCCGGAAGGATTCTCCGCAACTCCTCCAGATCGGTCGATTACGCTCCCGACCGAGCGGCCGGACGCGCGGGCGGCGGCGAGGGGGGCAACCATTGGCCGCCACCCGCGCGCCCTGGCCGCGATCAGTGCGGATCACGGAGGGACCCATGCGGGAGATGCGGGCCGACCACCGGAGTCCCGGTGGCGAGCAGCGGCGGGTACAGCTCAACACGGCGGATCCGTTCATGGTCCGCGGAGTCACCACCACCCGCGGGGTCGATGTGAGCCCGGAGCAGCGGCGGGCACTGCAGCGGTTGCGTGACGCCGGCGGCAGGGTGAGGCGACACGAGCTGGCGACCGACATGCTCGCGAGCCTGCTGCGCGGTCGCATGGTGGTCCTCTACGGCGTCAGGGTGGAGCTGACCACGCTCGGCGCGCTGGCGCTGGCGAGCCCGCTGCCGGAATAGGTCGGCAACCAGGCTGGAGCCAGCGCGAGCCCGTCATTCCTCCCGTGGCGGCGGCGGTCGGCGGCGCAGGCGCTTGGTCGCGGCTCGCTGTCGCTTGGCCTCGAGCCGCCTCGCGGCGGCGGCCGCGCCCGGCCTGGTCGGCTTGCGGCTGCGGGGCACGGCGACAGCGTCGGCAAGCAGGGCCGCGAAGCGCTCGATCGCGTCGCGGCGGTTGGCGAGCTGGCTGCGCTGGGTCTGGGCGACCACCCGCAGGCGCCCGGAAGAGTCCAGTCTGGAGGCGAGGCGGCGCAGGGCCCGCTCCTTGACCTCTGGCGGCAGCGAGGTCGAGCCGGCCAGGTCGAAGCGGAGCTCCACCCGCGAGTCGGTGGTGTTGACCCCCTGGCCGCCCGGCCCGGAGGCGCGGCTCGCCCGCACCTCGAGCTCCTCGAGCGGGATCGCCAGCTCGCGCGTGATCTGGATCATCTCGGCCATGGCAGCGCTCACCGCTCACGGCCGCGCCGGTGCCCCCTCGGGGTCGGCGCTGACAGGTGGCTGGCGGTGTTGACAAGCGCCACGTGCGAGAACGCCTGGGGGAAGTTACCGAGCTGCCTGCCGGCCTTCGGGTCGTACTCCTCGGCCAGCAGCCCGACGTCGTTGCGCAGCTCGAGCAGGCGCTCGAACTGCGCCCTGGCCTCGTCCAGCCTGCCGAGCAGGGCGAGGTTGTCCGCGAGCCAGAAGCTGCAGGCCAGGAACGCCCCCTCGCCGGGCGGCAGGCCGTCGACGCTCGCCGAGTCATCCGGGTGGTAGCGCAGCACCAGGCCGTCCACGACCAGCTCCCGCTGGATCGCGTCGACCGTGCCGCGCACACGCGGGTCGCTGGCCGGCAGGAAGCCGACCATGGGGATCATCAGCAGGCTGGCGTCGAGCTGGCTGCCGCCGTAGGACTGCACGAAGGAGTCGCGCCCGGCGTCGAAGCCGCGCTCGCAGACCTCCTCGTGGATCTCGCGGCGCAGCGCGCGCCAGCGGTCCAGCGGTCCCGCCAGGCCGTGCAGCTCGACGGCCTTGACCGCCCGGTCCATCGCCACCCACGCCATCACCTTCGAGTGGGTGAAGTGGCGACGTGGCCCGCGGATCTCCCAGATCCCCTCGTCGGGCTCCTGCCAGTTCGACTCCAGGAAGTCCATCAGGGCGAGCTGGAAGTCCCAGGCCGGCTCGTCGGTCTGCAGGCCGGCCCGGCGTGCCAGGTAGAGCGCGTCCATGACCTCGCCGTAGACGTCGAGCTGGAACTGGTTCACGGCGGCGTTGCCGGTGCGCACCGGCCGCGATCCCTCGTAGCCGGGCAGCCAGCCGAGCTCCTGCTCGGTGAGGCGGCGCTCGCCCGCCAGCCCGTACATGATCTGCATCTGCCCCGGCCGGCCGGCCACCGCCCGGAGCAGCCACTCCCGCCACGCCTTGGCCTCGCTGACGAGCCCGGCCAGCATCAGCGCATCCAGGGTGAGGGTGGCGTCGCGCACCCAGCACTGGCGGTAGTCCCAGTTGCGCACCCCGCCGAGCGCCTCTGGCAGCGAGGTGGTCGGCGCCGCCACGATGCCGCCGGTGGGCGCGTAGGTGAGCGCCTTGAGCGTGAGCAGCGAGCGGATCACGGCGTCGCGCCAGGCGCCCTCATAGGTGATCCTGCTCGCCCACTTGCTCCACCAGCTCTCGGTGTCGTCGACCGCGCGGATCGGGTCGATCGCCCGAGGTGCGCGCCGGTGCGACTCGTGCCAGGTGAGGATGAACGGCACCCGCTCGCCCTCCTCCACGGTGAACTCGGCGACGGTGCGGAAGTTCTCGCCGCGCACCTCGACCGGGCTGCGCAGCCACACGGAGTCCGGCCCGGCGATGGCGTGCAGCGCCCCGTCCTGGCGCCGTACCCAGGGCACGATGGAGCCGTAGTCGAAGCGGATCACCAGCTCCATCCGCATGTGCACCCGGCCGCGGACCCCCTCGACCACGCGGGCGACGTCCGGGTCGCGCTGGCGCGGTGGCATGCAGTCGACCAGCCGCACCACGCCGTCGCGAGTGCGGAACTCGGTCTCGAGCACCAGTGAGTCGCCCTGGTAGCTGCGGCGGACCGACCTGACCGGCCCGGCCGGCGCGATCAGCCAGCGTCCGTGCCGCTCGTCCCCGAGCAGGGCGGAGAAGCAGGCCGGCGAGTCGAAGCGCGGCAGGCACAGCCAGTCGATCGACCCGCCCCGGCTCACCAGCGCGGCGGTGTGCGTGTCGCCGATCAGCGCGTAGTCCTCGATGGACGGCATCAAACCCTCATCGCGAGGACGCGGGTGGCTCGAGCGGCGCACCCGAGACGACCCGCCTGGCGACGTCGATCACCCGCTCGCGGTTGGAGCGGGCGGTCTTGCGCAGCAGCTCGAAGGCGGCGCGCTGGTCGACCCCCTGCCGCTCCATCAGCACGCCTTTGGCCTGCTCGACGATCACGCGGTGGTCGAGCGCGTACTGGAGCTGCTCGGCGACCCTGCCCTGCATGTGGGCGTCGACGGCCATGCGCAGCACCGAGGCCACGATGCGGGCGTATGCCTGGATCGCCTCGATCTCGCCGTCGTCCCACTCATGGCGCTCCGTGGAGTAGACGTTCAGCGTTCCGACCGTGCCGCGCTCCAGCTCCACCGGGACGCCGAGCACGCCGACGAGGCGGTGCTGCCTGGCGAGGCGGGCGAAGCTCGGCCAGCGCGGGTCGCTGGTGACGTCGGCCGCCACCGCGGACTCGCCCCGGTCGTAGGCGTCCACGCAGGGCCCCTCGCCGACCTGTTCCTGAATGGTCTCGAGGAGGCGGCCGCGCTCGTCGGAGGCGGCCGCGTAGCGCAGCACGTCGTCCTCGGTGAGCAGCATGAGCCCGGCGCCGTCGACCGCGAGCACGCGGTCGGTCTCCTCGACCACCTGCTCCAGCGCCTGCTCCAGCCCACCACCGTCCGGGCTGAGCTGCGCGAGGCCGGTGATGCTCGAGGCGAGCGCATCCGAGTCGATTGGCACGGGCCGCCGTTCCTCCGGGTTGGTCGCGTTGCCGCCGTTCCGGAGGATTCCACATCTGCTGGCAACGCACCATACGAACGCGACGAGCCCCCGCCGGCTGGGAGCCCGTCACCAATGTCCTCCTGGACTCAGCGGCCGGACCACCATGTCCAGCGATCGGGGGCGATCGCCACCACCGGACCGGGCGGCCGGGCGGTCCGGTAGGCGGGGTAGCGCGCGGCCAGCGCGTCCAGGGCTGACTCGGCCGCCTCGCCCTCGAGCACCGAGGCGCTGCCGCGCAGCTCCACCCACCACAGCTCGGACCAGTCGTCCTCGTAGTGGTCGACCAGCAGCGCGACCCGCGGGTCCGACTCGAGGTCGCGCAGCCGTCGCAGGCCACGGTGCCGCTTCGGCTTGACCTCGTCGACCGCCCAGACGACCCTGCCCTGGTGCCAGGCGAAGGTCACA
>WNGB01016254.1_pt1 | contig 11659 bp, 10 predicted proteins | sample 5400681 | NCBI WGS metagenome assembly WNGB01 (sample SAMN13153367, study PRJNA577476) | soil metagenome | isolation source: 115 cm soil or saprolite under grassland replicate 2 | place: USA:California | collected 2016-06-15 | reverse complement strand
CCACCCGGACGAATGCATCGATTGCGGGGTGTGCGAGCCGGAATGCCCGGTCGACGCGATCAAGCCCGACACCGAGCCGGGGCTTGAGAAATGGCTGTCGCTGAATGCGGAATACGCGAAAATCTGGCCAAATATTACGGTCAAAAAAGCGCCCCCACCCGACTCTCAGGAGTGGGAGGGGAAGCCGGACAAACTCCAATACTTCTTACCAAATCCAGGCGCGGGTGATTGAGGCGGACAGCCCCAGCGCCGTGGTATATGGAGGCGCCGACATGCCTCTAACAGGGCCAATCCCTGAAGGCGGGACCTTCTTTTGTCCCCATTGCGGAGCACTTTATTCGGTGACGTATTCGCGGCTTTCCAAGGGTGATAGCAACATCGCAAAATGTGTGGTTTGTCTGCAAACTATGGACAAACGAGATTCAACCAACGTTCCGATCTACAAGCTCGTTCAGCGGCCTGAAGATTTCTAACCGCCCAAAACGACCCCGCGACCCCGCAGGTATTGAACCTATCGGCTGGGTCATTATCTGAATGGCATACGGCACGCCGGACGATACCGTTGCCCCCCAGCCCCTCGTCCGGCAGAAGCCAATTATCGGTCACTTGCACCCCGAGCTGTTCGTTTCGCGTTCGGGGTGCTTTTTTGTCGCGCTTATCCCGTGCTCTCCGCCCCCGCTTTGTCGGAGGTCAAGGCGCCGAGGCGGCTAGGTCTCCAAATGCCGCCTACAATCCTGCTGCGCGTCGAGGAGGTGATCGAATGAGCGGCGCGACCTAAGCGCACTATCTCCGATGAGAGCACGGGAACCGCGGACGCGCGATGGCGTGTCCGTGGGCGACTCTAGGCTCAACATCCGAGCCTCGGCACGAAACCCTGCTCCAACGTGCTCTCGGTGAACACCCGACGCACGCGTGCCCAGAAGAGAGCGCCCTGGCACATAGCGCACGGGGTCGCGGTGGAATAGACCTCGCATTGCGAAAGGTCGCGCGTGCCGAGCCGGCGCGCCGCGTCGCGCACCGCCAGTAATTCGGAGTGTGCGGTGGGATCGGTCTGCAGCACGACGTAGTTCCTGCCCTCTCCGACGATTACACCGTCGCGCACCACCACCGCCCCATAGGCCTGGTCGCCCTCGCGAACGGCTTCGTCACGCAACGCCCGCGCCCGTGCCAGGAAGGCGGCCTTTGTCCGGTCGGCCGGCTGCGCGATCGACGGCAACTCAGCGGCGGACTGTGCGGCTGCCGGCGACGCGTGCCAAGCGCTCGCGAAGGGAGCGAGGGTCAGAGCAGACAGTAGATGACGCCGGTCTCGATCAAATTGCATGATTTCCGAACCTCTTCATGAGCACCCTATCGAACACTTCCACAGTCCACTATTCAACGAGGTCGTAGAGCTTCACCTCCGCCTTCGAGCCTTTCAGACTACGCGCGTGCTTCACGATCTCCTTGTGGGCATCACTGTTACGGTAGAGCTCGATGTCGGCTTCAGTGGCCCATTCCGAATAGGAGATGAGCTCGTGCGCTTCTCGGCAGCGGAGCAGCTTTTCCGAAATGCAGCCCTTCTGCTGGATCATGACCGGTGCGCACTCCTTCTTCCAGACCTGCAGGGCGTTTTCGGTCTCGGACGGGTCGATTGTAATGTGGATGAGTCGGATGATGGACATGGCGTCCTCCTATCAACGTCATGACAACGCTTGCCGAGAATGACTCGACAATCGCGATCCCGAAAACGCGCGTCGGTCGGAGCCGGCGAGCGGTTCCGCGAATTGCAGCGGATCAGGCTGCAGACGAGTGCCCAGCAGCGGCACCGCTCGTTATTTCACGTTGATCGTGATCGTCGTCGAGCCGACGGCGACATTGTTCTTCGCGACGTTGTACGAGACCGTGTCGGTCCCGCGAAAGCCGGCATTGGATCGGTACTTGATCTCGTTGCCGGTCACGGTCTTGCCGGCACAGTCGGTGCTGCCGGATCGGGGCGTGCTCGCGGGTATCGTGCTCGTTCCCTGCACGACCGAAACGGTTCCGCTCTTCGGCTGTTGCGTGATGGTGACCGTGACAGGCACCGCCTTGCAGTCGCGATCCCATGCCCGCTCATAGGCGATGCGCGAATCGACGCCGGACTTCGCGTCGCGCGTCAGCTTCAGGTCCTTTGCGGCAGCCATGCCGATGCAAGCCACCGAGGCGATCGAGCAGACAAATCCAATGAAGCGCCGGCGCATGGTGATCTCCAATTAAACGGGAGTTTTCCGGATGACACTCGGCGTGAATGGTAGCGATTTCATGGATTGCTCGGAAGCCCGGATTCGAGGTGTGGACAGCTGACAAAACGTCCCCGTTTGCCGGCAAGATCACCGTCACGGCATGCACCCGGGCGGCGAGGACCGCTACCTGATCGCGCCCTACCGGCACGACGCCGTCGAGGACGAGCTGCTGGTCTTCCCACAGCTGCGCGACCGACAATCAAGGCTTCCGAGGCATAGAAAGGGCTTCTATAACTCACAATTCGGCTTAATATGAGCTATAGGAGGCTCGTCAATAACTCATGACGTGGAATTGGGAACAGCCCGGTTGGCCGGAACTCACCTACGATTCCGCGGCTTTGGAGCCGTTGGAACGGCAGTTCCTCCTGCGCTCCGGCGAGTTCATTGGCGCGTTCAAGCATGTCGGCTCGAAAGACCAGGACATGCTCAAAATCGAGCTGATCAGCGACGAAGCACTGAAGACCTCGAAAATCGAGGGCGAGGTCCTAAACCGCGACAGCGTGCAATCATCTCTTCGTCAGCAATTCGGTCTTGGGACCGATCAGCGGCAGATACCGCCTGCCGAGCGCGGCATCGCCCAAATGATGGTGGACCTCTACAAGAGCTTCGGCGAACCGCTTACGCATGAGGTGATGCTCGCATGGCGCAAAATGCTCATAAGCGGCGCGCAACGCATCCGGGTCGTCGGGGGCTACCGCACGCATTCAGACGCGATGCAGGTCGTCTCCGGCGCTATTCATAACCGCACGGTCCATTTCGAGGCTCCGCCGTCCTCGAAAATGAAGGACGAAATGAATGCTTTTGTCTCGTGGTTCAACGAAACGGCACCAAATGGCAAACGCCCGCTTCCCGCGTTAACGCGTGCCGGCATCGCGCATTTGTATTTCGTGAGTATTCACCCGTTCGAGGACGGTAATGGCCGCATCGGGCGTGCGCTTGCGGAAAAATCTCTCGCGCAAAACCTGGGTCAGCCAAGCTTGATCGCGCTGGCGTACACAATAGAGCGCGCCTGCAAAGCCTATTACGCCGCGCTTGAACGCAACAACAAGGACATGGAGATTACTGACTGGCTTACCTATTTCGCAGGGACAATCCTTGAAGCGCAACGCAACACAATCGAGCGCGTCGATTTCTATGTCGCCAAGGCGAAGCTGTACGAGAAACTGCGCGGCCAGCTAAACGAGCGTCAGGAGAAAGTGATTGCCCGGATGTTCCGGGAGGGGATCGATGGATTCGAAGGCGGCCTGAGCGCCGAGAATTACATCGGCATCACCCAGGCCTCGCGTGCAACCGCGACGAGGGACTTGCAGGACCTCGTTGGCAAGGGCGCACTCACGAGGACCGGCGAACTCCGCCATACCCGGTATCGCCTGAACATTCCCGACCGCCGGGAGTGAGCGAAGGCAAAGGCGTCCGTGGATCGTCGTTACCGTTTCTCTAACGATCTTCGCTAAGGCGGTCCTCGCCCCCCACCACTCTGCCGGTTTTCGGATTGACTAGATGGAGCTGCCTGCAGGCCGCACAGGTTACTGCCTCAAAGGTCTCGCCGCCGTCATCGGACGCCCTATCTGCGAACCATGCCTGCACGTTCAGACCTGTTGTAGGGCATCGATAGATCAAGGTCGCCATGACCCACCTAGCGCGTGTTTTGGACCCGGGCAAAGTTCTTATTCTCGGGGGAATGCGAAAAGTCGCCGCGGTGGTGTGTACGGTAACCGACATTCTCCCCGCGTCGTCGCCGAATATATCGGCTTCACGGGCAAGACTTAACGTCGTCCCGTTGTGATAGATTGGTGCTGAGCTCCTGTGAGGGTAATGCCAGTCCGTTGACGGCTGGGGCGCCAGTGTAATGGGCAAGAATCCAGATCAAGCCGCGACGAAGGACGCCGCGAGCACACGGTCGGCGACGCCCGTCGACCTATCCGCCGTGCAGGGCCCGGGACATTGGTGGGAGCAGGCCGTCGATTTCATGGGCTTTGGCAAGCGCAGGGCGCTCGTCGCCTACACGCTGCTCGTGGTGTCCGCCGCGGTGCTCACCTATGCAGCACTGGCAAGCCGACAGGCCGCTTTTTTGGTGCGGCACACCATCGAGGTCCGCGAAACGACGCGCCAGATGCTCAATCTGCTGGGTGATGCCGAAACCGGGCAGCGCGGCTTCCTCCTCACGCGGGACGCTACGTACCTTGAACCCTATAACGCGACGCTGCCTGCGATCGAGGCCGTTATGGGACAGTTGCGGACGCTGATCGCGGATAATCCGTCCCAACTGGCTCGCTTCAATCGTCTTCCAACGCTGGTCGAAGCAAAACTCGCCGAGCTTACTCAAACCATCGCACTTGCCCGGGCCGGTCGGGATGATGAAGCGATTGCAATCATGCGGAGCGGCACCGGCAGGGCGCAGATGGACACCATCCGTGCCGTCATCGGCGAGATGCTGGCCGCCGAGGATCGTCTTCTGGAATCGCGCGAGGGCGCGTGGAGGACGCTCGGTGCCACCTTGTTGTTTTCGATACTGGCGTGTCTCGTCGCCGCGCTCACCTACGGGCTCATGCAGTTGCGCTTACCAATCGGGGCGGTCCAACCGACGGGTAGCATCGATATCACGACAGAAGCATGGCCGCTCGCCGAGTCGTGGCCGCGTATCATCGGTATCGTAGCGATCGCACTCGGATCGATCGTGCTGCTCGGCTGGATTTTCGACATCCGGCTGTTGAAGTCCATTCTGCCGGGCGGCACGTCGATGAAGGCGAACACGGCAATTTGCTTCATCCTGGCCGGTGTCGCACTTTTGACTGTCCGGGCTGGCCGCGCGCGAATCGCCACCGTCTGTGCCGGTGCCATAGCCCTCATCGGTGCGGCAACATTGCTCGAGTATCTTCTCGGCCGCGGGATCGGTATCGATCAGCTGCTCTTCCAAGACCCCGAGGGGACGTATCCGGGGCGCATGGCGCCCGCAACCGCCATGGCTCTTTTGGGCTTGGGCGTAGCGCCGCTGCTGCCGGCGCGGGCGACATCAGTGCGATTGGCGCTCGGCGTCGGCATCTTGGCGGCCTCCCTGTTCGCAATATTGGGCCATCTTTACGATGTTGAGGCGCTGTACCGCATCGGCCCTTATACGGGTGTCGCCGCGCATACAGCGATCGGTATCGCTCTGTTGGCGTCTGTGCACCTGGTCGAGGGCATGGCGTCGCCGGACGCGCGCTGGGCAAGAGCGCTGCGCACGCCGGCGGCGTGGTTGACTGCCGCCGTCATCGGCATCATCGTCTTGATCGGCTCTGCGACCTCGCACGTCATCACAGGCGGCCTATTAGAACCCGCGCCCGCGCTGGCAATCGCCACCCTGGTCAGCCTCCCGCTGATCGGCAGCGTGCTGTGGGGCTCGATCGATGCGCTCGAAACTGCGCGACAGCGCGTCGCCGCGAGCGAACATCGATTCCGCCTCCTAGTCGAGGACGCCCCAAACGCCATGCTCATGGCGGATGCGCAAGGACACATCACGGAGGTCAATGCCCAGACCGAAAAGCTTTTCGGCTACCGCCGCGATGAGTTGCTCGGCAAGTCGGTCGAGATGCTTGTGCCGGAGAGTGCGCGCGCACCGCATCCTGCGTTGCGTGCGGGCTATTTCGGCGCGCCCTCCGTCCGCCCTATGGGTGCCGGCCGCGATTTGTTCGGCGTTCGCAAAGACGGCTCCGAAGTCCCAATCGAAATCGGACTGAACCCGCTCAGCATAGGTGCGGAGACGTTCGTTCTGGCCGCCATCATCGACATCACCCAGCGCAAGCGGGTGCAGGAAAGTCAGCAATTGATCATTCGCGAATTGCAGCACCGGACACAGAATTTGTTTGCTGTGTTTCAAGCCATTGCGAGCCGCACTGTGGACGAGAGCAAAACGGCCGCAGAAATAAAATATGTCTTGAACGGCCGATTGCAGGCGCTTGCCCGGGCATATTCAATGCTGGCCGACGCGGCGTGGGAAGGCATATCCCTTGCGGAGATTCTTGATCGACAATTCGCCGGATTCTCCAAACGCTTGATGGTCAGTGGATGTGAGATCGTCGTCAGGCCGACGGCAGCCCAACAATTTGCACTGATCATCCACGAGCTTGCAACGAATGCGCTCAAGTACGGGGCTATGTCCGCTCCTGAGGGTCATGTTTCGATCGAGGGCAGAATTGAGAGGCTCGATGGAGATGGTCGCTTCTCATTCCTGTGGAAGGAACGCGGCGGCCCAATAGTGTCGCCTCCAACACGCAAGGGTTTCGGCAGCGTGATCCTGCTCGATTCGGCCCAGCAATTTGGCAGCGTCACGGTCAATTATGCGCCTGAGGGTCTCACCTACGAACTTGAGGTGAGCCTAAGCGCAATCGAAGCATCGGCGAACCGGGCAAAACGGGAAAGCGGCGTGCCGTTCAACGCGGCTCGCGCCGGTCTATAGCTTCTTGTTAGCTTGCGCTATCTCTTCTTCTGTCAGGGCCGCGTCCATCCATACCCGGGCCGTCGTAATTCCCCGTCACGAGGGTCAACGCTTGCATTCATCGCGCGACAGTGACACCCCGGAGGGGAATGAAATAGCGCATGCGCCGATTGGCAAGGCCACCAGCTGAGGCAAGGCAAAAGAATGCCCCGCCCAGGGCAAATCCAGACGGGGCAAAGCCGGGTATGTAGCATTAGCGACCGCATCTTATTGAGGACAGTGGCGGCTGTTAGCGGGGGTGCTTTACTTGGAAAGTGATCGACCACTCTCGTCGCGATGGGTCTCGCAAGCGCTCAACGCATGTGCCGTGAAGGAGCGCCGCCGGCTCCCTTGCAAGCGCGCGCCGAGATAGACGGTCCCCCGTCGTCACTGGGTCGGAACGACGCCGAGGTCCTTGGCGGCGGCGGCGATGCGCGCGCGCTGGTGCTCGATCGCGGCGTGGAATTGGGCAGGCCCGCCGAAATTGGGGACCTGCCCGGTGGCGTTCAGCCGCTCCACGACGACCGGGTCGGCGCCGGCTTCCCGAACATCCGCGGCGATGCGTTCGCGCAGCTGGCTGGGCATGTCGGGCGGCCCGAAAAATCCCACCAACCCGTCGAGCGCAAGGTCGGGATAGCCGGCCTCGGTGACGGTGGGCAGATCGGGCAAGTCGGGAGCCCGCGTGCTGTTGGTCACCGCGAGCAGCTTGAGCTTGCCGGCCTGCAGCTGCGGCCGCACGATCGCGTACGCCGTCTCGTTGACCTGGATGCGTCCGGCGGCGAGATCGTTGGCCGCTTCGACCTGGTTGCGATACGGGACCTTCGACATGTTCAGGCCGGCATTCTTGAGAAACCCGGCGAACAGGAAATCGATCGCGCCGGTGGTGCCCGCCCAGTTGAGCTTGCCGGGCTGCGCGCGCGCCATCGCGACCAGCTCGGCCATCGATTTGACCGGCAAGTCGGCGGGCACCGCGATCACGATGATCGTGTTCGACACCCGGGCGATCGGCTGGAGATCAGTCGGCTTGTAAGGCGGGCTCTTGTAGATATAGGGATGCGCCGTAAACGATGACGTGGGCGAAGCCAGCAGTACGTGATCATCGTTGGCGCTGACGAAGGCGCTGATGGCGACGAGCGCATCGCCGCCGGGACGGTTCTCGACCACCACCGGTTGGCCCCAGCGCCTGGTCAGCCGGTCCCCGAGCAGTCGCGTGCCGATATCGATGCCGCTGCCCGGTCCGAGCGTCACCAGGAACCTGACGGTGCGCTGCGGCCAGGTCTGCGCTGCCGATGGCATCGCCGCGACGACGAGCGCGGCGAGGCCGATCGCGGCGGCAAATAACGAGCGCTGTGTGCGAAGCATGGGTCTCTCCGAGTTACAATGTGCCAACAAGAGCGTGCCCTTGGGATATTTAGTCAACACGCAAATGCCCGGCCTGCAAGGGGGTGCGTCATGCTGCTCCGGTCGGGTTAGCCGGCTCACACCTGCAATGCCGGCGGGCTGCCGTTGGTATCAGCCCTCCGCAGCCACTTTTGGCGAAGGAGGGCCGGGCTACGGGGCCGTCGGGCCTCTGGCGCGTGCGCACCGTAGGACCGGAGGCACGTCGGGCAGCTAACTGTTGTCACGGGGTCGGAGCTGATGCAGGTTTACACCGGCCTGATCCGATTACGATCGTCGTGATGTCATCCTTTGTTATCGAGGTTGCGTAGGTTAAGGTACCATTTTGGCGATCGAACTCATAGGACATGTCGCCCCGAGCGGCGCTGATCCAGCGATCGTCGAACCTTCTGAGGGTGAGTGGTGCACCGTCCGCGAACGTGAGAATTTTCGCAGCATCATCGACCCAGAAGCCCAAGAGCTCTTCGCTGCTCGACCGATGCACAAATCGGTGTGGAGTTTTTAGGCCACCCCGGGATGCCGCCTATCCGCCGAAATATGTTTCTTCATTGGTGGTCTGTCTGCACTCCTCGCGGAGGCTGAGGTATCACAGAAATCAGCAGCGAGCTGTTGGGACGGCGCTTGGGAATTATGGGGACAGCGGCACGTCCCACAGGCGAACGTGCACGAAATGCGATAAATCGTGAGGTCACCGGAATATCCTACCGTTGGTATCTCGGCGGTGACCGCAATGCCCGAGACGAAAGATACGCAAGAACCTTTGCCGGAGGTCCTCTCTGACGCGCTGGAGCACATTGAGAAGCGCGGGAGCTTGTTGCGGTTTGCTCCTAATCGCCTGGAGAGGTTGGGGTTGATGAAGGCGATGTTCGAGCAAGGACTCGTCGTGTGGAATAAGACGGCGAGGAAGTATGAGCTGACAACGTCGGGGCGCCAATGTCTCGCCGAGTACCGCAAAAAAATCGCCATAGGGCGCCTGAGGGCAACTCACGCATAAGTCACACAACTCGCCATTGAGACCACACGCCGCTAGAGCGCGTGGAGGCAACACACCTATACACAACTACGAACGCTCGACTGCGGTGCATTCCGAGGGTTACGGGGATATGCGGCGCCAGGTTGCCTTATCCCCTCGAATTAATACCAAATTTACGGGATATTGTTGCTGCTGACGATTGTACCCCCGCGTATCAATCGGTCTTGTGTTCAGTCCCGGTCGAACGCCCTCGGCCGGGACTGGCTCTTTCTTCAAGGACAGGAGGCGGTCATGGCGATTGTTGCTTTGATCTTGGGCATCCTTGGGGGTGCGACTGGCGTTGCCGTTGCCACGGGTGTTGATATCACGGCGGCAGGTGCGTCTCTTGTTCTCCCGAGCGCCGGCGAACTCATGACGCTCAAGATGCTTAGTCGTGTTGCTGGACCCTTGGTGACGATCTTCGGCGTGATTGTTGCCATCCCAAAGCGCTAGTGCGATACCGATCGTCTTAAGCGCTGCAGGGGCGATACTGGCGGTCTACGCGGGCGCAAGACCCGCGCCGGCGCGAGCCTAGAGGTTCACGAGAGAGTAGGCGACGAGACCGAGCCAGAGTAACCACCGACGACAACAACTCCGTACTATTTCTCTTTAATGGGTGGTTTCAGAACAAGCTGATCGGCATAAAAACCCGCTACGAAAGTAAGGCGCGCTCGCCATAAAAGTTCAAAATTAAGACACTACCCGCTGTACCAGTCTGGACCGCGCACGCGGTTCCCAAGTAATCCGAGAAATTGCTGGAGCGCGCGGCCGCGGTAGTCGCATGGGCAAGTTCAACGCCGCGTGAGGCAAGCATGCCAGCAACTACAGTCAATGTTCGCTATATGGTCGACGATGTCGACGCGGCTGTCGCGTGGTACACCGAACACCTCGGCTTCACTCTCCTCTCCAACGCAGCGCCAGCCTTTGCTGACGTCACGCTTGGATCGCTACGGCTACTGCTCAGTGGACCGGCAAGCTCAGCCGGGCGACCGATGCCCGATGGCGATCGACCCGGTCCTGGCGGCTGGAACCGCATTCATCTCATCGTGGACGATCTTTCGGCCGAGGTCGCGCGGTTGCGTGCCGCCGGCGTGCAGTTCCGCAACGATATCGTGACCGGACCGGGCGGATCGCAAATCCTGCTGAAGGACCCGTTCGGCAATCTCGTCGAGCTGTTTCAGCCGGCCCGCCGGTGACTGCCCGACGTTCACTCGGGCGCGCGCAGGCGGTAGCCGATTCCCGTTTCCGTGAGAATATACTGCGGCTCGTGATCGGCTTCGATCTTCTGACGGAGTTGCCGCACGTAGACCCGCAGATATTGCGCGTCGGTCAGATCATCCCATAGCTCTCCGAGCAGGAACTTGTGGGTGAGCACCTTTCCGGCGTGCTGCACGAGCACGCGCAGGAGCTCGTACTCCTTGGGCGATAGTTTGACCTCCTGGTCACGTACTTTGACGATGCGCCGCACCAGATCCACCGACAGCTCGCCGGTTCGAAAGATCGGCCGCTCGCCGCTCCGTATCTATGCAGCCGGACGCCGCCGTTCGCTGGTCGCCGGCGAATGCGGCTGCGGGAAGGACTCCGTCATGCCGCGGACCGATTTGACGCGGTTGGCCCTCGCGGGCTCCGTCGTCTTCGCCTTCGCCGCGCCGCCCGCGTCCCCGGCGCAGGCGCAAACCGGGCTCGTCAAGACGATATTCGAAAAGTACGACCTGCTCGGGACACTTGCCTGGGACTGCGGCAAGCCGGTCGGGAGGGACAATCTCTATTACGTTCATCGCGCGCTCGATGCCGGCGGCGTGCAGCGTGACCAGATGAGCGGCCCCACCACCCGAGACTTCGTTGTTGTCTTTGAGCGGGTCGCGGAATTGAGGCCGAACGAGATTGCCCTCGGCGGCACGCGCAACGGTGAGCCCCTCGATGTCGTTTACCGCGTAGAACAAAGGAGAGTGCGTGCGCTGGAAGCGACGGTTGCGGGCAGAATCGAAGTTTCCGGAGGACGATTTGTGAATGGTCGAGAGACGCCCTGGCTCCACAAGTGCGTGCCCGGCGGGCAGGCGCAGCCGGCACCCGCGAATCCACAGCCCGCGTCCGTCACGGCGCTAGTCGTCAACGGGCAAGCGCGAACGTTCCTGCTCGAGCGGCCGGCCGGTCAAGGACCGCGGCCGACGATCATCATGTTGCATGAGGCGGGTGGGAGCGCTGCGGGAATCGCGCGCGAGTCGGGGCTCGCTCGACTGGCTCCGCAACAGGGCTTCGCCGCGGTCTTTCCGCAGGGGCTGGTGGCCAACCGGTGGAACCCCTACCCGCCCGGCAAGGAGACGGCTGGTTTCATTCAAATGGGCCGACAGGTCGGCGGCGTCCCCGACGATGTCGCCTTCCTCCGACTGCTGGTCGGCGAGCTCGTGCGTCGCGGCATCTCCGATCCGAAGCGGATCTATCTCGCCGGCAACTCGAACGGCGGCTTCATGACGTTGCGCATGGTCTGCGTGGATGTCGCGACCTTCGCCGCGATTGCATTGCTCAGCTCGGGGATGC
>WNGB01012834.1_pt1 | contig 11659 bp, 9 predicted proteins | sample 5400681 | NCBI WGS metagenome assembly WNGB01 (sample SAMN13153367, study PRJNA577476) | soil metagenome | isolation source: 115 cm soil or saprolite under grassland replicate 2 | place: USA:California | collected 2016-06-15 | reverse complement strand
GCCCGCTTGAGAACGCGGCCACCTTCCCACAGAACGAAGACAAGAATCCATCGCCTTTCCTCATTCAGCGCCATACAATGAGAATGATACTGGAGTGGTAGGAACTCGAAAGCAGTTCCACCTCAAGTAGTGATTTGAAGCTCTTCGGATGACTAGAGCGGTTCGTAGTTGCCTTGCGCACACTAACCCGAAGCGTCAGCGAGGAAGCTGGCCGGATCCTCGCTCACGCTTCGGGTTAGTGTATGCCACGCCAGGGCGAACCGCTCTAGATAAAGGACAACCCGGCCGTGCCGGGGGGTCTGTTAACGAGTAAACCGACGTGCTGGCCGACTCAAGGAAGCCGCCGGCGCAGCGTCGTCGCCGTGAAGGATTGCAAGGGCCGCTTTGTCGTTCGACTCTCGTCGTGTTGTCACAGCGTTCTCCTGTTGGGGTATCCGATGAGGCGATCGCCGAAGCCAATCTAGGCCAAGCCCGGAAGAATCGTCATCGTCCTGGCGTGCGAAGAGTCGCTTCCTCCTTGTCCCAAGGGTTTTAACCATGGACGCCTTCCGCTACCGATTGGGAGAGCAAGTGCTGGTCCAAGGGACCGGCACAGTGGGTACGGTTGTTGCCCGGCAGCCGGCCCGGGTCTACCAGGTCGCCGTACCAGGCCGCGACCAGCTCTCGTTCTACGCGGAGTCCCAGCTGTACGAGGCCCCCGCCGGGCGGGTCAGCGAGGATCGTCAAGCCATCCCCCTGTTCTGCGACAACTGACAGCTACTCGGCACCGACCCGCCTGACCGAGTGACGCCCGTCGAGGGCGGAAAGGGGCTTCCCACGGGAAGCCGTGGTTATGAGTTCTCCTTCGTGGTCCATCGATCTGGACCAAGTCGATTCGTCCGCCCTGGTACTGATTTCACTTGCCGCGTTGGCTCTCGCGGGCGGCCTCCTGTTCTACTTCGGCCTGCTCGGCTGGGCCATTCGGGCCGTCGGCTTCGTCGTCACACGGATCATCGGGAAGGGCTTCCAGCTGTGGGAGGGCCTGCTCTCGTGGGCTTCGTGGCCGCTGTTTCTGGCCAGCGCCTTCACTTTTCTCCTTGTGGGCGGGCTGTTCGGCGAGTTGATAGCGGGCTTGCGGGCCTTGTGCGGCCTGGCACCCCTGCTGATGGGGACAGTGGCCTGCCTGGCCTACATGTTCATCGACCAGGAGCGGTACGAGGTCGAGCGCGGCTACAAGGCGACTCACAACCCCTTGAAGGGGCAAGGGCTGGCAGCGGATCTGGCACGGTACGGCGAGCAGGTTGACGTCCCGCTGCTGCTTGCCGCCACCGTCGCGACGGTCGGTGGCTTCGCCATGCTCAACCAGGGCCTCTACGAAACGATCGGCCAGGACTGGTTCAACGTGGGTGCCGAGCAGGCCAAGTACGCGGATTTTCTCGCGTACGCCCTCGTCAATCTGCTCCGCATTGTTGATGTGCTGAATGTGACCGAGGCGCACCATTTCCTGCGGGCCACGTACCTCCATCAGGAGCGCTCGCCGGCTTCCCTCCTGCTGGCTGGCTTCAGGACGTTCTTTACCTTTGTCTTGCTCCAACAGCTCTTTGCCTCCCTGCGGCAGGGGAACTTGCTGGCCGAGACGATCACCGATTTTTGGAGCCCGCACAAGCCGATCCATGAGCGCGCACGGAACGCACTGCCGCAGTACGGCGACCTGGGCATTGAGCCGCTGCTGCTCTCGCTACGGTCTGTCGGGTCGCTCACCAGGGAACAACGGGACCAGCTGCCGCTGATCCTGACGGCCATCGGTCCCTCGGTCATTCCTGCCCTGGTCCTGGCCCTGCGCGACCCAGAGGTCCAGGTCCGGACGAACGCAGCCCACGCGCTGGCTCGGCTCGATGCCTTGCCCGCCGACGCGATCCCGCTGTTGGTCGCCTGCACGGCCGACCTCAGCGACGCCCTGCGGATCAACGCGGCGCTGGCGCTCAAGGCGGCCCCAGGCGCCGCCACTACCGAGGCCATGCGGCGCCTGGTCGAGGACGCCAATGTGCGGATCCGCCTGATCGCCGCCAGTTTCCTCCTCACCGTGGATCCGGGCGACGCCAAGGCGGGGGCCGTTCTGCTGGAGGCGTTGAGCGATCCCAGCCTGCGGATCCGCAAGGCAGCGCTGGACCTGGTCGAGGCCCTCGGCACAGGTGGGGCGGCATTTCTCGAGGGCCTGAAGATGCGCGACGGGTTGGAAGAAGAGGGGGATCTGCGGGATGTTCTGGCCCGCCTCATCGAACGCCTCGGGCACCTGGAGGGGACGACCTCGCAGCCGGTTGCCGGCTAAACACCAGCCCTCCTCGGCGGCCAACAGGGGCCTCACCGCGGCGCACGCCGATTCAGGAGTCCGTTTTTTTGCTGTCCGCGGCGCGCGGAAGTCACCGCCAGCAGGGACGAACCCACATGAAGCAGTCCAGTCCGACCCTGCGGCCACCGATTGCCAGTGGGTGGGCCACCTGCCAGGTCGGTGAACGTGGTCCCGGACAGGATGGGCCGAACAGCCGTCCGTCTGGGAACGGTCAGGTACACTACTGCCAACAGGTGTCCCCAGGTGCAATCGCTACGGAGGAATCATGACCGAGGCGGAACTTTGGAAAGCCTTGCAGGAGTATGTGCATCCCGGCAACGTCAAGGTCCGGCTGATGCTGTTCTGGACCAGTAACGCCGACTCCGACCCTTCGCAGCGGCTCGTGGCGGCAGCGGACAAGCTCTTGAAGGAGCACGGCCTGGGGTTGGACGTGCGCCCCGGCGTCCCCAAGCAAGCCGCGACCACCCTGCCCTATTCGCGGGTAGTGTTGACGGGGAACGATGACCAGGTCAAAGAGGTGCGCCAGTTGGCCGATACAGCTCTCGGAGGCGCCCAGTCAGTTCTGCCGGTCATTTTCTGCCCCTTCGGGGAGGTCAAAGGAGCGACCTCATGGAGTACGAACGGGGTCACATTCAAGGATCTCGGGTCGCCGACCTTCGTGTTCATCAATTCCAAGGTGCAGTCGGCTGATGGCCTGACACTGCTGCACGAAATCGGTCACGCGGCAGGGCGGGGCCACGTTCCCATGGGCCCCACGGATAAGATCGCTAACTTCATGAGCAATGAATCGACCCGCACGGGTGTGCTGCGGGCTCAGGTCATTGACATCGCCAACGCCTTCTTTGCCAATGCTTCCGCCGGGATGGTGAAGTCCGGAAGCAAGAAGTGAAACCAGCGAAACGCGGTTCGTGCGAGGAATGCAACCCGTTCGCTCGGAAGCGCTGGCTGAGCCTGGCGACTGGTGAGTTCGCCAAGATTGAAAACCCCAGACTGACACCTCCTACGCGCCCGAGGAGAGCAAGTCCATGTCCGATCTTGTCGTGTTCGCTCTGATTGGTCTGTTCGCTGGGCCGCCGCCCGGCTGTGGTATCCGGGCAGGGAACCCCTCAAGATCCTGGGGGCCATGCTGATCGGCATGGTAGGCTCACTGCTCGCCCTGCCCTTCTGTCGTTGCTTCGGCCGTCACTTCCTGGCAGAATACACCTCGCTTGAGGAACTGCCCTACGTCATGGGACTCGTGCGGCAGTCCTTCGAGACGCAGATGGGCAACAGCGGCGAGGCGTAATGCGATTGGAAAAAAGGTGAAAAAAGGGAAAAAAAGGTGACGCTCTCCGGAAGTCAGGGCGGCTCGAAACTGCCGGCGAAATGCACGGCAGACCATCCCGGCGTGTGCGGCGCGCACCCCGAACGGCTGGGCACCTGAAAGGGGGGTCTGCGTGGAATGGAATGGAATCCAATCTTCCGACCTCCCCTGTCTTTATTTTACCATGCCGGGCGTCCCTGCGGTAGCCCGACCCGAACGGCGGTGGAAGTCGCGCTACTCGGGTGGAAGAAGAGGAAGCCGTTGCCGCGAGCGCCGGTGATGGCCTTGGCTACGGCACGGAGGGAGCGGTAGACCGTGTCTTCGTACCCGAAGTCGTCGGTCCGTCGGAGAGTTTCGGAAGGGGGAGGAGAGCGGAAATCGAGGGAAAATCGTAGGAAAACGCAAAACGCCGAGGGGTGCTATCCCTCGGCGTTTTGCGTTAACTCGTCTGTACGTTTTCCGTACCTGACTCGTTCAGCTCCCCAACCAGGTCACTTCATGTCCTTGGGCGGTTCCAGGCGTACCAGCGTCCATTGCTGGGTGCGGTCCGCGCCGATGTGGACCAGCATCGACGCCTCCGGTTGGGCCAGGTTGCCCACGCCTGTCTCGTACACCGTGTCCTTCTTCTCGCCGACGACCCACGCCGCCCGTTGCGTCCGCTTGTCCACCGAGCCGTAGATGGGAATCGTCGAGTCGGTCATCGCGTTGTAATAGTTGCCGCGAATCACACCGTCCTTGTTGATCGCGAGCTGGAAGATGTTGTCGGCCTCCTTCTCGTCGCCCTTGACGACGGCGAACACGCCGAGGGCCTGCCATTCGTCCTTTTCGGCGGGCTTGGCCGCCTGCCCCACTGTGGCGATGTTCGCTGCCTGCGTGGCGTACTCCTCGGCCGTGGCGACCTGCTCACCGTTGTAGTAGACGCTGTTGTCCTGGTAGACCACGGTGGTGCCGTAGTCATAGACGATGGGCGTCGCGGGGTAGCCGCAGAAGGTGGCAACGGTGGCGTAGGGCGCCCACCGCCAGTAGGCCGCCCCCGTCCACGCGGCCGCGCGCCACGCGCCCGGGTGGGCCCTGTACCAGCCCGCGTTAAAAGAGCTGTAGCCAGCAAAGCCGGTGCGGACGTAACCCGCCTGAGTGCGCACCGCCCCCGCGCTGCGGTAAGCGGTGTAGTGGCCAACCGGACCGGCGACGGCCACGCCGCGTGACGCGGACCTGTACGCACCGTAGGGGTTGGACGCGGCGCTGAAGTGGGAGGCACCGCTGACGGTCCGGCCAGCCGGCCCGGTGGCCGTCCCGACCCGGGTGCCGCCGCCGACGGCCCCATACGGCCCGACGGCAGCGCCGCCGCGCGACGCCGCCACTCCGCTGCCGTAAGGCCCGCTGGTGCCGCCGACCGAGCGGCCGGCGACCGCCCCACGTCCGCCCGGCCCCTGGACGCCGCCGGCCGAACCGACCTTCGTCGCCGTCTGGCCGCTCGGCGTCGTCACCTGCACGCCGCCGACGCCGCGCCCCGCGGTCGTGCCGCCAGGCCCCGTCGCGGTCCGCCCCGCCCCCCCGTAGTTGATCGTGGTCCCCCGCCCAGTCGTGTACGACCCGCTCGCGGTGCCGGCCGTCCGCGAACCGCCGGCGGGACCGATCACCGTGCCGCTGCTGCGGTGCGCGGCCCCGCCACCACCGTACGGGCCGACGACGGCGCCCCCGCTGACTCGGCCGCCGACCGCACCGCCGCGGGGGCCAGCGACGGCACCGCCGCGGCCACCGACGGCACGCCCGCCCCGCTGCCCGTAAGCATCGTCCCCCGGAATCAAAGCCAACGCCAGGATACCGACCAGCGCCAGCCAACACTTGAATCGCATGGATGTCTCCTTCGAGTAGGTGCCGCGAGCCGAGCGGCACTCCGGTCCGGCTCGGCTCGCCGGACCTACCAATGTTTGCCGTCGCCGTTACTTGACGCGCGTGACCTTGGTGGGTGGGATGTTCGGCAGTTCCTCGCCGTCGAGCGTGCGCTCGGTGGACTGCCAGGTGAACGTGTTGTGGTCCACCGGCGTCAGGATGTTGGTGGCGGTCAGCTCACCGCCGTCGGCCTGGACCCCGGCCGCCTCGATGACCCAGCGCTTGCCATCGCGCGTCCAGGCGCCGTCGCCGAAGCCGCCGTCGTCATCGAACATCCAGGAGCGCAGCTGGCCGGTGCGCGGGTCCTTGAGAAGGATCTGAGTCGCGGTGACGTTGCGGCCCTTGCCCTTGATCGTGATCTGGCAGCGGATCGAGTTCTTGTTGGCGTCCCACGCGTAGGTGGTGCGCACCTGGGCCTCGTCGCTCTTCGCTTCCCAGGTGCCGATGAGCCAGTCGAGATCCCGCAGCGACACGCCCTCGTCGGGCCACTCGCGCAGCACCGCCATGAGCCAGCGACCGCCTTCGCGGACGTGCAGCACACTGTAGCGGCTGGCCGTCGGGTGCTCGGAGTTGGCCCGGTACGACTTGGCGTAGCCCTCCTCGATGGCGGTGTCCTTCGAGGGGAAGCGAATCGACTCGATGGTGACCTCCAGCTTGACCCGTTTGTTCTTGGCGAACGCCTCGGCGTAAGCCTTTTCGATGGCGGCGCGGCCGCGGATGGTGGTGCCGTCGTCATCGATGTACTCGCCGTCCGTTGTCCACGCAGCGGCCACGGCCTTGGCGTCGCCCTGCTCGACGACCTTGATGAAGTCGGCCGTGGCCTTGCGGATGGCCGCCTCATCGGCGGCGCGTTTCGTCTCCTTCGGGCCGGCAACCGCTGCCGGCTGCGCCTGGCCCGGGCCGGTGGCGTTTTGACCAGCCGAGTGCCCCTGACTCATCAGAATGATGGCCAGGACAGCCAGCGCACAGCCGGCCACCACACAACACACACTGCGCTTCATGATGCTCCTCCTCGAAAAAGATCGCGTCCGTTGCGTACCGTCACGTGGGACAGAAGTGATCCCTGAACTCAGTCGTTCGCTTGCGCCGCTAACAGCGGAGGGAAAGCGACAGTCAACGAGCGGCGGGGTTTATCCCCGCCGTGCTTGAAGACGGCGGGGATAAACCCCGCCGCTCGTTGACCCCTTGGCACCGCCGGACTCAGTCACCTCCCGGACGATCACCCTCGGGGGCGGCCCAGCGGTTGCCCCAGCCGGTGTGCAGGTCGTGAAGGAATGCCCGCCAGGCCTCGGCTGTGCGGCTGTTCGGGTACGGCTCCGGCCGCACCGGCGCGGGCGCCGTCCAGACAACCCGGAAGTGGCCGTCGGGCTGAATCTGGCCGATCCGCGGCGTCCGGGAACAGTATTGCGTGTCCGGGTCGATGCGGATCTCGCCTCCCGGACCTTTCAGGCGTTGGTTCAACAGCGCCCGGCGAATCTTCTTCGGGTCCAGGCTTTGAGCTTCGTGGACCGCCCGCGCCCACAACTTCACGCCCATGGAGGCCGTCTCCATCGGATCGGTGATGGGGCGGTGCGGATACTTCTCGTGAAAGCGCCGGACAAATGCCTCATTCTCGGGTGTGGCCACCGACTGGAAATAGGTCCAGGCGGCGTAGTCGCCTGCCAGGTCGGCCGCGTTCAGACTGCGCAGCCCCTGCTCCCCGATACTGAAGGACAGGGTGGGGGTATTGGCCGACGTGATACGAGCCTCCCGCAGGGCGCGGAAAAAGGCAATATTGGAATCGCCGTTGATGGTGTTCAGGACCATGTCCGGCTTCGAGCGCACGAGGGCCGCGACGGCAGCCTCCACCTTCTGACTTCCCAGGGGTACATACGCCTCGCCGACCACCTGTGCCCCCGCGCGCTGGAGATGGTCCTTGATGATCGCGTTGGCGGCCCTGGGAAAGACATAATCGGAGCCGATCAGGAAGAAGCGCTTCTTCTGCAGCGACGTCATCGCCCACTCCAGGGCCGGGAGGATCTGCTCATTGGGCGCCGCTCCCAGGTAGACGATGCAGGGGGAAGTCTCCAGGCCCTCGAATTGCACGGGGTAGATCAGGAGGTGGTCGTGGGTCTCGAAGACCGGCCGCACCGTCTTGCGACTCGCCGAGGTCCAGCAGCCGAACACGGTACACACTTTCTCCTGCGCGATGAGGCGCTCGGCCTCGCGGGCGAAGGTGGGCCAGTCCGAGCGGCCGTCCACCACCACGGCCTTGACGGGCCGGCCCAGGACACCGCCAGCCTGGTTGACCTCGTCGATGGCGAGCAGGACGGCGTCCACCACCGGCTCCTCACTGCTCGCCATCGTGCCACTCAGTGAGTGGAGCACGCCGACCTTGATCGGTTCCCCGCTCGGCGGCACCGCAGAAGGTGCGCCCGGAGGGCTATCGGGAGTGTTCCTCCACGGCCCCCAGAGGAAAACGGCGAACCCAATCAGCAGTCCGGCGGCGGCGAAAAGGAGTAGCCACCCAGGGGCTATGCCTCGCTTCCCTCCGGGCCTCTCTCCTGATGGGGAAGCGGGGGCGGGGAGCAGCGGGAAGGGTCGCCGGGATGGGCCTGCTGCCACTGGGGAGGGTGATCGGGGCCTGCCCCGAAAGGGCTGCGGCCACGGCCTGCAGATCGGCCAGCATCTCACTGGTGGACTGATACCGCTCGGCGGGGGCTTTCGCCATGGCGCGGGCAACGATCTGGGAGCAGGCCTGCGGGATCGCCGGGTTGACGGAACGCGGGTCGGGGATCGGCCCGTAGCAGTGCATGTACATCAGCTGGGGTACGCCCTCCGTGTCCGCGAAAGGGTGCTGGCAGGTCAGCAGGCTGTAGTAGGTGGCGCCCAGTGAGTAGAGATCGCTGCGGTGGTCCACCGGTTTGGACTCACACTGCTCCGGGCTCATGAAGTACGGAGTGCCGACCGCCATGCCGGTCTGCGTCAGGTGCCGGCCGGAGGTTGACCCACCCTTGGCCAGCCCGAAGTCGGCGACTTTGATCGACCCGTCCGCGGCCCGCATGAGGTTGGCGGGCTTGATGTCGCGGTGGATCAGGCCCGCGGCGTGGGCCGCCCCGACACCTTTGCAAGCGTCGATCAGCACCTGGGTCGCCTCAAGCACCGCAAGGGCCCCTTGGTCCGCCAGCCGGTCGTTCAGGCTACCGCCGGGGACGTATTCCAGCACCAGGTAATGCGTCTGGTCCTGCTGGCAGACTTCATAGATCCCGACCACGTTGGGATGGTTGAGCTTGCCGGCAGCCCTGGCCTCGGCGAGGAAGCGCGGCAGCGCCGTGGGGTCGCTCGCCAGGTGGTCGGCGAGGATCTTGATCGCCACCTCACGCTCGATGGTCGGGTCGTAGCCCTTGAGGACCAGGGCCATCCCGCCTTGCCCGAGCACCCCGGTGACCTGGTACTTCCCCAGGGACTTCCCGACCCAAACCTGCGACAGGGCGCCGCTCCCCTCGGTCCGCGGTCCGCCCGTCAAGGTGTCCAGGCGGGGCACAGCACCACCACTGACCTCCGGTGCCGGAGCTGAGTCGCCCGGGGTTGCGGGGATTGAGGGGTCTCGCATCTTGTCAGGCGTCATCGGGTGCCTCCTCACTCTTGACCAGTCCCTTTGCCGAGGGGTGCCGCACGGAGTCTTGCACTATCGCCATTCCCGCAAGGCGTGCTCTTGGCGATTCCCACCAAGCCCATCCCAGGGCGAGCAACAAGGATCCGACTACCTCGAACAGACCGTAGACCAGTACCGCGGCGACTGCCGGCGTGCCCGCAAAGGCGCCCGTCGCAATGACCAGCCCGACCCCAACATTACGCAGCGAAGTCGTGAGCGTCATGGCCTTGCGGATGTCAGTCCCTGGGCCGCCCAGGAGCCAACCGGCAGCCCAGCAGGCGACGAGCAGGGCCAGCATCCCGACAAAGCCCGTTGGCCGAATCTCCGCCAACAGGTGAAACTGCGTGGCCAGGATGAACCCCACCGCAGCCAGATTGAGAACCTTGCTGGCCAGGTTGGCCGGTTTTCGCAGCCGCTCCGCCAGGGTCGGACACCACTGCCGCACCGCTACTCCAACGCTCAGAGGCAACAACTGAGTCACCAGCAGCGTGACCAGGATGTTGAACGCAGGGACCGGCAGCGAGGCGTTTCCCGACACCAGGGGTAGCAGATAGTGTAGCAGGATCGGGGCGATCAGGGCGGACGACCCGGCCAGCAGCACCATCAACCCGACCGCGACGGGGACGTTCCCTTTTGCGATGGCCGAGAAGGGCGGGCCATACGGAGCACCGGGGCAAACCGCGAGAATCAGGAACCCTGCGGCGACCAGCGCGTGGGCATTGAACAGGAGCAACAGGCCGACCGTGGCTGCGGGGACGCAAACGTAGTTCGCCAGTACGGCCCGTGCGACCAGCCACCGGTCCCTGGCAACGGCGGCCAGCTCGCCGAACGTCACGCCCAGGCCGATCGCCACCATCATCTCGATGAGCGTGATCGTGACCAGGATGTTCAGCAATCGGTCGGTCATGGTGGCGGTGCCTTGCTGTCCGTTGGGGTGGTTCGTGGCCAGTCATTGCTCCATGGACTGCAGCAGACGCTCGAACGGCTCCTGGCTGACGCGAATCGTGCCACTACCCGGCTGGTTCAGGTCGAGGGTGACGTAAATCACCAGGGTCACCATGAAAATGAAGCACACCGTTCCCGAAAGGTGCGGCCTGGGAGACGTGGCCTGTTTCAGCCCCATCAAGAACGCCGGGATGATCGCGCCGAGGAAGAGCAGGAGCACGATGCTCCAGGGCAGCCGTGCCCGATAGGCGGCCAGGCGAGAGGCGTGGGTGCTGGTGACGTTGTTCAAGGTGTTCGTCAGCGCCAGCGCAATCGGAGTCCCTTCGCCCAGGGCCTCCGCCACGATGGTGGTCATGCGGGCGTGCATTTTCTGAAACTCCCGGATCTTCGTTTCCAGATCCCCTTCCGCACTGAGGTGCCGGGCGGCGGCGAGCTTGTGCCGGGCGTACGCTCGAATGACGCCCTGCAGTCGGGAACCGGTGGGGCCTTTGAGCAAACCCGCACACGTGTAGAAGTCGCCGATGGCATTGCTTTCGGTCGTTACCATGCCACGCCGTTCCTCGTGCCTCGCCAGGGACAGTGAAAAGGTAAAGGCAAGCAAGAGGCCCAGGAGAGCGAGGGAGGCATCGGTGAACTTGATCCCCGGGTCTTCCCCCGGCTCCGGCATTGCCCTGCGGCCGCGCCACCAGCCGATGCCCCAGGCCCCGAGCATGGCCAGCGAAAACGCCAGCGCGAGCCAGGACGGGTCGGTCTGCTCGAAGAGGCTGCCCATGGGACGATCACGCTCCTCGCACTTGCTCTGACCCAGACGATGGCCCCGGATTGTTCGAGGCACTCCCAGCAAGCGTAGGTGCCGCTCGGCGCGGCACCTATTTCGCGCACTGAGACTCACGCAGCCACCGGGCGTGGTGCTCGCGAATCAGCGCGATCGCCTCGTCGGCAGTCTTCACACACTGAGGGATCCTCAGGTCTTCCGGGTTGGCTAATGGCAGCTGGCTGGTCAACAAGTGTGTCCTGGCCCACTCCACCAGACCGGCCCACATCTTGCCGACCAGGAGATTGCCGACCCGAATCGGCAAGTTAGGAAACTTGCCGCCACATTTTGTGAGTGCCGCTCATCAGAGGTCGCCTCCCAGCTCGTCGAGGGCCTGTCGAACCACCCGGGCGCTGTCGCGCAACCGGGCTGCCTCCTCCTGGCTGAGCGGCAAAGAGAACGTCTCCAGGACGCCCTGTCCGCCGACCAGCCGGGGCAAGGAGACCGTGACGTTGTGAACGCCGATCACGTCCGCGGTGGGCACGCCGACGGTCATCACGGAGCGCTGGTCGTGGAGGACCACATCGACGATGCGGGCCAGGGCGCTGCCGATGCCGTAGTAGGTGGCGCCCTTGCCGCCGATGATCGTGTACGCCGCGCCGCGCACCTTCCCGTCGATGTCCTTGCGGACCGACTCGGAAAAGTCGATGCCGCGGAGCCGGACGAACTCCTCCAAAGGCATGCCGCCGATCGTCGCCAGCGACCAGGTGAGGACTTCCGAATCCCCGTGTTCGCCGATCA
>WNGB01033042.1_pt1 | contig 11660 bp, 6 predicted proteins | sample 5400681 | NCBI WGS metagenome assembly WNGB01 (sample SAMN13153367, study PRJNA577476) | soil metagenome | isolation source: 115 cm soil or saprolite under grassland replicate 2 | place: USA:California | collected 2016-06-15 | reverse complement strand
GCGGAAGCGTCCACTTCGCCCTGGTTGTCATGGCGATCAGGGCGCGCGCCGGGTGAAGCTGAAGCGGGGCACCTTGCGCTCGCGCCAGGAATCCTCCGTCTCGCGAATCTCGAGGAACCGGTTGACGGGCACGTCGTGGAAGGTCTGGGTCGTGCGGCTGACCGGCCAGTAGATCTCGAGGGCGGCGATCTTCGAGGCCTTGCCGAGCCCGATGTGCTGCGCGAGCGACGAAGCGCCGAACGAGCCCCCGCTCGTCACCTCGCGGTATCGGAGGCTCGAGCCCTCACCGGCGCTGGCCAGAGTGAGACGGATCCGGGCGCCGATGGCCGCACGGTTCGTCTTCACCCCGACGAGCTTCAGCGAGATCCAGTTGTTGGCGAAGCCGCCCGGGTTCAGGAAGACGGCGTCGTCGTAGCGATCGCCCGGAACCGCGCCCCCGACGTTCAGGATGACCTCTTCGTCGCCGTCGTTGTCGAGGTCGGTGAAGGCGATGGCATGGCCCTTCTGCAGATGCCCGGTGCCGGTCGTCTCGGTGACGTCGAGGAACCGCCGCCCGCCGTCGTTCTTCAGCATGATGTTCGGCATGAGCGCGGCCAGTGAGGGGGTGCCCGTACCCAGGTACATGTCGAGATAGCCGTCGTTGTCGAGGTCGCCGAAGTTCGCGCCCATGGCGGGCACCACGCGGTCGAGCCCGACCTTCGCGGAGACGTCGGTGAAGGTCCCGTCGTGGTTGTTGCGGTAGAGGGTCAGCGTCTCCGCGAGGGGAGGCACCTTCAAGTAGTGCTTGACGAACTCCGCCACCGACGGCGGGAACGAGACCACGAACAGGTCGAGCCATCCGTCGTTGTCGTAGTCGAAGAACCAGGTCGTGAAGCTCGTGAGGGGCCGGAGCACTCCGAGCTTCGCCGCCACGTCCGTGAACGTCCCGTCTCCGTTGTTGTGGTAGAGGAAGTTCTCGCCGAACATGTTCGACACGTAGAGGTCGGGCCAGCCGTCGTTGTCGTAGTCGCCCCAGGTCGCGCCCTTGGTGAAGGCGGTCTTTCCCACCCCCGCCCGCGCGGTGACGTCCGCGAACGTCCCGTCGCCCCGGTTGCGGAAGAGCTGGCTGGGCGTGAGCTCGTGGCCCACGAAGAGGTCGAGCCATCCGTCGTTGTCGAAATCGGCCCAGGCCGCGCTGTGGGTGGCATGGCCCCCGCTCAGGAGGCCTGCTTCCCGCGTCACGTCGGTGAAGGTCCCATTGCCGTCGTTGCGGAGGAGAGAGTTGCGCATCGGCACTTCCCAGCCCCCGCGCATGACGTAGATGTCGAGCCGGCCGTCGTTGTTGTAGTCGGTCTGGACGATGTTCAGCCCTCCGAGCTGTCCCAGGATCCCCGCCGCTTCCGACACGTCCTGGAAGGTGCCGTCGCCCCGGCTACGGTAGAGCCGTAGCGGGGAGCAGCGATCCACGCTCGAGAAGACGACGTCGGGGAGACCGTCGCCGTCGAAGTCGTCCGCGATCGTGCCGCCCGCGACGTCCATCCGGCCGATTCCCGCCCGCGCCGAGACGTCGAGGAAACGCGGCATTTCGATCTCCGACTTGAAGAGGTCGGGCGAGAGGAGCTGCGCCCCGGGAACGTCCTGGGGATAGCGGCCGAGGACCATGTAGGCGAGATTCAGGAGCCAACGCACCTCGAGGTCCGTGGGGTCCCGGGCCAGGTAGGCTTCGAAGCTCTTGCGCGCGTCTTCGGCGCCCTGCGGCCGACGGTGGTGGCCACCCGGGCGTAGCGGGAACACGCACCGGTCGCTGCTCGGGTTCGTGAGGCAGTTGTCGATCTCGCCCCGCCGCATGTGGGCCACGCCGAGCGTTTCCTCGAGGGCGAGCAGCCGCGGGCGCACGTCGGGATACTCCTCGACCTGGGCGGCCAGGAGGTCGCGGGCGGCCGCGAACTGGCGGGCCGCCGTATCCATGTCGCCATCGAACGAGGCGGCGACGCCGAGGAGACGGAGGAGGGCCGATCGCTTCTCGTCGCTGATCGGATCGCGCCACTCGCCGAGCTCGCGGAGCTCGATCTCCGTCTTGCCGCGGGCCAGGGCGACGACCTCTTGCCGTGCCGTGCACAGGCCGGCCAGGTCGGTGGGATCCACGAGACGCGAGGCCCCGGCGATCTCGACAAGGCCGGAGGTGTCGACGACGGTCCGGTAGCGGGCGTTGATGTCGCGCGCGCGCGCCCAGTTGATGGCCTGGGCGCTCTCCGTCGGCGACGGCGGGGCCGCCCACGCGGCGAAGGCGGTGAGCGCGGCCGCGGCCACGAGGGCGGCGGGCAAAGCCGCCACCCGCCGGCATCTCGACCGCATGGGACGAGGCTAGCACGCCTGCACGCACTCGCCCGGATGCGGCGCGGCCGGGGGGTGCGCGATTTGCCGGGCGGCTGGCGCTATCATTCCGGCGCCGGCGCCTGGCCGCGCCGCCGCGGGGTGGAACGATGGCGAACTCGTCGCGGTACCCGCACGACGGTGGTAACGTCACCATCCAGGACATCGCACGCGAGGCCGGCGTCTCGGTGAGCACGGTCTCGCGCGTCCTCAACAAGACGGTGCCGGTGGCCCGGGCCAAGCGGGCGGCCGTCCTGAGCGCAGTGGAGACGCTCGCCTATCACCCGAACGTCGTGGCCCAGGAGCTCGCGCGCGGGCACACCCTGGCCGTCGGCGTCCTTCCCCAGCGCATCTCGAACCCGTTCTACAGCCGGCTGCTGAAGGGCGTGGAGCAGGGGCTGCGGGGCACGCCGTATTACCCGCTCTTCGCCAGCGGCGAGCAGCCCGACGAGGAGGCGCAGGCCCTCGACATGCTGCTCCGGCACCGCGTGGAGGCGCTCATCCTCATCGGAGGGAACATCCCCGACGACAAGCTGATGGAGCTGTCGAAGCGCATGTCCATCGTGGCCATCGCCCGCCACGTCCGGGGGCTCGAGCCGCGGTGCGTGCGCGTGGGCAACGAGGAGGGCGCCTACAAGGCCACCCGCCACCTCCTGGACATGGGCCACCGCCGCATCGCGCACATCACCGGGCTGCGCACGCACTCGGACGCGATCGCGCGGCGCGCCGGCTACGAGCGCGCGCTGGCGGAGGAGGGAATCGCGCGCGACCCCCACCTCATCCTGGAGGGCGACTTCGAGGAGCAGTCGGGCCTGGCCGCGGCGGAGTCGCTGGTCAAGGCGGGGACGCGGTTCACCGCCATCTTCGCCGCCAACGACCAGATGGCGGTCGGCGCCATGCTGGCCCTGTTCCGCCACGGCGTGGCGATCCCGCAGGCCGTATCGCTGGTCGGCTTCGACGACCAGCCCAGCGCCGCCTACACGTGCCCGCCGCTCACGAGCATCCGCCAGCCCGCGGTCGAGATGGGACGCGCGGCCGCCCTGGCCCTGGTGGAGGAGCTCCGCGGCAACCGTTTCGTGCAGCCGATCTTCGACACCGACCTCGTCGTGCGGGCGACGACGGCGCCGCCCGCCGCGGAGGGCGCGCGCCGCACGGTGCGCTCGGCCGCTCGTCGGGCGCGGGGGGGGCAGGGCAGGCTCCGCTGACGATCGTGCCTGCGCAAGGCTGAGACAGTGCGGCAAGGCCTCTGGGCGACGCTTGCGCTCGCCGCACTCGCGGCGACGGCGTCGCACGCGCAGGAACCCCGAACGGTCCCCGCGTTCCCCGCCCGTGCCGACGCCATCACCGCGGACGTCGTGGTCCTCGACAAGGACGGTCGACCCGTGCGGGGACTGATCCGAGAGGACTTCACGCTCCTCGAGGATGGCAACCCCCAGGCGATCGTCGCTTTCGAGGCGCGGGAGCTGGCGTCGCCGGGCCCGGAGTCGCTCCGGGTCGTCGGCGCGAACGACGAGCGCGTGGCGGAGAACAAGGGAAGCTCGCAGCGCCGCGGACGAACCTTTGCGTTTCTCATCGACGACCTGGGAACCCAGTTGCTCCCGATGGAGGACGTGAAGAAGGCCATCGCGGGCTGGTTGAACGACAAGACGGATCCACGCGACGAGGTCACCCTGGCCACCACGAGCGGAGACGCGTGGTGGAGCGAAAGTCTAGGCCGAGGGCGCTCGGATCTTTTGGCCGTCTTGGCCCGTGTCCGGGGCAAGAAGCCTCGACAGCCGCCGTCCGAATGGATGAGCGACTGGGAGGCCGATCGCATCGCCGTCTACGAGGACGCGACCGGTGCCGCTTCTGCCTCGGAAACGTCCGGGTCGGCCAATTCCGTGGCCCCCGCATCCCCTGGGTCCAGTTCGGGGGTCACCGGTAACCCGATCCTCCTGGGCCGTACCCGCGATCGCGTAACGGACCGCTGGCGAAGGGCGAAGATTGATCCGTCCTCCGCCCCCATCGGGAACGTGGGAATGCGGGCGAATGAGTTGTACAACGCGATGAGCCGCCGCATCCAGTCCGTCCTGGGCGCGGTGGAGCGGCTGTCGCGAGGTCTCGCCGGCACCCGCGGGCGCAAGTCGATTTTCATCTTCTCGGAAGGGTTCCTGAACGATACGAACCAGAGCGGCTTCGACCGCGCCATCGACGCGTCGCAGCGCGGGAACACGGCCATCTACTTCATCGAGGCCAAGGGGCTCGAGGGGAGCTACTTCTACGGTGCCGACCAGGCCGTAGCCCCCTCGCCCGCAGACATCGGGGTGATCAGCATCGAAGAAGCGTTCCTAGAGACCGCCGGAACGGAGTCCCTGGCCGAGAACACGGGCGGAGCCTCGATCCGGAACACCAACGACCTCCTGGGTGGCCTGCAGCGTGTGGCCGACGAATCCTCGGTCTACTACCTGCTTGGTTATCAGCCGGAGAAGTCGCCCGACAGCAAGTGGCACAAGCTCGCGGTCAAGGTTGATCGGCCCGGGGTGACGGTGCGGGCGCGGCGTGGCTACCAGGCAACGCCTCCCAGCGCGCCTTCGCCACCCGGGCCGGCCAGCAAAAGCAGCCCGACCGACAAGAAGGGTCGGTCGAAGGAACCGAAGCGGATTCCCGCCGGCGCCGGAGAACGGCATCAGGCGACTCTCGATCTCACGATCGTAGGCCTGAGCCGTGATCAACCCAGGCTGTTCCCGGTTAGCGAGCGCATGAAGCTCGACCTGGAGGGAACGACCGTGGGCGGATGGCTCACCCTCTCGAGGGAGATCCGGCTGCCGGCGGGAGTCGCGCAAGTGAGGGTCGTGGTGCGCGACGTGGCGACGGGTCGGGCCGGGACGGTGACGCAGCGGCTCGTCGTACCCGCCCTCGACCAGCCCTATCTGGCCACACCGATCTTGACCGACCGGATCGAGACGCCTCGCGGCGGTTCACCGAGGCTCGTCCCCCTGGGCCATCGAAGGTTCCGTCCCGCCGGCCGCCTCTACTGCGTGTACGAGGTCTTCGGGATGACGGATCGCGAGGGGCGCGCGACGACCCAGGTCGCGGGCGGTTACACCTTGCAGGCGGAGGGAGGCCGGGTGGTGAGCGCGGCGCCGCCGACGCCGATCGCCGTGGACCTCGGGGGCCGCGTCGTCAGGCTACTCGCCCTGCCCCTCGCCGTCAAGGCGCGATCGGCACCGCGGCGGTGCGGATCTCCTCATCCTTGCCGTCGGTGAGCGTGAGACGCAGCTCGTAGGTACCCGGGGCGAAGCGTTCCAGGGGCAGGCTGCTCGCGAGCTGTATGCGCCCTTCTGCGTCCGGCCGCAGGCTCGTCGAGCGTGTGGAGGAGACCGTGCGCCCGTCGTGCACGACCTCCAGCCGGGCGTCGATCGCCGGTCGCTGCGACGCCGGCCAGGCGGTCACGAAGAACGCGAGCGACCGGTCCGCCTCCCGCCGAAGGGCCTGGCCCAGGTTGGGGTAGAGCAGGACGTCGCCGTACCTCAGCGGCTTCGGCGCCGCACTCGCGTCCGGGCGCAGCATTTCCGCTCGTCCCACGACCATGAGGCTGCTCGCGCGCAGGTGGTCCGAGGCGGAGGGAGGGACCTCGAGGGCCGACGTGGTGGCGCCCGCGGCGCCGGACCGTGCGTCGTACGCGATCGCTTCGACCTCGTACGAGCCGGGCGAGAGGTGCGCCTCGCGGTAGAACAGGACCAGGCGCCCCGCGTCCGGAGGCGCGGCCGGTCCCGAGAGCGCGTACCGCTGGCTCATCTTCGCCACGACGCGGCGCGAGGCGTCGCGGACGAGGACGACGACCGTCGGGTCGTGGAGTCCCTTGGCCGGCACCTCGACCAGGATCGGCACGACCGAGAGCGGCGGCTCCTCGGGGAACTGCAGGGCGCGGAGGCGAAGGGACACGGCGGTGGGGCGTGGTCCGGACTCGAGACGGGCCAGGGCGGGCGCCTCGTAGTCGAGGGCGGGCACGGGCAAGGCGGTCCGGACCGCCAGGTAACCCTTCCGCGCCTGGAGCCGGCGGTGGGGACGCTTGAGCCTCACCGTGATCGTGCGGAACCGGCCGTCGTAGTGCGCGTTCCGGGGCGTGTAGGACAGCAGGTAGTACGCGCTCAGGTCCTCGCTCATCTCCGCCAGGCCGTAGGACAGGTCGTTGGTGTCCCGGATCAGGAAGCCGCCCGTCTGGTCCGCCAGCCGGGCGAGCCCGCTGCCGGGATCGAAGCGCAGCATGTCCTCGTTTTGCTCGAGCAGGACCAGGCCCGTGGTCGGATCGCGCGCCGAGCCACCGCGGCTGAGCGGGTTCCCCGCGCCGTCGTCCTGCAATCGAAGCCGCGTCTGGATGGAGTCAATCGTGCGCCGCGTCTCGTCCCCGGCGCTGGCCGCACGCAAGCCCCCTGCGTCCGCGCCGTAGATGCTGACGTTCGCGCGGTTGGCTGCGGCCACCACGCTCAGGAAGGATGCTTCGACGTCGGCGGGGATCACGAGGCCCTCGGAGAACAGGAGGATGGCCTTGCGGCCGGGCAGGGGTTCGAGGGCGCCGATGAGGGCGAGGAGGGCGTGGGTTGTGGCGAAGCCCTGCTGGTCGCGCTCGAGCGACTGGAAGCCCTCCATGAGGCGGCTCTCGAGGATCTCCATCCGGCGGTTGATCTCGTCTTCGGCGCTCCGGCACTCGGGCACGCCGGACAGCTCGGCCGCGGCGACGTGGGCCTGGCCGAAACCCGTGGCCAGCCCGGCATAGGCGTTCCGGATGGCGTCCCTTTCGCGCAGGCCGGCGAAGGACGCGGTCGCGCCGCCGGCGGCTCGGTCCAGGGACCGGCGCAACGCGTCGCCGTCGTCGGTGAAAGGCTGGAGCATGCTGAGGCCCCGGTCGATCGAGAAGACGCCCAGCCACGAGCGCGCGGGCAGGGCGCGATCGAGGTATGTCAGCGCGGCCTGCTGGGCGAAGCTGCGGGCGGCCGGGCTCAGGCGGTCGAAGGCCACGGCCACGAACGCGGGCGCAGTCTCGGCCGCGGACAGCGCGCCTGCCGGTTCGAGCCGGCTCCGCTCGACAAAGTCGAAGGAATCGACGTCCTGCCGGACGCCGTCCTCGTAGACCTCCAGGTCGGCGGCGGTCAGGCCGCGCAGGACGGCGTCCTTCTTGTCCCGGACGACGACGTCCACCTTCACCCGTTCGGTGCTGACCGCGAACGAAGTGGGGGGGATGGAGCGAGCCTCCTCGGCCGGCACCGTCAGCGCGGCTCCCGAAAGGAAGAGGGCAAAGGAAAGCGGTCCGATCGCGCGCCTCATGGCTGGCTGGCCTCCGGACAGCTTCGACGACCGCTCCATCATAGGCCCCAACCGCCAGCTCGGGCGAAGCCTATAATCGGAGCGGATTGAAGGCCGCCCTCCCTCTCATCACGGCGGCCCTTGCCGTCGCCCTCGTCGTCACGCTGGCCCGGGCCGAACGCGCTCCGCCGCCCCAGGCCGCCTCCTCCCCGTCCGCGGAGGAGAAGGTCGTGCGCCAGGCCTGTACCGGCTGCCACGCCCTGCCTCCGCCCGACATCCTGCCCCGTGAAGCCTGGACGTCGAAGATCTACGAGATGGCGGGCCTCATCATGGCCGGCATCGGCGCGCCCGAGAGCGTGAAGCCCACGCTGTCCGCCGACTTTGATGTCGACGCCGTCGAGCGCTACTACAAATCGCGGGCCCCCCTGACCCTCCCCACGCCGGAGCCGTGGCCGGCGGTCGGCGAAGGCTCGCCGCGATTCGCGCGGCACGCGATGAAGCTTCCCGGCGACGATACCCGCTCGGCCATCGCCAACGTACGGCTGCTCGACCTCGACGGACACGGCGAGCTGCAGGTCGTCGCGGAGGACATGACGCACGGCCTGGTGCTGACCGGATCGCCGCGCGCGCCCGAACGTGGTCTGTCCGTCGTGGAGCGCGTGGCCAACCCCTGCCATGCGGCGACGGTCGACCTCGATCGCGACGGCCGGCTCGACCTCGTCATCGCGGACCTGGGCGACGTGGCGCCTTCCGACCATCTGAAGGCCAGCGTCGTGTGGCTGCAGCGGCTTGCCGGCGGCGGCTACGGCAAGCACGTGCTCGCCTCCGGGCTGCCTAGGGTTGCCGACGTCGAGGCTTTGGACGTGGACGGCGACGGCGACCTGGACCTCGTCGTGGCCGCGTTCGGCTGGCGGCAGGTCGGGTCGCTGCTGCTCCTCGAGAACCGCACGCGCGATTGGGCATCGCCCACGTTCGTCCCGCGCGTCATCGACGCGCGAACCGGCGCCATCGACGTGCCGGTGGTGGACCTCGATCACGACGGTCGGCCCGACGTGGTGACGGTGTTCGCGCAGCACTACGAGACGGTCGTGGCGCTACTCAACAAGGGCGGAGGCGCCTTCCGCACGGAGACGATCTACGCCGCGCCCCATCCCGGTTGGGGCTCGTCCTGGGTGGACGTGGCCGACCTCGATGGCGACGGCGACCTCGACGTGATCCTGAGCCACGGCGACATGCTCGACGACTTCATGCTCAAGCCGTACCACGGCATCCAGTGGCTGGAGAACCGCGGGGGGTTCCCGTTCGTCGAGCACGCGCTGGCCGCGCTCAGCGGCGTGCACGGGGCGCGCGCGGTCGACCTCGACGGCGACGGCGACCTCGACGTGGTGGCCGTCGCCTTCGTCCCGCCCCCACGGCGCCCGAATGCCGGCCCGCGGACCCCGTTGCCTTCACTGGTGTGGCTCGAGCAGGTCGCGCGCGGCCGTTTCGAGCGGCACACTCTCGAAGTGGGCGGGCGGCACGTCTCCGTGGACGCGGCCGACTACGACGGGGACGGCGACGTCGACCTCGTGGTGGGGAACTTCGCGGCGGACCAAGAGGCCTGGGTCGAGGTCTGGGAGAACCTGACCGTCAAGAAGTGAGGGCCGCGGAATCAGGTCGGGCGCCGGCTGAGCCGCAGCGCCTCGAGGTGTTCGAAGCTCTCGCCTGTGGCCGTGTCCTCGACCCTGAGCCGCAGCTCGTAGTCTCCTTCGGCCAGGCCATCGAGCGGCACGGCGAGGAGACGTACGAGGCGGCCATCCTGGCCCGGCTCGATGAGACTGGGCGAGGCGCGGCGCATGACGTCACCGTTCTTCCGCCGCAGCTCGAAGGAGCCCTCGACGCGCGGTGAGCGTCCTCGGAGTACCGCCCCGAACACCTGGTACTGGCAATAGAGAAGGCCCGAGGGCTCGAACTCGCGACGGGCGAGCAGCAACGGGGCCACCGGCGCGCCACCGTCGCCGGACGACAATCGTGCGGAGAGGATGGGCGTGGAGACGCGCAGGGGCGTCGCCTCTGGCACCACGAACCGCATGGTCACCGCTCCGAGGCGGCCCAGGAACTCGTCGCGCACCACCGTGCGGGCCTGGACGACTCCGGACGGGAGGTCGAGTTGGCGGCTCACCACCAGCCATCCCGGCCAGGCCTTGGTCGCGCCGGACTCCACTTCGATCCGCTGGTCGACGCGGCGCACCTGGCCCGTGTCACGATGCGTGACCGCGATGCTCAGGCTCAGCACGGTCCGCGGGCGCTCCTCGCCGCCGAGGTTCGCCAGCGTCCTCGTGTCGGCCTCGATGGTGAAGACGGTGCGGAGGGTCTTCCCCGGCCGTTCTTCGAAGACGTACGCCATCGCGCGCAATGGGATCGCATCGACGTCATGGCCGCCCACGAGAGCCCGCGCCACATCCGCCGGCAGCGGCGGCTCGGCGATGGCGGCTGAGGGGCCCGGTTTCGACGAACGTTGCCGCTGCACCTTCGACGCCATCCGCGCCTGGTCGGCGGCGAGGATCTCGGCCGTGGTCCTCAGCGTGTAACCCTTGCGCGCGCGGACGGTGAGGCCGGGCCGCTTCACCTCGACCTTCAGCTTGCGCCAGTCGCGCGGGCCCTTGCCCGGCGGCGGCGTGTAGCCCAGGAGGTAATAGACGCGCGAGTCGTCGCCGACGCGCAGCGCGCCGCCGCCGATGTCGTTGCTGTCGCGTATGGCAAGTCCTCCCGTCTCTTCGGCCATCGCCGCGCTGCCGCCAGTGGCGAACTCGACCTCCTCCATCTGCATGAGCCCAAGCTCGGCGGAGTTCGGCAGCCCGGCATACTCGGCCCCGGCGAGCCCAGTGACGAGGCCGCGGACGTCCAGCGTGTAGATGGCGATGTTGGCCTCGCGGCAGCGGCCGGCGACTTCGCGCGCGACGTCGAGATCCGGATCGTTGAGGAATCCTTCGGTCAAGAGGAGCAGCGATTTGCGTCCGCGGACGCCGGACATGGCGAATACGGCGCGATCCACGGCCGCCACCACGTCGCGCGTGCGGTTGACGCGCCGCGCGTCCACCGCCTCGGCACGCTGCCGGACCATGCTGCTGCAGACCGAATACGGCGTCTCCCGAAAGCAGACCTGGCGGCCGTAATAGCGTTGGACCACGCGCTGTGTCGTTTGCGCGCCGGGAATGGACCCGCCCGGCATCGGGGGGCCCGGCGCTTGAGAGGCGGAAGCCGAGCCCAGTGGCGAGAAGCCGGGAGACTCGCGGTGAACGATTCGATACGCCTCCCATTCGCTGACGGCGTCGCTCGCGATGTCCGAGAGATTCCGCCCGCGTACGCGCGCGGCGAGGGCGAGGAGGTCTTCGCGACCGTCCGGCACGCGGGCCGTCCACCAGGCGCTGCCGCTCGTCGTGGCGAAGATCAACTCGTCACCGTCCCGCATCCCTTCGGAAAGCAGCCGTGCCAGCGCGGTCCGAACCGTCTCCGCGCGCGCGGGTGCGAGCCCCACGTCGTCGACGAGCAGGACGAACGAGGACGCCACGACCGGATCCGGCCGCACGTTCGTGGCGACGGGGCCCGCCAGCCGGGTGACGACTCTCGTCGGCGCCGGGCCGCGGAGATCGAAGGCCTCGAATGTCGCGATCGCCTGCGGCATGCCGTCTTCGCTCACCGCGAAGTCGTCGCTGGTGAGCCCGCCCACCGGACGGCCGTCCCGGTCGAGGACGACGGCGTCGATCGTGATGAGTTGGACCGCCGACGGGAACGTCGGCACGCCGGGCGGCCTCTCCTGCCCAAGGGCGAAGGTCCCGGCCATCACCGACACCAGCAGCACGCCGAGGCGCACGAGATCCTCTCCCCGAATCCGCAAGGCCGGTTGTACTACGGATCGAGGGGCGGGAATTGTCGTATCGCACCCGTGTTAGTCTTTCCGCCTTGTCGATGTCCTGAGCCCGCCCGGTAATCACGCCATGCTCGTGAAGACCCCCAGGAAGACGATGTCGCGCCGGGCCCTGCTT
>WNGB01018809.1_pt1 | contig 11661 bp, 12 predicted proteins | sample 5400681 | NCBI WGS metagenome assembly WNGB01 (sample SAMN13153367, study PRJNA577476) | soil metagenome | isolation source: 115 cm soil or saprolite under grassland replicate 2 | place: USA:California | collected 2016-06-15 | reverse complement strand
TCCTTCGATGCACGACTCCGCGGCCCGAGCGACGCGTGCAGGGCGGGAGAGACGGGTGGGCCTTCGGAAACCCGTCGTAGTACGTCGTGACAGGCGTACCGCTTACCGACATTCAGGCGGACGGCTAGACGGTCCGATCGGGTTTCCCAAGGCCCCACCCGCCCCACCCGCCCGGTGGATCGGCGGCGATTGGGTCGCCATAGTTTCGAACTGAGACACTACGCGGAGGACCGAGCGCTACCTGCAGAAGAGGGCGGCGACGTACAATCACGACCGCGATGGACGCGGCAACGGGCATCGGAGCACTGCTGCGGGTAGGGACGCTCTTCGTGGTCACGGCCGTCGCGGAGATTCTCGGGTGCTATCTCACGTATCTCTGGCTCCGTCACGAACGGTCGGCGTGGCTCCTGCTCCCGGCCGCCGCGAGCCTGGCGCTGTTCGCCTGGCTGCTCTCGCTCCACCCCGGACCCGCGGGTCGCACCTATGCCGCCTACGGCGCGATCTACGTCGTGACCGCGCTGGGCTGGCTGGCCTTCGTCGACGGGCAGCGACCGGACGCCTGGGACCTCGCCGGCGTTCTCGTCTCGGTGGTCGGCATGGCGATCATCGTCCTCGGCCACTCGCGCTGACGTCCGGGCGCCCGCCGTGCGAGACTGCCGCCCGTGGTCGTTCTTCTCTGCCCGGTGCGGGGCTGTCGCCTGCCTCTCACGAGCCACGGACGTCGCCTGGCCTGTCGCCGTAGGCATTCGTTCGACCGCGCCCGCCGCGGCTACGTCAACCTCTTGCAGGTACAGGATCGGCGCTCGCGCCGGCCGGGCGATTCCGTCGCCGCCTCGGAAGCGCGCCGGCGGCTTGTCGCGCGAGGCGTCGAGGCACCGTTGATCGACGCCGTGATCCGCCTGCTCGCCGTCACGCCGACCGACGCCGTTCTCGAGGTCGGCTGCGGCGAGGGCCATCACCTCGCCGCCATCGCCGCTCTCTTCGGATGCGAGGGACACGGCGTCGACATCTCGGTGGCGTCGATCGAGGCCGCGGCGACTCGCCACCCGCGGCTGCACTGGATCGTGGCGAACGCCGACCGCTGGCTGCCGTACGCCGACGCGTCGTTCCACGCCGTCGCGTCGATCACCGCCCGCCGGAACGCGGTCGAGTTCCGGCGCGTCCTGCGCGACGACGGCGTGCTCCTGGTCGTCGTGCCCGCCCCCGACGACCTCGTCGAGCTGCGCGCGGCGATCCTCGGCGAAGGCATCGCGCGCGACCGCATCGAGAGCACGCGGGAGGGCCTCGCCCCTGACTTCACGCTCGAGCGCCACGAGCGGCTCCGCCACGTCGCGCGCCTCGATCCGGTCGCCATCCGGGACGTCATGACCGCGTCGTACCGTGGTCTCCGGGCGAGTCAGCGCGCGCGCCTGGCGTCGCTCGGTGACCTCGACGTCACGTTCAGCCGCGAGGCGCTGCTCTTCCGGCCGGCGTCTCGGCCGGAACGTCGGCCCCGACGTCCTCTCTAGCGCAGCATCGCCCGTATCCGCTCGATCGCGGCCGCCGGGGCCCTCACCCGGTAGTGCACGCCGTCCGCTTCGTAGGACTCCGAGATCACGTGGATCTTGTGGACCTCGCCGATCGCGCGGCCCGCGTCGTAGGGGACGACGAGGTCGACCTCGGCCATGTCCGCCTCGAAGGCGCCGATGATCGCGTCCCGCACGCGCTGGACGTCGGCCGGGTCCTTGGCCGAGACGAGCAGCGCGGCCGGGAACTCCTTCGACAGTTCCTCCCGCTCGGTCTGGGCGACCTTGTCGATTTTGTTGAGGACGGGGATCCACGGGACGTCGCCGGCGCCGATCTCGTCCAGCACCTCGCGGGTGACCTGCATCTGGGCGCGGAAGACCGGGTCGGCCGCATCGACGATGTGCAGCAGCAGCGACGCTTCGAGCGCCTCGTCGAGCGTCGAGCGGAAGCTGGCGACGAGGTCGTGCGGGAGCTTCTTGATGAAGCCCACCGTGTCCGACACCAGGATGCGCGGCCGACTCTCGGGCCACAGCGCACGGACGGTGGTGTCGAGGGTCGCGAACAGCTTGTCGGCGACGAGCACGTGCGAGCCGGTGAGCGCGCGCATCAGGGACGACTTGCCCGCGTTGGTGTACCCGACCAGCGCGACGCGCAGCGCCTCCTGACGCTTCGCCCGCCGCGTCTTCGACTCGTCTTCGATGGCCCGATGCCCCCGCGCTGGCGCTCGCCGCCGCCGGTCTCGCGCAGCCGGGGGGCCACGTAGGTCAGCCGCGCGATCTCGACCTGCAGCCGCGCCGGTCGGCTCGACGCGTGCCGGTGGAAGATCTCGATGATCACGCCCGTGCGATCCAGGACCTCCGCGGCGGAGGTCGCGCCCTTGATGCTGCGGAGCTGGCGAGGCGACAGCTCGTGGTCGATGACGACGACGGTGGCGCGCGGCTCCCCGGTGGGCGGGGGCGGCGCCTCGAGCTCCAGCGGTTCGGTCTCGTCCGCCTCTTCCCCTTCCTCTACGTCTTCTTGGGGTCCTTTCTTCTTACCGGGAGGACCTTTGGGGACGACGCCCGTGCCGCCGGTCCAGCCGGCCAGCTCCACCAGCTTGCCCTCGCCGAGCAGCGTGGTAGCGCCGAGGCCCTTGCGCTTCTGCGTCACCTCGCCGACGACCTCGAAGCCGAGCGTCTCGCACAGGCGTTTGAGCTCCTTCAGCGACGACCGCTGGTCGGCGTCGGTGACGCCCGAGAGTTGCACGCCGACGAGCTCCCACCGGCCCGCCCTCGACAGGCGTGGGGCAGCGTGTATAATCTCGTTCGTTTGGGCTTCCCATGATCGAAGTTCAGAACCTGACCAAACACTACGGACCGGTCACCGCGATTCGTGACGTCTCGTTCAACGTCACGCCGGGCGAGATCGTGGGCTTTCTCGGCCCCAACGGGGCGGGGAAGTCGACGACCATGCGGATCCTCGCCTGCTTCATGCCGGCCTCGAGCGGCACGGCGAAGGTGGCGGGCTTCGACGTCTTCCGGGACTCGATGGAGGTGCGGCAGCGCATCGGTTATCTGCCCGAGAACGTTCCCCTCTACTCCGAGATGCGGGTGTCGAGCTACCTGGACTTCGTGGCCGAGGTGAAGGGCGTCGGGCGCACGCTGCGCAAGTCCCGCGTGGCCGACGTGATGGAGCGCTGCCGGATCAACGACGTGCAGCACCGCATGATCGGCAAGCTCTCGAAGGGATACCGGCAGCGCGTGGGCCTCGCCCAGGCGATCGTCAGCGATCCCGCCGTGCTCATCCTCGACGAGCCGACCATCGGGCTCGACCCGCAGCAGATCACCGAGATCCGCGCGCTCATCAAGTCGCTGGCCGGTGACCACACGGTGATCCTGTCCACGCACATCCTGCCCGAGGTCTCGATGGTGTGCAGTGGCGTGATCATCATCAACCGCGGCTCGATCGTGGCCCAGGGCCCGATCGATCGCCTCGTCGAGGACTTCTTCCCGACGGCGCGCGTGCACGTCCAGCTCGCCGGCCCTCCGCCCGCGGTGCACGAGGGGCTCTCGAAGATCCCGGGAGTCGTGGCCGTGCACGAGGAGCCGATCGCCGACGGGCTCGCGAGCTACGTCGTGGAGTCCCCGCGGGGCCGTGACGTCCGCGGCGAGATCTTCCAGCTCGCGGCCCAGCAGCGGTGGGAGCTCCGGGAGCTGCGGCGGGCGGGCATGACGCTGGAGGAGGTCTTCATCCGGATCGTGGCCGGCGAGGAGACGGCGCCCGAGACGGCACCGGAGGCGGCGCCCGTGGAGCCCGAGGCGTGAAGGTCTGGCCGATCTTCAAGAAGGAGATGCGGCTGTACTTCACGTCGCCCGTGGCGTGGGTCATCATCACGATGTTCCTGCTCATCGCCGGCTACTTCTTCTACTCGATCTTCGCCTTCTACACGCTGGCCTCGATGCAGTCGGCCATGAACCCGCAGATGGCGCGTGAGCTCAACGTCACCGACTCGGTGCTGCGGCCGCTCTTCTCGAACGTGAGCGTGATCCTGCTCCTGCTGATGCCCCTCATCACCATGCGGCTCTTCGCCGAGGAACGCCGCTCGGGGACGATCGAGCTGCTGCTGACCTATCCCGTCCGCGACGGCGCCGTGCTGATCGGCAAGTACCTGGCCGCGCTCGCGCTGTACGCCATCATGCTGGCCCTCACGCTGCTCTACCCGGGCATCCTGTTCTACTTCACGCGCGTGGAGTGGGGCCCGCTACTCACCGGCTATCTCGGCCTGCTCCTCATGGGCGCCACCTTCCTGGCCGTCGGCATCTTCGCCTCGTCGCTGACGGAGAACCAGATCGTCGCGGCCATCACGACGTTCGGCACGCTGCTCCTCCTCTGGGTCGTGGGCTGGAGCGCCGAGTACGTGGGCGGGCCATGGGGGCGCGTGCTCTCGCACCTGTCGATCCTCGAGCACTTCGACACCTTCGCGCGCGGCGTGCTCGACACCAAGGACGTGATCTTCTACGTCGATGTCACGATCGTGGCCCTGTTCCTGACCTTGCGGTCGCTCGAGGCCCGCCGGTGGAAGGGATGATCAAGCGGCTCCTCGACTGGACCGGCTATCTCGGCGTGGCCGTCCTCGCCGCCGCCGCCCTGCTCCCGTTCATGCGTCCCGAGTGGGGACGCGCGCGGGGATGGCTGGTGGTGGCCGGCGTGCTCCTGGTCCTCGCCTCGCTCATCGGCTACGTCAAGGACGTGCGCGGGGTGATGGGGCGGCGCACGACGCGCTACGGGCTCAACACCGCGGTCATGGTCTTGCTCCTGGTCGGGATCATCGGCTTCGTCGAGGCCGTGTCCTATCGCCACAGCGCGCGGCTCGACCTCACCGAGAACAAGCGCCACAGCCTGTCCCCGCAGACGATCCAGCTCCTGCGCGGCCTCAAGACCGACGTCAACGTCGTCGCCTTCTTCCGCGGCGATCAGCCCGGCAAGCGCGTGGCCGAGGACCTGTTCAAGCAGTACGCGCGCTATGCCGGCGGCAAGCTCACGTGGCGGATCGTCGACCCCGACCGCGAGCCGGGGCTGGCGCGCCGCTATGGCGTCGAGTCGTACGGGACCGTCGTGCTCGAGACCAAGGAGCGGTCCGAGAAGGTGACCGACGCCGAGGAGGAAAAGCTCACCAACGGTCTGGTGAAGCTCACCCGGCAGGGCAAGCGCGTGATCTACGTCGTCCAGGGCCACGGCGAGCACGAGCTGACCAACACCGAGCGGCCGGGCTTCAGCGAGGCCAAGACGGCGATGGAGCGGGCCAACTACGAGGTCAAGCCGCTGGTCCTCGCGCGCGCCGCGCAGATTCCCGACGACGCGGCGGTCGTGGTCCTCGCGGGGCCGAGGACCGAGCTGCTGGCCCCGGAGCTGGGCACGCTCGACGCGTACCTGGGGCGGGGCGGCAAGCTCTTCGCCATGGCCGACCCGATCATCCTCAACGCCTCGCCCGCCGATCCCCTCAAGGCGTACCTCGCGAAGTACGGCTTCGATCTGGGCAACAACCTCATCATCGAGCTGAATCCGATCGGTCGCCTCTTCGGCATCGGCCCGGAGGTCCCCATCATCCAGCAGTACGAGCCCCATCCCATCACGCGGGACATGGGCGGGATCTCGACGCTGTTTCCGTTGACGCGCTCCGTGGAGGCCGTCAAGACGCCGCCCGCGGGCCTGAACGTGCAGCCGCTCGCGAAGACCAGCGCCGAGAGCTGGGCGGAGACGGACCGCAACGAGCTGCAGCAGGGCCAGGTCAAGCCGGATCCGGGCGAGGCGCGCGGCCCGCTGCCCGTGGCGGCGGTCGCCACCAAGGACAAGGCGCGGATCGTCGTGTACGGGACGTCCAACTTCGCCGCCAACCAGTTCCTCAACCTGCAGGGCAACCGGGACTTCTTCCTCAATACCGTGAGCTGGCTCGCCGAGGAGGAGGATCAGATCTCGATCCGTCCCAAGGACACGCGGCAGACGCCCGTGTTCCTGAACTCGCAGCAGGCCCAGGCCGTCTTCCTGCTCCCCGTCGTCGTCCTCCCCGGCATCGTCCTCATCGGCGGTATCGTCACGCTCGTGCGGCGCCGCTCCGCCAGGTAATCGGCCGTGCGGTGGCAGACGAGTGTCGTCCTCGCGGTGCTCCTCGTCGGGCTCGGGGCGTTCTATTACCTGTACGAGGTGCGGTGGGCGCCTGACCGCGAGAAGACGACGGCCCGCAAGGGGCGGGTGTTCGTCGCCGAGTCGCAGGACGTCACGCAGGTCACGCTGAAGCGGCCGGACGATTCCGTCGAGCTCAAGCGCGAGGGCGACGCCTGGCAGATGGTCGCCCCCGTGAAGGCGCGCGGTGACGGTGGGCCGATCGAGGAGGTCATCACCAACGTCCTGACCACCAAGATCGATCGGGAGATCGCCGCCACCCCGCAGTCGCTGGCGGAGTTCGGCCTCGACAAGCCGGCGGCGGAGGTCACGCTGACCCTCAAGGACGGCAAGCAGCTCGGTCTGGCCCTCGGCGCCAAGAGCCCGACCGGCGTGTGGGTGTACGCGCGCGAGCGCGACAAGCCCGCCGTCTTCGTCCTCTCGGACTCCGTGCTGCGCGACGCCACGCGCCCGGTCGCCGACTTCCGCGACAAGACGCTGCTCGCCTTCGACCGCAAGCAGGTGACGGGCCTGGAGGTCGTCTCGCGCGAGGAGACGCTCGGCCTCGAGTCCGCCGACGGCGGCTGGAAGATCACGCGTCCCGTCGCGCTGCCCGCCGACGCCGGCACCGTCAACGAGTTCCTCGAGAAGCTCGGCGGCGCGAAGGTGAAGGAGTTCGTCGCCGATGCGCCGTCCTCGCTCGAGAGCTACGGTCTCGACCGTCCCTGGCGCGTGACCGTCCACACCGGCAAGGACAAGGAGCGGGCCAGCCGCGCGCTCCTGCTCGGCAAGGTGGACGCCGCCAAGAAGGGCGTCTACGCCATGCGGGAGGGCGAGTCGTCGGTCCTCCTGGTGCCGGAGGACGTCTGGACGGCGCTGCCGAAGAACGTCGCGGTCGCCCGCAACAAGGTCGTCGTGCCGTTCGATCGCGACAAGATCACGCGCCTCGAGGTCGAGAGCCCGCGGGGCGCCGTCACGCTCGTGCGCGAGAACGACAAGTGGCGGATCACCGCGCCCGAGGCGCTGGCCGCCGACCCCGTGGAGGTCGGCAGCCTCCTCTTCAAGCTCCAGAGCCTTCGCGCCCACGGATTTCTCAGCGAGGACGCCTCGGGCATCCCCCGGTTTCTCGGGCGGCCCGAAGTGAAGGTCACCCTCACCGAGCCCGCCGGTCCCAGGACGGTGCTGCTCGCGCCGTCTCCCGAGCGTCGCGGCGGAGCGGCGATGGCCTACGCGGCCATCGCGGGCCGCGGTCCCGTCGTGCTCGTGGAGGGCAAGGCGCTCGATGAGCTGGCCCGATCCGTCACCCAGCTGCGTGATCGCACGCTTCTCTCGGGACTGGAGCCCAAGGACGTCAAGCGGATGCAGGTGACGGCCGGCGGTCAGTCGGTCGTGCTCGAGCGGACGGGCGAGGGCGAGTGGCGGGTGATCGAGCCGGCCAAGGGGACGGCGAAGAGCGCGAAGGTCGAGGATCTGCTCTACACGTTACGCGGGCTCAAGTGGAAGGACGTCGTGGCGCCCGCCGGTCAGGAGCCCGCCAAGTACGGGCTCGACCAGCCGAGCCTGGAGCTGCGTCTGTTCCGCGCCGACGGCACCGAGCTCGCGGGGATCGTCGTCGGCAAGTCGGATGCCGAGCAGCTGTACGTGAAGACCCGCAGCGCTCCCGCGATCTATGCCGTCGACCCCAAGCAGATCGGCACGCTGCCCAAGTCCGTCGACGACTTCAAGGGCTAGAGCAGGCCGATTTCCTTGTAGCGCGGCGCCACGCGCTCGGAGATGAGGCCGAGGCGCTGCAGGCGCGGCATCAGGTTCTCCTGGAAGAGGAAGCTGTTGAAAGTCTTCGTCGTCTGGGAGTTGGCCACCGTGTCGTTCCAGATCTTGTCGCCGTCCCAGCCCATCTCGTTCCACACCGTCTTGATCGACTGGAACCCCGTGCGATCGTCGCGCGCGTACATGAGGTCGCACGCCTTGAACGTGAAGTCCTCCAGGTAGTCGCGCTGGGCCGGCTCCATCGCCGGGATCGACCGGCGCAGGGCGAAGTAGCCGAAGTTGACGTGTCGACCCTCGTCCTGCAGCACGTAGTCGAGCAGGTCGGCGAGGGTGGGATCGCCGGTCTGCTTGCGCATCAGGTTGAAGGCCGCGATGGCGAGGCCCTCGATGATCATCTGCATGCCGAGGAGCTTGAGCTCCCAGAGGTTCGTGGCCAGGATCTCGTCGATGAGGCCCTTCAGCAGGGGGTCGACCGGATAGATCTTGTGCAGCTTCTTGACGTACCGCTCGAACACCTCCACGTGCCGGCCCTCGTCGACCACCTGCGTCGAGGCATAGAGCTTGGCATCGAGCTCGGGCATGGCGTTGACGAGCTGGCCGCAGACGACGAGCGCGCCCTGCTCGCCGTGCAGGAACTGCGACAGCCGCCACGCCGACACCTTGATCTCGATCTCGCGCTGCTGGTCCTCGGTGAGGCGGCTGAAGAAGTTGGTCCCGGCGAAGGCCAGCTTCACGTTGAGGACCGGGCCCACGGCGCCGACCTGCCGGCTCCAGTCGATCGTCGTGCTGCCGTTCCACTGGTTCTTCTTGGCCGTCTCGTACAGCGTGGACAGCTCGTCGTGCGTCGGCTCGTAGTCGTAATCCCAGAGGGTCTCGAGCTGGTAGGTCACCCGGCGGGCCGCTGCGGTCTGCGTGGTCGTCATGCACACCTCGACTCTGGGATGAATGATGGTTCAGTCGGCGCATTATAGCGTGCCGTCAGGGCCTGCGGTACCATGCCCAGCGTGAACGAGGACGCGATCTACATCCGACAGCTCGAGCTCGGCCCCATGCAGAATTTCGTCTACCTGGTCGGTGACCCGGTCGCGCGCGAGTGCGTGGTCGTCGACCCCGCCTGGGAGATCGACACCATCCTCGAGACCGCCCAGGCCGATGACATGACGATCACGGGGGCTCTCGTCACCCACACCCACCAGGATCACGTCGGGGGCAGCCTCGAGTCCTGGGGGATGCCGGGTCGGATCCCGGGGGTCGAGGAGCTCCTCGGCCGCATTCCCGCCAAGGTCTACGTCCACAAGGCCGAGCGCGAGTTCTTGCGGGGCTTCGGCTCCGACCTCGTGAAGGTCGACAACCACGACACGCTGCCGATCGGCCGCTTGACTCTCACGTTCATGCACACCCCGGGGCACACGCCGGGGTCACAGTGTTTCCTCCTCGACGACCGGCTGATTTCCGGGGACACGCTGTTCATCGGGTCCTGCGGCCGCACCGATCTTCCCGGCAGCGACCCCAGCGAGATGTACTACTCGCTGACCCAGCGCCTGGCCGCGCTACCCGACGCGACCGTCTTGCTCCCCGGACACAACTACGGCGGCGCCGAATCGACCATAGGCAACGAGAAGCGCCGCAACCCTTTCATGCGTTTCCCCTCTCTCGCCGACTTCCTCGCCACCATGGGCCGCGGCTGACTCGGGGGGCCCTGCCCGATCAAAAATGAAAATGCATGCCCAGGCCGAGATAATCGATCTTCTCGCGATAGAACTGGCCGTTCGGCGAGTGGCCGCGGAAATACTCCAGCAAGAGCTGTAGATTGCGCGTGACCAGGATGCCGTCGAGCTGAATGCCGGCGCGCACGGAGACGTCGGCGTGCCAGTCGTTCTCCTCGCGGTTCTGGACGTCGACGGCCGCGATGGGGCGCCAGCGGGCGTCCGGCGCCGGCCACGGGCTCCTGAACTCGATTCCCCACTGTAGCGACCACGGCCGCAAGCTCGAGGGCTCTCGGTGGAAGAGATAGCCGGCGCCACCGTAGAGGCGCCACACGTCGCCCGGCTCCCACGACAGCTTGGCGTCCACGCCCTCGTAGCTCAAGTTGACACGGTTGGGGACCCGGCTCCGCAAGAGAAACTCGTCGCCGAGATGGCTCGACTGGTGGAACAGCCGGACGATGGCGGACACGTCCTGATAGCGATAGCTCAGCGGCACGGCGACGAAGTAGTCGGCGTTGATCAGATCCTTCGACGGAGCGTCGAGATCGAAGAGGGCGAAGACGCCGGCCTGGAGCCCGACCTCCCACCAGCCGGCGCCCAGCCGCCCGCGGTAGAACGCGAAGGTCTCACCGAAGCTGACCGCGGCGACGTCTTTCAGCTGCTTGTCGTCGAGGTAGCGCTGGTAGGACGCGGAGAAATGCGGCCACCGCGGATCCGCGATCAACGGCTTGAACAGCAGCTCCCCCCCAGGCAGGAAGCCCGTCGCGAGCTCCTTGAGCACGTTCGGCGAGCTTGCGGGTGCCGGCGAGGCCGCCGCGCTCGACGCCTGCGGCGCCGAGGTCATGACGAGCCGGGGTGCCGGCGGCTCCACGACGTCGACCCGCGCGACGCCCCGGATGCGCCCCAGAGCGGCGACGACCCGGTCGCGGTCGAGACCGGCGAGGTCCGTGGCGGCGATCGTGATGACGCCGCCCTGCACGCGCAAGGAAGCCGGCACCATTCGGGACTCGCGCTCCAGGACGGCCGTGGCGTAGCCCTCGATGTAGCCGTCGGCGGCCGCGCTCGCGGTCGCGAACGCCGGGACGAGGACCAGCACGCCCGCCAGGGCGATACGGCACCCGATGCGCGTCAGGCCGGACACCGTCATGATCTTCATGCGCTCGCCCCCTCCTCGACGTTGGGTCATGAGCTCGTGCCGCCGTCGACCTTCAAGATCTGGCCCGTGATGTCGCGAGGGCAGGTGGCGAAGAAGTGCACGGCGGCCGCGACGTCATCGACGCTGGTCTCGTGGCCGCGCGTCACCGCCTTCCAGCGCGCGAGCGGGAAGCCCACCGGTCGCAGCACGGCGCCCGGCGCCACGCAGTTGACGGCGATCCCGCGCGGCCGCAGCGCCGCGGCGAGTCCGCGGGTGAGCGCGACGCCCCCCGCCTTCGAGGCGATGTAGGCGACGTAGCCGGGCCACCCACGATCGGCGCCGACGTCGCCGATGTTGACGATGTGACCGCCCCGCCGCATGGCCGCCGCCGCCGCCTGGCAGCAGAAGAACACGCCGCGGAGGTTGACGTCGAGCAGACGGTCGTACCGAGCCGGCGTCGTCGTGCGCAAGGGCGTACGCTGGAACACCGCCGCGCTGTTGACGAGGACGTCGAGGCCCCCCAGGCGTCGGGCCGCCTCCCGCACGAGGCGCCGCGCGGCGGCGGGATCGCCCAGGTTCGCGCGGACGGCCGCCCCGCGCACCCCGTGGCGCTCGATCTCCCGGACGGTGGCTCGCGCCGCGCGCGCGGACCGGTGGTAACCGATCGCCACGTCCATGCCGGCGCGCGCGAGCGCCAGCGCGATCGCGCGTCCCACGCGCACCGCGCCGCCCGTCACCAGCGCTTTCCGCCGCGCGCGCGGAGCGCGTTTCTTGACGCTCCCCATCAGGTGTGGTGTCATGATTGAAGTGACATGGCGTCGCCCCTGAAGAACTGGCTCAAGGTCCGTTTGATTGCCGGTTTCTTCGTCACCGTCCCCGCCGTCGCCACCGCGTGGATCCTGTGGATAT
>WNGB01012268.1_pt1 | contig 11661 bp, 7 predicted proteins | sample 5400681 | NCBI WGS metagenome assembly WNGB01 (sample SAMN13153367, study PRJNA577476) | soil metagenome | isolation source: 115 cm soil or saprolite under grassland replicate 2 | place: USA:California | collected 2016-06-15 | reverse complement strand
CGGGTTTGACGTCGCCGTGGACGAAGCCGGCGCGATGCAGGGCAGCCAGCGCCTCCGCCGTTTGCCGCGCCACCCAGAGAGCGGTTGGCACGTCGAGGCGATAGTCGCGCCGCAGTCGCCGCCGCAGCGGTTCGCCCGGCAGCAATTCCATGACGAGAAAATAGGGCGGACGGGTAACGTGGGCGCTCTGCAGCCGGACAAGGCGCGGGTGCGTCACCGCCAGGCAAGCGCGCGCCTCGCGTTGCAGGAGCTTGATCGCGGTGGGCTGATCCTGCCAATCGTCGCGGAGTAACTTGACGGCGCAAGGGCTGTCGGTCGCCTGCTCGCGGGCGCTGTAGACGACCGTGAGCACGCCGCCGCCGAGGCGCGACAGGAGTTCATAGCCCGGGATTTTAGGCAAAGCCTGCATATTTCGTAGGGCGGAGAGAGGCCGCGAGATCTGCGCACGTCGGGCAACAATGCTTGCCGGTATTATCGGCCGGATCGGGCGGGCGTGTGCAAGGAAAGTAGCGACCGCCTGGCGTTTTGCGCTCACGCACGCCTGTTGTGGCACGGTCTCCTGACCGTGCCACCGGGCCGACCGCAGGTCTCCCTAGACACTTGGAGACCTGCGGTCGCCGGGGTGGCACGGTCAGGAGACCGTGCCACAACAGCAGGTCAGGGTTCCGAGATCGCTCCGGGCGGTAGGGGCCGGTCGGGCTCCTTGACCGCTTCTCCCGGTTTCGGACGATCGCGGTCGGTGATGCCTTCGGGTGGCGGGCCAGCCTGGAAGGCGGCGTCCTTGTCGAGAGCATCCTGGACGTGGCCAGGCAAACCAGCCCCCTCCGCCTTCGCCGGGGGCCGGAAGAACACCAACAGCACCAAAGCAGCCCCAAGCGCCACGGCCGCCGGTATCCAGAAGAGTCTGTGGAAATCCACCACCGTTGTCGGCATCGCGAACGACGCTGCGGCCGCCCAGGGCACCTCGCCGATCAAGGGGGCGCCGGCAAGGCCCGTCGGGGCCGGCAGAACGAACTCCCGATGCGAGTAAGTCTCGCCCAGCCAGCCCGAGATAAAGTTGCCCACGAACGGTCCCAGGCCCAGGATCAGGAAGTTGAATAGCCCCTGCGCACTGCTGCGCGCGTCCTTGGGAAAGAACTCATCCACGAAGATGTACACGGTGGCGAAGAAGAAGGCGTAACAAATCCCGTGGACGACATTGATGGCTATGGCCATCCAGGGCGGCGGGGTGGAGGCAAAGACGGCAAAGCGCACCGCATGACCGAGCACGCCAACCACCATCGTGGTACGCCAGCCCAGTTTCTTCAGGACCACCCCCAGCAACGCCATCGTGCCGATCTCGGCCACCTGGCTGATACTCATGGCCACCATGACCCAGTTGCCCGCAACGCCGATGCTCTCCAGAAAGCGGCCGACCCAGAAGAAGTAACACTGATGCACGGCCGCATCGAAGAACGTCACGATGAACAGCACCAACAGAAACGGCACTTTCAGCAGTTTCATCGCCTCCAGCCAGGCCAGTTTCTCCCCACCCACGGGGGCGGGTTTCGGCGGCGTGTGCGGCAGGAACAAGCTGAACCCGGCAAGCAGCAACGAGGCGACGCCCGCGGTGACGAAGGTGTAGCGGGTCGCTTCCCGCAGGTCCGCGCCGGTTTTGCCGGCCAGGATGAAAACGAACGGCACACTAGCCGCAATCCAGCCGATCGTGCCCCAAAGTCGCACCGGGCCGAACTCATGCATCGGATCTTTCAAATTGGCAAAGGCGATCGAGTTCGTGATGGAGATGGTCGGGACGTAGAAGAGCGAATGCACGAGCATGAGCAGGAAGAACGGCCAGAAGGGGGCATCGGCCTTCGGGCCGGTCGGGTTGCTGGGATCGACGGGGACCGTGCCGGGAGGGAGGAACGCCAGGCCCAGAATCGCCAGGCCGCCGACGAGTTGGCTAAAGGCCAGGAACTTCTCGGCGGAGAAGTTGCGGTCGGCGAACTGGGTGCTGAAGAACATCGCGGTGAAGGCGGCGAGGTTGAACGCTCCAAGGATCAAGCCTTGCTGGAGGGCGTCGAACCCGAGGCTCGGCAGGTAGCCAAAGATCAGGGGCAACCACGCGCCCCAGATGAAGAACTCCAGGAACATCATCACGGACAGCTTGAAGCGATACACGTTCGCCTCCGCGGCGGGTCAGGGGGGAGTACGCATCAGGCGGCATAGGCTGTTGAGGACTGTAAGGGACGCGCATCCCGGCGGCAACAAGAAAACCGCACATTTCCCCCGATCCGAAAGGTCCGCGCAGCGGATCCCATCCCCTGCTCTCCTGCGGGACTTTTGCCGAGCACGCCTACCGCCCGGCGCCGCCAACGGCTACCATAGCGGTTGGCGGCACCCCGCGCCGCCCGGGAGACTGGCCATGCGCGTTGACCTCTACGGCCTGGCGTTCGAGACGCCTCGCGTTACCTTCTACCTGTTTTCCCCCTGGCGTGCTGCCGCTCTGGAACACCGCCTTTTCGAGGCCGTCTCGGCGTTGCCCCATGTGCAGATCGAACGCGCCGCCGACGAGGCCCGCGCTCACCTCAGCGAGCCGCGCACCTGGCGCGCCGCCGTCAATGCCGTCGCCCGTGTCCTCAAGGGCTGGCAAGAAGAGGCCGATCCCGGCAGCGAGAAGCGCTCGTGGCGCTGGCTCCTGGAGGCCGATACCGACGCCGATGGTTACGATCATACCGGCGAACCGGCGGCCCTGTGGGCGTTTCTGCGGGTCAGTCTTGATCGCGGCGGCGTCGGCGAACCCGACAAGGGTGAAGACCTCGACCTCGAAGGGTTCAGCGTGCAGATCTGGCCGACGCATGGTTAGGATCTCGGATCTCGGATTGAGGATCGAAGATCGAGGATTGAGGATCGAGAAGAACGGGTTTTGCCATCCTCAATCCTCGATCCTCGATCCTCAATCCGAGATCCTCGAAAATCACCTTTTCGTGTTGACTTTCGGGGGGAGGGGTCGTTTAAGATAACAGCACGGAACTCTTACCGCTACAGAAGTTGCGTTTCCGGCGAACAGACCGGGTGGAGGATGCGGCTTCTGTCAGGTTCGCTCGGCTCAGTGCCCCATTGACAGTCGCCACCGGCCGCAACCGTAGCGCCCGCTTGGGATCCCGCCACGGGCTCCCGCAAACTGCGCAGCGAGCGACACCCATGAATCGTGCAGCAATCCTGAAGGCCATGTCGCCCGGTGGATTCTCCGCCCTTCTCGTCCTCACTCTGTTGACCCTTCCTTGCCATATCTCGGCTCAGGAAGCGATCCGCACTGGTTTCACCCGCCCCGGTCTGCCAAGCGGCCCGCAAGCGAGCGGCAAGGAGGTTCCCGCCGTTGATGACCCGGCGCGTAGCAAGGGTGCCTTTGGCGGCACGGTCTATTTCATGGTCCTCGAACGGAAGGGCGACGGCTGGGACGGTCCCATCAAGGACTTCGACGAGCGCTCCAAGCCGCGCTTCGACGCCCGCTTCAAGCCCGGCATCGACTCGGGCGGCACTTCCTCCCCGGAACTGGACCGGACCGCGAAGTTTCTCTATCTGTATCAGGTCGTCAACGACCGGCGGACAAAAACTCCTCTTGAGAGTGTTTCGATCCGTCTCATCGTTGAACTGAAAGAGGTGACCTCATGGGGTTACTTTGACGGGGTCGGTTTCGCGACGGAGGGGAGCGGGGCGGAGGACAAGGGCGAGCGGAAGATTCGTCCGGTCTCGTTCAGCAATGTCGTCGGCGCCCTCGACCTGATCTATCGCCTCAAGGCGCCCGCCGTGCCGGTCCCCGCGCCTTACCGCCTCGTCGAGGTGCCGACGAAGCACGGCGACAAGGAAAAAGACAAAAAGGGGATCAAGCTTGTCTGGGATGCGCTCGATCCTGCGAGCGAGCCGGACCACGTCATGCTGCTGTCGAGCACCGAGTCCGACAAGCGGCCGGCGGTTCGGGCGATCTGGGCCCCTGACAACCTACTCAAGCGCGATAGCCGCAGCGTCGTCTTCGGCTTCACGTCGAATCTGCCGCCGATGCTGGAGGCGGTGCGCCTGCGTGGCGTCCTCGTGGACGACAAGGGCGCCGTGGTCCGCCCCGCGCTGGGTGGCGCCGCAGATGGGGCCGAGAGCGGGAACCGAGTGCGCGCCGACGGACAGGCGCCGACGCCGCGGCCGGAACGCTTTCCCACCGAGGAGACGCCGCTGTCGCCATTCGCGGGACTCCCCCCCCTCATGCCGCCAACTCCTTCGCCGCTCAGTCCCAGTATGCCCGCCGCGGTCAGCGGTGCGCCGGCAGCGGCGCCACAAGGCGGCGGGGCCGGTGCGGCGACGGCGGGAGTCGGCAGTGGTGGGGTTGTGGGCAGTGGAGGCTCGACCGGGACCGCTGCGACCACCGGTACCACGACTCCGACCACCACAACGACCACGAACACCCCGGCGACCGTCACCTTGAGCCAGATGCAAACGGTCTTCTTCACTCCGAACTTGACCAACACGAACACCAACGCCAACTCGAACGCGAACGCCAACAGCAACACCAACTCAAACACCGGGGCGAATACCAACAGCAACAGCAACACGAACCAGCAATCGCAGCAACAGGCCCAGACGCAGACGCAGCAGCAAAACCAACGGCAGCGGCAACGGCAGCAGCAGCGGCAGCAGCAGCGGCAGCAGCAACGCGCTCAGCAGGTTCCCAGCGAGGTGATTCCGCAACCTGCGGCGCTGCTGCTCGCGGCGCTGGGATTGCCCGTTCTCTTCCTGCTCCGCCGTCGTCGGATGCACTCACGTAAGAGGCAGTAACAACAAGGCGAGCGGCGCGGCGTGAGCCCGCCGGTGAGGGCTTCACCGGCGGGCTCACGCCGCGCCGCTCGCCCACCAAGTTCCAGACTCCAAGGGGGCGCTGAACTCTCTCCGCTCGCCACGGCGTTCGTTGCTCTGAGCGTGAAGGTTCTGTATGATGCAGAACGAAGCTCACAATCAGGACAGGAGGTCACGGACATGGCAACGGCCAAACCACCACAGACCACACGCCTGCCACCGCTCCAAAACGGCGACCAGCTCGATCAACCCACCTTTCACGCACGCTACGAGGCCATGCCAAAGGGCTGCCGGGCGGAACTCATCGGAGGGATCGTCTACATGGCCTCCCCGCAAAAGATTCCGCACAGCAAAGCCCAGCAGATCGTGAGCCATTGGCTGGGTGAGTATGCCGAGGCGACTCCGGGAACCGATGTGTTGCTGAACAATACTCAGATCCTGGGACCGGACAGTGAACCAGAGCCGGATGTCTGCCTGTTCGTCACTCCCGAATACGGTGGCCAGGTCTACGCGGATAAGGACGAGTACCTGCGTGGGGCGCCGGAACTAATCGTGGAAGTCAGCTGGTCCACCGAGTCGATTGACCTGCACCGTAAGAAGGACGACTACCAGAAGGCCGGCGTGCGCGAGTACGTCGTCCTGGCGTTACGCATGCAGCAGGTGTTTTGGTTCGTGCGCCAGCGCGGCAAGTACAAGGAAGTCCCGCTCCCGACGGATGGCATCTTTCGGTCGCGCGAGTTTCCCGGGTTATGGCTCGATGCGGAGGCCATGCTGGGCGGTCAGCGTCAGCGCGTCCTGGCGTCGCTGCAGACCGGGCTGGCGACTCCCGAACACGCGGCCTTTGTCGCAAAGTTGGCGAAGCAGGCATCGAACAAATGACGGCCAGCCTGCTCCGGAGCGGAAGCGCCAACTCTTGCCGTCACGATTGTAATTTCTCCTCACCTCGTTGTAACTTATGCAGCCTCCCTGGCCGTGGAATCTTGCCCTTTTCCGCCGCGAAGGCTTCTGTTATTCCTCACTCGCCCGCTCCATTCCAGGGAGGCACGCACGGCCCGACCCGCATCTCTTCGGCCGGCCTGCCCCGACGGAGGATTTCGACCATGCGCAAGGAAGCGCTGATGGGTTTGGCGTCGCTGGGAACTTTTCTTTTGCTGCCGCACGGGGTCGCTCATAGCGGCCCTGGCTCCTGAGGCCCGGCGGGGTGTGCCCCGCTGCTCGGCGGTCCGCCGGGCTGGCCCGCGCCGGTCTACGCGCAGCCAGTCTTTGTGCCGCAGCCTTCACCCCAGTGGCAGCGATGGCCTGCGCCGTCCGCGCCCCAGGCGTCCGCACCGCAACGGCCGACGGTGAACCCGCCAGGCCCCGCCCTGGCGCAGCAGCAGCCGCGGCGCGAGCCCGTCGCCCGTGCCCAGATGGAGGATCCGCCCCCTGTCCCAATCGCACCACGGCCCAGCGCCCTCCGTCTCCCGGCACCGGAAGAACTCGGCGTCGCCACGGCCCAGTGGACGCCGACCACCGTCCCCGCTACCCCCCTCGACTGGAACGCGACGCACGCCCAGCTGAACCGGCTCGGCGCCGTGAGCGTCCAGCTGGTGCGGCTGCCGTGCGGCAGGTATCGCTTCACCTTCGTGCTGCCCACGGCGGACCCGCAGCGCAGCCGGCACGTCGAGGCCACCGGGGCGACCGAGACCGAGGCAGTCCACGCGGCGCTGGCCCATGTGACGGCGATGCGCTGAGTCTGGTGGAAAATGTGCTATGATACCGTGAGGTAACGAACGTCCTGGCCGATCAAGGTGCCACCTGTCATGTCCCCACCCGACCTGCAGCCCGTCGCCGACATCGTCGTCCGCCGTGCCCAGCGGCAGGGTTACGTTATTCCGCGTGAGGTGCGCGCCGAACTGACCGAGGTAGGGCTCCCCGAGGCCCACTGGAAGGATGTACTCGCGCTCGCGCGGGGAGCGCTCCACTACCGCCAGGGACGTTACTATTACCTCGACACCGTCAGTCCGCGCGTCCAGCAGGAGCAGAGCCGGCAGCAGGCGATTGCTGCCACTGTCAACCAACTGATCCGCGCGCACAAGGCTCGCGCTGCCGAACAGGAACGGCGCCAGCAGGGCCGCGTCGATTTCGTGCAGCCGGTCGCAGTCGAAACGGAAGATGGCCGCTGCTTGAATTTGCTCAGCCGCGATCTGTCCCCGACCGGCATGCGTCTGCTCGCGGCGCAGGGCCTGTTGGGGCAGAAACTCCGCCTGAGTTTGCCCGTACCCGGGAAGAACGACCCGTTGGTGCTGGTCCTGCGGGTATTGTGGACTTGTGCGGTCGGTGATGGCCTTTTCGAGAACGGCGGGACTTTCCTCGACGTGTTGCCCGACGGTCCGCCGGAACTGCAGATCGTCGGCGCGGAACGATCGACGTAAGCGGCAGGAGATTGCCGGCGAGCGGCGCGGCGTGAGCCCGCCGGTAACTTTTACCGGCGGGCTCACGCCGCGCCGCTCGCCTTATTGTGTCCAGCGGTTTCAAAGCATTTCATCTACTTGCCAGCTCTGCAGCAGGCGAATATAGTTCGCCCGCCGGTAGGCCGCCGGGTCGGGGCAGCGCTGCAGGCTCATGCTGCCCTGGATCTGGCGCAGCGAACCGCATTCGTGCTCTTCCAGCCAGCGCTCCAGATCGCGGCGTACCTGCCGCAGATGCTCCGGTCCGTGACGCAACAGGGCCGATACCATCTGCGTCACGTGGGCACCCGCCATCACGGCCTTGATCACGTCCACCGCCGTCTGCACGCCGCCGGTCGCCGCCAGCGACGGCCGCACGCGCCCCGACAGCGCCCCGATCCAGCGCAGTCGCAACAGTAGTTCGGCCGGGCTCGACAGGTAGACGCGCAACAACTCCTGCTGTTCCACGTCGATATCCGGCTGATAGAAGCGGTTGAACAGCACCAGCGCATCCGCCCCCGCCTCGTCCAGCTGCCGCGCGTAGTTCGCAATCGACGAGTAGAACGACGACAGTTTCACCGCCACCGGGATGCGGACCGATTCCTTGACGGCACGCACGACGGCAAGGCCGCGCCGTTCCACCTCCGCGCCTGTCTCTTCCGTATCGATCGCCAGCTCATAGAGGTTCAGTTCCAGGCCATCTGCCCCTGCCTGCTCGATCAGGCGGGCGTAACGCAGCCAGCCGCCCTCCGTGGTGCCGTTGAGGGAGCCGATCACGGGGATCGCCACCGCGGCCTTGAGGCGGCGCACCTGTTCCAGGTACTCGTCCGGCCCGAGCGTGAACTCCTCCGGCTCGGGCAGATAGCTCAGCGCCTCGGCAAAGGAATCCTTGGGCGTCTCGATCGAGCGCGTCACCGCCAGCTCCTCGCGGACGAGTTGCTCCTCGAAGAGGGAGTGCATCACGATCATCGGCGCCCCGGCGTCCTCCAGCCGGCGCACCGTGTCGAGGTTGTCCACCAACGGCGAGGCGCCGGGGACCAGCGGATTCGACAGCTCAAAACCCATGTAGCTCGTGGCGAGGTTCATCGCGGGGCCTCCTTTCCTTGCGGCGGCGCGGGCAGGGTAATGCGCGCGAGTTGCTCATACAGGGCAACGCGCTGTGCGGCGTGGTCGCGCGCTGCCACCGCCAGCCGACGGAACCGCTCGGGATCGATCTTCTCCACCATGCGGAAGCGCGTCTCGTTGCGCATGTACTCGGCGACGGTCGCCTTGCCGGGCGGCACGTCGATGATCAGCGGCGGCTCGCCGCGCTCCGTGCGCCGCGGGTCGTAACGGTACAGCGGCCAGACGCCCGAGTTGACCGCCAGTTTGTGCTGTTCGGCGCCGAAGCGCAGATCGTAGCCGTGGGCGATGCAATGGCTGTACGCGATGATCAACGCCGGACCGTCGTAGCTGGCCGCCTCCTGAAACGCCTGCATCGTCTGGCTATCCTTGGCACCGAACGCCACCGAGGCGACATAGACGTGCCCGTAGCTCATCGCCATCAGACCGAGATCTTTTTTGTGCGTGGCCTTCCCGGCGGCAGCGAACTTGGCGGCGGCGCCCAGCGGCGTACTCTTCGATGCCTGCCCGCCGGTGTTCGAGTAGACCTCGGTGTCCAGTACCAATACGTTCACCTTGCGGCGCATCGACAGGACATGATCCAGCCCACCATAGCCGATGTCGTAGGCCCAGCCATCGCCGCCCACGAGCCAGACACTCTTGGCGACGAGGTAGTCCGCCAGCAGCTCCAGCCGGCGCGCCTCGGGAGAAGCAACACCGGCCAACTTCGCCCGCAGATCCACCACGCGCCGACGCTGGGCCTCGATGCCGGCCTCCGTTTTCTGATCGGCCTCAAGCAGCGCGCGCGCCAGACCGTCGCCGATTTGTCCCGCAAGCTGAGTGACGAGGACGCGAGCCTGGGCGGCGTTGGTATCGAGGCTGAGGCGGAAGCCAAGGCCGAACTCGGCGGCGTCCTCGAACAGCGAGTTCGACCAGGCGGGACCGCGGCCATCGGGGTTGACCGCCCACGGCGTCGTCGGCAGGTTACCGCTATAGATCGACGAACAGCCGGTGGCGTTGGCGATCAGCAGACGGTCGCCGAGCAGCTGCGACAGCAGTTTCAAATAGGGGGTCTCACCACAGCCGGCGCACGCCCCGCTGTACTCGAACAGCGGCAGCAGGAACTGCGACCCCTTGACGTCCGCCGCCCGCAGCCGGTCGCGCGGTGGATCGGGAATGCGCAAAAAGAACTCGTAATTATCCCTTTCCACCTCCAGCACAGAACGGGCAGCCGCCCCTTGTGGCGGCAAGTTTTCAACTTGCCGTTCGCTACCGGCAAGTTGAAAACTTGCCGCCACAGACAACGGCGTCATGTTGATCGCCTTGTGCCGTGGGTTCGACTTGTCCTTGGCGGGGCAGACCATCACGCACAGGTTGCAGCCAGTGCAGTCCTCCGGCGCCACTTGAATCGTGTACTTCCAGCCCTTGAACTCGGCGGCGCGATAGTCGTTCGACTGGAAGTGCTCCGGGGCGCCTTGCAGGTGCTGCGGTTCGTAGACCTTGGCACGAATGGTGGCGTGCGGACAGACGAAGGCGCACTTGTTGCACTGGATGCAGACCTTCGGATCCCAGATCGGCACCTCATCGGCGATGCGGCGCTTCTCCCAGCGCGTCGTCGCCAGCGGCCAGGTGCCGTCAACGGGGAACGCCGACACGGGCAGCAGGTCGCCCTTGCCGGCCATCATGACTGCCGTGACGCGGCGCACGAACTCCGGCGCGTTCTCGGGAACCTCGGGCTGCTTGTGGAACGTCGAGGTGGCCTGCGCGGGCAACTTCACCTCATGGAGATTGGCCAGGGTGTGATCGACCGCGGCGAAGTTGCGGCGCACCACCTCCTCGCCCTTCTTGCCATACGTTTTCTCGATCGCCTTCTTGATCTTGGCAATGGCTTCTTCACGCGGCAGCACGCCGGAGACGGCGAAGAAGCAGGTTTGCATGATGGTGTTGATGCGGCCACCCATGCCGGTCTCGTGCGCCACCTTGAGGGCGTCGATCATGTAGAACTTCAGCCCCTTCGCAATGAGGTGCTCCTGCACCTCGCGCGGGAGGCGGTCCCAGACCTCTGCGGGACCGTAGGGGGCATTGAGCAGGAAGACGCCGCCGGGCAGGGCGAGTTCGAGGATCTCGAGCTTCTCCAGGAATGCGAACTGATGGCAGGCGACGAAGTTTGCCGCGCGGATCAGGTACGCCGAACGGATCGGCCGCGGCCCGAAGCGCAGGTGCGAGACCGTCGTGGCACCGGACTTTTTGGAGTCGTAAACGAAGTAACCCTGAGCGTAGTTGTCGGTCTCCTCGCCAATGATCTTGATCGAGTTCTTGTTGGCCCCGACCGTGCCGTCGGCGCCGAGCCCGAAGAAGACAGCCCGCACCACCTCCGGCGCCTCGATGTCGAGGGCGGTATCAAAGGGCAACGAGGTATGAGTCACATCATCGACAATGCCGATCGTGAAATGATTGCGAGGGCGGTCTTTCGTCAGCTCGTCGAAGACGGCCTTGACCATCGCGGGTGTGAATTCCTTCGACGACAGCCCGTAACGTCCGCCGATGACGCGCGGCTCGCGCGGCAGGCGAGCGATACCCGCATCGAAGGCTTCACGCAGCGCCGTCACCACATCTTGATACAGCGGTTCGCCGACGGCGCCCGGCTCCTTGGTGCGGTCGAGCACGGCGATGACCTTCGTGGTGGCGGGCAGGGCGGCGACGAAATCGGGAACGCTGAAGGGCCGGTAGAGACGAACGCTCAAAACGCCGATTTTTTCGCCGCGCCCTGTCAGATACTCGACGGTTTCGCGGGCGGTTTCCACGCCGGAGCCCATCAGCACCAGAACGCGCTCGGCTTGTGGATCGCCGAAGTAGTCGAAGAGGCGATAGCGCCGGCCGGTGCGCTGCGCGAACTGATCCATGACTTCCTGAAGAGCGCCGGGCAGCGCGAGGTAGAACGGGTTGCACGCCTCGCGCGCCTGGAAGAAGGCGTCGGGGTTCTGAGCGGTGCCGCGGAGGACGGGGTGATCGGGAGTCAGCGCCCGGCGGCGGTGAGCGGCGATGGTGTCCTCGTCGAGCAAAGCGCGCAGATCGTCGTCCTCAAGGGCCTCGATCTTGGCGACCTCGTGCGACGTGCGGAAGCCGTCGAAGAGGTGCAGGAACGGGATGCGCGTGCGCAGCGTCGCGGCCTGGCCGAGGACAGTCAGCCGGATTGGAGCAGGGCTCGGGGCGGTCGCCACGGGCATTTGTCTCTTGCTGCTTGCAAAGTAAGGCCAATGGATTGGGGTTCCCCTGAGCGTGCCAGAGGTGTTGGCGGGTGCCGTGG
>WNGB01014092.1_pt1 | contig 11663 bp, 7 predicted proteins | sample 5400681 | NCBI WGS metagenome assembly WNGB01 (sample SAMN13153367, study PRJNA577476) | soil metagenome | isolation source: 115 cm soil or saprolite under grassland replicate 2 | place: USA:California | collected 2016-06-15 | reverse complement strand
AGGGATTGATCCATCTCTTTCTGCGACGGTTCGCGGGCGAGCGCAATTTGATAAAGTACCCGAATCTGTTTTGCCGGATCGGCGCCCGCCTCACGCGCAACCCGTTCGGCGAAATGCCTGGCTTGAATCAACACGAATTCGTTGTTTAGCAGCGTCAACGCCTGCGTCGGGACAGTCGTCGTGTTGCGCATCTCGCAGGTCACGTTCGGGTCAGGCTGGTCGTGGACCTCGAACATCGGATACTTCAACCCACGCTTCCAATAAGCGTAGACGCTGCGGCGCCAGGTTGAAGGCTCCTCAGTAGTCATCACCCACTTGCCCTGCAGATAGCTTTCCCTCACCGATTTAGGGATCGCCGGGAAGAATGGTTGCCCTCCGGCCTGCAGATTGATCCGGCCGCTGGCCGAAAGGATCACGTCGCGGATGGCCTCGGCCTCCAGCCGTCGCAGCGGGAATCGCCACAGATAGACGTTGGCCGGGTCTTTCTCCAGGTTGCCCGCCTGAGAGAAACTGGAAGCCATCTTGTAAGTCTCGGAATTCATAATCAGCCGGCTCATCTGCTTGACGCTCCAACCCTGACGGATGAATTCAGTGGCCAGCCAATCGAGAAGCTCCGGATGCGATGGCTTGGCGCCCATCTTTCCGAAATTGCTAGGCGTCGCGACGATTCCGCGACCGAAGTGCCAATGCCAGATTCGATTCACCATCACGCGCGCGGTCAACGGGTTGTCGGGCGAAGCGATCCATTCGGCCAGCGCGCGGCGGCGTCCACTGCTGCCGCCGGTTTTCGGCGGATGAGAGGTCGGCGGCGCGCCATTGACCAGGGCTTGAAGATAACCCGGCTCGACGACGAATGATTTCTGATCCTCGGCCACGTCTATGCCGTTAGCCGCGAAATAGACTGGTGGCGGCTGGTATGGCTGTCCCGGTTGCGGCAGGAAGCAGCATTCGACCCCGTAATTGAATCTGTCGCCCTTGCCGGGCAGCGGTTCGTCGCCCGCCCCATCCGGCGTCAGCCGGTAATCACCGTCGCGCACCCCTTCGGCCACAAGCAGGGGAGCAGGCATTCGCTTCAGAAGTTCTTCGACCTGATCAAGAAGCTTTCCTCGAACCGCCTGATCCGCGTCATTCACATTGATCCGCTGGCGGGAATAGAGCGCAGTCACGTTCTGATTGACGGCGGCGTCCGGATCAATGTCCAGCGAGACGATCTGCGCGGCAAGCAGCTTTTGCCCCGGCGTTCGCTTTTCTTCCGGCGTTCGCACGGCGACCTGAATCTCTTCGGGGAACTTCGCCAACCTCCTCTCGAATGCGGCTTTTCTGTATGGCCCTTCGATCTCGAAGACTCTCCGCATCAGCGGTCTGATCTGATCTTCGACTTCCTTCTTGGCCTTCTCGTACTCGACGACTTTTTCCCGTGGCGCGAGCTTGTGGTCGTATTCCACATTGCCGAAGAGCATGGCCATCGTGCGGTAATAATCCATGCGCGAGATGGGATCGAACTTGTGATCATGGCACCGAGCGCAGTTGACCGATATACCCATGAAACCTTGAAAGGTGGTGCGGATCGTGTCGTCGAGATATTCGTACCGGTAGTAGGGGTTGTCCTTCTCGCGATAGCGCACACGCGGGCCGATGCGGTAGTAGGTCGTGGCGATCAGGCCGTCGTCATCCCGATCATCGAGTTCGTCGCCGGCTAGTTGCTCAATGATAAACCGGTTGTAGGGTTTGTCCTGGTTGAATGATCTGATGACATAGTCACGGTATCGCCAGGCGTTGGCGATATCAAAATCATGCTCATAGCCGGAGCTGTCGGCATAGCGCGTCACATCCAGCCAGAACCTGCCCCATCGTTCTCCGTAATGTGGCGAGGCAAGTAAACGCTCGATCAGCTTTTCATAGGCTTGCGGCGAAGAGTCGTGAACGAAATCATCCACTTCCTGAGGAGTGGGCAGAAATCCGGTCAGGTCCAGGTACGCTCGCCGGATCAGCGTGTTGCGATCCGCTTGCGGCGCGGACTGGAGGCCTTTCTGATCAAGCGCATACTTGATGAAAGCGTCTATGGGATTCGTCTTCCACCGAGGGTCAGTCACTTTTGGGATCGGATGCGGCGCCGGTTTCTGGAAAGACCACCATTGGCGATCTTCTGGTGTGATCGCGCGTTCCTTGTAGCCTGCGACGGATGGGGCTGACTGCGCAGTCACGCCCTCCCTTGAGGTCGGGCTACTGACACTGTCAATCCAGGATTTCAGAACGGCGATCTCCTGTTCTGTCAGCGGAGGGAGCGGCGCCATCGGCATCATCGGTTTATCCAGCCCGGCCACGCGCCGGTAGAGCAGGCTCGCCTCGGCGTTCCCTGGAACGATGGCCGGCCCTTTCTCTCCGCCCTTCAAGATTGTCTCCAACGTGCGCAGATCGAGACCAGACATCTGAACCGCTTCGCCGTGGCACTGGAGACACTTCTGCTTCAGGATGAAGAAGGCTTCCTTGTCCGAAGGCTGAGCCTGTTGAGCGTCCGAGTGGGCCGTATGAATAAAGCTGTAGCCGAGCAACGCAGACGCCAGGACGCATAGGGTTTTCAGTTTTCTGCTAACGTTGCGGTTCATTTTCAGCGCCCTCCTGCAACGCGGAGTCACGCAATAAGTTTTTCAGCCACGGTCAGTGCGGCCAAACTCAGTGCGGAATGACCGCGTCTCTCAAATGCGCGATGTTCGGGTAGCCGTTGATCGCCAATCGGCACGACGGCCCGGGGCCATAGAAGCGTGGCGCGTGGAAGGTGAACGGCGGAACGTAAACAACGTCACCTTCCTCCGCAATGATCACGCCGACATTCTCAATCGGGTAGCGAATCTGTCCCGCCATCACCAGCCAGAACTCGGCGCATTCGGGATGATAATGGCCGCGATCCTTGGGGTTAAGCGGCGGCAGATTCTTCTCATAACCGTAGATGATGTTGGACACGGCGCGGTCGTCGTGCACGAAACGTTCGCCTTTGTAATCTGGAGCTTTCGCCAGTTCGTACAGGTTTATGTGGGGCCGATTACCGTGGTCGTAAGGGCCGGGTTTACGATTAAGAACGACGGGGATCCATTCGATGCCCGCCGTCTCAGGCGGTTTGACATCCTGCGGGTACATCGTCTTGGCCTTGGCGATGTTGATCTCGAAACGTAACGAGGGTTTGTCGCCGATTGTCTCCATTGAGTAGATAGTTTGCATCGGAACCTGCGCCATCGAACCTTTGGTCGCCACGAACGGCTCCTGGCCTTCGATCTCGAAACGAATCTGTCCATCCATCACGACCCACCACTCGCGCGTGTCGGGATGAAAGCGTTTGGAGACTTTGGTTCCCGGGGCCGAGGCGATGTAGGCCGCATTGATATGATCGTCGTCCACGATCACCTCTTTCCAGTCCGCCTGGCCTTTATGCTTGGCCTTCAGCTCAGAGAGCTTTGTGTGCGGTTTGTGAGGCGGGATGTACTTGCTTGGTTGTTTAGGCTTGGGCGCCCAACTGGGCGACTCCTGACTCCTGACTTGTGGTTGCGCCAGCGTCAGGGCGAGGAGAGCAATGGATAATACGGTTGAAGTGATCAGTGTTCTTTTCATGGCGGTGACCTCGAACTTGTACCGTAGGTTGTCCAACCTGCGGGGGCTTCCGTTACTCGAAAATTGGCAGGAAATGAACGACTTTCGTCAGCGCGCATGTCGTCATTGAATGTTCAGTTAGTGGAGACATCCGCAGGTTGGACAACCTACGGAACATTCAATTCACTTCGCGTCCGCCGACCCAGACTTTGTTGATCTTGCGAGTGTTGCGGATGTCCGCGAGAGGGTCGGCGTCCAACAAAATCATGTCTGCGCGTTTGCCTTTCGCAAGCGCGCCGAAATCGCCGGAAATGCGCAGCGCCGTGGCGGTGTTTGAAGTCGCCGCCTGCAACGCCTGCGCAGGCGTCAGTCCGGCCTCGACCATCAGTTCAAGCTCGCGGTGCTCGAAGAATCCCTGGAAGCGCGCCGGAGGGCCGGTGTCCGAGCCGAAGGCGATGTGAACACCCGCGTCCCAGAGCTTCTTGAGGTTTTTCTTCGCCATTGCGAGCTGCCCCGGAAATTTGGAGAAATCAGGATCGGCTTTGATCCTTGCGCCATACGCCGGATCTTTCAACTGCTTGATGATTTCGGGGTCAATCCAACGGTTGAAGAAGGGGTCGTCCAGAAACGCGGGCGGCGTGGCGTAGATGAAGGTTGATTCCTCGCGCACCAGCGTGGCGACGGCGAACGTCTTCTTCTCTTTGATCATTCGGATCAGCTCGTCGTCAATCTCCTTATCGCGCACGCTATGCGCCAGGCCGTCGAGCCCGGCGGCGACGAGTCGCTTGGCGTCTTCGAGGTAGAACACATGGGCCATCACACGAAGGCCGTGTTTATGCGCTTCATCAATGATCGCGCGGTAAAGTTCGGGGCGAATCTTTTTGTAATGTCCCCAGTGGTCGTCCACCCAGATCTTCACGATATCGACTTTCTGCCGCGCCAGCTCATCGACGTTCTTACGGACTTCTTCGACCGCATCGACCTCGCGCGGCACGCCGGCGTTACCGGGAAGCACAGCCGGGTAACCTTGCGTTCCGGTGAAGCCACGTCCTGCGGTAAAGACCGTCGCGCGCGGAGCTTCATCGGCTTTGGCGGGGCCGCGCAGCTTGAACATCGGTTCAAAGTCCGTGCCCAGGCTCTGCACGGTTGTGACGCCATAGCGGGCATATTGGCGCAATTGCGCGAGGACGTTCTCCTCGCTGTAATTTTCAGGCCCGGCCTTGAGTCCCTTGGTCATCCCGACGTGTCCGTGCGCGTTGATCAAACCCGGAATGAGCGTTTTGCCCTCTCCCGAAATTACGGTCGCGCCTTTGGGAATCGGCGTCGAAGCGCGCGGGCCGACGGCCTGGATACGGCTGTCACTGACCACGATCACGCTGTCGCGGATCGGCGCGTTCCCTGCGCCGTCCCAGAGGTTCACGCCGGAGATCGCAAAGATTGACGCGGTGGAACCCGCGGACGTTTCTGAAGTCCCGCCGCAATTGAACATCAGTAGCGCCGCCAGGCACACAAAGAGAGACAGGGTAAGCGTGAAGAAAATTTTCTTGCGCATAGTCGGACTGAACGCGCCAGTTCTGGCTCTCCGGGCATTTGACCCGTTTAGCTATTACGGCGGCGCGCCTCTTCGAGAATTTCTTTCGCCCGCGTAGGATTGAATATCCCGCACGAACAGAAACGAGAAAAATAGTTACAGGCTTGTTCGGGGGTGCGGCGGCCTTCCTTGACCCAGTCAATCATCTTCCGCGCGAAATTGAAAGAGATCATGCCGTGACCGCACATCGTGGAGAGTTCCATCACCTGCCGGTCGGCCAAACGGTCGGTCTGGCCCATGAAACCGAGCGAGTACTCGACACTGTGGCGGGTGACGCCTGCGCCGTCGCAGCATTCCTGCGCGCGGTCAATCAGGGCGCTGATGTTGATCGAAAGGCCAAGATCTTCCTTTTGTAATTCCGTGACGAACTCTTCCACCGCTTGGATGTTGTCGAAGACCGCCGCCACCGTGGTCGGCGCGTTGACGCCTTCAATCGCAGTTTCAAAGTCCGGCTCGCTCTTGCGCGACCAATGGGCGGTCGGGTTCAGGTTTTTGGAAGGCCGGTAAGCTCCGCCATGGGACGCGTCGCCCAGGTTGACTGGGTTGTATTTTGTGGCCGTGCGCAAAAAACGTTTCAGCTTGGGGACCGAATCCTTGTCATTGTATCCGCGACAGGGAATGGCGAAGACAATGAAATCATTGCTCAGGTTCTTCTCGTTGCCGTAGCGATGCAGAGTGTTGGTCATAGCTTTTCTTTCGGAAATTGACAGCGTCCGGGAACCAACGACAAATTGAAGTTTGTCGGGCGTTTTCAGAGAGTTTTCAGCCAATAGTGGCGCGCGCTTGCGCAATCTCCACGGACGGACGCCCCAGACCGAGATTGGTCTTGCCTCGGTTGAACGTGAATCCTTCGCGGAGTAATAGCTCTTCCAGGCGGTTCTCGCCTTGTTTATCGCAACGCGCCGCCGCGCCGACCGCGACTACGGTGTCGAGTGTCTTCGCCACCTCTTTGATTTTTTGCAAGACGGCGGGCGCGTTGTCGAGCGTCGTTTTGAATTCGACGATGGCGGAGAGAATCTTCTCGTTCAATATGTCGGATCGGATCTCGCCTGTCTTAGTGTCAGCCATCAGGCTCGTGACCGGATTCCGTTTCTCGAATTCGATTCCCATCCGGGCGAGCGCCGTTGTCATTTCCTGAATCTGCCAGAAGCGGACGCCGATCGTAGGCCTGCCGAATTCGACGGTGAAGCCGGCGTCATCGTGACCAACGCGGTTGGTGACGTCGTTGGTCTTAACCTCTTCGGTCCCGCGGCCGTGCACGCCTGTGCTTTCATGTGGGACGATCGGGTCAGAGAAGGCGCGTCGCACGATTCGCGGCCAGGCGAGTTCCTGCTCGGTGATGGCCGCGGTGGGACAGACGTCTGGTTCCGGATCGAAGCGCCACCGCAACCAGCTTCCGATCTTGCGAATCGTTCGCACCATCGTCGGGTTGAGGTGTTCGGCGCTCATTCCTCGGAAGCAGGTGTAGCATTCGACACACTCGTCCTGGTTGACCGTCGCCCGTTTTATTTCGGGATCAATGTGGATCGCGCCCATCGGACAGACCGCAACGCAATTTCCGCAGGCGACGCATTTCTTTGGATCAATAATCATAGCCCACTCCGTTTGCAATCGGGTTTGTTTTTAATCGGCGCCACGTGCGGTAGCGAGCGCGGCTTACGGCAACGGGACGATTGTGGAAGTCAAGGTCGCTACCGTTCTTGGTTCTGAAGCGCTGCATGAATTATCGATGTTGGAAAGGTGGAAAAAAAGCAGCCAGAGATTAGCACCACATTCGGATTCAAGGCAAATTACTAAGCTTATACTCTAATCGGCCTGTCGGCGCCGATGGTCGCAGTGCTTCCGGCTGAAAGGCGCCGGCAAGTCTCGACGCGTCGGGCCGGCGAGGCACATAATGCTCGCAGATGGCGGCGGTCGTGTCTGAAAGGCTGGCCAATGGCCGCCGCCGAATGGGAGAATTCCTCTCCCGGTTACTTTTTGACGAAGGAGTGAAAACGTATGCGTAGAATGAGATGGTCGAAACCGATTTCAATGTTTCTCGTTGCTTGCTTGTTCGTGTTAAGCCTTGTGACGGGTCCGGATGTGAACGCGCAACGTAGACGCAATTCCGAAGCGGGGAAGAAAAAAGCGGCCAAACGCATCGGCATTGGCGCGGCCATTGGCGCCGGAGCCGGCGGATTGATCGGGGGCAGAAAGGGCGCGCTAGTGGGGGCTGGCGTAGGCGCGGGCGGCGGCGGCCTCTATCACATTCACAAGAAGCGCAAATACGAGAGGCGTCGTCATCGTTGAGGGAAAATTCTTGAGGACGTTGGCGAATGGGTAGGGAATGGTCCGCTTTCGCGCGGAACCTGGGCAATTCGAGCGATTGTGGCGCAGGGAAGGGTAGGGCGCCCCATGCGGTCAAAGGCGCGTTGTAGGTCGATTCTGCCGATTTCATCGGCGTGGACCTGGGCGTTGTGAACATCACCAATGACTCGAACGGCGTTCGATTCATTGGCGCCAGCGTTGAACGCGTTCGCCAGAAGAAGTACAAACATCGCCAAGCTATGCGACAGGCGGCGGCGAGGAGAAAAGCGATGGGCTATCGCCCGAAGTCCATTCGCCGCAAGCTCAAGAACCTGTCGGGCAAGGAAGCCAGGTTTCCCAGGGAGTGGTTGACTGTAACATTTTTCGGAACATCGCCTGAATATGCTTAACGCGCTGAAGTGGAAAAAAACGATCATCACGCTACCCTTCCTGCTGGCCTTTGCCAATTATCTGATCTGGTTTGAGACGACGTCGCGTGAGGCGGGGGCGCAGCGTCCTCAAGCGGGCGATCCAAACTTGCCAAACTTGCCAAACTTGATAGATGCAGGGAAGCGTCATTTCGAGGCGCACTGCGCCGCATGTCACGGCGCGGATGGCAAGGGAGGAGAGCGCGGGCCGGACATTGTCTCTCCTGAAAATGCCCGCAGACGATCAGCCGATGACTTGAGCGAACTGATCCGAAGGGGGATCCCGGCTGGAGGCATGCCAGCATTCCAACTATCTGTGCGAGAGTTGCAGGAGCTAGTAGCGTTTGTTCGCTCCCTCTCGGCCCCCGCAATCGAGAGCGCAGTAGCAGGTGACGTCGCCGCCGGCGCCGCATTCTTCTTCGGCAAGGGAAATTGTTCTTCTTGCCACATGGTCAGGGGGCGCGGCGGGCTCCTGGGCCCCGATCTCTCTGAATTGGCTGCTGAACGGACCTTGCCTGAAATTGAACAATCGCTGCGCGCTCCTGGCGCGCGGATAACACCTGGCTTCAGTCTGGTCTCGGCGCGGCTACACGACGGGCGGGCAGTGCGGGGCTTTGTAAAAAACGAGAGCAATTACGACCTGCAACTCCAGAGTCTCGACGGAAAGTTTCATCTGTTGCGACGCCAGGAGGTCGCCGAACTGATCCGAGAAACCACGTCGCTAATGCCGGAATTGAAGGCGAATGAAGAGGAGGCCCGCAATCTTCTCGCCTATTTGAGCCGTTTATCGGGCGTCGCGTCGGTCGGCGAGGGATCTGTCCCTGGCCCCACGTCCAACTCTTCATACGCGACGACAGGGTCTCCAGGTGGAATATCTTTTGCCGAGATAGTAGAACCCAGAACGGGAGACTGGCCCACTTATCACGGCCATCTCAGCGGCAACCGCCACAGCTCGCTCCGGCAGATTCACGTTGGCAATGTAGCGCAGCTGGCTCCCAAGTGGATTTTCTCAATCCCGAATGTTCGGCGGCTGGAATGCACTCCAGTGGTCGTGGATGGCGTCATGTACGTGACGACCGCCAATCGAGCGTATGCCTTGGACGCGCAAAGCGGCCGGCAAATCTGGCGTTATCAGCGCCCTTTGACCAAAGGCCTGGTCGGCGATGCGGCGGGAGCGATCAACCGCGGAGTGGCGGTCCTCGCCGACAAAGTGTTTATGGTGACCGACAACGCTCATCTGATCGCGCTCCACCGTGGCGCCGGGAGATTGCTCTGGGATGTGGAGATGGCGGATTACCGGGAGCATTACGGGGCCACCTCCGCGCCGCTGGTGGTCAAGGACCTGGTGATCTCCGGAATTTCCGGAGGGGATGAGGGCGTGAGAGGTTTCCTTGCCGCTTACAAGGCTTCCACCGGCGAGCGAGTGTGGCGGTTCTGGACCATTCCGGAGCCCGGCGCTCCGCTGTCGGAGACCTGGGTCGGCAATGCGCTGCCGCACGGATGCGCCACGACCTGGCTCACCGGAACCTACGATGCGAAAGCCAATCTCCTTTACTGGACGACCGGCAATCCCTGCCCGGACTACAACGGCGATGAGCGCAAGGGGGACAACCTCTATTCCGATTCGGCGCTGGCGCTGGAACCCGAAACAGGAAATTTGCGCTGGTATTACCAGTTCACTCCCCACGACCTCCACGATTGGGACGCGCAGCAAACGCCGATGTTGATTGACGTCGAGTTCCAGGGCCGTCAGCGACAGTTGCTTGTGCAGGCCAACCGCAACGGGTTCTTCTATGTTCTCGATCGGATAACCGGAGCCCTGTTGCTGGCCAAACCCTTCGTAGAGCGACTAACCTGGGCTAGCGGCATTGGGACTGACGGGCGGCCACAGCTTTTAAGTGGCGGCGCGCCGACGCCCGCAGGCGTAAAGGCGTGCCCGGCGGTGGAAGGGGCGACGAATTGGATGTCCACTGCCTACAACCCGGAGACGGGACTCTTCTATGTTATGGCCCTCGAAAAATGCGTCATTTACAGCAAATCTCCGGAACCTTGGGAGAGAGGCAAATCATTTTATGGAGGAGCTACCAGGGAGGCGCACGATGAGCCTGGCAAGAAATTTCTGCGCGCCATCGAAGCGCAGACCGGAAAGATCATCTGGCAATACTCCCAGATCGGTCCGGGCAACTCCTGGGGCGGGGCGCTCTCAACCGCCGGGGGACTTGTTTTCTTCGGTGACGACAGCGGAGCCTTTGCCGCAGCGGAGGCCAAGTCAGGCAAACTGCTCTGGTATTTCCATACGAATGAGCTGTGGAAAGCATCCCCTATGACTTACCTGGCTGGCGGCAAACAGTATGTGGCCGTGGCGGCAGGCTCGAACATTCTGGCGTTCGGGTCGCCATAAGCTTTGGGGACAAAAAACTAACTGTCCTTCGAGTCGCGGCGCCCGAGCCGCATCTCGCTTGACACCCAGGCGAAACTGCGCTAGCGTCCGGCCAATCTTACTCCTAACATCACACATGGAGGTGAAGCCGTGAAACGAGGTAATAAACGAAGTAGTATGGTTGCTCGGGCGGTGGGCATTCTGCCCTGTTTAGTCGCCGGGCTCATGTTTATGGCTGTGGTCCCCAAGACGGTTGTAAAGGTCACGAGCACAACGACCGGTTTGTCCCGCGAGGCTACTGCCGACTCGGCCGGTTATTATTCCATCCCAAACCTACCCCAGGGTGAGTATGAACTCTCTACTACCGCAAGCGGGTTCAAGCCTCTTACCCAAAAAGGCGTCGCCGTTCTCATCAATAACGTGACGCACATGGACGTCACCCTGGATGTGGGTGGAGTCACTGAAACTGTCACGGTCGAGGTCACCACCCCTCCTCTTCAAACCACGAAGGCGGATGTAAGTGTGAGCCTGGAATCGCAGGCGATTAGTAACCTACCCCTTCCTGGCTACCGCAATTACCAAAGTCTCGTTAACCTGGTTCCAGGCGCTACGCCGGGGCGTCTTCAGAACGCGGTTACCGATACGCCCGGGCGCGCCTTAACAACGAACGTCAACGGTCAGGAACGCGGCGCCAATAACACTCGGGTGGACGGCTCGGCCGATATTCTGGTGACGATGCCTCACCATGCGGTATACGTTCCGCCTGTGGAAAGCATTCAAGAGGTCAACATCTCGACCAATAACTTCGATGCGGAACAGGGGATGACCGGCGGCGCCGCCGTGACCGTCACGACCAAGTCCGGAACCAATCATTTTCACGGCAGCGCTTTCGCCATGCACCAAAACGCCGCCTTACGGGCTTTTCAGTGGGATGAGAATCGCGCCGGCCTGACGAAAAAGCCTAAAGGCATCCGAAACATCGACGGTGGCAGCATCGGCGGACCGATAAAGGAAAACAAGCTGTTTTTTTTCGCTAACTGGGAAGGCACTTTCGAGCGTGTGGGCTCTTCCTCGCTCTTTTCGGTCCCGACGGATGACCTCCGCGCGGGGAATTTCAGCGCTAAACTGGGTAAACAGATTTTGAATGCCAAGGGCGAACTCATTCCGGTGCCCACCACAGAGGGCGGCTCTGTGCCACTTCAGGAAGGGATGATCTTTGATCCCTTCACCGGCAACGAGGATGGCACGGGCCGGTCAGTATTTTCCAGCGGTGGGCGTCTCAACGTCATCCCTGCTTCACGGCTGAACGGCCCTATGATGAAGCTGTTGGCCTTGGTCCCTCGCCCAAACCTGCCTGGGGACCTGGACAATTATTTCACCACGGGCACGCAGCGCT
>WNGB01012264.1_pt1 | contig 11663 bp, 6 predicted proteins | sample 5400681 | NCBI WGS metagenome assembly WNGB01 (sample SAMN13153367, study PRJNA577476) | soil metagenome | isolation source: 115 cm soil or saprolite under grassland replicate 2 | place: USA:California | collected 2016-06-15 | reverse complement strand
GGACTCGTTGATCCGGGAGACCAGCTGCGTCGCCTTGAGCGAGTCGCCGCCGAGCGCGAAGAAGTTGTCGGCGACGCCCACCGGGCGCCCTTCGAAGACCTCGCACCAGAGCGCGGCCAGCCGCTCCTCGGTCAGGGTGCGGGGGGCGTCCGCCGGGGTGGCCGCCGCGGCTTCGCCCTCGCGCCACTCCTCCAGCGGCTCCAGCCGTTCGGCCAGGAGATCCGCGCGGCAGGCGCGGCGGCGCACCTTGCCGGAGGACGTCTTGGGGAGAGCTCCCGGCTTGATCAGCACCACCGCGTGCACCGGCACCTCGTGCTCCTGGGCCACCGCCAGGCGCACGGCATCGGCCACGCCGGAGAGGTCGTGGCGCTGGCTGCGCTCCACCTCGTGGACGATCACCAGCCGCTCCTCGCCCTCGACGTCGATCGAGAAGGCGGCGCCGCCGCCGGCCCGTAGCGCCGGATGGCTGCGCTCCGCGGTCAGCTCGATGTCCTGCGGGTAGTGGTTGCGGCCGCGGATGATGATCAGGTCCTTGACGCGGCCGGTGACGTAGAGCTCGCCCTCGGCAAAGAAGCCGAGGTCGCCCGTGCAGAGCGACCGCTCCTCGCCGGCGCCGAACGTTTCGGCGCTCTCCTCGGGCCGGTTCCAGTAGCCGGCGGCGACGCTCTCGCCGGCGATCCGGATCTCGCCGACCTGCCCTTCCGGCAGGATCGCGCCGCTCTCCGGATCGACGATCCGCACGCTCTGGTCCAGCCACGGACGGCCGCAGGCCACGAGGGCGCGGGACGACTGGCCGCCCGGCGCGGGCTCGACCACGTTCCTGCCCAGGGCCTCGGAATTCACCAGGCGGACGCCCGCGCCCTGCCCGGGGGTGCCGCCGGTGACGAACAGCGTGGCTTCCGCCAGGCCGTAGCAGGGATAGAACGCCTCCTGCCGGAAGCCGTAGGGGGCGAACGTCTGGCCGAAGCGGAACAGCGACTCGGCGCGCACCGGCTCGGCGCCGTTGAACGCCACCTGCCAGGAGGAGAGGTCGAGACCCTCGCGGGACGCGGGGTCGGTCTTCCTCACGCACAGCTCGTACGCGAAGTTGGGACCGCCGCTGGTGGTCGCCCGGTAGCGGCTGATCGCCCGCAGCCAGCGGATCGGCTGCTGCAGGAAGGCGACCGGCGCCATCAGCACGCAGCTCGCTCCGACGTACAGAGGCTGGAGGACGTTTCCGATCAGCCCCATGTCGTGGTAGAGGGGGAGCCAGCCGGCGATCACCGACTCCTCGGACTGGCCGAAGGCGAGCTGGATCATCCGCTCGTTATGGACGAGGTTCTCGTGGGTGACCATCACCCCCTTGGGAGTGGCGGTCGAGCCCGAGGTGTACTGCAGGAAGGCGATCCGCTCCGCCGTCTGGCGCGGATCGGGGTCCGGCGGCGTCCAGCGCTCCGCCCAGGAGTTATCGACCTCCTCGGTGGCGACCCACTGGATCTCCTGGAGATGCGGGAGCTGCGCTCCCTGGAGACGCAGGCCCGCGAGCGACGGCGTGGTCAGCGCGAAGCGCGGCCGGGCGTCCTCGGCGATCGCGGCGAGGCGGGCGTCTGGACGGTTGGTGCGCGGCGGGTACGCCGGCACCGCGATCGCGCCGCCGTAGAGGCAGCCGAGGAACGACGTGACGAACTCGAGACCCGGCGGATAGAGCAGGAGGACGCGCTCGCGCGAGGCCCCCTGCTGCTGCAGGAAGGCGCCCAGCGCGCGGGCCCTCCGGTCCAGCTCGGCGAAGGTGACGGCGGCTTCCTCGTCTTCACCGTTGGCGAGGAAACGGTATGCAGTCTTCTCCGCCTGGCGGACCGCCCGCATCCGGAGGATTTCGATCAGAGTCATCATGAAAAGGCCTCTAGTTGGTCCAGTGTTCAAGAAATTCGGATGAAAACCGTCTATTCCTGGTCTGAACCGGTCATGGATGATACCATCCCGCGCGGCTTCTAAGAGGGGGGTGCCGCGAAAGGCGGGCATAGGGACAATAACGCTCGTCCGGGGCACAAACCCTCTCTGCGGCCCGATCGTTTACACTCTGTCGTCACCCATCGACCTGTAGAGGGAGTCATGAGCCAGCTCACCCAGGACCTTCGTTTTGCCGTTCGTAATCTGCGCAAGCAGCCCGCTCTCCTTCTGGCTGCGATCCTGACCCTGGCCTTGGGCATCGGGGTCAATGCGGCGATCTTCAGCATCGTCGACTCGGTTCTCCTCCAACCTCCGCCTTTCCGCGATCCCGGCCGGGTGGTGATCATCTGGGCCTCCAACCCCGATTTCGCCCGCGCGATCGGCATCGACGACGACCTGCCGTCGGCGACGGCGCACATCGCGGACTGGGCGAAGGCGTCCTCGGTGGAGAGCATCGCCTCGCTCCAGGCCGACCGGCGGATCCTGACCGAGCATGGCTTCCCGCAGCTGCTGGGAGTCGTCCGCGTCACCGGCGACTTCTTCAAGGTGCTCGGCGCGGACGCGGAGATCGGCCGCACGCTCGGACCGGCGGACGATCCCGTCGGCAAGGGCTCGACGGTGGTTCTCTCGCACCACCTCTGGCAGGACGTCTTCGGCGGCGATCCCAAGGTCCTCGGCCAGAAGATCATCCTGAGCGGCAGCCCCTATACGGTGGTCGGTGTGATGGGACCGCGCTTCAACTTCCCGCGCGGCGGCCATGACGCCCAAGCGGGGTACGGATTCCAGGCCGAGCCGGATCTCTGGATGCCGATGGAATTTCCGGCGCAGGCGCGGCAGGACCACCAGTTCCGCGGCAACGTGGCGATCGCGCGCTTGAAGCCCGGAGTGTCGGTGGCCACCGCGGACTCGGAGATCAAGGCGATCTGCAAAGGGCTCGGCCAGGCCTTCCCGGAGAGCGACAAGGGGTGGAGCGCGAAGCTCCAACCGATCATGGACAAGCTGATCGGCGACGTCAAACCGATGCTCGGCATTCTCACCGCCGCGGTCGGGCTGGTGCTCTTGATCGCCTGCATCAACGTCGCGAACCTGCTCCTCGCGCGGGCGGCGTCGCGCCAGAAGGAGATCGCGGTGCGCATGGCGATGGGGGCCGGCCGCCGGCGCCTGATCTCGCAGCTCTTGACCGAGAGCGGCCTGCTCGCGGTGCTCGGCGGTCTCGTCGGCGTCTTCCTCGCCTGGGCCGGGCTGCGCCTCTTCGCCGGCTTCGTGCCCACGGGCCTGCTCGGCACCGCCACCATGAGGCTCGACGCGCGGACGCTCGCCTTCACCGCGGCCCTGTGCATCCTGACCACCCTCCTGGCCGGTCTGATCCCGGCCTTCCAGATGACCCGGCCGGACCTGGCCGGAACGCTCCGTGAAGGGACGCGGGCGGGCGCCGGCACCGCGGGCAGCGGCCGCACGCGCAACGCCCTGGTCGTCCTCGAGGTGGCGGTCGCGGTGCTGGTGATGATCGGCGCCGGGCTCCTGCTGCGCAGCTTCGTCCGCCTCCTCGACGTCGACAACGGCTTTCGCCCCCAGCGCATCCTGACCGCCGAGTTCGCCCTGCCGCCCTCCGTGATTCCGGTGGAGAAGCGCGGTCCGTTCATGGAGAGCATCCTCGAACGGGTGAAGCCGCTTCCGGGGATCAGCTCGGCCGCCCTGATCTCCGACCTCCCGATGGGCGGCGGCGAGACCGTCGGTCTCATCACCATCGAAGGCCGGCCCGAGCCCAAGCCGGGCGAGGCCCCGACGGTGGCCATGCGCACCGTCTCGCCTGGCTATTTCGAGCTCATGAGCGTCCCGCTGCGCAAGGGGAGGTACTTCACCCCCCAGGACCGCCAGGACTCGATCCCGGTGGTGGTGATCAACGACGTGATGGCGAAAGAGCAGTTCCCGAACGAGGACCCGCTGGGCAAGCGGATCCGGCTCCTCGGGTTGAGCGACACCTGGTACACGGTGGTCGGCGTGGTCGCGGGCATCCGCTACTCGGGGCCGCAGGGAGAGCTCCGGTCGGAGCTGTACCGGCTGGTGTCGCAGGCTCCGCCCGGGACGATGCCGTTCATCATGCGGATCGCGATGAGCACGGCCGCCGATCCCGACACCATGGCCGACAAGGTGCGCGCCGCGGTCAAGGAGGTCAACCCCGAGCAGCCGGTGTCGACCGTCGTCACGATGGAGCAGCTGGTCTCGAAATCGATCGCGAAGCCCCGCTTCAGCATGCTGCTCCTCGTCCTCTTCGCCGCTCTCGCCCTGCTCCTCTCGGTGATCGGCATCTACGGCATCACGGCCTACGCGGTCTCGCAGAGGACCCGCGAGCTGGGCCTGCGCATGGCGCTCGGCGCCCAACCCCAGGGGATTCTCAACATGGTGCTGGGGGAGACCGGCCGGCTCGCTCTCCTCGGGGTCTTCCTGGGTCTCGCCGCGGCGTTCGGGTTGACCAAGGTCCTGGCCTCGTACCTCTCCTCGCAGCTGTTCGGCGTCGAGGCGACCGATCCGCTGATCTTCGTGGCCGTCGCGATCGGACTCGTCCTGATCTCGCTGGCCGCCGCCTTCCTCCCCGGCCGCCGGGCCACGCGGGTGGACCCGCTGACGGCTCTGCGGGCGGAGTGACCCTCACCCCCTAACCCCCTCTCCCACACGCACTCACGCCCGCCCGGGAGAGGGGGATTTCGGTCTCTGGAAGTCGTCGTAGATCCCGGGACGGTGTCTCACCTCCCGGGATTTTGCTTTATGTCCCCGGATTTGCCGTAGATCCCCGGAAATCGTCCTGCATCCCGGGACGACGCTCCAGATCCCGGGACGGGCCCCGTCGCCGCCAGATTCACCGCAGATCCCGGGAAGTCGCCGTCCATCCCGGGATGTGCCCCAAATCCCGGGACGGCGCCTCGCCGTCTCCAGCTTTGCCGCAGATCCCCGGATGTGCCGTCGATCCCGGGACGGCGCCTCCCATCCCGGGACTTTGCCGCGCCGTCTCCGGATCTGGCGCAGATCCCTGGACGCGCGGTCGATCCAGGGATATGCCGTGAATCTGGAGAAGTCGCGCCACATCCGCAGACGGCGCCGTCAATGCGGAGAAGTCGCCGCAGATCCCGCGGCGGCGCGGCCCCGTCTCTGGATATACGACGACTTTTGGAGATTTTTTGATGCATAGGACAAGAGAAACGCTCGCTGTCTCCCTCATGATAATCAGCATTTCATGCGAGATGCTGTCAGCTGATCGAGGTCGCTTCGTGGGAAGCGGGCCAGCTCTTTGAGATGTAGGAAGCAGCAGGGCGCCGGGGCTGGGAACCCCGACCCTGTCTCTCCGTCTTGGGGGACCGGCCTCTGGGCCGCCGGGCCGGTCCCTGTCTTTTCAGCTCCCTCTCTGGCTGTGTGCGAAAATACCGTCCATGCCCGAACACTGGGACGTCTTCCTCTCCTACGCGCGGGCGGATGCGGCGCAGGTTCACCGGCTGGCCGAGATCCTCCACAACGCGGGGCTGGAGATCTTCCTCGACGCGTGGGAGATCGCTCCGGGAGATGTGCTCGTCCACCAGCTCGACGGGGGGATTCTGAACAGCCGCAATGGCATCCTGGCGGTCACGCCGACCTCGCTCTCCCGCCCCTGGGTGCTCGCGGAGTACGCGGCCATGATGACTCGGGCGGTGGACGGCAAGCAGCAGCTGATCCCGGTGCTGCTGGCCAATGCCGAGATGCCGCACGGCCGGCGGAGACTGCATCAACCATCAGTCTCCGGACCGCGGTAGGACCATCGAGAAGCTTTTCCCTTTCGACGAACGGAAGACCGTGAAGCCACGATAGTCGAGCGTCAGGATCTCGAAGACGCCCAGACGCTCGGCGAGAAGGACCAGGGTGGCATCGGCGTAGTCCATCGGGATGTCTGCATACTTCTCCATGCGGCGAGCGGCTTCGGCCAAGGCCGCTGCGTCGGTGAAGTCGAAGATTTGCATTCCGCTTCGCGCGACGAACTCGGCCAGGAGGGCGGGGCCCCTGCGGTCGGTTGCTAAAAGGTGCATCGCCTCCGTGATGACGGCCGTGGTCGTGAGGAGTTGCCCGGTAAAAGTATCGAGCCGAGCCGCGACCCGAGGAGATTGCTTTTCCGTCGCGTCGATGTAGGCGACGAGGGGGCCGGTGTCGAGAAGCCAGGCTTTCAAGAGCGGAAGTTACTCTTGCGAAGGTGAGCGCGCCAGAGATCGGAGGTGTCCTTCTGGAGATGCAACTGTCCTCGCAGGTGGCCGATGCGTTCGCCCAGCGGGCGCTCTGCCATAGCTTCGCTGAGGATCTCCAGAGCCAGCTCCGGGACGGTCTTGCCCTGCAACGCTGCCCGCTCCTGGAGAGCTTCGTGGAGCTTCTCATCCGTGGGGATGGTCAGAGTCAGCGTCGTTGTTCTCATGAGAACAGTCTACTCCAAAGGACGGGGCGCTCTTTCCCGCGCCAGCTCCTCAGCCCCGGCCGCGCTCTTCGAGCAAGGCTCGCAACCGAGCGAGCTCCGCCTCGGCTGCTTCAGCCCGGAGGCGCTCCGCCTCGGCCCTCTGTCGTTCCACCTCGGCTCGCTGGTCTGCCGCCTCAGCCTCTGTCGGCACCAGGCTTCCGTCGGGACGGTAGAGCCGGACCCAATCGCCCTCCCTTCTCCCGACGACACCATGCCAGACACCGAAAAATACTTTGAGTTGCTCGCTCCAGAGCCGGCCCTGCGCATCGGGTTGGATCGGCTGATAGTTCCGTCCCGCCAGACGCAACCCTTCCAGCTTCACCGGCTCCGGGTCGTGCATGAAGTACTCCGCCGTGCGGAAGACCCGGGCGTAGAGATCTCTCTTCTCGGTTCGGTCCTTGCGCTTCGTGGTGGGCGACAGCAGCTCGACGATGACATCCGGCAGCCGCCCTCCCTCCTCCCAGGCGATCCACAGATTGCGCTCACGGCCCGGGTCGACGCCTCCCACCCAGAAGACGTCCGGCCCGCGGAAGGCCTTCTGCTCCGGCGGCTCCAAGCCCTGCGCCACCTCTTGCGCGACCTCCCAGGCCTGCTCGAGGGAGTAGTACACGAACATGTTCGCGCCGGTATAGAAGTCGGTCCGGCCCTGTTCCGCCATGGTCTGGAGGATCAGCTCCCGCAGGAGGGGGAATTCCAGGGTATGCCACTCGGTCTCCAAAGGCTCTCCGTCGTCGAGGACGAGCTCGAAGGGCAGAGGCGCGAGCGCCGCGACGGCTGGCTGGCTCATGGCGTGCTCCCTTGCAGAGTCGTTGTCTGCGAAGATCTTATTCTGCATCGGCGGCAAAGGGAAGAGGGAGGGGAGCTCCCCGATCCTCCTCCTGGACGACAGGATAGCATCCAATCCGTCAGCCTGGGATCTCCACCGGTGCGTTTCTACGACATCCTCATGACCGCGGCGGCGGGCCTCATCTCTGCGATGGCACCGGCGAGCTTTTCCACCAACGGCTCCTGCAACAGGTTGTAGTGATCGCCTGGGAGATCGTGGACCTCCACAGGCTGGCCGGCCACCCGCTCCCAGCCCAGGTCGGGAGCGCCGGGAGTGGCGGCGGCGCGGAGGAGGAGCAGGGGAGCTTCGCAGGGGCCTCCCCTGTAGCGGGCCATGGCGCGGTGGTTGGCGGCGAAGGAGGCGAAACGCTGCTCGAGGTCGTCGCGGTCCAGCCCCGGCGGTAGGAGGCCCATCCCCTGCGCCTGCTCGAAGAGCCCGCGCAGCGCCTCGCCCGCCTCCAGCTCGGAGAGCCCGGCCGGCGCTCCCGCGAGGTCGATGCCGAGCAGGCGCGCCAGATCGTAGGCGAAGGAGGCGACCAGTGCGCCGCCGGAGAGCGGCTCCTCCGCCACGGCGCCGGGGGCGGGCGAGTCGATCAGGACGACCTCCTCGACGGTCTCGCCCCGGACTTCGAGCTGGCGGGCCATCTCGAACGCCACGACCCCGCCCATCGACCAGCCACCGAGGGTGTACGGTCCCTCCGGCTGGACTTCGCGGACGTGCCGCAGGTAGAGGTCCGCCATGGCTTCGAGGGGCAGGGCTTCCTCGGGTGCCTGAAGACCGTAGACAGGGCGGTCGAGGCGGCGGGCCAGCGGGACGTAGCAGAGGACCTCGCCGCCGACGGGGTGGACCAGGAAGAGCGGCCTTCCTTCGCCAGGGGCGAGCTCGACCAGCGGGGCGCGATGGAGAGGGGCGGAATCCTGGCGGAGGAGCGCGGCCAGGCTCTCGACCGTCGGATGGCGGAGGATCGCCGCCAGGGGGAGGCTCCGGCCGAGGCGCTGGCGCAGGCTGAAGGTCAGCCGCGCCGCCAGCAACGAATGCCCTCCCAGTCTGAAGAAGTCGTCGCGGACGCCCACGGACCGCACACCCAGCACCTCCTCGAAGAGCTGCACAAGCTGCCATTCCAGGTCGTCCCGCGGACCGAGGAGCTGCGGGCCGGCTTCCCGCTCCGGGGCCGCCAACGCCTTGCGGTCCACCTTCCCGTTCGGCGACAGCGGCAGGGCCTCGAGGAGCACGAAAGCCGAGGGGAGCATGTAGTCGGGCAGCCTCTCGCGGAGCCAGGAGGAGAGCGCCCTTTTCGCATCGGTCGGATCGGACGGATCGGTCGGATCGGGGACCACATAGGCGACCAGCACGCCGTCGCGGACCGCGACCACGCACTCGCGCACCGCGGGATGCCGCGCCAGGACGGCCTCGATCTCTCCCAGCTCGATTCGGAAGCCGCGCAGCTTGATCTGATGGTCGATGCGGCCGAGGAACTCCAACTCGCCGTGCGGCCGGTGGCGGACCAGGTCGCCGGTGCGATAGACGCGCGCACCGGCTTCCCCCCAGGGATCGGGGGTGAAGCGCTCCGCCGTCAGCTCCGGCCGGCCCAGATAGCCGCGCGCCAGCCCTTCGCCCGCCAGCCAGAGCTCCCCAACGACACCTGGCGGCACGGGCGTGCCGTGGCGATCGACCACGTGCGCCCGGGTGCCGGGGAGCGGCCTTCCGATGGCCGGCGCGAGAGCGCTGTCGGGCGGCACGAGGGCGCCGGTGGAGTAGGTCGTGTCTTCCGACGGACCGTAGAGGTTGAGCACCCGCGTCACCGTGCCGGTCGCATGGAGCCGGGCCGCGAGGGCTGCGGGGAGCGGCTCGCCGGCCAGGCAGACGGTGCGCACCGAGGAGGGCAGACCACCGCTGCGCACCAGCTCGGCGGCGGCCGAGGGCACGGTGTTGAGCAGCCGCACCTCATGGGCCGCCGGTAGCGCGGGGAGCGCGAGAGCGTTGTCCGCCAGGAAAACCGTGCCACCCCAGGCGAGCGGGACGAAGATCTCGAAGACCGACAGGTCGAAGCAGACCGAGGTGGCGGCGAGCACGCCGGACAGCTCCTCGGCGGAGAAGTGCTCGCGCCCCCAGCCGGCGAGGGCCACGGCGCTCCTGTGCTCGATCGCCACCGCCTTGGGCCGTCCCGTGGAGCCCGAGGTATAGATCAGGTAGGCGAGGTTGCCGGGGGTGACCCCGGAGTCGTCCGGCAGGGGTGCCTTCAAGCACTGCAAGGACCGGTTGACCAGCACGGCGGCGCCGGAATCTTCCAGCATCAGCGTCTGCCGCTCCTGCGGATAGGCCGGATCGATTGGCACGTAGGCGCCGCCGGCCGCCAGCACGCCGAGCAACCCGACGATCAGGTCGGGCGAGCGCTCCAGGCAGACCGCCACTCGGACCTCGGGTCCGACACCCAACCCACGCAGGTAGCGGGCGAGGCCTCCGGCACGGGCGGCCAGCTCGGCATAGGTCCAGCGGTCCGCCCCATGCACCAGGGCCACGGCCTCGGGCGTCCGCGCCGCCTGGGCCGCGAACAGCTCGTGCAGGCAGAGACCGGAAACGGGGGCCGCTCCGGTCGCGTTCCAGGCCAGGAGCTGGAGGCGTTCGGCCGGGAGCAGGAGAGGCAGGTCCGCCACGGGGAGGCCGGGATCGCCGGCCGCGGCTTCCAGCAGGCTCGCGAAGCGGGCCGCCAGGCGCTCGGCGGTGCCGCCGTCGAACAGGTCGGTGTTGTATTCGATGGACCCGGAGAAGCCGGACGGGCTCTCTGCCAGAGTCAGCGTGAGGTCGAACTTGGCGACCCCGCTCTCCACCTCGACCGCCGAGACGTCGAGACCCGGGATCGCCGGACCTCCCCGCTGCGCGGTCTGCACGGTGAAGAGCACCTGGAAGAGCGGCGAGACGGCCAGGTCCCGCTCGGTGGCCACCGCCTCGACGATCCGCTCGAAGGGGAGGTCCTGGTGCGTGAAGGCGTCGAGGCTCGTCCGCCGCACCCGGCCCAGCAGCTCGCGGAAGGACGGATTTCCCGAACAATTGCAGCGCAGCACGAGCGTGTTGACGAAGAACCCGATCAGGCCCTCGATCTCCCGCCGGTTGCGGCCGGCGATGGGCGAGCCGATCAGCACGTCGTCCTGGCCCGCGTGACGACCCAGGAGGACCGCCCAGGCGGCCAGCAGGGCCATGAAGGGCGTCACCCCCTGCTGCCGGCAGAGGCCCTGCACCGCCGCGGACAGGTCGAGGGAAAGAGAGACGGACCGCAGCGCGCCGTTGTAGGTCTGCACGGCCTGCCGCGGCCGGTCGAGAGGCAGCTCCAGCAGGCGTGGCGCCCCGGCGAGCTGGCGCTGCCAGTAGCCGAGCTGCGCGCCCAGGACCTCGCCCTGGAGCCAGCCCCGCTGCCAGATCGCGAAGTCGGCATACTGCACCGGCAGCTCGGGCAGGGTGGCGCCGCCGAAGAGCGCGGCGACCTCGCGCAGCAGGACGCTCGTCGACCAGCCGTCGGAGACGATGTGGTGCATGCTGAGCAGCAGGAGGTGCTCCCGCTCGGCCAGCCGCACCAGGGTGAGGCGCAGGAGCGGGCCATGCTGCAGATCAAAGGGGCGCACGGCCTCGGCCAGCGCGATCTCCCGGACCGGCAGATCGGACCGATCGGACAAACCCGACAGATCGATGAGCGGCAGCTGCGGCGCGGCCTCCGGCGGGGCGATCACCTGCACGGGCTGGCCGTCACGCACGACGAACGTGGTGCGCAGGGCCTCGTGCCGCCGCACGATCTCGGCGAAGATGCGTTCCAGGAGGCCCGGCGACAGCTCTCCCCGCAGGCGCAGGGCCAGGGGGATGTTGTAGGCGGAGCTGCCCGGCTCGATCTGGTCGAGGAGCCAGAGGCGCTGCTGCGCGAAGGAGAGCGGGACGTCTCCCTCGCGCGGCACGGGCACGAGCGGCGGAGCTGCCGGAGCATCGACTGTTGTCCGCACCGCGCGGGCGATCTCGGCCACGGTGGGCGTCTCGAAGAGCTGGCGCAGGGGAAGCTCCACGCCGAGCGCGCCGCGGATCCGCGACACCACCTGGGTGGCCAGCAGGGAGTGGCCGCCCAGGGTGAAGAAGCTCTCCCCGGTTCCGATGCGCTCTCCCGGAGCCATTCCCAGGACCTCGGCCCAGATCTCGGCGATCAGCTCCTCGACCGGATCGGACGGCGCGGTTTCCGGGACATGGCTCCTCTCGGGAGCCGGCAGGGCCTTGCGGTCGACCTTGCCGTTGGGAGTCAGCGGCAATGCCTCCAGGGTCACCCAGGCGGTCGGCGGACAACGCGCTCTACGTCCTGGACCGTGAGGGCCGGCTCGTCCCCTTCGGCGCCCGCGGCGAGCTCTACGTCGGCGGCATCGGTGTGGCGCGGGGCTATCTCAACCGGCCGGAGCTGACCGCCGAACG
>WNGB01012261.1_pt1 | contig 11664 bp, 13 predicted proteins | sample 5400681 | NCBI WGS metagenome assembly WNGB01 (sample SAMN13153367, study PRJNA577476) | soil metagenome | isolation source: 115 cm soil or saprolite under grassland replicate 2 | place: USA:California | collected 2016-06-15 | reverse complement strand
TATTGCGGATTTGCCGTTGTCTCGTGCGAAGAGGCAGCACTATGAAACCCGCAGTACGTGCGGGTTTCAATGTGTCAGGAGGCAATTGGCTACGATGCCATGTGAGGTCTTACTGCGGCATCACTTTCAATAATGTGCGATATGACTCGTCAGCGAGTCACATCACGGGGAGCACCAATAAGCTTCGGGTTAACTTGTCGCGAGCGGTAGTACCACGGGGGCTTATCTGCTGATGGTACCGTTATTCTCGTTTCCAAATCTGCAGCCAGCCTTGAACGCCCGGCCCAACGTGCTGCCTGAAAACAAGAATTTTTTAGGACGACGTGATTCTCGATACTGTGTAGTACTGGCTAGGTGCCAGCAATAGTTTAAGCTTACGATCCAGCTTGATGAGCAGGCTATCACCGCCCGTGCCGACCGCAAGATCGCCCTGGATCTTTGCGCACTGCCACTGATAGAATGATCTACGGGACGTTGGGCTCATGAGTAGCCCGACTGGCGGTCGTAATTGCGGATCAGCATCCCGGTGGCCGGGCGCATCCCCAGGCGCGCGTAGAACGGCTGCACCTCGGGATCGCACAGCAGGTCGATCATATACAGCCGGCTCACCTTTTCCAGCATTCGGCGCGCCAGCTCCGAGCCGATCCCGCGCCCCTGATAGTCCGGCAGCACCTCCAAGTGCGGGATGTACGCACACGAGACCCCGTCGCTAATCGCGGTGATGAACCCCACCACCGCGCCGGTGGCATCGTCACGCGCCAGCACAACAGCATCGCTACCGTTCAAGATTCGCAGGTGCGTCTCCGGTGCGGGTGGGTTCGGCCAGCCGACGAAGAAGCCACGCAGGTTATCGAGGCTGATCCCATCGGTTGAGTCTGCGTATGCGATCATCGTGCGATCCTTTCGAGTACAACCTCTACCTCAATACCGTTGAATACTACCGCAAACACGTGGCCTGTGTCGTCATTTGCCCTGTAAGGTGTGGAGCGCCACGTCAAGCACCACATCGCGTCCGTCGACGAAGGCGGCACGCACCGTTTCTTCCGTCAGCGGCACGCGCACATCGGGCAGGACGCCGCCTTCCCCTCTCGCATCACTGTCCACCTGTATCTGGTGCCTCGCGTCGAGCGACTGCACGCCGGTGTAGATCAACAAGTACCCGCTGGGGAGTTGCACGAATTCGCTGGGGCCGCCAAAGGAGCCATGCGTGCCGGCGAAGCCGAGCAGCGTGGTCTGGGGCAGGCGCCCAAGCACGAGCGGGATCCCTTCGCCCGAGCTCTTGCTGCTTGGATCGATCAGTACCGCCACCGGCCCGGCATAGTGCGGCTCGCGTGGCTCAATCGTTATCGTGCGCGCCTGGGCATGGTCGACCTGGCCGGATACTCCATCATACGGCGCGAGCTCTTCAAAGAAGGCCGGTTGAGTGTAGAAATAATTGGCCATGTCGGCGACCATCGGGTCTGCACCACCGATATTCCCGCGCACGTCGATGATCACCCCCGGCGCGTTGCGCGCCACCGCGTCCGCAATCGCCTGTTGGTAGACCTGTATGGGGTTGGGCTGCCCTAACGCCGCGCCTTCGCGCGTGACGCGGACATAGCTGTAGCCGCCTGGCAGCACCCGCGTCTGCACCGGCGGGTCGCCAGGGCCGAGGTCGGGCGTCAGATGGTTGCGCGCCAGGGTGATGAGCTGATCGTCTACGGCGGTCAATATCACGGTGATCGCCGCTGATGCGCCGGGATTCTTGAAGACGACCTCTACGGACCTGCCGATCGGCGCGCGGGTCAGGAAGCGATATTGTTCAATCCGCTGACCTTCGCGCGTGGCCGGAGACACATCGGCCCAGACTATCGCGACCTGCTGCACCGCCAAATCACTCGGCTGTCCATTCCAACGCAGAATCTGTGCGCCCCAGACCATCCCGGCCTGGGCCGCCGGGCTATTCGCATCCACAATATGCGCGATCGTGCGACCGTCGTCGAGGCCGATGGCGGCAAAGCCATAACCGCCGCCGATCGCCGCCGTCCGCGCCCCATGATCATCGCCGACCAGGACGATATGACCATCGTGCAAGGCAAAGGCGTAGCTGCGCAGCGCCCGGTAATAGGCCTGTTGGTCGCCAGTCGCCTCGGCGGCCGCAATCTGGGGCGCGACCTCGGCGTAGAGCGCGTCCCAGTCGATCGCCTTCCAGGCGCCGAAGGCATACTTGTGAGACACCTCGGTATGCAGTGCGTCAAACGCCACAGCCCAGCGCAGCCCACTCAGGTCGGTCACGATCATGGCGCGGATGACCAGCGAGAGACCCATGAGCGTGATGCCCAAGCCGCGCGCGACGATGCCGATGATGCGGCGGATGCGCGCGCCCCGTTGCACGGCCGGTGGCGTTGGCCGGAGGAGCCGCCCGATCGTCAAGAGCCAGAGCAGGCCGGCGCACATGTCCACCGGAATGATGCTCGGCCGCAGACCTTCCAGCCAATAGTGTGCCAGCGCCAGGAAGACATTCAGGGTCGGCAGCAGCTGTGGCCAGCGCGATGGCCTCCAGCGCAGTGGCACAAGCGGCCACACCAGCGCAACCAGTGTGCTGAGCAGCAACAGCATATCAAAGGGATGCATATCCCAGAACAGGTTGGCTATGTTTTGCATACTCCTGCCTCCTATCGCATGCTCGACGAGGCGAACGCCGCATCAAAGAAAGCGATCACCTTGGTCTCATACTCGGCCGGGCGTGCGGCCAGGCCGCCGGTGTGCCCGGCCTCAGGGATATGCCACAGCTGTTTGGGTTTGCCAGCGGCGGCATAAAACACATCGCTCAGCTCGACCTCGCCGCCCATACCGTGCCCTGCCGAGATGATCAGCAGCGGGCGCGGGGCGATACGCGGGATCAGCTGTGTGAGCGGGGGCGGCGGCCTCAGGCCGGTGAACAGCGCCAGCGCATTGGTCGACGTCCACATGGCCGGCACGGCCAGCGGATTGACCGGCCCGGACAGCGAATCACCGATCGAGCGCGCACCAGCGCCGTCGGACACGACCGCTTTGAGCTTGTCGGTGTGCGCGGCGGCCTGCATGGCCACTTCGCCGCCCATCGAGAGGCCCAGCGCCCCGATGCGATCGGGGTCGACCTCCGGGCGTGCGCGCAGGTAGGCGATCGCGGCGTCGATGTCCAGGTTGGCATCCCACCCCAGCGTGAACTGCCCGCCGCTGTTGCCATGGCCGCGCACATCCAGCAGCAGCACGCCATAGCCGTGGCGGGCCAGCAGGGCGGCGTGGTCGAGCACCGCCGTCCGGTTGCCGCCTGAGCCGTGCAGGGCGATGATCGCCGCGCGATTATGCGATGGTACGTACCAGCCCGACAGCATCATGCCGTCGGCGGTGGTGATTGTGACGTCTTCGTAGGTCGCCATTCCCCGATCGGCCGGGGTGACGCAGCACACGGGCCGGCGGTAGTGGACCAGCGTGAATGAGATAATCGCGGGCACCACCAGTTCGTAGGCCAATACGAGACCGATGATAATGGTCAGGGCCAGTTTGAGCAGGCGGCGTCTCCCGCGCGGCTTGAATCGAGCTTGCATAAAAATTCCTTTGTTGAGGATGGGTGTTCGCGGCGGGCTACGCCCGCCGCGAACACCCATCGACTAGAATTCCTCCCGGCTGAAGCGCCACAGCGCCACGGCGACGAACGCCACTGTCCAGAGCGCGGTCGCCACGATTGGCAGCGGCCAGATCGCCGGCATCGCGCTCCCCAATGTCAACCCCACCGCGATCCGTGACAGGTTCCACGGCAGCACCATCGTCACGATCTCCGGCAGAACATTGGGCAGCAGCAGTCCGCTCAACAGCACGCCCATGGCGATCCCGGTCAGCGGGCCACGCGTATCGAACAGCGTGCCCAGCAGCAATGTCAGCGCAAGGTAGAACAGCACATGCACCGCCGCCACCCCCACGGCTGCCAGAAAGGCCCATGGATCGGGCGCCTGGCCCCACAGCAGCAGACTCTGCCCATAAAACACCACGCTCGGCAGCACGACGGCCAGACCCAGGAACGAGAGCGCGTTGGCGACCAGCTTGGACAGCACAAAGGCGCTGCGCGACGCTGGCTTGGACATGATCCACGCCGCGGTGCCAAGCTGCTTCTCGGCCACAACCGCGCCCTGCGCCGCCGTCACAATGCCGATGCCAGCAGCGAACGCGCCGGCCATAAAGAAGACCTCGATCGCCTCCTGCTCGATCTTCACGGTGGTCTCCGTGTCGGTGAGCGCGACCACGACGACGAAGCCATTGAGGAATACGAGCCAGATCAGCAGGTGAACCAGCCACTTGCGGGTGCGCCACCACAGGCCGAACTCCTTGCGCAGCAGAGTGGCGAAGCCGTTGCCCCAGCCGCGCGCGGCGGTCAGCACATCGCGCCGGCCCATTGGGTCGAGCGCGGCGGCCGGCTCGTCCAAAATCAGCAGGTCGGGATAGTTGATCTGCGCCTGGGCGATGCCGAGGCGCTGGCGCTCGCCGCCCGAGAAGCCCTTGATCGGCCGGTCGGCTTTGTCATTGAGCCCAACCAGGTCGAGCGTCTCGGCGATGCGCGCCTCGATCGCCGCCTTCGGCCCAGTGTAGAAGAAGCGCGCGGTGAAGCGCAGCGTCTCACGCGCGGTCATGTGGGCGTAGAAGCGCGGGTCCTGCGCCAGATAGCCGACCTTCTCGCGGATGGCGACGCTGTCGCGCACGCTGTGGAGCCCGAAGATCGTGGCGCTCCCAGGCCGGCGCCTGCGCCCCGAACGCGACGTTCAGCGCGACCGTCGCCAGTTCGAGTGCGATGGGGAGGCCCAGTGCGACGGCATACCAGCCGAGGCCCACCCGCCAGTGCACTTGCCGGCGCAGCAACACCTTCAAGCCGGCCACGCCGCCCGTAAGGGCTGCCGTGACCAGTGCCGCCGCCATCGGCCCAAATGTGAACCAGGGGATATCGTCGCCGCCGGCGAGCAGCCAGGGCACCATCGCGGCCCACGAGAGGGCGAAGGTCAGGCCGAAAAACGTTCTCAGGGGGTGGCGTTTCGCGATTGAGGTGAGCTTATTCATGGTAGCCTCCTTGTGTGATGGGTTGATGAGAGTCAACTACGTTTCGTCGTGGTGCGCACGATCGTTGCCTGCCCACGCCTCGGGAACCTGGTTGACCGCGATCAGCGGCAGGCCCAGGTCGCGAATCTTGATCAGCACACCATGCAGCGCGGTCTGGTCGACGATTGACCCGGCGAGTGTGGTGGTGCCGTTCGGCTCGTGGGTGTTGCGCAGCCCATCGAACCACGTCGACCAATGCGAGTCGAGGTGTCCCTGAATGGTGATGTGATAGTCGGTTGGCATGGTCATGTCCTGATTCCGGTCGTTCCGGCGTGCCCTGATGTGATTGCGGTTGGTGTTGGTGCACGAACGCGCAGCTCGATCGTGCCATTCCACAGCTGATCGAACACGGCGCCGATCAGACGGTCGATCAGCGTGCTATCGTGCAGCGCAAGCGCGGCGGGGAGATCGATCGTCGTTTTTGTGTGAGCGTCGGTTCGCTCAGCCCATCCGTTCCAGAGCGGTGTCGCATCGCGATCGAGGATCAGCTTGGTGGTGCTCCTTGCGTTCTGGGCCGCCTCGCCCGCGCCATATCGTCGTGATAGGGCGAGCATAGCAAGGAGTTGGGTGGAGCGGCGTCCACCCGCAGGGGGACGGGCGGGTGGATTTCTGGGGTGGAGGAGAACGAAGAACCACGAATCGAGAACCATGCTATGACATCTGGTTCTCGATTCACCCAGAGGGTACCCGGTTCTCGGTCCTTAGAGGAGGTCGAGTTCCCGAGCGCGCGCGACCGCCTGGGTGCGGCTGGTCACGCCGAGCTTGCCGAAGATGCGGTTGATATGGGTCTTGACCGTGCTGACGGCGATCACCAGCGCCTGGGCGATCGCGGTGTTGGACTGGCCGGCGGCGATGCGGCGCAGCACCTCCAATTCGCGGTCGGTGAGCGGCTCGCCGAGCGACGGAGGACGATGGACGGAGGACGAAGGCTGAACGGTCGGTTGTCGGTCGTCGGGGAAGGCGGCGAGGATCTTGGCGACATACTCGGGTGTGATGCGGTGCGCATGCGCCTCGCGCAGCAACGCCGCCATCGGCGGGCCCTCGTCCACGAAGACGCGCACATATAGCAATCCTATCTGATTCGTAAACTTGACGGTGGGCGATGCGCCTGTATCGTCTATCGAAATAGCGCGCTTTGGACTGCGACCATGCTTGAGTTTTCTTCGCAGAATAGTGACATCTGGGCCTATCCTGTCGAAAACCGTCAGGATAGCTTTGAGCGGTCTCCATGTTGAAGGCGCTATTTTTGGTGTCATTGTCGCCGGAAGAACGGCACCTGCACAAGATCGCCGGCTTTGCGCTTGGCTGCATCGCCGCGACGGTCATAGCCAGCTGTCGTCATCACGCTCTCGTGTCCAACCATCTTTCTTTTGCACAGTGGCCAGATCGGCGCTGGTGTCGAGTAGCCCTCTGATTGACGTCCTCAAGCGGACGAGTTTAGCTATCCCATGGAATGTGCCACTTCGATAGGTTCGTATAGCCTTTTTCAGGCTTCTCGCTGCCAAGGTCGCTTCGTCCGAACCGATCGGCTCGAACGATTTATTCGGCGACCGATACGTCGGTTACTCACGGTCTCATGTTGCAGCGCCAAGGCGAATCACCAGTGTTGTCGCATATGCTTGAAAGCCTAATGCCGCAGCAATTGCCATGGATGGCTGATTGACATGTAATGTTCGATACTGGAGCACATACTGCTTCTCCAGTGCATGGTTGCCAATCGCGCTGACCACCGACGTCCCATAGCCACTGCCACGAACCGCAGGATCAGTTGTGACGCCGATATGAGCAAGCGTCGCTCCCCACACTGTATAGCCAGCCGCCGCCACTAATCGTTCTTGCTGCCAACAACCTGCGATTGGCTGCGACTCTTCGCCAAGCCCACTGTGTTCCCAGGCAATGGTGCCAACGGTGGTTGCAAACGCCGCAAGCGCCGCTGAGTCACTCGGCATCAGCAGTCGGGTTGGGTGGCGGATCAGCGGTCGAAACTGCTGCGCATCGGCATAGCCGACATAGGCCGGCCCAATCACTGCTAGGTGTGTTGTCCCGAGGGCTTGCTGCCACCACGCGGGTGTCAGCAGGTGCGCGCGGTCTTGCCGCCCGATTGTCGGATGCAGGCCATCATAATGGGTTTGCGGCACATGGACACAGATAAACGTATGGTGCTGGAAGACGCAGCAGGATACGTCAGCGGGGTCAGGATGCCGCACTACCAGCAGCTTCTGGGAGTACAGCAGATCGGGCGTGATTGCGAGTTGGCCTGCCCAGAAGTGGTCAACGCGGTGGAGTGAGTCAACCAAAGTCATAGAAGCACCTCGTGCATGACCGCTGCGAGCAGTGATGAGGATGAGCGCAGGTGTGCTTGGCGCACGTGAGGCCGCCGAAGGGATGGCGCTTCATCCACGCTGCGCTAATAGACCGAGATGTGGTTTTAGCACATTCTGACGCGTACCATCGACCCGATCTTGTCGACGCGCAGCGCCGTCGTTCTGCGTGCATGTTGGGTGTCCGGCCTCGGCTGTAAACCTGACCCGGCCGCGTTCGCGAGGCTGGATATCAGCTATCGTGCGGCGAGAAAGTCGAGCACACGCTGTATTAGGAGAGCCGACGCATCCGCATCGTAGGACGGCAGTGAGCTGTCAGCAAAGTAGTGCTGGTCGCCGGGGTAGAGAAACAGCTCCGCCTGGTCGGCTTCTGCGACGAGTGCCCGAGCGGCGTCGATGTCACCCTCACCGATGAAGATCGGGTCGGCGTCCATCCCATGCACCTGCACCGGCACGCCCTTCGGCCAGGATGCAGAGAACTCCGAGACCGGCACGCAGGAATAGAACAGCAGCGCACCGCGCGCTCCGGCCCGGGTCTGGGCGAGCATCTGCGCCACGACCACGCCCAGGGAGAAACCAGCGTAGACAAGCTCGGCCGGCAGCCCCTCGGCTGCTCGTCCGCCACGCGCAATCACCGCGCTAAACCCACGTTCCTCGACGAATCGCATGCCCTTCTCCAGCGTATCGAAGGTGTGGCCATCGAACAAATCGGGCGTGTGGACGCGATGCCCGGCACGGCGCAGGGTGTCGGCAAACGCGACAACGCCAGGGGTTAACCCCTGCGCGTGATGGAACAACAGGACGTCGGCCATCTTCGACCCTCTTTCTCACGATTATTACGATACGTTGCGCCCAACGGTCTACCGCTGAGCTGCGCTGCCCTGTAAAACGGGAAAGCGGTGGTGTGATACCGACTTTCAAAATGCAGACGCTCTCAGAGCCACAATGCGGCATCAGCTACATCCAGCCATCACGGTGCGCCGTGACTCCCCACCAGAGAAACGCCTCCGTGGGAGGGTTTCTCTGGTGCGGCGTGTTCGGCGGCGCTTCGTCGTATGTGCTGGCAGGTATCAAGAGAAGTCCCACCCGAGCGCCTGATCAATGTGCCCTTCCCACCCATCATAGACATGCCCATAGCCGCGCTCGCGTAACAGTGCCGCAACTCGTCTCGCTACGATCTGTTGTCGACGTGGGTCACCAGTGCTAATCAGGTCGAGCACGATGTCGCGCACTTCACCAGCGCGCCATCCTTGAGAGTGGAGCTTATCCAGATGAAAGATCAGCCGGCTGCTATAGGGTCGCCAGTGTCGCTCCAAGGCAAACAAGACATGCAGTAAATAATCTGCTGTCTGTGCCGCTTCCATCCGTCCCCCAAGCTCATTCCCCCATCGCCAAGCCTTTAGTGAGCGGTACAAGCCGTTGAGGTAGCCGTCATACCAGCTTGCAACCGCTGCAGCAAGCGCAGTGTGGTCACACCAGCTTCATCAAGCACCCGTGCGATCGCTTGTGCGGTTGAGAGCGCCTCGGTGATGTTCTGCGTGAGGATTGGCTCAATCTGCACGTGATTACAACGCTGCGCAAGCCCTGCCGCGATCAACCGCTGTGCGTCGTCGGCGATGAGGGCTGCCGCCATCTGTTCTGGCTCCAGAGTTTCCTTACCATTCAATGCACGAGGATGCATGTGCAAGGCAATCGCCCCAGCATCTATCGCACGTCGTCCTTCACGTGCAAGTTCACTCGGCATAATGGGCACCGCAGGATGACTTCCGGTCGGGCGAGGGCCGTTCAAGCAGGCTCTGAGCCACATCACGTGACCTTTCCTGATAATCAAAGTCTTGACGCTGTCTTAACTAGCGGTCGAGAAACGTTCGCTGACAATGAGTATACAGGAGAATTCAGTGACTGTGTCGTGAGAGAAGTTTCAATCAAGATCAGTATGATGAGGCTTTGATATGCCGGCTAGCGTTGAGGCGCGTGAGCCGCGCCCGGTAACGCCTTCAGTGTAGCCGCCTACGCTCAAGGCGTCGGCTCGACGCGCTTGTTCGCACCTGAGCGAGTGAGCGAGCGAATCGAAAGCTACTCGACGACGGCAATCGCGAAGCCGCCCCACGCGTGCTCGGTCTCCGTCTCGCGACCGAACGTGCGCTGCTCTCGGAGTGCCAACCCACAGGATCGGAGCAGCTCGGCTACGCGTTCCCGTGATGGTGGCGCGCTGTCCACGCCGAACGTGAGCGGCTCGCCTGCCGACTTGGTCGATGCTCGTGCGAAGCGCCAGTACATGTCGTTCGACTCGAGCGACACCGTGGTGTAGTAGTCGAATGCCAGGAGCGTGCCTTTGGCGCAGCTCGCGACCTTGCGGAGCGCATCCTCGACGGCCTCACGGTCCAGGTAGATGATCACGCCCTCCCAAAGGAAGAGCGCGGGACGTCCGGTGTCAAAGCCGGCCTCAACGAGCTTGCCGAGCCAGTCCTCGGTCTCGAAGTCCGCGGCGACGAACGCCACCTTGCGCGTGTCGATCCCGGCCTTGTCCAGCATCGCGCGCTTGACCGCCAGCGTGTTCGGCGTCTCGACCTCGAACGACCGGACCGGCGTGTCCTTGGGAAGGCGGTACGGCCGCGTGTCGAACCCGGCGCCGAGGATGACGAACTGATCGAGGTGCGGAAGGAAGCGGTCGACCGCGTCGTCGAAGAAGGTGACTCTGGCCCCGGCCTCCAGTAGGGGAGCCACGTCGCCTTCGAACGGGTAGCGGAACGTCTTCGGGACGAAGCCGGTGACCGCGTGGGCGAACATGATCGGCCAGCTCGCCAGGCGCATGCCCAACCACGGCACGCCGGGCAGGATGGGCAACAGGCGGTTCGCCGCCTCGTCCTCGCGCACGCCCAGGTTGTGCATCGTCCAGCGCGCCGAGAGCGGACCTTGCGCAGTGGTCGAGACGCCCGGTGACTTCCCGATCAAGAGCTTGCCGACCCAGATCACATAGCCGAGCAGCGTGATCGGGAAGAGCACGACGCTGATCGCGTAGAAGGCGAAAGCGGCAGCTCTCTTGCGCATCGCCGGCCCCCTTCCACTCATGGTGCTAACAGTACGGTTGGAGCCGTACATGCGGCCGAACAACGAAATAACGCGCTTTGGACGGCAACGATATGCGAGCGCTCTATCCAGCATGGTGACTCTGAGCCCATCCAGTCGGTTTTCGGCAGGATGCACTGGCGGCTATCGGCTCTTTCGCCGCTCGCTCAGTCCTGCTGCCGTGGGAAAAACGGCACATGCACGAGATCGGCAGCTTTGCGCTTTGCAGCATCCCCGCGTCGATCGTAGCCGGCCGTCGTCGTCACGCTCTCGTGGCCGACCATCTTTTGCACAGTCGCCAGATCAGCGCCGGCGTCACGCTCTCTCGGAGATGTAGGTGCGGCGCATGTCATGCGGGGTGAAGGGTGCGATCTCCGCAGTTGATGCCCGATCCCGCAGGATGACAGCCACTCCCTCATCCGCTAGCCGCCGTTCGCCGACCCATCCACCGCGCACGGCTCGTCCGAACAGCGCGCCGGGCATCGCGCCCGCGCACCTCCAGCCAGGCATCAAGCGCCGCGATTGTCCCAGATGGCGCGTAGACCCGCCGGTCCTTATTCCCCTTGCCGACTCGAACGACAATCGCGCCGATCTGTGGCTCGTAATCGGCTACGTCGAGCGCTGCGACCTCTGAGGATATAGTACCATGTAAGCTATGATTCTGGCATGGCCAGGTTTGCCGTCGCCTTTAAACAAGCACATCCGCCAGACGTTGCATTGGCAAGCGTCGCTTGCGAACACGCAATGCGAATGGCTCTGCTAGTATGAGCATCACACTGCGTTCCTATTCGCATCGGAGAGTGACTTCTGAATTCCTCAGGCGCCGCCTACTCGGTATCCAGCCCGAACAGCGCTGCCAGGGCATCCGCATGGGGGTTTTCATCAGCTCGCAGTGCCGCCAGGTAGCGCCCGGTCGTGGCCAGGCTCTCGTGGCCAAGGCGCGCCTGGATCTCCGACACCTTCGCGCCGGCGTCTTCCAGCGCGCGCGCAAAGCTATGCCGCAGGACATGCGCCTTGCCCGTCCCAAGTCGCTCCTGGCAGATCTGCTCGATCACCCGTGTCGACAGGCGCTTGCCGCGCGTGCCGTTGGTCGCGAGACTCACCCACAGCGGCGTGTCGGAGGGTAGGTCGCCCAACTGACGGCCATAGAATGCCTGGAGCCAACCGA
>WNGB01012258.1_pt1 | contig 11665 bp, 11 predicted proteins | sample 5400681 | NCBI WGS metagenome assembly WNGB01 (sample SAMN13153367, study PRJNA577476) | soil metagenome | isolation source: 115 cm soil or saprolite under grassland replicate 2 | place: USA:California | collected 2016-06-15 | reverse complement strand
CGTCTGGCCTTGCTGCGGGGTCGATCCGTAGTCGGAGTCTGGTCTGTGTCCAGCACCAGTACTCGGCCTAACGCCGCGCGCAGTTTCTGGGCCACATTTCGCAGACGTTTCATCTCAGCTGTGGCCGCTTTGACGGCTGGGTTGGGTACCTCATGGTCGACCGCCGTTTCCGCAGCGTAGGTGGTCAGCACGTCGAGCCCGAGATGGCCACGCGCGTACTTGAAAAAGTTCTCCTGGCGCCAGCGCGTCAGCATCAGCGCGGCCACCCGGCCCGCGGCGATAACCTCCCCACCCAGGCTGGTCAGAATCGGCCGCTGATGGCCCGGCGTCCGGATCACGATGCGTCGCCACGGGCCAGAGTCGCCCACCGTGACGGTGTCTTCGGCGATGGAGAAGCGCACACGTTGGCCATCCCAGCGCACCTCACGCCGCGCAAACAAGTGGTCATCCAGGTGCACTTCGCCACGCTGATAGGTGATGAAGTCCAGCCCATGCTCGACCAGCCACTTGAACAACTGGCCGTCAAAGCCACCCCGATCGAAGATCACCGTAAAGTGCTGATTGCCGACGACCTGGCGTACCGCGGCAATTACGCGCGGCAGGCTCTTGGCCAGATTGCCGCGGACCTCCTCGGTCACCACCAGCAATGGCCGGCCGCGCAGATCGTTGACGAAATACTGCACGATGCCTGGCAGCGGCATCCGCCGGTGCGAATTCCACACTTCAGGCACCAGCCGTGTGCCGTTATAGACCTTGACGTGGCCGTCGACGTACAGGTAGCTCGCATTCACCAGGCCGACCTCGAGCCAATGGCGAGCGAGCAGTGTTCCCAGCTGGACCGCCTGGCGCTGCTGGCTGAGCTCGTCCAGCTTGCGACGCAGCGTTTTTACGCAGGCCGCCTGGCCACTGCCCATGACCGCCCCGAGATCACTGCGCAGCACGTGTTTCACGCGCTCAACGCTCGGCTCTTGCAACAACGCCAGACAAAACAATTCGGTGAAGACCTGCTGGACTCCAAAGCGCACCATGCCGGCCAACTGGTAGACGTGCGCCGCCAGGTCGAGTAAGCCCACCACCTGCAGCGCCGGGTAGAACAGCGTCAATCCCAGATAGCGACTCGGCATCGATTGCCCAGCCACCAGCGCGAGAGGCGTGGGCTCCACCGATGCTTCCTCCCGTTGCTCCGATGCCTCCGCAGGCTCCAGCGCAAGGAACTCCGGCTGATCGGAAACCGCGTCTGCGACTGCCTCGCCTTGGTCCACAGCTACTGGCAACAGCTCCAGCACCGGTTGGTTGGCAAGCTCCTGCTTGAGCCGGTGCATGACGCGGTGGACCTGTGGTTGTGAGAGCCTGATCTTCAAGCCTTGTTCCAACTGGCGTTGCGCCGCGCGCTCGGTCAGTCCGTTCGCCACCGCCCGACGTAATTCGGCCATCACCACTGCGGTCACTTTGCGTGGTCCATGCGGACCTCGTTTGCGCCCCACGCTGGCGGTGACTCCCTCGGCTGCCACATGTTGCGCGGTGCGGCTGACCGTATTGACGTGCAGCCCAAAGACGTGAGCTACCTCCACACGTGTCGCCAACTTGGCATTGACCAGTTGGGCCACCACCAGCCGCCGCGTGGCGCGGTCATCCTGCGTCCACTCGAACAGCGCCACAGGCCCCAGAAAGATGGCGTAACGCCCGCTCTCCGCTTCCTGGAGTAGGCGCAACCCGCGGCCGAACAGGATGCCAGGCGGAGGAATGTGGTTCAGCCGCGGCTGCTCAGCCAGCGCAGGCCCGGCGGCTGAGTGACACTCTCCACGCTACCGGCAATCGCCTCGTCTGTCAATACCAAACACACTCTAAATTCTGAATCTTGACATCAAAGTCAAAGTCCAGAGTTCTGAAATTAGAAGCCAGCGCATGGAGCGGCAATGAACCGACATCTGAGCATTACCCGGTTCATCTGATCCTCGTCGCGGGCTGGGGCGACATCAGCGAGCGTCGATCCTCAAGCTCACAGTAGTTCGCGAATCTCCAGTGCGCGGAACTGCACACGAGATGTGTAGTGATGTGCCTGGAGCGCAATATAGCCGGCCAATTGACGGTTGGTCTGGTACTCGTTGATGAGCTGTCCGTTCAGCGTGACTTTGATGCGTGGCCCGTTTGCCTCGATCTCATACTGATTCCACTCACCGATCGGCGCGGAGGGGAAGCTCGAAGGTGCCTGTAGATCGTAGATTGCACCCGTCCGCTTTAGCGGATGTCCCTCTGTATTCGTGTTGGAGTCGTAGCCGCGTTCGTCGATCTGGACTTCGTGGCCCTGAGCATCCGCGGCGTCGAGCGCATTGGCCACATCCCATCGTGGTATTCGTATGAACACACCCGAATTGTCATCTCGTCTTCCAACCCGCCACTGTAGTCGGAGCACAAAGTTGCCAAATGGCTGCTTGGTGTACCAGTACAAGCCATAGCCGTCGAACGTCTCGAGCAGCTCACCGTAATGTCGCAATCTTGCGTTAGAGTTGGCCGGGCGCCGTACGATCGTCCAATCCTGCGGATCCAGCGACAGTCGCGTGAAGGCGGGGTCGAAACTCGGACTCGCTTGCATCACGATCTTGTCGACAGTGCGCCTGGTCATGGAGAGCGCGGTGAGCGAAGGATTGGCCGAGCCTAGAGTGGGAAAGAGTGCAGGCCCAGCGACGTACGCGTTCTGGACGCCGTGGAACCTTCCGAAGGTATCGGTTATCGATGCCCCCGGGTCGCCCATGAAGAGCGGCCCGGCTTCGTGATGGGTAGTGCCAAGTTTGTCGTTCCAGAAATTAGTGCCCGGATCCCCAGTAACGGGTCGTTGTTTCAGCCATTGGTTACCGTCCCAGTACTCGATGTTCGCCGGAGCTTTTGCCATTTTTGCGGCGAGCGTAAACGCCGCGTTGTCCATCGCGCCCCAGACATCCTTGTCCGTCTTCGTGGCGACCAGGTTCACATAGGCGCGTGTGATCCCCCAGCGGTCGGTTTCGAAGCTCTGGTCGATCCAGCTTCGATTGGGATCGGGAACCAGGGTGCGCTGGTCCTCCATCTCACCAATGCATCGAAAGGTGATCGCGATCCAATTGCTGTCCTGGTTCGCGAGCATGTTGTCGAGCAACTCGATGTCTGGGACCATGCTCCACATGTTCTGCTCAGGATCCGGGCCGCCGATGGCAGCAGCGGTTACCTGCATGTGGAAGCGACGTCCGAAGGCTTGCCCACGAACGATGTGAGCGGTGGTCTCGAGGTCGCGTGGCCTCGGCGGCAGCCCAAGGGCTGAACGCTTGATGCGCACTGTGATGTTGCTGCGGGTGTGGGCCATCAAGTTGCCAAGCCGCCGGCGCCCGAACTGCACCGATCCACTGCCCAACGAATTCAGCGCAAGTCGGCTCGCCTCGATGGTCCCATTTGCCAGGACGACGGCGCACGATGGATGGATAGCGAGTGGCTTCCGCTCGGCGTTCGACACCAGCTCGAGGCTCGTTACCGCGCCACCTTGGAGCCCGAGCCCCAACACCTGGGTACGGGGTAGTAAGAAGATCCGTCGAGTCACATCACCATGGCTTGTGTTGCGCCCGACGTCATCCCTGATGACGTCAATTGCGAACGGAGCGCTGCTGAATTTGTCGAACGGAAACACTCCGGATTGTGGCGACGAGCCCTGCACGGCGAGGGGCGCCTCTTTGACCTCCGTTATGACACCCTTGAGGGCCGGATCGACGCGCGCCCGATCGAACGCGGCGTTCAGCTTGTGATACAGCGAGGCTTTGACGATGTAATCAGTGCTCGGCTGGACGCCAATCTCGCGCTCGGTGATGTCGTACGCCGCTCGGCCGCGTGGCAGCTTGAGGTAGTCACGCACGTCGGCCGGCCAATTGACCAGATCGTCAGCAGTGAGCCGTGGCGACCAGCCGCCCCAGAACAGTGAGCGACCACCAACGCAGTACGCCAGGCCGGGGAAACCTACGTTGCTGAGCCACGGCATGCCCCAGATGACGTTTTGCGTTCCATTGTCAGTCTGCCTGAGGCTGTCGGCACCACCGATTCGGCCGCCCAGCCGCCGTGGCAGGTTCTGAATATGCGTCGCAAGCAGGTATGCACCAGCGTCAATCAATAGGATTCGGAGCGCTAGCTTGTTTCCGTGGCGATACAGCCGCTCGGCGCAGTAGGCGCCGAACATGCCCCCGCCAATCACCACAGCGTCGAAGGGGTAGCCGCCGTTGGCTTGCGCATCCTCCACCTCCTGACGCGTGTTGCACACGTACCTACCCAGAACATCATGGCTGAGGGTCGAATCCTGGACATCGAAGGCGGCCGGCGGATCGGTTGGGGCAAGCGTCTTGAGCGGCATTTGTTGCTCCTGTCGCGAAAGACCAGTTTGTTCGACTAAACGCCCGGACCTCGATACCTTGCGGCGGTCGAGCGCGTCGTCAGTCTAGTCCTGGCTGTCTCAATGCCAACCGCTTCCGGCTAAATGATGTTGCCGACGAGGTCGTAGTCACGGATCGAACAGTGCGCTTGCAAGCGCGCGCGGCGACGAGCCGCGGCGAGCCGCCGCCTCCTGGCGCCACTTTCGGCGCCCTCAGATTGGGCAGGTATGCAGCTACGATGCATTCCGTGGCAGCCGCCGTGCGGTCCGTCGATGGCGTCGCCGCGTATTCTCGGCCTTCGTGACCAGTTCGAGGTGGTCGGGTCGCTGGCACAGCGTCACACCGCAGACGTGGTCCACCGTCATCCCACTCGGGATCGCGCCGAAGACTCGCCGCCACACAACGCGGTGGACTTCGTCGCTTCGCTTCAACGCGGGGTCGTAGAGCCGTCCATACGGTGCGGACGCCGCCGTGGCTGTCGTCGTCGTTGCGCTTGCGGGTGCCTAGGCGTTGCGGCGCCACAGGCACCAGCGCGTCAGTTCAGCACCGTCTCCGATTGCTGCATCTGATACGAAATAACAACAGTCGTATTGTTGTCGATGCAGGTCTTGAAATACGAGCTAATCGGAAGCGTGAATATCTCGTGGAAGTACGAGGTCGTTTGTTGCGCGATGATGCTCAGATTGGCTGGATCTGGTCCATTGTAGATGGTCCACGGCACAGCGAGCGGGTTGCCGCCGAAGTTGTCGAAGGTAAAGCCGCCGCCGGCAACCTGTCCGCCGCTCTTTCCAGCGATTTGTTGAGCTGGTAGGCAAAAGCGTTTGCCAACATCGAGTGTGCACACTGCCTGAGCGTTCACGCCCGAGGGTGTTGGTGTCGGCGTGGGCTTTGGGTGCTTCGCGGCCGCAACATCTGCAGTTCCCAGCCCCACCGCAAACACTAACGCGATCACGAATGCCGCGAACGCGATCGATGATCCAGTAGCCGCGCGCTTCATACGTGCGTCCTCCACCGGCAGTGTTGCTATGTCCACACTACGGCAGGTTGTTCGGGAGTTCTGTAGTCGTGATTACTGCGCGTTACGGCTAGGTTGGCGGCGGGGGCGCGCCTGGCCCGGGCGAGTTGATTAGCCGGCCGCCGGGTTGAAAGTCGCTGGCGCGGACGTCCACGAACGGCGGCTCGAGCATCATGCCGTGCGCAATCGTGTTGACCGACACGTAGTGCATCACGGCGGCGCCGAGCTCGACCATGCCGTTGTCATCCAAGCCCATCGCTTGGCGCACCCAGGGATTGAAGTACGCGACGCAGTACGGACTGCGCATGGTCATGGCTACGGCCATGGCGGCGCATGCCTTGGTCGCTTCCTCGAGCTCGCCACGCTCAAACACGAGTCGGTCCTTGGCCCACGTCGCACACAGAAAACGCGGATGGCGCGCCAGCACTCGCCAGAGCGCAGGTACGGGCTGCACACCCAACGCTTCGGTGGCCCACTGGCGAATGGCATCGAGCGTCTCGGCGGCCTGACCAGGTTCCACTTCGTCGAGCGGCGGCACCAGCTCGGTTTGCTGACCGTCGGGCGGTTGCGGCACGTCGGGCCGCATTCGGAAGCCCTCGGCGAGCGCGGCCATGCTCGCGACCTGCTCGGCGACGGCCATGATCTCCGTCAGACCTTGCTCGCTCACTCCCAAACGCAACACGGCGCTGGTATGCGAGCTCAGTCAAAAGTCGCAGCTGTTGGTCATCGATACCGCTACGTGCATCGCCTCCTTCGCAAGCTGCGGCAGCACGCCCTGAAACTGGTAGCTGGCCAGCGCTTGCTTGCGGTTGCTGACCATATAGGCCGGCCAGTGCGCTTGGGCGCCGAAGATGCCGGTGATCTCCTGCTGCCCGCGCATGCGCCCACGGAGAAACGCGACGTTCTCCTGGTCTTCCGGTGGGATCTCGTCGAAGCGTCGGAAGCGCAGCATTGGCATTGCTTCAGGAACCTCCTTCACCCGTGCGTTTGAGTTCGATGGTCGTGCGGATCGCGTCGCGGAACTCGATCACCATCTGCTGGTAATCACTGACCTCCTGCATGGCGGCTTGTCACCGCGTGCCATCGGGTCCTCCCGCCTCGAGGGCTCGGAAAATCTCATCGTCGCCCACTCTGTCAGCGAAATCGTGGCCTGCGTAGTGGTAGCCGATGCGTTGATCACGACCGACCACGACGACGGCTGGGATGGCGATCCGTCCTTGCTCATTCCAGACGCCGTAGCGCTTGATGGCCAGCTCGCCTTCCGGGTCACTGAGGATCGTGAACGGTAGCAGCAGCTTCTCGATCATCGCCCGGTTCTGCTCAGGTGAATCGACGCAGATGGCGGTGATCTCCGCGTCACGGTTCTGAAATTCGACGTACTTCCTGGCAAAGCTCACGAGCTGCCCATTGCAGTACGGTCACCAATCGCCGCGATAGAAGACCAGCGCCTGGACTGCTTTGGTTACTGCCTCGCTGAGCCGCCAAGTGTTGCCGTGCTCGTCTGGTGCTTCGAAATCCGGCGCCACGACGCCGACCTGTACAGCCGTTTCTGTCATGCTTGCCACCGTAGCAAGCGCGAAGCCTGACCAACCGTAGGGCAGCTTACAGACTTGTGCCTGAGGCTCGCCGTGCGCGCAGTCAGCTGCGCGGCGCACTGCAAGAATCGTAAGAAAGCTCGCCGCTGCCTCGGTCTAGGCTGGGTTTGCCTTCGCCGTCGCCTGCCGAAGAGCTTTCGAGGAGGATTCGTTCACGCTCATGTACCGGAGCTATCTCATTCGCGCCGGCGCGAGCCTGGCCCTGCTCGCTTCGACCGCCGCGCTGCCCGTGGCCGCATCAGCAGACGAGGGCGCCGCGATGCGCCACTACCGCGTTACCCTTCAGAACTTGACCACTGGACAACCTTTTTCGCCGCCCGTCGCGGCGACGCACCGTCCTCGCCTTCACATGTTCCAGGTCGGACACCTGGCCACGGACCAGCTCGCTGCGGTTGCTCAAGATGGCAATGAGGCACCAATGGTCACATTGCTCAACAGCTCACGCGACGTGACGCAGACTGTTGACGTCGGCCGGCCACTCACCCCGCGCGGGCGGACTGTCGGCAGCTTCACCGACACCGCTACGTTCGACATCGCGGCGCATGCGGGTGACCAGTTTTCGTTGGCGACGATGTTGATCTGTACCAACGACGGCTTTCTGGGCCTGGATGCTGTGCAGCTGCCAAGTCACGGGATGCGCACGTTCGACCTGGTTGGCTGGGACGCCGGCCGCGAGAACAACACAGAAATGAGCGAGCATATCGTTGATCCGTGCAGCGCTCTTGGCCCAGTGCCGCTCAGCGGGGATCCGAACGGCAACCGCGACGCGGAGGTCGCGACGGTTCCGCCGGGGCCAATCCACTTGCATCCTGGCATAGCCGGGAGCGGTGACCTGAGCCCTGCCATGCACGGCTGGAGTAATCCCGTCGCGCGCGTCACGATCGCGCGGCTGGACGACTGATACAGCGGGCTAGCATGCCAATATGCATCAGCGAGACTTCCCAGCACCCGAGAGTGGCTCGTGGTCTCTGATCAGGACCGCTCTCGTGAGTTTTACAAGGCGTTGTTCAATGGCCAGGTCGTGCTTGAGCGCGATCCGGTGATCATGAAAGTCGCTAATACGTGGTTGATCCTGAATGTTGGAGGCGGTCCCACCGACGATAAACCTATGGTCACCCTGAGCACGCCGTTGGATCGCAACCACACGAGCGCGTTCCTCAACATCCGCGTCGCGGATATCCAATACGTGTATAGGGAATGGTCGGCCAAGAGCGCAGAGTTCCTGACCGAGCCGAAGGACCACGGCCGCGAAATTCGTGCCTACATCCGTGATCCCGATGGTCATCTCATCGAGGTCGGCCAGGCGACGTTCTGAGCTAGGCTGGCTGGGGTTGCTGGAGCGGCGCGGGCTCGCGGGCTGCTCGCGCGGGCTCCGGCGCGACGCCCAGAAACCACGTGGCAAACCAGGCTGGAACGTGTCTTCGCAGCGTGGCATCCAGACCGTATACCTGGCCGGCGGCAGTGACGAGCAGCACGAGCGCGGCGATCCAGAACACCTTATCGGTATACGCACCGTGTGACACGAAGCCCTTCATCAGGATATAGTTGCTGCTCTGCCACAGCGACAGGAACGCCGCCACAGGAGTCATGAAGCCGATCGCCAGCAGCGTGCCGATCGTGAGCTCGCCACAGGCGGTTAACGCCGCCCACAGGTCCATGTTTGGCACGACCACGCCGCGTAGGAAGCCCTGGTACAGCGGATCGACGAAGTACGTCGGCTGGCGGGTGGCAGCCCCGTTGGCAATCTGCGCGAATTGGCCACCCGTACCGCCGAACCACTGTGAGGCCCAGAAATGGTCCTGGGCGTTATCGACCCAGGCCCAGCCAATGAATACCCGCAACAGCAGAAGCGGCCAGGCGTCGCGCCTGAGCGTGTCGCGGGCCGTGCCCCAGATGATCAGCGCAACGCCTGCGAACCACCCGACCGTCCACGCCAGCCACGCCTGGGGCGACACGTAGAAGGCGATCGCGATCGAGGCACCCACGACCAGGACGCCGACCGCGGCGGCCCACCGCTGCGCACGGACGAAGAGGTAGATCGCCGTGCCAAGGGCGCCCACGACGAGCAGCCAGACCATGACTCCGAGAAATGCCACCCCCGACGGGTGAACCGCAGAGCCAACACCGATAACCAGGATGAGCAGAATCGCCGCCACTACGAGTGGCCAGACGAACCAGGTGCGGGTGAGGACGGTACTTGCCATGCGGCTTCCTCCGATGACGCGACTGCGGTCAGGCTAATGCACCCGCAGCCGAATGTGTATTGGCGCAAGTCACACGTCAGGCGCGCTCGATGTGACCTGCGTCATCACCTCGCGGCACGAGCTCGACTTAGCGGACCGTGATGCGACCCGTCAGGAGCGTCTCGATCGGTAACGTCCCCACTTCGTCTACGGTGAGCTGGAACTGCTCGGTTGCTTCATCCAGCCACACGTGTACATGGACATCCACGGCCTGGCCGTTGTCCATCACGAGCCGAGCCGGGCCCGCGAATCGCGCCACGGAGCCGCTGAGGCTGCCTTCGGTCGGGGTCGCGTGAACGGCCATGATGTGCGACAGCCCGAATGGCGCGAGCGCGAATTTCGAGCGACCGGCCATCAAGCATTCGAAGCTTCCGCTTGCCGAAGTCCCGTCAATCGAGACGCCCATAGCAATCTGAGACAGCGTCGCAGTACCCCCGCCGCTCACCCGATGCGTCGAACCAGCGGCGGCTACCGGTGCAGCTGCCAGCAACATACCCACCACAACCACAATTGGCAGCGAGTGCAGAATCGCACGGCCAGTCATCTGGCATCCCTCCCCGTCCGGTCGGCAGGGGCGCCGAACGGCTCCCCTGCCGACCAGCTGATTAGTGCAGGATGTGGAACAGGGTGAAGCCCTGTCCTTCGACGGGCTCGAAGTGGAACGGCCCAACAGCGAGGGACACTCCCTCGGGAATGTCGCGAACAGCGCCAGGCAAGTGGCAATGGATCGTCAGCACGCCATCGAGACCTGCGCCACCGCCGTTGGGAACGAGGTGCACCCGCAGCGCCAGATCGCCCGAGCTGGTCTCATCGATCGGACCGACCCCGTCGATCAGGCCGGTTCCGACGAGCGAGCCTCCGGCAGGATTCCAGCTCACGAATCCGGTCACGTAGTACACGCCCTGAGCGAACACCGTGCCGTCCGCGTGTCGGTGTACGAACGTGCCGCCGCCGGTGGCCTGCCGTGGGGCCGGCTTCGCCTGCCCGGAGCCGGTCAGCGATACCCTATCGCCAGTGGCAGCATCCTGCGAGACGGCTGTGCCTCCCGGCAGCACTACTCCGTTGATGATCTGGACAATGTCCCAGCGCACGAAATGGCCCTGCGACCGATCGACTTGTGCCTCGCGATCGCCTGCCAGCGCGGGTGTGGCGGCCGCCATGATCAAGCCCAGGACAATGCCAGCACCGAAGACGGACCTGAAGATGCGCTGCATGTGTGCGCCCTCCCCTTCTATTCCCCGCCTGTGAGGAACGCGGCCCACTGTATCGTCGCCACATCGCGCCGGCAATAGGCATATGCCGCCGCGTTGCCAGCGGCGGTGCTGCGCGGTACACCAGGCTTCAACGCACACGCCGGAGCCCTCGATATGCAGATTGACTTCACCCCGTCACGCGAGGTGTTCCCCTTCGAGTCGCGCTGGTTCGAAGCCGACGGCATCCGCATGTACTACGTTGACGAAGGCACCGGCCGGCCGATCCTGATGTGCCACGGCAATCCCACCTGGAGCTTCCTCTATCGCAAGGTAATCCTGGCCCTGCGCGGCCGCTTCCGGTGTGTCGCAGTGGACTATCCAGGCTTCGGCCTCTCCGACCGCCCGGAGCGGTATGGCTTCACACCCGCCGAGCATGCCGAACTCGTAGGCAAGCTCGTCGACCACCTGCAGGTCGACGGGTTCATCGTTATGGGCCAAGACTGGGGCGGGCCGATAGGGACGTGGGTCGCCGCCGAACGCGCCGACCGGTTGCACGGCCTGGTGTTCATGAACACGTGGTTCTGGCCTGCCGACCGGCCTTTACTCCAGATTTTCAGCCGCGTGATGAGCAGCCCACCTCTGCAATGGGCCATCTTGAAGCGGAACCTGTTCGTCGAAGCCATTGTCCCTGGCTGCTGCGTGGCCGCTGTGCGCGTGTCCGTGGGGACGATCGGCCTCTTTGGTCCGCATCTCGATCCGCTCCGCAGTCGCGCGTTGCCGGCCCAAAGCTCAGGACAGCGCATTGCCAGGGCCGCGGCAAGCCGTTCGCTGACACGCGACGCACGCCCCACGGGAGTACATATGTTCTACTTCGGTGTCGAGATATCGCGCCGGCCGGCCGCGGGAAACCAACAAGACAGGTCCTGCGCCGACGCGCATCGCCAATCTGAGCCAGCATTCAGTCTGTGCAGAGACTATAACTGGCTCTAGTACGACGGGCAATGGTAGGCTGATTCGCAGTATGGCCGCCGTCTCTCAGCTGCTGAAAACCCGCGCTTTCGCGCCGTTACTGGTCATCCTCGTGCTGATGACATCTGCTGGGCGTGGTGCTTGCGGCGGAAGCTGTGTGGTCTCGGCCGGCCGAGAGCACCCATCCTGCCCTGACGCTGCCGCCTCTGAAGCAAGTACAAACGACCGGCCAGATCAATGAATTCGAGCTAGATGTCGGCCGGACAGG
>WNGB01018202.1_pt1 | contig 11666 bp, 8 predicted proteins | sample 5400681 | NCBI WGS metagenome assembly WNGB01 (sample SAMN13153367, study PRJNA577476) | soil metagenome | isolation source: 115 cm soil or saprolite under grassland replicate 2 | place: USA:California | collected 2016-06-15 | reverse complement strand
CAGGCGGGCGGGCCGTCCGAACACCGGCCACCAGAAGATCAAGGCGCTTGCGACGTAGAGCGCGTGCTCGCAGGCGTGCACCCACGAGCGCTCGACCGCGAGCTCGTAGAACGGGGTCACGTGCGTCGCCCATTGGATGCCGACGAAGAGAGTCCAGGCGAAGAGCGGATTCGTCAGCCGGCGAAGCGCGCGGACGAGTCTGCGCGCGCCCGCGGGAGGGAGCATGCGGAGCACGGCGTCGACCGGCGCTCCGAGCACGAGCAGGGGCGCCGCCACCAGCGTCAGCACGAGGTGCTGGAGCATGTGCGCGGTCAGCGAGCGGTCGCTGAGCGAGTCGGCCCAGGGCGAGAGTGAGGCGGCGATCGCCAACAGGCCGGCGAGGAAGGTGGCCCGTCTCATCGCTCCCGCTCCGCGCGAAGCTCGCGAGCGACTCCTCCGAGCCCGATCGCGATCATTCCGCCTCCGATCAGGACGAGCCAGAGCCCGAAGGCGGCGCCGTTCAGCATCGCCGCCACGCCGAGCGCCAGGAGGACGACGGAGAAGCTGAGATCGGGCAGCAGCCGGAGTCCCTCCCGGCGCCGCCGGCGGACGACCAGGAAGAGCCCGATCAGCCACGCTGCGGTCGCCGCTCCCGCGGAGAGCGCCCACGGCAGATAGCGGTCGGGCCGCCAGATCGCCTGCACCGTCGCAAGCGTGGACAGCCAAGCCGCCCAGATCAGCACTGGTGCGGCGGCTCTACTCACTTTGCCCCCGAGCGCTGATCGAGCAGGGGGGCATACGTCCGGATCGGAGGCAGTGAGTCGAAGTTGTGCCGGGGCGCCCATTCGAGCGTATGGCCTTCCCAGGGGTCGGGCCCCGCCCGCTCCTGCCGCCTGAGCGAGCGGACGACGTTGACGAGGAAGACGACGATCGAGAGCGCGATCACGAACGACCCGACCGTCGAGACGATGTTCCAGCCCTCGAAGCCCGACGAGGAGCTGTAGTTCGCGATTCTCCTCGGCATGCCCTCGTAGCCGAGGATGTGCATCGGGAAGAATGTCACGTTCGCGCCGATCGCCATCAGCCAGAAGTGCAGCTTCCCGAGCCCGTCTCCGAGCAGGACGCCCGTGACCTTCGGGAACCAGTAGTAGAGCCCCGCGAAGAATCCGAACAGGCTGCCGGCGAAGAGCGTGTAGTGGAAGTGCGCGACGACGAAGAACGAGTCGTGGACGTGGTAATCGAGCGGGGGAGAGCCGAGGATGACCCCGGTCAGTCCGCCGATCAGGAACTGGACGACGAAGCCGAGCGCAAACAGCATCGGCGTCCGTAACAGGATCGAGCCGCCGATCATCGTCGCGAGCAGGTCGAAGTACTCGATCCCGGCGGGAACGATCAGGGCGGTCGAGGTGAGCGCGAAGTACTGGTTCGTCACCTGTCCGGTGGCGAACATGTGGTGGGCCCAGACGCTCATCGACAGGCCGGCGAACAGGAGCAGCGAGATCACCATCGCCGAGTAACCGAAGAAGCGCCGGCGCGAGAAGACCCCGACGACCTCACCGACCGCGCCGACGAAGGGGAAGAACATCACGTACACGACCGGGTGGCCGTAGAACCAGAACAGGTTCTGGTAGGCGATCGGCCCGCCGGCGGAGTCGAAGATCCCCACTCCGTGGCGGTCGAGGTAGAGGAGGGTCATCGCGACGATCAGGACGGGGAACGCCGTGACGACCATCAGGCACGTGACGACCATCGACCAGGAGAAGACCGGGATCCGCAGCATCGTCATCCCGGGCGCGCGCAGGCGCAGGACCGTCAGCAGGACGCACCAGCCGAGCAGGATGGAGCCGCCGGTGGCGAGGATCACGCCGAAGATCCAGAGATCGGTACCGACCCCCGGAGAACGGTCCGGCCCGGACAGTGGATAGAACGCCGTCCAGCCTGCGCGGGCGGACCCGTGCTGCGTGCCGAAGCCGGCGACCATCGTCAGCCCGCCGGAGACGATCAGCCACATCCCGAGCAGGGCGAGCCGGGGTGCCGCGATCTCGGCCGCGCCGACCTGGAGTGGTACGAGGTACACGCCGAGCGCGAGCGCGAGCGGAACCACGAACAGGTAGACCATCACCGAGCCGTGCATCGTGAAGAGCTGGTTGTAGGTGTCCTCGGAGACGATCTGCAGCCCGGGAGTCGCGAGCTCCGAGCGGATGACGAGGGCGAGGATCCCGCCGATCAGAAAGAAGGCGAACGCCACGGCCGCGAGGCCGACGCCGATCCGCTTGTGGTCGGTCGAGCCGACCCACTCGAGCACGCCCGCGCGGGCGCGTGGAGCTTCGGCGACGGTGCTCAGCTCTTCTCCTTGCGACGCTGCTCGCCGATCCAGGCGCGGAAGCGGTCCTGGGTCACGACCTGGACGTGGAAGGTCATGTCGGAGTGCCGGAGGCCGCAGAACTCGGCGCAGCGCCCGGTGCTCTCGCCCAGCTTGTCGAACACGAGGTCGAAGCGGGTCGTGCGTTTGGGGAAGGCATCACGCTTGAACCGCTCGCTCGGGATCCAGAACGAGTGGATCACGTCGTGCGACGTCGCCGAGAACGTCGGGACGACGAGCGTCGGCGGGTTGTCGCGCGTGCCGACGACGCTCACCCCGAGATCCGGGTAGGTGAAGCGCCACTGCCATTGGAAGGCGATCACCTCGACCCGCAGTCCCGGATGGGACGAGACCGCGTCCACGTCCGATTCCTTGATGAAGGTCGCCGAGACCAGCACGGCGGCGACGCAGGCGAGGATGGCGGCGTACGTCAGCTCGACGATCCGGGCTTCGCGCCGGCTGCTCGCTCCCCGGTCCGGCCGCCTCCGGTAGCGCACCACGGCGAACACGACCAGCGAGAAGACGATCGCGGCAACGGCCGCCGTGACCGGAAGGTAGAGCGAGAAGAGATCCTTGAACTCCTCTCGCGTGTCGGTCAAAGGCCTCGCTCCGTTCTCGCAAACCGCGGGTTCGGTCGGCGCGAGTCTTACAGCTTGTAGATGACCTCGCCAGTCTCGATCAGGCGGCGCTCGCCCTCTGCGTCGATCTCCAACCGGCCGGACCGATCGATGCCGATCGCCCGGCCGGAGAACCCGTCCACGGTGACCTCGCGCCCGCGCAGGAAGTCGCGGGCGCCGAGCTCTCCGTGCACGGCGGGGAGGCCTCCGCGGCGCCATTCGTCGTAGGCCTGCTCGAGCCGGACGAGCAGCGAAGCAAGCAGCGCAGCACGGTCGTGCGGCCGCCCGGTGATGGTCCGCAGCGAGCCGGCTTGCTGCCTCGCGCCGGCCGGGAGCTGCTCGCGCGTCTGGTTGACGTTGATCCCGATTCCGAGCACGACGAGGCTTGCGCGCAGCTCGCCGAGCACGCCTGCGACCTTGCGCCGGTTCAGCATCACGTCGTTCGGCCACTTGATCTGGACGGCGAGGTCGGTCGCGGCCTCGATCGCCTCGGCCGCGGCGAGTGCGCCGACGAGCGTCAGCTCCTGCGGTGCGCCCCCCGCGGGTGGACGGAGCGCGATCGAACAATGGATCGAGGTGCCGGGCGGGGCGCGCCACGTCCGTCCGAGCCGCCCCCGGCCCGCGGACTGGTACTCGGTGACGGCGACCGTTCCCTCGGTTGCGTCCTGAACGACCAGCAGTTGGGTCGACTCGTACTCCGGCTCGTAGATGTACGGGCTGCCGAAGCGACCCCCGAGCTGTGGTTCGACGGTCTCGGGTGCAAGCGTGTCGGACGCGATCATCGCGCCGCTATTGTTGACCGATCGCGACCGTCCTCTGCGTCCTCTACGACGATCCTGTGAGCGGGTATCCGCCGTCGTACGCGCGCGACGACGTGCCCAAGATCGAGCGCTATCCCGGCGGACAGGCCGCGCCGACGCCCGACGGGATCGACTTCACGCCCGGCGAGCTGCTCGGAAGCGTTTCCGGAGAGCTGGGGCTGCGGCGGTTTCTCGAGGATCGGGGGCACCGGTTCACAGTGACATCCGACAAGGACGGCCCCGACTCGGTTTTCGAGCGAGAGCTGCCCGAGGCTGAGATCGTGATCTCGCAACCCTTCTGGCCCGCCTACTTGACTGCAGAGCGGATTGCGAAGGCGCCCAATCTGAAGCTCGCGGTGACAGCGGGCATCGGCTCGGATCACGTGGATCTCCAGGCGGCGATGGAGCGCGGGCTGACGGTGACCGAGGTGACGTACTCCAACAGCATCAGCGTGGCCGAGCACGTGGTGATGCTAATCCTGTCGCTTGTGCGGAACTACATCCCTGCGCACCACGTGGTGCTCGAAGGAGGCTGGAACATCGCCGACTGTGTCTCGCGGTCGTACGACCTCGAAGGGATGCAGGTCGGCACGGTCGGCGCAGGACGGATCGGCTCGGCCGTGCTGCGGCGGCTCAAGCCGTTCGACGTCGCTCTCCATTACACAGACCGGCACCGGCTGCCGGAGGAGGTCGAGCATGAGCTCGGCGTCACGTATCACTCCACGGTCGAGTCGCTGGTTCGCGTCTGCGACATCGTCACGATCAACGCGCCGCTCCATCCGGAGACCGAGCACCTGTTCGACGACGGACTGATCGGCCAGATGAAGCGCGGCGCGTACCTCGTCAACACGGCCCGCGGGAAGATCTGCGACCGCGACGCGGTCGCAAGGGCATGTGAGACAGGGCAGCTTGCCGGCTATGCCGGCGATGTCTGGTTCCCGCAGCCTGCCCCGAGGGATCACCCGTGGCGGACCATGCCCAACCACGGCATGACGCCTCACACGTCCGGGACGAGCCTCTCCGCGCAGACTCGGTACGCGGCAGGGGTTCGGGAGATCCTGGAGTGCTGGTTCGACGGCCGTCCGATCCGCGAGGAGTACTTGATCGTCGACGGTGGCGAGCTCGCAGGGGCGGGCGCGCACTCCTACAGCGCTGGTGATGCCACGGGCGGATCGGAGGAGGCAACGCGGTTCAAGGCGGGCTGACGGCCTGACCTGACGTTTACGGCCGGCACCCGGAAGGAGATCACTCCGGCGTGACCGACGTCGTTGTCGTCACTGGAGCCTCGGCCGGTGTCGGCCGCGCGACCGCGCTTCGGTTCGCCGAAGAGGGTGCGGCACTCGGGTTGATCGCCCGCGGCCGGGAGCGGCTCGAGGCCACTGCGCGGGAGATCGAAGCGGCCGGCAGTCGCGCGCTCGTGCTCCCGGCGGACGTCGCCGACCCGGCCGCGGTCGAGGACGCGGCAGCACGCGCAGAGCGCGAGCTGGGGGAGATCGAGGTCTGGGTCAACAACGCGATGGCGACGATCTTCGCGCCGCTGTGGGAGATCGAGCCCGAGGAGTACCGCCGCGCCACCGAGGTCACCTACCTCGGGACGGTCTGGGGGACGATGGCGGCGTTGCGGCGGATGAGAGCGCGCGACCGGGGGACGATCGTGCAGGTCGGCTCGGCGCTTGCCTACCGCGCGATCCCGCTCCAGGCCCCCTACTGCGGAGCGAAGGCGGCGATCAAGAGCTTCACCGAGGGGCTTCGTACCGAGCTGATGCACGAGAGAAGCAGCATCCGGCTGACAATGGTTCAGCTCCCCGCCCACAACACCCCGCAGTTCGACTGGGGCCGGACGAGAATGCCGCGCCACCCGCAGCCGGTCCCGCCGATCTTCCAGCCCGAGGTCGCGGCCGAGGCGATCGTCCACGCCGCCCGGCATCCGCGCCGGGAGCTGCTCGTGGGCTGGCCACGGTCAAGGTCGTCCTCGGCGAGAAGCTCGCGCCGGGACTCGTCGACCGGTACCTGGCCCGGAACGGCTTCGACGCCCAGCAGACGGATGAGCCGGTCGATCCCGACCGCCCGGACAACCTGTTCGAGCCGGCGCCCGGGAACCACGCCGCGCACGGCAGCTTCGACGACGTCGCCAAGGAGCGCAGCCTGCTGCTCCGGCTCGAGCTGAACCGCGGCAAGATCGCAGGCGTCGTCGCCTCCGGGGTCGCGGCTGCTCTGGCGGCGGGCCTGGGGAGTCGCCGGTGACCGACTCAGCGCCCCAGGAGCCACGACCGACCTCGTTCGCCGCCCGTCTCTTCGCCGGCACCGTCGTGTCGCTTCGCCTGCTCGTCGTGGCGGCGTGGATCGCGGGCGCTGCGGCCGCGACGATCTGGCTGCCGGGGCTGCATCGGTCCCAGGGCGGCGCGCTGTCCGAGCTGGTCGCGAAGAACTCGCCCGCGCTCAAGGCCGAGTCCCGCTCAGCGCGCCTCTTCGGCACGCCCGTCACCCCTGACACGATGGTCGTCCAGCGCAACCCGGAGGGCCTGACCTTGGGACAGCAGAAGCGCGTAGTCCAGCGTGCGCTCCGGATCGACAAGCGCGGCTATCCAGATCTGTTGAGCGTTTCGCTCGCCGTGCCACTGCTCAACACCCTTGGTGTCTTTCCGTCCTCGCGCGAGCGCTCGACAACGGCGGTCACGTATCTCTACTTCCCCGAGCGGTACGGCTTCGAGACGAGGAACAAGCTCGCGCGCTGGTTCGCGGAGCGCCACATCCCGAAGAGCGATGCCCTCGTGGGCGTGACCGGTGCGGGGCCGGCCCGACTCGCGCAGTACAGCGCGATCCAGGATGCGCTCCCAATCGTCGCAGCGGCGACGGCCGTCTTGATCGCCGTCCTGATCGGGCTCAACTTCCTGACTCCCGGCGCACCTCTCGTCGTCCTGTCCGCGGGCGGGATCGCCTACCTCGTCGACGTTCGCCTGCTTGGCTGGATCAGCGAGTGGGCCGGGATCGCGATTCCGAGCGAGATCGAGCCCTTGCTGGTAGTGCTCCTGCTCGGGATCACGACCGACTACGCGATCTTCTACCTCACGGCACAGCGGCGCCGCCTGCGAGCCGGAGATGCTCCGGCGAAGGCTGCACGTGAGACGGCTGCCGTGCTCGCGCCGACGATCGTGATCGCCGGGCTGATGGTCGCCGCCGGGACGGCCGCCCTCGTTGTCGGAAGGCTCGATTTCATCCACGCCTTCGGGCCGGGACTCGCGCTGACCGCGCTCGTCGGGCTCGTCGTGGCGATGACGTTCGTCCCGGCCACACTGGCGCTGTTCGGGCGCTCGGTGTTCTGGCCGAGCCTCGAGCGGGTGGAGCTCCTCGCGACGGAGGACGAGCGGAAACGGCGCTGGGCGCTGCGCGACCGGGCCTCGTACTGGGCGACCGCGAAGCCGCTCGCGTTCGTGATCGTCGTGCTCTGCCTGGCCGGCCTCGGCGCCGCTGCCACCGGTCTCACTCGAATGGAGCTCGGCTTCGGGCTGATCGGCGGGCTTCCGGACGGCGCCGAGGCGCGACAGGCCGCGGTCGCCGCCGCCAACGGCTTTGCCCCGGGAATCCTCGGGCCGACCGAGATCGTGCTCGAAGCGCCGGGGATCGCCCGCAGTCGCGGCTCGCTCACGCGGCTCGAGGGCCTGATCCAGGGCGAGCCGGGAGTGGCAGGCGTGATCGGCCCGCGTGAGCAGTCGATGATTCGACGGCCCGGCTTCGTCCTCGCGCGGTCGGGCAGCGCCGCGCGCTATGCGGTTCTCCTCTCGAGCGATCCCTACGAGGCGCCGGCGATCTCCCATCTGCGTGCCCTCGACCGCCGGCTGCCCAGCCTGCTCGAGCAGGCTGGGCTTGGCGGAACCCGGTTCGAGGTGACGGGGGCGACCGCGGTCACTAGCGACACCATCGCCGGCGTGACGGACGACCTCGGGCGCATCGCCCTCGTCGTGCTCGTGGTCGACTTCCTTCTGCTGGCCGTCTTCCTGCGCGCGCTGATCGCGCCGCTCTATCTGCTCGCCGCCAGCGTCCTTGCGCTTGCGGCCACCCTCGGCCTCACCGCCTACGTCTTCCAGGGCCTACTCGGGTACCCCGGGATCACGTACTACGTTCCCTTTGCGGCGGCGGTATTGCTCGTCTCGCTCGGCTCGGACTACAACGTCTTCGTGACTGGACGGATCTGGGACGAGGCGAAACGGCGGCCGCTCCGCGAGGCGGTCGCCGTCGCGGCTCCGCGCGCGGCGCGCGCGATCACGGTCGCCGGGATCGTGCTCGCCGGAAGCTTCGCGCTGCTCGCGGTCGTTCCGCTCCGCTCCTTCGCCGAGTTGGCTTTCGCGATGGCGGTCGGCGTCTTGATCGACTCGTTCGTCGTCCGTTCGTTCCTCGTGCCGGCTCTTGTCTCTCTCGTCGGCAGCGCCGGAAGCTGGCCGGGGCGCAGGCTCCGCCCGAAGGAGGAGTTCGAGCCGGCAGAGGCCTGATCCACCGTCGAGCAGGCGGAGAAGATGACGAAGGCGATGGTGAAGGGCGACCCGGAGAGGATGGGCGTGATCGGAAGTCGCTGCTCGGGAAGCTGCAGGAGCTTTTGCCCAACCGCTGACGCCCTGCGACACTCGCGAAGTGCAGGACATCGACGTCGGCTCACTCGAGCGCGCGCTCCGTACCTCGGTCGAGGGGGAGGTTCGCCTCGACGCGGGCAGCCGCGCGATGTACTCGACGGACGCGTCGAACTACCGGCAGGTTCCGATCGCCGTCGTCGTCCCGCGTACGACGGACGACGTCGTCGCAACGGTGGCGGCCTGTGCGGGCCACGGCGCCCCCGTGCTCTCGCGCGGCGGTGGGACGAGCCTGGCGGGCCAGTGCTGCAACGTCGCCGTGGTGATCGACTTCTCCAAGTACCTGAACGAGATCGTCGAGATCGACCCGCAGCGAAAGCTGGCGCGCGTCCAGCCCGGGCTGATCCTCGATCATCTCCGCAACGCCGCCCAGGACCGGTACGGCCTCACGTACGGCCCCGATCCCTCCACGCATGACCACTGCACGTTCGGCGGGATGATCGGGAACAACTCCTGCGGCGTCCACTCGGTGATGACGCAGTTCTTCGGCCGCGGCCCGCTGACCTCGGACAACGTCGCCGAGCTCGACGTCCTCACCTACCGGGGCGACCGCCTGCGTGTCTCCGCGGGCGAGAACGCGATCGAGGGCCCGGGTGCGGACGAGCTGGCGGAGGGGCTCCGCGATCTCCGCGACCACTACGCAGACCTCGTCCGCGAGCGTTATCCCGACATCCCCCGGCGCGTCTCCGGCTACAACCTCGACCGCCTGCTCCCCGAGAACGGCTTCGACGTCGCAGCCGCTCTTTGCGGCACCGAGAGCACGTGCGTCACCGTGCTCGAGGCGACCGTCCATCTCGTCGACAGCCCGCCGGCCCGCTCGCTCGTCATCGTCGGCTACGACGACGCCTCAACCGCGGCCGACCACGTCCCTCGGATCCTCGAGCACAAGCCGATCGGACTCGAGGGCGTGGACGACATCCTGATCGAGGACCTGACCCTGGTCGGGCTGCACGACGAGAACCTGTCGCTCCTTCCGGAGGGCCGCGGCTTCCTGCTCGTCGAGTTCGGGGGCGAGTCGAAGGAGGAGTCGGACGCCAAGGGGCTCGCGCTGATGGCCGAGCTGAAGAAGGAACGCGGCCGGAGCGGGCCGATGGGGATGAAGCTCTACGACGACCCCGAGCAGGAGAAGCACGTCTGGAAGGTGCGCGAGGCTGGCCTCGGCGCGACCGCGTTCGTCCCAGGCAAGGAGGACACCCACGAGGGGTGGGAGGACTCGGCCGTTCCGCCCGAGCGGCTCGGCGACTACCTGCGCGAGCTGCGCAAGCTCGCCGGCAAGTACGACTACGAGAGCGCGCTCTACGGCCACTATGGCCAGGGCTGCGTCCACGCTCGCTGGAACTTCGACCTCAAGACGCGCGAGGGGACCGCCAAATTCCGCCGCTTCCTCGACGACGCCTCAGATCTCGTCCTGTCGCTGGGCGGGTCGCTCTCCGGCGAGCACGGCGACGGCCAGTCGCGCGCAGAGCTCCTGCCGAAGATGTTCGGGGAGGAGCTCGTCCAGGGCTTTCGCGAGTTCAAGTCGATCTGGGATCCGGACTGGAAGATGAACCCAGGCAAGGTCGTCGACCCGTACCGGATCACCGAGAACCTGCGGCTCGGGCCCGATTACCGGCCGCCGCGCCTGAAGACGCACTTCTCCTATCCGCAGGACCGGGGGAGCTTCGCCCACGCGACCGTGCGCTGCGTCGGGATCGGGAACTGCCGCCATACCGAAGGCGGCGTCATGTGCCCGAGCTACATGGTCACGCGCGAGGAGAAGCACTCGACGCGCGGACGCGCCCGGCTCCTGTTCGAGATGCTGGAGGGAAATCCGCTGACGGGGGGCTGGATGAGCGAGGAGGTGTTCGACGCGCTCGACCTCTGCCTCTCCTGCAAGGGCTGCACGAGCGACTGCCCGGTCTCGGTCGACATGCCGACCTACAAGGCCGAGTTCCTGTCCCACTACTACGAGGGGCGCCTGCGGCCGCGGCACGCCTATGCCTTCGGATTGATCGACCAGGTGGTTCGGTTCGCCTCGAAACTGCCCGGAGTGATCAACTTCCTGACCCGGACGCCGCCCTTCGACCGCGCGCTGAAGCTCGCCGCCGGGATGTCCCAGGAACGGGAGATGCCCGAGCTCGCGCCGCTCACCCTGCGCGACTGGTTCTTCCGCCGCGGCGAGCAGAACCAGGGCGGTCGCAAGGTAATCCTGTGGCCGGACACGTTCAACAACTATTTCCACGTCGAGGTCGGGGTCGCCGCCGTCGAGGCGCTCGAGGCGGCGGGGTATCGCGTCGTGATGCCGCGCGGCCACCTGTGTTGCGGGCGGCCGCTCTACGACTACGGGATGCTGTCTCCGGCGCGCCGCTACCTCGAGCGCGTCCTCGACGAGCTCCGCGACGACCTCCGCGCCGGCGTCCCTGTGATCGGAATCGAGCCGAGCTGCCTGGCCGTGTTCAAGGACGAGCTGCCGAAGCTGATCCCGCACGACGAGGACGCCACCCGCCTTTGCAGGCAGTCGTTCCACTTTGCAGAGTTCCTGCAAAAGGAAGGTTTCGAGTAAGCGTTCAGGCCCTGCTGGTTATGCGAGGTGGGGTATTGGGTCGCCGCGGGCGTGGGCGGCGATGACCTGGGTGAGGTAGCCGTAGAGCGACTGTTTCCGGAGTCGGCAGGTGACGGAGGTGGAGAGGAGTCGTTCGATGGTGCGTTCGCCTTGGTCTGATTGGCTGCCGAGTGAGAGCTTGCGGTAGATGACGGCGCCGCGGAGGCCGCGTTCGGCGTGGTTGTTGGTCGGCTCGACGCCGTGGGTGTGGGTGAAGGTCCAGAGTGCGGGCCAGCGGTTGAGGAGGTTCTTGGCGAATTGCCGGTGGTATTTCGTCTTTGGGCTCTTGCGGGCCGCGTGCTCGAGCATCGTGCGGAGCTTGTCTCGGAGCGGCGCGGTCTGGGTTTGGAGGCGGGCCCGGTCGCCTTCTTGTTGGTAGCTGTCCCAGGCGGCGAAGAGGTCGTGTGCGATCACGAGGCCGCCGTATCCGAACTCTTCTTGTTCGGCCATGCCTTCGCTGTGGGCGATGAAGTCCCTGAGCAGGTGGGCCCAGCAGAGCTGCCGCTGGGTGGGGTCGAGGTAGTCGTAGCCGCGCCAGCGGTCCGAGCAGACGATCCCGGCGAAGCGCTCGCCGAGCAGCGTCCTGGCCTCGAAGGCGTGGCGGCCGGCCGCGATCCGAAACACCGCGGTCGCGCTGGTCAGGGCAGCCCACAGCGTCCGGTTGCCGCCAGCGGTCTTCCAGCCGGTCTCGTCGATGTTGACGAC
>WNGB01015012.1_pt1 | contig 11666 bp, 8 predicted proteins | sample 5400681 | NCBI WGS metagenome assembly WNGB01 (sample SAMN13153367, study PRJNA577476) | soil metagenome | isolation source: 115 cm soil or saprolite under grassland replicate 2 | place: USA:California | collected 2016-06-15 | reverse complement strand
CCATCCTGCCCGAGGTGCCCAAGACGGGCCCGGATGCCCCGAAGCTCGTACCCGGTGAGCTCGTCGGTGGCCACTACGAGGTTCGAGGCTGCATCGACCGCGGCGGCTTTGGCTGGATTTATCTTGCGTATGACAAGAACGTCGGTCAGTACGTGGTCCTAAAGGGCCTGATATATACCGGCTCTGATGTGTCCGCCATTCCGGAGGCGGAACGAGCCGCCCTCGCCGCGGTGAATCATCGGAATATCGTGCAGATCCACAACTTTGTTCCGCACCCCGCCGGCGAGACGACAACGACCCGGGCGGAGAGCTACATCGTGATGGAATACGTCGGCGGCCTGTCTCTGAAAAGGCTGCTGGACGTACAACGTACGAACGATCCGCAGGCGGCGTTCCCGGTCGAGCATGCCGTCGCCTACGGGATCGAGATGCTGCGGGCGCTGGAGGACCTTCATGCGCGGGGCATGGTGTACAGCGACCTCAAGCCCGCCAACGTCATGCAATGCGAGCAGCGGCTCACCCTCATCGACTTGGGCGCGACCCGGCGGATCGACGGCAGTGCGAACGTCCCGATCTTGACCACGCCCGGCTATCGGGCGCCCGAGGTCACGTCCGTATACCCGACAATCAGTCACGACCTCTACACAGTCGCCCGCACCATGGCTCGGCTCAGCCTCCCGCCGTTCGAGTACAGGGGCGCGTATGAGACCAGCCTGCCGCCGCGCGAGCAGGTGGACGTGCTGCGACGGTTCGAGTCCTACGACCGGCTGCTGCGGCGCGCCACTCACCCCGATCCGCAGCAGCGGTTCCACAGTGCCGCGGAAATGGCAGAGCAGCTTTTCGGGATCCTCCGAGAGGTCGTGTCGGAACCACGGAACGCCGAGCCATGGCCGGTGCCTTCCACGCTGTTCGGCCGAGAGCGGCGTGCCGTCGGTGCCGAGATCAGCGCGGCCCACGGGGCGAGGTCGGTGCTCGGGTCGCTTGACTCGAGTGCCGCCGTGGCGGCGCTCCCCACTCCCGTGGTGTCGGAGTCGGACGAAGCCACCGGCCTGGTGGATCTGGTCTCACAAGAGCCTCGAGAGATTGTCGAAACGCTGACCGGACCGCCCCGGACCGCAGTGTCTTCGCCGGAGGAAAAGCTCGTACTGGCCGGCGCCTACCTCGAGCTAGGCCGCCAGGCCCAGGCCCATAAGCTGTTCGACGAGCTCACGAAAGAACCGCGCGGCGATTGGCGGATCGACTGGTACCGGGGGGTCGCGGCACTGGCCGCGGGCCGCTGGAAAGAGGCCGAGAAGCTCTTCGACGATATCTTCACCCGGATGCCGGGCGAGGCGGCCCCCAAGTTGGCGCTGGCGTTCTGCTGCGAGGGCGTCGCGCGGCATTTGGCCTGGCCCGGGTACGTCTAGGCCCGGATGAACAGAGCGACCGGGATGGGGCGATGGCGGCCCTGGACGACGTGCCGCCGCTGTCCAGCCACTATGGTGCCGCGCAACTGGCCGCGATGGCGGTGACCATTCGCGGCCGGCCGCCGCCCAAGCTGTCCGAGGAAGACTTGCTGGCGGCGGAGAAGCGGCTGGAGGAGTCGCGGGTCGATGGCGAGCGACGCAGCCAACTCGAAGCCGAACTGCTGGAGGCCGGGCTGGAGTGGCTGTGTGCCGGGCATACAGCGGGCCCCGGCGTACAGCTTCTCGGGGTTCCGCTCACCGAGGGCGGGCTGCGCGCGAAGCTGGAACGCACCTACCGCGAACTGGCCCGCCTCGCCAAGGACATCGACGCCAAGCATGCCCTCGTGATGAGGGCTAACCGGGCACGGTCGAGAACAATCCTCTGAGGATGGATCCCGCCACCGCACCCGCCCGCCGCTGTCGTCGTCGCGGCGCTCTCGTTTCCGCCTCCACCGAGCAGGAAAGGCGACCCTGGTGAGTGATCGTCCCGACTTTACGATCGAGGTCCACCAGAACCCATATCTCCCGGTGAACGGCCAGGAGGTCCACGCCGTTGTGCAGGTTGACGCCGTCGGCGGCCCTGCGGCCCAGGCCGCTCGATCGACGGCCGCGGCCGAGGTCATCATCATCGACACCTCGACATCCATGGCCGGCGAGCGGCTGGTCGCGGCCAAACGAGCCGCCAAGACGGCCGTGGACAGCCTGCGTGAGGGCGTCGATTTCGCCGTCATCTCCGGGTGCGACAAGGCCACCATGGTCTATCCGCCGAATCAGGTGCTGGCCCCGGCGACGGGAGAGAACAGGGCCGCTGCGAGGTCGGCGATCGCCCGGCTGCCGGCGACAGGCGGTACTCGGATCGGCACGTGGCTGGCGCTGGCCGGAAAGCTGTTCGCCGACCACCAACAGGGGATCCGGCACGCCACCTTGCTGACGGACGGCAAGAACGAGCACGAAAACCGGGAAGAGCTCGACGAAGCCCTGGCCAACTGCGCGGGCCGCTTCGTCTGCGACTGCCGAGGGATCGGCGCCGACTGGGAGCCCGCCGAGCTACGCCGGGTGGCCACGGTGCTGCTAGGCGGTTTCGGCATGGTGGCCGACCCGCGGGACTTGACCGCCGACTTCGCGGACATGATCGAAAGGGTCATGGGCAAGGCGGTCGCCGACGTGGTCTTGCGGATATGGACCCCGCGGAAGGCCTTACTGCGCTCCGTCACCCAGATGTACCCGTCGATACGCGACCTGAGCGACGGGTCCGCCGAGACCGGTTCGTCCGCGGCCAGGTCGAACACCGGCGACTATCCGACCGGCATCTGGGGCACCGAGCGGCGTGACTACTACCTGTGGGTGACGGTACCCGCCCGCAAGCCGGATCAGGAGATGCTGGCCGCCGAAGTCTCGATCGTGCTACCCGGCTCTGCCGGCACTTCGGAGGTGATCCTGGCTGCGGACAAGGTCCTCGCCAACTGGACCGACGACGAAGCGCAATCGACCCGGCTCCACTTCTCGGTAGAGCATTACTCCAAGCAGCAGGCACTCGCCGACTCAGTGCAGAAGGCACGGAAGGCGTACGAGGATGGCGACCTAAAATCGGCCGCCGCGGAGTTCCGGCGGGTGCGCGACCTGGCCGAGCAGACCGGCAGAAAGGATATTCTTCGCTGGCTCGACCGGCTCGTCGACCCGGAGACCGGCGAGGTCCGGCCGCGAACGGATGTGAACGCGGTCGATGTCAACTGGCTGGACACCGAATCGAGCGAGTCGGCACAGCCGCCCGGGAGAAACCCGCCACCCGCGGCGGAGGACTGAGCATGCCCTCCCGCCTACCCGGGTTCTCTCGCATCTACCGGCTCTTTCGGCTGCGCACCGTGACTGGGCGCATCCGGGCATTTACGGCCGTCGTCCTGCTGGTGCTTACGGCGCTGTTCGTCATCGCCGGCATGGCCATGTGGGACGCGCGGGACGCGCTGCGGACCATCGGGCATGAGGAGGGCCCGACGGTGGTCGCCACCAGCGACCTGTATCTCGCGCTCAGCGACATGGACGCTCAGGCGGCGAACGTACTGCTCACCGGCCGAGAGGACGACTGGCTCTGCGATCCGGAGCAGACGGCGCAAGGCGGCCCCTCATGTGAGCGGAATTATCCCCGCTTCTACTACGACATCCGCCGCGAGGACGCCCAGCGCGCCGCGCTGCAGGCCGCAAGACTGGCCGAGGACGATCCGGTGCGGCTGCGGACCGTTCAATCCGTGCTGGACGGGCTGCATCAATATGACCAGCGAGTGCAGGCGACCATGGAACGCGGTCGGCTAACCGAGCACACCTTCGGGATCCTCCCGGAGGATGCCGCCAGGGAGTACCGGGCGGCGACCATGCTCATGACCGAGAACCTGCTGCCCAAGGCCTACAACCTCACGTTGGACAGCGCGGCGGTAGTGGATGCGACATACCAGGACGAACGCTCCGGGGTACTCTCTGGGCGAGTGGGGGCGGTGGTGGTCGGCCTGGCTGCGATCGCCGCCATGACCGGTCTGCACGTCTGCTTGACGAGGCCCTTCCAGCGACTGCTCAGCCCGTTCCTGGCCGTCGCGGCGTTGGGCACGGTCGCCGTGACCGTAGCGAGCGCGTCGCTCCTGGCCACGGAGGCGGACTACCTGCGGGTGACCAAGGAAGACGGGTTCGATCAGGTCCTTCTCCTATCGCGGACACAGGCGATCAGTAAGAGCCTGAACGCCGATCGGACTCGCTTCCTGCTCGCCCGGTCCGATTTCGACGCTGATCGTTACGACCAGACCTACCTGGAAAAGTCGCAGACGATTCTGTACATCCCAACCGCGAATAATCTCGATACTTACGACATCGAGTTGGGCGAGTGGCTCAAACAATACGGCAACGGCACGCATCAAGTTGATTTCGACGGGCTCTATGGCAAGGAAGCCGGCACGGTCGCCGTCAGTGGACAACGGCAATCCCTCGACATTCTGCTCTCTAGATATCTGCGGTCCCAACGCAATGATCATGAGGTCCGTCAGATGGCTCGTGCCGGAAAGCACAATGAGGCCGCCCGTGTCCACATGGACACCGGCCGGAACCCCGACCTGTCGTACCTGCCCTACCCCGGTTTCCGTGCGCACGACGAAGGGCTCGCCGCCCGCATTAGCCGTCAGCAGTACGTCGTCGATCGCACCGTAAAGAATGCGGAGCGCGCCCTGGAACTGTGGCCGTGGCTGTTGCCGGCGTCGCTTGTGGGCATCGCCGCCCTCGTCGTGGCCGGGATATGGCCACGGCTGTCCGAGTTCCGTTGAGAGGCACGGCGACACAGGGAGATGAGACACAGAGGAAGGAGCCGGCGATGCGCGCCACCCGGAATGCCTTGGCAGCCTTCGTCGTGATTGCCCTTGCTGCGGTGGCGGCCCTGGTCAGCTGCCAGACCGGTGGCCGCGAGGGTTCCTCGATCGTGGACAAGAACGCGCTGGCGATCGGGGTCAAGAGCGACCAGCCGGGCCTGGGGCTGGAAACGAAGAATGGCACGTTCGAGGGCTTCGATGTCGATGTCGCCACGTACGTCGCAGCCGGGCTCGGGATTCAGAAGGAGGACATCACGTTCCGGGCGACCCCATCGAACGAGCGGGAAAGGGCGCTGCGGGAGGGAGCGGTCGACATGGTGGTCGCCACCTACACGATCACCCCAGAGCGCAAGGAACAGGTCACCTTCGCCGGGCCGTACTACGTCGCGCATCAGGACATTCTCGTCCGCGAGCGGGACAACTCGACTAAGGATGTACGCGATCTCAGCGGCAAGAAGCTCTGCCAGGCGGCCGGCTCCAATTCATGGCGGCGCGTCACCGAGGAAAGAGAGGTGGTCGCCGTCCTGGTGCCGGCCGGCTCTTACAGCGAATGCGTCACAGACCTCGAGGAAAACCGAATTGACGCGGTATCCACCGATGACCTGATCCTCGCCGGCTTCGCCGCCGCGAAAGCACCCAAGGCCGCGTCCGCCAAGGTCAAGTTGGTCAACGCACCGTTTACCGACGAGAGGTACGGAGTGGGTCTTGCGAGGGGGGATCGGAAAGGCTGCGAGGCGGTCAACAGGATCCTCACCAAGATGTACCAGGACGGCACCGCCGAGACCCTGCTCACGGAATGGTTCAAGCCGGTGGGCCTCGATGTGACCACCACCGTGCCGCAGTTCGAGGGCTGCGCCTGATCGCACAACCTGCCGATGGAGGAGCCATGACCGGCATGGACAGACGCGGTTTCTGTCAGGCCGCCGGCGTCTCGGCACTGCTGGCCGGCGCCGCCCCCACTCTGCTGACGGCCTGCAGCTACGCGGCGGAGGAGCCGTCCAGCGGCGGCGCGCTGGACCGCGCCAGGCAGCGGGGGTATATCAATGCCGGCATCTCCAACGAGTTGCCGTACGCCTACACCGACAAGTCCGGCAGGCTCACCGGGGGGATGGCCGAGCTGGCAAAGGTCATCTTCGCCGAACTCGGTGTCGACGAGGTCAGGCCGGTTCTGCTCGACTTCGCCGAGCTCATAGCCGGGCTTGTCGCGAGCCGTTGCGATATGGTCGCCGCCGGGATGTTCATCACGCCAGAGCGGTGTGCATTGGTGACTTTCGCCAACCCCGACTTCTGCGCAAAGACCGCCTTCCTGGTGCCGAAGGGCAATCCCGCCGGGCTCCATACGTTCGAGGATGTCGCAAAGCAGCCGAACCTGCGGCTGGGTGTGCTCGCCGGAGCGGTCGAGGTGGGCCAGGCCGTGGCGGCAGGGGTGCCGAAATCGCGGATCATCAGGACATTCACCGACCAGTCCAGCGCGTTCGAGGCGCTGGAGGCCGGGCGCATCCAAGCGATCAGCCTGACTCGGATCTCGCTGGCCCGTCTCGTCGACACGCACGAGGACGCGCCTTATGAGGTGACCGCCCCGTTCATCCCGAACATCGACGGTAAGGAATCGATCGGCTGCGGGGCTTTCGCGTTCCGCAACGAGGACAGCGACCTCGTGCGGGCGTGGAACGGCAAACTGGCCGACCTGAAGAGCAGCGGAGGGCTGTTGCGGATTACCAGGCGGTTCGGGTTCACCGAGGCCGAGCTCCCCGGTAACCGCACGTCGGCCGACATGTGCAGCGCATCGTCGCCGTCCGGGAACACGATCGACCAGAACCCGTCCCACTCCGGCTCGTAGGACTTGGCCGGCACGCACCCGCATGGGGCACCATCCTGGCCCCGGGCAAGAGCTTCCCCAGGTCGTGGTAGAACAGAGCTCTACCAAGCAAGCACTCGGTCAACTCCTTGGCCGGAGGCCACCCACGGGAGGCGCAGCGTGCGCGAGCATGATCGGTTCTTCATCGGCGGCGGCTGGGTCGCCCCCGCCGGCACCGGCACCATCGACGTCATCTCCCCGCACACGGAAGAGGTCGTGGGCCGAGTACCCGACGGTGCTCCGGCCGACATCGACCGGGCCGTGACCGCGGCCAAAGACGCCTTCGACAGCGGCCCGTGGCCGCGGCTGACACCGCTCGAACGGGCCGACGCCGTGGCCGGGCTCGCTGCTTTGTACGCGGCCCGGCAGAGCGACATGGCCGAATTGATCACCGAGGAGATGGGTTCGCCGATCCTATTCTCGCAACTCGCGCAGGCGCCGATTCCGCAGATGATGCTGAGCTACTTCGCCGAGCTGGCCCGCACGTACGACTGGGAGGAGGAACGGCAGGGCATGCTCGGCCCAGTGACCGTACGGCGCGAGCCGGTCGGCGTGGTCGCGGCGATCGTGCCGTGGAACGTCCCGCAGTTCGTCACGATGTCGAAGCTGGCGCCGGCGCTGGTGGCCGGATGTACGGTGGTGCTCAAGCCGGCCCCCGAGACGCCGCTGGACGCCTACCTGTTCGCCGAGCTGGTCGAGCAGGCCGGAATCCCGGCCGGCGTCGTCAACATCGTCCCCGCGGGTCGCGAGACCGGCGAGCACCTCGTGTCGCATTCGGGCGTCGACAAGGTGGCCTTCACCGGCTCGACGGCCGCGGGCCGGCGCATCGGCGCGATCTGCGGCGAACAGCTCAAACGGTGCAGCCTTGAGCTCGGCGGCAAGTCGGCCGCCGTCATCTGCGACGACGCCGACCTCGGCATGACCATGGAGGGCCTGAAGATGGCCTCTCTTATGAACAACGGGCAGGCGTGCGCGGCGCAGACCCGCATCCTGGCCCCGCGGTCGCGCTACGACGAGGTCGCCGACGCGTTGGCGAGCATGGTCGCCGGGCTTGCTGTCGGCGACCCGGCCGACATGGGTACCGAGATCGGCCCGCTGGTCGCCAAGCGGCAGCAGGACCGGGTCGAGGGCTACATCCGGCTCGGCCATGACGAGGGCGCCAAGGTCATCGCCGGCGGACTGAACCGGCCCCACGACCGGGGCTGGTACGTGGCGCCGACCGTCTTCGGAGACGTCGACAACTCGATGCGCATTGCCCGCGAGGAGATCTTCGGCCCGGTGCTCGCGCTGATCCCGTACGACGACGAGGCCGACGCCGTCCGGATCGCCAACGACAGCGAGTACGGCCTGGGCGGCTCGGTGTGGACCGCCGACGTCGACCGCGGCGTCGACATCGCGCGCCGGATCCGCACCGGCAGCTGCGGCGTGAACATGTACATCATTGACGTGAACACGCCGTTCGGCGGCTACAAGGCCAGCGGCATCGGCCGTGAGCTCGGCCCCGAGGGGCTGTCGGCCTACGTCGAGCACAAGGCGCTGGCCCGGCCAGCGTAGGAGGCCGGTGGCGGTTCCGTGCTGCGGGGAACCTCAGATCGACTTTGGATACCGCGTCATGGACTTGTGGCTGATGCTCGTCCGGTGTGCACCGGTAAAGACTCGCGGTCAGATGACTAGACCAGCGAGGAGCCGGCGATGCCAGATGTCCCGATCACCCGCCGAACCGTGCTGACGGGGACTGCCGCCGCGGCCGTTGCCGTGGGGGCGGGCCAGGCCCGCGCGGTGTGGCCCGGCGCCGCGGCGCCGATGGCGGCCGAGCGGACCGCGACGCCGGGGCGGCTTGCCCAGCGCGGCGTCAACTACGACACCGAGCGCGAAGTGTGGAACCCGGCGTATGTGCGCCGCGAGATCAGGGCGATCCGGCGCGACCTGCACTGCAACGCCATAATTCTGCTGGGCTCGGACTTGCGGCGCCTCACCCAGGCGGCCTCGTTCGCGGCAGACGAGGGTCTCTATGTGTGGCTGGAGGCGCGCCAGTTCGACAAGGACGCCGACCAGACGCTGCGGTTTCTCACTGCCGTGGCGCGGGCCGCCGAACGGCTGCGCCGCCGCCATCCCGGCATCGGCATCTCCGTCGGCTGCGAGCTCACCATCTTCATGTCCGGGCTCGTGCCGGGCCGCGACTGGATGGAACGGGGGCAGAACCTCGGCACCCCGGCCGCCGAGGGCTACAACAAGCGGCTCAACGCGTTCCTCACCCGGGCCCTGCGGGCCGTACGGCCGATCTTCGGCGGGCGGCTCACCTACACCTCGGGGCCATGGGAGTCGGTTGTCTGGCGGGACTTCGACGTCGTCGGGGTGGACCTCTACCGGGACGCCTCGAACGAGGCCACCTACGTCCAGGATGTCCGGGCGCTGCACCGGTTCGGCAAGCCCGTCGTGATCACAGAGTTCGGCTGCTGCACCTACCGGGGCGCGGAGGAGCGGGGCGGTGAGGGGTTCATGGACGTGATCGACTGGACCCAGGACCCGCCGGTGGTCCGTCCCGGCCTCGTCCGCGACGAACGGGTGCAGGCCCGCTACCTCTCCGAGTTGCTCGACGTCTACGAGGCGGAGGGCATGTACGGAGCGTTCGTCTACGACTTCATCGAATCCGACGGCCCCTACTCACCCAACCCCCGCCACGACTTCGACATGACCGGATTCTCGCTGGTCAAGGTCTTCTCACCGGAGTCGGGGCGCGGCTACCAGCAGACCGGTCACTGGGAGCCCAAACTCGCCTTCCGCACGCTGGCCAGACGCTTCGCGCGGACGGGACAGCCGCGGCCATGACGCGACGGCCTGGCCCGGCGCTCGGCCTGTTCCTGCTGGCGCCGTTCGTGGGCGAGTTCCTGCTCGGCAATCTCACGCTCGCCGACTCTGGGCTCGGGTTGGTGCTGGCGCCGCTGTACGGCGGCGGCGCCTTGCTGGTCCGCGAGCTGGGCCGCCGCAGCGGAGGCGGATGGCCGACGATGGTGCTGCTGGCGGCGGCGTACGCGCTGATCGAAGAGGGGCCGGTCGACCAGCTGCTGTGGAACGACTCCTACGCCGGCCATGACTATCTGCACGGCGATTCGTTCCTCCCCACGCTGGGGATGAGCGTCGAGGCCACCCAGTCGATCCTGGCGCTGCACACGGTGTGGAGCATCTGTGTTCCGATCGCGATCGTGGAGACGTTCGTCCCGGACCGGCGAAGGAGTCCGTGGCTGGGGCGCACCGGACTGACCGTCACCGCCGTGCTGTACGTGCTCGGCGCCGTGCTGGTGTTCTGGGGCAACTACACCGAGGAGCATTTCCTGGCCTCACCGGGCCAGCTGACCGGGATCGCCGTCGTGATCGTTGCTCTCATAGTGATCGCGTTCAGCCTGCGGTCATGGCGGCTGCCTTCGGTTGCGGTGAGCCCGCCTTCCCCGCTGCTGGCCGGTGCGGCGGCGCTGGGGGCGACCAGCCTCTACTGGGGACCTGCCGTCCTGGTCACGGCGGGCTGGTACGAGTGGGTCGGTGTGGCGGTGTGGTGTGTCGTGGTCACGGTGGGCGTGCTGCTGGTGTCCCGCTGGTCGCGGCGGCGAGGCTGGGATCATCGTCACCGTTTCGCGCTCGCCGCAGGCGCCATCCTGACGTATGTGTGGACGGCCTTTCCGGTCCGTCCGGAGGCGGGCGGCTCGGTCGTGGCCGACCTGGTGAGCAACGCGGTATTCGGCGCCGCGGCGATCATGATCTTGGTGCTCGCCTGGCGTGTGGCGAGCCTTCACGCCGGGCGTTCAGATGCGTCGGCCCGCGCACACTAACTAGGCTTCGATGGCGATTACTGTCGGCAGGTCGGCGAAGCGGGCCTTGGCCTCGCGGCTGAGGATGGCACGGCCGGTCTGTGCCGCGTGCGCGGCGATGATCAAGTCGTGCGCTCCGCGAGGGGTTCCGGTCCGCCGTGCATGGGCGATCAGGCGAGCGTGGTGGGCCGCGGTGGTGTCGGTGTAGTCGAGCACCTCGACAATCAGATTTCGGCTCGCCCGGCGTCCCTCGTAGGTCTCGGTGGCCGGCTCCCCCCGTACGGGGCGATGTGGTCTTGGCCGTGCGCGGGTGACGCTTGCGCCATGAAAAGGACTTACAAGCAGCTGACCATGCTGACGGCCGCGTTCGCGGCCGCCGCGACCGCTACAGCGGCTGTCGCTCCGGCGTTACAGGCCGAGGTGCGCGGGCACGCGGCCACCGGATCGGCACCAGCGACGCCTCGGCCTCACCTGGGACGGCATCACCCTGGACGCCGATCGCGCCGCCGTCGTGTCCGTCACCGGCGACGGGAGCCAACGAACCCAGCAAGCCGTCAACACACTCACAGACCACCAACTGTGCGGCACCGACTAACGCGCCGACCACGAACGCCCGCCAGGTTCGATCGCGCCCGCCGCGCGTCGGCCCCTCGTGATCGGGCCGCGCGCGGCGGTTACCGGCGACCCGGTTCCCGGAGGATGTTCCCCAAACCCCCTCAGCGAAGGGTGACGACGAGGACCGAGGCGCCGCCGCGCGATCCGGCGTCGGCGACGACCTCGGCGCCGCGGGCGGTCTGCCGCACCGTATAGGCGACTGGCCGTCCGTTGAGCGTCACAGCGGCGACCTCGGCCCCGGCGGGCACTACCTGGCCGATGCGCAGCGCCGCCCCGGCCGTGCTGCCGGTCACCGTGGTGCGCAGCGACCCCTTGCCGGCCTCCGCGCTGACGTCGATCGCGCCGGCGCCGACCCGGATGCGGCGGGCCGCCACCCTCGGCTGCCCGGGCGGCACCTGCGGGACGACCTCCAGCCGGCTCCGGCCCATGTCGGGGCTGACGCCGAGCTGCTGGTGCACCACCGGCCACAGATTTCCGTACGCGCCCCAGGCCTGCAGCACCATCGAGCGGTCCGTCAGCTTGCGATCGATGTTGGGCGGATCGAAGTCGGGACTCGGTGCGATCTCCGGCATCGCCCCCGGCATTTCCCACAGCGACGGATCGA
>WNGB01012256.1_pt1 | contig 11666 bp, 9 predicted proteins | sample 5400681 | NCBI WGS metagenome assembly WNGB01 (sample SAMN13153367, study PRJNA577476) | soil metagenome | isolation source: 115 cm soil or saprolite under grassland replicate 2 | place: USA:California | collected 2016-06-15 | reverse complement strand
ATCCGGACCTCCGCCGTCCATCGGGCGCTGGTGGCCGCCCTGGACGACTGGGCGGTCTGTGCCGCGGACGCCGGCCGGCAAGCCTGGCTGCTGGAGGTCGCGCGGCTGGCCGACCCGGACCCCGAGGGGTGGGGCGACCGCGTCCGCCGACCGAAGGCGTGGGGGGATCCGACGGCGCTGGCGGAGCTGGCCCGGACCGCGCCGCTGGCCAGCCGGTCGGTGCAATTGCTGGTGGCGGTCGGGGAGCGGCTGCAGGACCTCCGCGGGGACTCGGCCGGGTTCCTCAAGCGGGTGCAGCAGCAGCATCCCAGCGACTTCTGGGCCAACTTCCGCCTCGGCAACGCGCTCTGCCAGTCGGCGCCGCGGGACGCGGTCGGCTACTACCGGGCCGCCCTGGCGGCCCGACCGGGGGCGGTCCTCGTCTACCTCAACCTGGGCGCCGTGTTGAACCACGCGGGGGAGCGGGACGAGGCCATCGTGTACTACCAGCGCGCCCTCGAGTTGGACCCCGGCTCCGCGCCGGCCCACAACCACCTCGCCATTGCCCTGGTCGGCGCCAGGCGGCTGGACGAGGCCCTCGACCACTTCCGCCGCGCCCTCCGCCTCGACCCCGGCCAGGCCGGGGTCCACTGCAACCTGGCCGCCGTTCTGGAAACGAAGGGCCGGCTGGACGAGGCCCTCGACCACTACCAGCAGGCCCTCCGGCGCGATCCGAAATGGGCGGCGGCCCACCACAACCTCGGCAACTTCCTGCTGGCGAAGGGCCGGGTGGACGAAGCCCTCGACCACCTCCGCCAGGCCGCCGCCCTCGAGCCCACCAGTGCCGTGCTCCGCTTCGGCCTCGCCCTGGCCTTGCAGAAAACGGGCGGTCGGTCGGACGAGGCCATCGCGAATTACGAGCAGGCCCTCCGGCTCGACCCGAAGCTGGCCCCCGCCCACCGCAACCTCGGGGTCGCCCTGCAGGCGTCCGGCCGGCCGGAGGAAGCCCTGGACCACCTCCGCCAGGCCGTCGCCCTCGAGCCCGGGAATGTCCTGGCCCACCTGACCCTCGCCCGCGTCCTGCGTCAACAGGGGAGTCGGCTGGACGAGGCAGTCCGCCACGGTGAGCAAGCCGTCCGGCTCGAACCCCAATCGCCCCTCCCCCACAAGGTCCTGGGGGAGGTCCTCCTGGCGCAGGGCCGCTGCCGCGAAGCCGAGGCGGCGACCCGACGCTGCCTCGACCTGTTGCCGGAGGCCCACCCCCTCCGGCCCGGCGCCCTCAAGCAGCTGCAGCGCTGCGCCCAGTGGCGGGCGCTGGAGGACCGGCTCCCCGCCGTCCTCCAGGGCAAGGACGCGCCGGCCTCCGACACCGAGCGCCTCCAGTTCGCCGAGCTGTGTTGCCTCAAGCGGCGCTACCTCGTCGCCGCCGGCCTGTATGCCGCCGCCTTCGACGGCACCCCGCAATTGGCCGGGGGCCCGAGAGCCCGCCACCGCTACAACGCCGCCCGCGCGGCCGCCCAGGCCGGTTGTGGCGGCGGAGACGCCGCCGGGCTCGGCGACGAGGAGCGGGCGCGCTGGCGCCGGCAGGCGCGGGCCTGGCTCCGGGCCGACGTGGACGCCTGGGCCGAGGAGTTGAACCGCGGCGCCGCGTCGGCCCGGGTCCCGGTCCGGCAAGCGCTGACCCGCTGGCGAGAGGAGCCCGACGTGGCGTGCGTGCGCGACCCGGGCGAGTTGGGCCAGCTGGCCGCGGAGGAGCGCAAGGAATGCCTCGCGCTGTGGGCCGAGGTGGATGCCCTCCTTGCCCGCACCAGGAAATGAGGCGAGGCTCCCCCCGTTTCGCATGATCTTCTTCGCCAGGTTTCCGCGAGGCGCTGTAGGGGCTGGCCTCTGTGCCGGCCCGGGGGCAACCACGGCGCACGAGAACCGCCGTCCCCTTGGCGCCCTTCGTCGGCCACCTGGATGGACTGGCGGGCGGGACACCGTTACCGCGCCGCCCGCGCCGCGGCCGTGGCCGGCTTCGGGGGCGGCGCGGACGGGGCGGCGCTCAGCGAGGCGGAGCGGGCGCGCTGGCGCAAACAGGCCCGCGTGTGGCTGCGGCTTGACCTCGCCGCCTGGACGAAGGGGTTGCAGACCGCCAGGCCGGCAGATCGCGCCGAGGTGCAGAAGACGCTGGCGCGCTGGCGTGACGACCCCGACCTGGCCGGGCTGCGCGACCCGGGCGCCCTGGATCGACTGCCTGCAGCCGAACGCCAGGAATGCCGCGCGCTGTGGAGCGACCTCGACGTCCGGCTCGCGCCCACTTCGCTCCCCAGGTAGGTTCCGTTGCCTCCCCGGCGCAGAGGCGGCCGAGCCGCTCGCTGGAGGTGGAAAGGCTCATCACTCATCGTTCATCGTTTCTTTGAAGGCCGGCCATGACCGACGATCCGCGCGTGGACCAACTGCTGGAGGAACTCTTGGAGTCGGGCGGCAGCCCCGAAGAGGTTTGCCGCGCGTGTCCCGAGTTGCTGCCGCAGGTCCGCGCCGGGCTGCAGCGGCTGCGGCTGCTGGAGGACGAAGTCGGCGCGCTCTTTCCCCCTTCCACCCCCACGGACGTTGGGGCGACTGCGACTCTGCCGGTCGCCGGGCTGCCGTGCATCCCCGGCTACGAGGTGCAGGGGGAGCTGGGGCGCGGCGGGTCGGGCGTCGTCTACCGGGCGTGGCACCTGCGCCTCAACCGCGCCGTCGCCTTGAAAATGCTCCTGGCCGGCCCCTGCGCCGGGCCGGAGGAGAGGCCCGCAAAGGTGTCAGAGAGGCCCGCAAAGGTGTCAGGAACCGATATTACGAGTGCGGGTACTCGTAATATCGGTTCCTGACACCTTTGCGGCCCTCCTTTGCGGCCCTGACACCTTTGCAGGCTTGGGCACCGGCCTCGCAATCAGCGGGTTTCTTCCTCCGCCACCTTCCCGTCCGGCATGAGGGTCAACTCCCGGATGACCAAGCCGCAATGCTCGATCAGCACAGGCTCCTTGATTCGGCCCTCGCGCTCGACGACCGAGCGGGCGATCCGCAGGGCCTCCTCGAAGGTGGCCGCCCTGTCGAAGCGGTCTTCGCTGGTCCCGCTGACAATGTGGTAGAAGTCGTTGCGCATGTCAGTATCCCCGACAACACGGGATCGAGGTACACCCACAGATGACCGAGGGCCGTTTGTGGATCGACGCCAGCCACGCCCTGCGGATGAGCGATGGCCTGCATGACTTGAGAGAGCCGCGTTGCGGCCTGAGCCATCGGCACGGCGGGCGACTCCCGAGTGCCGGTGTGCGTGTTCTGGAGGCCCATCGCGGTAAGCAGGGCGGTGACGTGGTTCCGCAGCCGGGATTGGTTATCGTGGAAATACGATACGCGGACAATCACGCGCCACATCGTGAGGCCCTTTCCCCGTCGTTGCGCACCAATCTATGGTTTATCATCGCGGGCGGGATACGTGCCGGTCAAGGCCGATTTGACAGCCCCATTCTCTTGCCGCATCTGATGACTGCCCCCTTTGTCCTGCCTGGCAGCATGGCACGCGGAACATCGTCTCGCTGACGGGGAACAGAGCCGACCCTTCGCAGGAAGCCTGCCCAGGCAACGCCCGCTTGCTTTTCGTCACTTTCTCGCTCACACTGAGCGCGTACCCGGCTTCGTGTTTCAGCAGCGTGCGCGCGGTTGACAGACCGTCTCCATTCCGCATTTGATGACTGCAAGCTGCGGAGGCGGGAGGGATGCCACTTTACCGCGGAGGTGTGTTCATGGGTTACGATCCGCTCAACCCCGAAACCGATCCTTTCCGACCGCCGGCCATTCCGACGCTCGTTGGCTGTCTTCATTGCGGGCAGGCGTACGAGAGCTATCGCATCGAGTGGCGAATCGAGCGCACTGTCGAGGGACGGTCGCAGGGCTTCTGGTGTTGCCCCATTGAGGGCTGCGACGGGCGTGGGTTCTGCTGCGACATTTTCCCGCTCGACCCCAACTACACGGATGAGGACGGCAACCGGGTGTGGTGTGACACCGACGATGAAGGCGAGTCGGAATCAGTCTCCGAGGACGACGGGGTTGACGACAAGCCGCACGACAACGGGGAGGAAGAGCTCCCCTGGTAACCGGCGACGGCAGGTCGATCATCCCTTGATCGTCGCCGCAACAACACGAGTGTCGCGGTTGGTGGCCGGCTCTTCTCCAGGCTTGCTCAATCCGTTCCCGTTGTTGCGCCGGCCCCCAGGCTCTGTCTGCTGCCTCCGCGAACCACTCCACGGCGCACTGCGGACGCCGGACCGTCGCTGTGCCGGGCGGGGCAGGAGGCAAGGTGAGTTCGTGCCTTCTTTCACGAAATGGTGGACAGACACTGTGGTGACAGGTGAAAGAATGGTGGGACGGCCAGCCGTAAGGCACAGAGGTGCTGCTCCTTACGCTCGCCGGACCATTCTTTCACGTGAAAGAAAGCTGTGGCGGAATGCTCCCGCTGCTGGCCTGCCGAATGCCGGTTGGAGGCAACGTCGAGACACCCTCGGCAAGCCGCTGTGCCAGAGGGTGCCGCATGGCACAGCGGGCGGCTTATCCGGCGCAAGCCCCATCCTGTCTGCAGTTATACCATTTTTCCACTGTGCCAAACCCTTGGCACAGTGGAAGGGCATGGCACAGCGGCTGCGTGCCGCACGACGCACGCGACTGGAACGCGGCCTCGAACTCCGGTTGAAAGGTGTCCCAACCGTGTTCTCGAACTCCGGTTGAATGTGTCGCGCCGCCTTGCTCGACATCAGAGATGGGTGTCACTCCTTTTATCTGTTGGTGAAGTGCTAAGGCAACAACTGTGCCAATGAGGTGGGGGCGGAATGTCGGCATTCCCAGCTACTGCCTTTACGCAGGAAGGGACGATGATGCGGCCTTCGCAGGCAACGGCACAGAGGTCCATGAGGCCCCGGGAAGGTGGCAAGAATACCACTCGGTTGGCTCGCAATCTGCCAGCGTCAATAGAGATCGGGGAAGGGGCGACTCGGAGCGGCGCGATTCGTGGGTACCTGGCCGCCGGATTCTCGCGGACGGTTTGCTGGCGCGCTTGTTGCATTCCATCCCGCGCAGGGATACTTGCCCCGGAGACGGACGCACCTGCGTTGAGTTGGGCCGGAGGATCTGACGTGGCCAAACTGCGACAACTGCTGTGGGCGCTTTGGGCCGGCACGCTCGTCGCCCTGCGGGCGATTCGGGCCAGCGTGCTGGTCCCCCTGCGGGCGCTTCGGGCCGGCGCGCGGAAAATCCTCCGGTCAGCGCGGGCCTGGATCCTGTTCATCCTGCTGGTAATCGCGGCCCTGGTCGCCTATTACGTCCTGTCGGACCGCTACACGCCGTTCACCACCGACGCCTACGTCCAGGCCTACGTCATTCAGGTGGCCCCCCGGGTCGAAGGCCAGGTGGTACACGTCTACGTCCACGAAAACCAGGCGGTGAAGAAGGGCGACCTGCTGTTCGAGATCGACCCGCGGCCCTTCCAGCACCGGGTGGCCCTCCTGGAGGCGAAGCGGGTCGAGGCCGTCCAGCAGGTCGCCCAGTTGGAAGCGGAACTGTCGGCGGCCAAGGCCGAGGACGTTCGCCTGGTCGCCGAGGAGGGCTACGCCCGGACGGTCCACGGGCAGGAGCAGGAGATCTATAAACAGCAGGCCACCACCGACCGGAAGTACGTGGAGGCCGTCCAGAAACTCAAGGCGGCGCAGGGGGCCGCGGAACGGAGCCGGGCCCAGATCCGCAAGGTCGAGCAGGCGCTGGCGGCGCGGATCGGGGAGGAGCATGCGCTGGTCGCGGCCGTCCAGGCGCAGCTCGCCGAGGCCCGGCTCAACCTGGAATGGACGCACATTTATGCCCCGGCGAACGGGTATGTCACCAACGTCCATCTCCGCGAGGGCTCCTACGTCCATGTCGGCACGCCGGTCCTGACCTGCATCGACCGCGATCAGTGGTGGATCGTGGCCAACTACCGCGAGAACAGCATGGAGAACATCCGGCCGGGGCAGCGGGTCGGCCTTACCTTGAACACCTATCCCGGGCGCATCTTCCCGGGGAGAGTCCAGACCGTCGGCTGGGGCGTGCATCAGGGCCAGTCGGCTCCCTCGGGCAACCTGCCGGCCGTCGCCGAGCCGAAGAACTGGATCCGGCTCTCCCAGCGCTTCCAGGTGTGGATCACCCCCGAGCTGCCGCCCGAATGCCCCCTGCGCGTCGGTGCGACGGCCAGCGTGGCCGTGTACACCAGGGAGGGCCACTGGCTCAACCCGGTGACCGAAACCTGGCAGGAAATCGTGGCCACTTTTGAATACCTCCGTTGACAGCGAGGGCGTTCTTGACTCATCCTTCCGCCTCCCTGCCTGCCCACGAAGTGACCGCGCTGCTCGGGGAGCGCCTGTACGAAGTGTCGCTGCGCCAGGGGCAGGCCCAGCACGCTGTGAAAACGGCCCTGGGTTGCTGCCTGGCCACCGGCCTGTCGTACGTATTTCGCCTGCCGGATGGGCAATTCGCGCCTGTGTTTGCCTTCATGATCCTGACCCTGGGCATGCCCCGCCCGCGCGTCAACGGGCTGTTGACGCTGCTCGGGATCGCGGTCGGCGCCCTCGGGTCGGCCGTGATCCTGGTCGCGCTGCGCGACGCCCTCTTCCTCTACCTGGCCGTGACGCTGCTGTGGATCTTCACCGTCTTGCTGTTCAGCGGCTGGTTCCCCCTACCGGCGACCCTGGGCGCCATGGTGTCCGCCATCGGCATCTTCGTGTTTTCTCAGGGGACGGTGGGGGACACCCTGAGCTTCTTCGTCGCTTATGAACTCAACTGGTTGATCGCCACGGTCTCGGTCGTCGTGATCGACACCCTGGTCTGGCCGTTCACCACGCGAAAGGTCTTCGTGGAGCGGCTCGCCGAGGTCTACGCCCGTCTGGAACAGGAGTGCAGGCAGGCGGCCGGGTGGCTGCGGTCGGCCGCGCCGCAGCCGGCGCCCGCGACGGGTGAGGAGGGGGCGCCGTTTCGGCGGCTGCGCCAGCAACTGGCTCCCGAACTGCGGCGCGGCGGCGCCACGTCTAACCCCTTCGCCCGCATGATCCTCGCCTGCCGATCGCTGACCCTGCGCCTCTGGTTTTTCAACCGGGCCATCGCCCCGGCGGCTCCCGGGCTGCCCGCGGACACGCGCCAGCAACTGGCGAGCGTTCTGGATCGTTGCGCCGAGCACCTGCGCGCCTTGCTCGAAGGCGCCCTGCACGGTCAACCGGTGCCACCCGTCGCTGCCGGCTTGCTGGAGGAAGTGAGTTCGCTACGCCATCACGGCGGTCGAATGCCACCGTCAGACAGTGCCACTCGCCTCGCGGCCGCAGCAGGGGAGAACGCTGCGGGCGCCGGGAACGTCCTCCTCAGTCACGGCATCCACACTATCATCCTGTACCGGCTGGTGCAGGACCTCCGAACCGCGACCGAGGTCCACGAGGCGCTCTTCGGCGGCTTCCGCAATGGCCTGGCGGGGGAGCCGGTCGCGCCGGGCCCCAGCCCGACCGGCAAGCGGTTGATCGACGTCAATTCGCTGCGCTCCAGCACCAAGCTGGTTGTCATTATCCTGCTGCTGCTGGTGGAAGAAACGTTGCTCGGTTTTCCGGGCGGTTCGCAGGTCGCCTTCTTTGCGACGTTCTTTGCGGGCACCGGCAACCTCGGGCGGCAGAACAAGACCGACCTGGTCGGCCTGGCCGGCCTGCTGTGTGGCTTCGCCTACAGCGTCGTGGCGGCCTTCCTCACCACCCGCATGCCCCACTTCCCCCTCCTGCTGGCGCTGGTGTTCCTGGGCCAGTTCCTGGCCGTCCTGGTCTATCAGAGACTACCGCGCTTCAGCGCCGCCGGCTTTCAGGCCGGCCTCGCCTTGCCCTTCGCCTACCTGGTAACGACCGGGCCGGAGTGGGGGTCATTCGACACGATTCGGATCCGCCTTGCGGCGCTGGTCGTCACCGGCTTCACCGCGGTGCTCGTCCACGCCTACCTGTGGCCGGTGCTGCCGATGCGTCAGCTGCGGGCGTCGATCGCCGCCGCCCTGCGCGCCACGGCGGCGAGCCTGGCCCAGTTGTTCGGCCCGGCGCGCCCCGCCTGGGAGGGTGCGCCGCCAAACCTGGGTGAAACGATCACGCGGGCGCACGATCTGCTCGACGACGCCCGCTACCTGCCCGGGCCCGAGCACGCCGACCCCGCTTACCACGGCGTCCTGGCCTGCCTGCAGGAGATCGACGCCGACCTGGAGTACGTCCACTTCCTCATCGGTCTGGAGGAGGAGCACCCGCTCCGGCAGCGTTTTTTCCAGGTCATCGGCGATTATGCGGGGGAGGCCGGCAGCAACCTGGAGAAGGTTGCCCAGCAATTCCAGCAGTCCCCGGCCCGCGCGGCCGGCGTGGAACCGATCCGCTGGGAGCCGGATGTATCAGACCGCTGGGAGAATGCGTCCGGGGACGTCGGCCCGGTCCCGGATCGGGGGATCGATCCCGCGCGGCTCGCGGTGATCGCCCGCTGTCTGGATCAGATCGCGCGGGCGACCGAGAGGATTTCGGGCATTGCCCGGGAGATCAACCTGCGCAACAGCGGCCGCACGGATCTGCCCCCGGCGTGAGGGAAGATCCCAAGCCCCAAACGTCCGTGAAGAGGACCGCTCGTCCCTCACTGGTGCTCCGGACGTGGGGGGCCTATTTCCCCTCCGGCAACGGACGGGGCACGGGCAACTCTTCGGGGTCGGCCGGCGTGTGGAGGAAGGCGCCCAGCTGCTGACCCATCTCGTAGTCCAGGCGGGCCAGGGCGGCCAGGTACGCGTAGGTGGCCGAGAAGAAGCGCTGCTGCGACCGGGTCAGGGCGGCCTCGGCGTCCGCGATGTCGGTCGGGGTGGCCGTGCCGTTGCGATACCGGATGCGAACCAGGCGCAGGTTCTCCTGGGCCTGATCCACAGCGGTCCGCGACAGCCCGATGATTTCGCGGGCGGCCACCGCGTCGCGGTAGGCCAGGTTCACCTGCAGGCTGATGGCGTTCAGGATGGCCTGGGCGTCCGCGAGCGCTGCCTCGACGTCCGCCGCGGCCGCCCGCAATTCGCCCTGGTGCCGGCCGCCGGCGTAGAGCGGTGCCTCCAGGTGCAAGCCGGCCCCCTCCTGCCAGCCGGTCCGCACGTTTTGCCCGCTCGTATTCCCCACGCTCGCCCGGACGAAGATCCGCGGCAGGAACTCGGCCCGGGCCGCTTCCCGGCCCGCCTGGGCGGCCGCCACTGCTTGCCGTGCCAGATCGACCTCCGGGCGCTGGGACGCCGCCCGCTCCAGGGAGTCGGCCAGCGTCCCGGGCAAGGCTGGCTGCGCCTCCAGGTCAATCACCTGCAACGGCGAACCGGCGTTGCGTCCCATGACGTTGTTCAGACGTGCCGCGGCGTCGAACTCCCCGCGCCGGGCCACGACGAGGCCCACGCGGCTCTCGGAGAGTTGCACCTCGGCACGCAGCACGTCCTCTTTCAGCGCGACGCCTGCCTTCTGCCGGGCCCGCGTGTCCTCCAGGATCGCCTCGGCCCGGCGGATCGCGTCTTCTTGCACCCGGTAGGACGCGCGGGCCAGCAGGACGCCCAGGTAAGCGGCGGCCACGTCGAACCCCACGGTCTGGTTCGCCCGGACGTGCAGGATTTCGGCGATGCGTTCCCGGGCGACCGCCTGGCGGTAGCGGCCGCCGGTCCGCCCGAAGTCGTAGAGGGTCCATTGCAGCGCCACTTCGGTTTCCTGGTAGCTGTGGGTTCCGTCGAGTGCCCGGAGAAATCCTGTGTAACCGGGGGTGCCCGGACCCAGGTTGTCGGAGGTGACGCCGTACTGCCCCAGGAGATCGATTTGCGGCAAGAAGGGGGCGAAGGCCACCTGCTGCTGGCCCCGCGCTCGGTCGATGGCGGCACGGGCAGACCGCAGCCGGGGGTTGTTTTGCAGGGCGAAGGCGATGGCGTCCGGCAGCGCGAAGCGCCCGGGCGGCTGTTCGGCGGCCACCGGCGGGTCCAGGGTCGCCCGACCGGGAGTGCCAGGCTTGACGACGATTTCGGTAGGGTTGACGTTCAGATCGGGGGGGAGCAAGACACGGGCGGCCACGCCGGTCGGGGTGACTTCCGGCGGAATGGGGAAACCGTGGTGCCAGGAGGCACAGCCCGCGACCAGCAGCAGGGGGACCAGCAAGCACGCGCTGCCAAACGGTCGCAGCACGGCAGCCGCCAAGGTCGAGGGCCACGGCGAAGCACCTCGCGCCATTGAGGAGTCCCCTTGTCGGTCGGACGGTGTCTGGCTGCCATGAAACCTCGGTTGTTGCCGAGACACCATCGATTCAGACGATCTGCTACTTTCTGCGTTATCGGCACAATCGATACCAACCTTTACTCCACACTTCGGCGATCCGGGCGAAAAACGGTGGATCGACTGGGGGCGTGAGCTTCCTCGGGGCGTCTCTTTCGACACGGAACTTGCCCTGGATGTGCTTGTTGGCTGTTCTGTTGGCTTGTTGGCTCTCATACGCTCGTGAAATCGGCGTCAGTTCATTTTTCGCCGCCCGCGGGGGTGGCGAAAAATGAACTGACACCGATTTCACACCGATTTCACACGGGGGGCTCAAATCTGTCCCTGCCAGTCAGCGGCAAGGGCAGCAGCCAGGCCGGGCACCGAGTTGCGACGCAGCGCCTCAAGGTACTCCTCAGCCGACATCGGTGGACGCTGCAGAGAGGCTCGATGCTCCGCGACGGCACTGACGACGACGACAGGCCCCAGGCCCAATAGCTGAAACAGGAACGTATCGGGCGTCACTGCCGCGATGCCAAAAGGACTCAGGGCTTCGGCGGGAAAGTCAGCGACATTGAAGGTCACAATCACGTCGGCCACACAAGCGATGGCAGCGGCCAGGACGTGCCGATCATTCGGGTCAGGCAGGGTGAGCCGTCGTTCCCAACGTTCGTACTGCCGCACCCGGGAACCCCGGACGTGCCGGTCCATGAGCCGGCAGGTATGCAATAACTTGCTGAGAGGAAGGTCCGGCCTCTGCCGACGAACGGCCCGCACCCACTCGCGGTGGATGCGGCCGGTCCATTTGGCCCGCAAGGCATCCTGTGCCCGGCCGTGAATGGCGACCCGCATCAGTAAGTCGCGCAGGAAAGCGGAGTACAGGACGCAAGCGTCATAGACGGCGATGAGCGGCTCCATGTTCCGTCAGGGCCTTCTTGGAGGTGGACCTTCCAGGCCGTAGAGGCCAAGTTCTTGCGACATCTCGGTTACTTCATCGGCAGCCTGCTTCGCTTCCCGAAACATCTTGTCCTTGTAGGCCCGCAGAGCTGCTGTCGGGATCCGGCGGTGCTTCCCCACCATCCGGCAGGGCAACTCCCTCTGCTTGACCAGTTTGATGATGAACGGCCGGGAGACGTCGAGAAACTCAGCGGCCTGAGTCGTCGTCATCTCCGCGGCTTGTGGCTCCCACAATCCTTTGCGTGCCCGTTCCACAGCGGCCTCCAGTTCCGGCGACACCTCGATTCGGACGCCCTGGACAAAGACCTCGATCCGACCTCCAGAGGGGGGTTCCTTCGCTGCCTCTGGGGCCTTCGCGACCGGAGTCGTGCGTGTCGCGGTCTCCTGTTTTTCGGTTTTGGCCATGACATCACCTCGTTTCTTCGCGCGGGTGCTGAC
>WNGB01012253.1_pt1 | contig 11667 bp, 8 predicted proteins | sample 5400681 | NCBI WGS metagenome assembly WNGB01 (sample SAMN13153367, study PRJNA577476) | soil metagenome | isolation source: 115 cm soil or saprolite under grassland replicate 2 | place: USA:California | collected 2016-06-15 | reverse complement strand
TCTCAATGGAAATTGAACCAGATCGACAAACTTTTCCGATGCGCAACCGGATCATTTCCGGCTGGAGCCACGGCATTCTCGTCGTGGAAGCAGGATTCAACAGCGGTGCGCTCATCACCGCAGCGCAGGCGCTGGAACAGGGCCGATCGGTGTACGCAGTGCCGGGTCACATCAACGCCCCGAGCGCGATGGGATCGAATCGTCTGATCCAGCAAGGCGCCAAGCTTGTGATGGACGCCAGCGACATTCTGGAAGATTTGCAGATTCTTCTTCCCGAAACGAAACCGTCGCCGGAGGCTGCCGCGCGTCCGTTGCCGCCGCTTTCCGACGAAGAGCGTCGCATCTATGACGCAATTGAAGCGACCGAGACATCCATTGACGATATCGCGGCGAAGAGCGAATTGCCGAGCGCAGCCGTTTCATCGACATTGTTGCAGTTGGAGCTGAAGCGCTTGGTCAAGCAGTTGCCCGGAAAATATTTCGTCAAGCTGGGCTAAGCCAGAGACTTACAGCGCCGCTACGGCGGACGCAAAAACTGCTCTGACTTGCAAAGACGCCCTAACTGGGTTCGATTCCTGCCCCATGTCCAAGTCCCTCATCATTACCGAGAAGCCCTCAGTGGCTGGCGACATCGCCAAGGCGCTCGGCGGCTTCAAAAAAGGCAAGGACTACTACGAGAACGAGCAATACCTGATCTCTTGGGCGGTCGGCCATCTCTTTGCGCTCGCGGTGCCTGCTTCGATGAAAGAACAGGATAAATGGGACATGAAGAAGCTGCCTATCATGCCGATGGAATTCGAGCTCGAGCCCGCGGAAAAAATGAGCGGCCGCGCCAATGTTCTTCGCAAGCTCATCAGGGACAAGAATGTTTTCGAAATCATTAACGCGTGCGACGCCGGCCGGGAAGGCGAACTTATCTTTCGCTACATCATCCAATACGCCGGCACGAAAAAGCCGATCAAGCGTCTCTGGTTGCAATCGATGACACCGGAGGCGATCCGCGACGGGTTCGCGCGATTGCGCAGCGACGCCGAGATGCAACCGCTGGCCAGCGCCGCCCGGAGCCGAAACGAAGCGGACTGGCTCGTCGGGATCAACGCAACGCGCGCTTTTACTTTGCGGCTAAGCGGTGGCCGTGGGAGCACAGTCACTTCGCTTGGCCGCGTCCAGACGCCGACGCTGGCAATTATCGTCGATCGCGAGAACAAAATTAAGGAGTTTAAACCGCGCGAACTCCACGAGATCATCGGCACATTCCGCGCCGCTCGCGGCGAATACGACGGGCGCTGGTTCGATGAAGCGTTTAAGAAAGATGAAGAGGAAGCAGAGAGAACCAAGAGACTCCTACGCCGGCTCCAATTGAATCTGCCAAATGCCGAGCAACGGCTTGATTCTGAAAATGGCTCGCTGTGGGACGAGCATCGCGCCGCGCCGCGATTGTGGCACCACGAAATTGCCGAGGCCATTCAGCGCAAGTGCAGTGGTAAGCAGGGCGTCGTCGAGCTGGAAGAAAAGAAGCCGACTACGCAAGTCGCTCCTCAACTTTATGATCTCACTGCGTTGCAGCGCGAAGCGAACAGTCGGTTCGGGTTCTCGGCCAAACGCACGCTGCAAATCGCGCAGGCGCTTTACGAAAGGCACAAGGCCATTACCTATCCGCGCACGGATTCGCGCGCTTTGCCGGAAGATTATCTTCCGACAGTCAGATCGACATTGGGAAAGATCGACAATCCATTCGCGCGAAAAGTCCTCGACAATAATTGGGTCAAGCCAAACAAGCGCATCTTTAACAACGCAAAAGTGAGCGATCACTTTGCGATTATTCCCACCGGGACCGTTCCTCGTTCACTCGACACCAACGAGCGCGCGGTCTTCGACATGGTGACCAAACGCTTTGTGGCCGTATTCTTTCCACCGGCCCAATACGAGAACACCACACGGATCACGCGTGTGGAAGGCGAGCCGTTCAAAACGGAAGGAAAAATTCTGGTGGCGCCCGGATGGCTGGAGGTTTATGGCCGCGAAGCCGCCAGTGAGAAGCCGGAGGAAAATCTCCCTCGGGTGACCCAGGGCGAACGCGTCGCAACAGTCCACATCGAAATCAAGACAGATCAGACCAAGCCGCCAGCTCGTTATAACGAAGCGACCGTCCTCAGCGCAATGGAAGCCGCGGGAAAGCTCGTTGAGGACGAAGAGCTGCGCGATGCAATGAAGGAGAAAGGGCTCGGCACGCCGGCTACCCGCGCGTCCATCATCGAGACGCTGATTTCAGCGCATTACCTGGTGCGACATGGGAAGGAGTTACAGCCAACGGCGAAGGCCATCCAAACCATCACGCTATTAAAAAGCGCGGTGCCGGAGCTGACCAGCCCGGAGCTCACCGGCGAATGGGAATTCCGGTTACGCGAAATCGAGCATCGCAAGCTCACGCGGGACGCGTTCATGCGCGACATCCGCGAGCTCACGAATGATATCGTCGGAAAGGCCAAACATTTTCATCCCGACGAGCACATGCCCGACACCGAGCCGTTCGGCCAATGCCCCAAATGCGGTTCGCCCGTGATCGAACGATTCAAGAGCTTCACCTGCACAAATGAGGAATGCGATTTCACAATTTGGAAAACCATCGCCGGCCGGCTGCTGAGCCGAGACGAGTTCGAGACTCTCGTGCGCGACAAACAAGTTGGGCCATTGGGCGGCTTTCGCAGCAGGAAAGGCAAACGGTTTAATGCCGTGCTCAAACTAAGCGACGAGTTCAAAACAGAATTCGATTTCGGACCAAACGGTCAGGAGAACGGCGCAGGTGCGGGACAACCCGTGGATTTCTCAGGACAGGAGCCGCTTGGCACATGCCCAAAGTGCGGCGGACGCGTGTTCGAGAGCGGCATGAGCTATGTCTGCGAAAATTCAGTCGGCCCAAACAAAGCGTGCGACTTTCGATCGGGCAAAGTCATCCTGCAACGATCGATCGATCGCGAGCAGGTGAAAAAACTGCTCACCACCGGCAGGACCGATTTACTCGAACGTTTTATTTCGCGCAAGGGCAGACCGTTCAAGGCGTTTCTGGTGGTGACCGACAAAAAAGACGTCGGCTTCGAATTCGAAAAGCGCGAGCCGAAGCCGAAAGGAGAACGCAAGGCCAAGGCCTCTGCGCCGAAAATTGATTTCACAGGAAAGGAATCCGTCGGCGAATGCCCGAAATGCGGTGGTAAAATTTTTGACACCGAAAACAGTTACATTTGTGAACGCTCGCAGTCGGTCAAAAGCCCTTGCAAATTCAGAGTGAGCAAAACGATTCTCGGCCGCGACATTCCAAAAGAGCAGGCGCAGAAACTTCTTACCGCGGGTAAGACAGATCTTCTCGAGGGCTTCATCTCAAAACGAGGCCGCCCGTTCTCCGCCTATCTGAAATCGGAGGACGGAAAAGTCGGTTTCGAGTTTCCAGAGAAACTGGCACGAGCCACAGACTCGGCCACGTGAACCGCCGAACCGCGCCCTTGACAAAGCCGCGCTTGCCCAAATCCGAAGAAGCAGATCTGGCTCTCACGCGAACGCAAGCCGAACTACGCTCGGCGGGTAAATCAAGGAGCGACGGCTTCCGAAATCCCATCAAACGCGTGCATTCTGTCGCAAACCACCGTCTCGCTCCGATCGTAGATGTGCCAGAGTTGCAACCTCCAAGATATCGCGCTTAAGGGAACTTCGGACATCAACATCACCGTGTTGATAGTCAACATAGAGAAGCAATAACCTTGGACTAGAAAAATATTCGTACCGGGTGCTGACGTCCGCCCGCGCGATGTAATGAATGTGTTGCAGCATTCGCTGCAATACGTGTGGACATGTGAGTGCCAGATCGTCAAGAACAAACTTTACGTCGGCAGCGAAACAGTCGCGATATCTCGATTCTGTACTAGTCACGTCACAAATCACGATGTTCCTGTGGAAGCTCTTGACCGCAAAAAAAATCGCTAAACGCCACGCGAAGATAACTGGTAACTGCTGAAGGCGGCGTAATATCCTGCTATAACCCATGCATTTACAGTTAGGTTGTCATCGCATCGGCCATCTGCAATTCAGTGCTGCTCGCTGACGGCTCAATCTAAGAACGGCGGAGGTCCATATTTCGCACGAATATTTTCATCAAAACTCTTGTCTATATCGTAGTCCAAAGCGAAATCGAGATCATCAAATGGATCATAAAGAACACTTATGCATTTCATCGAAGCGCTTGGTTTTCTCGGCCGCTTCTGGCGCTCTTTCCTTATACGTTCATCATCGGCCATTCTTTGTGATGTGGGCGTTCTTGGAGCTTGGATGTCCCGGGGATTACCGGTTAGAGCTTCCCAAGTCATCACGCCTGCCGTGATGACCACATTGATTAATTCCCGAAGGGTCCCTGCCAGCCCGAAGGGATCGACAAAGTTGTCTGGGCTATTTCCGACATATCCATACAGGTTAAATCCACCGGTTTCGCCAATCGGATCTCTGCTAATCCACCTTCCGAGATCAGGATCGTAAGCGCGATAGACGGCTAGATCGAGATTGCTGGCGGAATGTCGATAAAGCCCAGTGAAGTTGAAATCAGGCAGCGTGGTGTTGATCACCGTTGTCGATCGTCCCCAAGGATCATAATCGTAGCGCGCCACGACCGTGTCGTTGCTCTTCCGCATCTCGCGAATGCTTCCCAGGTAATCGCGCGAGTAATAATAAGCTCTGTTGCTGTACTCACCCTGCGGGTAAACGTAGAGCGTGACCGCGTCATTAGCGCCTCGAAATTCACACCGTTCCATTCCGCACCAGACAAATTTCCTTGTCGATCGAACGTGGTTCCCGTCTTTCTCGACAATTTTCACGCAACGATTCAACCCGTCATAGGTAAACTCACTGCGATTGTTAGTCCCGGTGTAATTGACTGCCACCAGCCGGTTCGCTCCGTCCCATTCGAATGTGCGCGTGGACCCATCATCGATTAAACTACCATTCAAATCATATGTGAGCGTGCGATTTGCCCCGCCGCTTTGGCTTGTGATTTCGTTGACGTTGTTCGGTGTCGAGGTAGTTGTTACCGTGCCGACCAGCTCAGATGTTCGATTGCTGGCCAGATCATACCCGTAGGTATATTGCCTAATTAGTGCGTTCGTGGACGCGTTTTTGAGCGGCGCAGCGAGCAGCTGATCGGCGTTGTCGTATCCGAGATCGAACCGTTGCGGCGCAGGAGATAAGCCGGGATAGTTCTTGGTCCAGGTCAAGATCTGGCCTTCGGTGTCATACGTGTAATCGAACTGCGAGATCAATGCATTCGAGCTGGTCTGATTCTTGATTTCTTGGAGACGCTTGTCCTGAGCGTTCGGAAAATATGTGTACACGGAGGAAGAGCCGCCAGGATAAGTCATATTACTGAGTCGGTTCGTAACATCGACATAGGAATAGCTGAACGTGCCCAGCTTGTTCACTACCGAGCTGATGCGGCCGAGACTGTCGAACGTCCAGGCGACCGAATTCGCCGTTCCGTTGATCGAGCGAGTCGTGATGCGGCCGATCTGATCGTAGCCGAAAGTGATCGTGTCGTTTGCCAGCGCACCATCGATGCTCGCTAACTGTCCCGCACCGAGCGCGGGAGGCGATGCGATCGGATTGTATGCATAGGTAGTCGTGCCGGTCCCGTCGATCATCGTTCGCACACGATTGTAATTCGAATCGTAGGTATAGCTGACCGTTGGCGTTGTGTGGGCTGCGTTTGTGTAGCTGACTTGCTTCACATTATCGTCGGCGAAGTACTGGTAGTTTGTCGTCTGGTTCAGTGCATCCGTCATCGACTTCAAGCGGTTGGTCGTGTTCTCGTACGCGTAGGATACGGACGTATTGTCAGCAAAGATCTTGCCAGTGACACGACTTTGCAGGTCGCGGTTGAATGTGGTTGTTTGGTTCTTCGGATCTGTGATGCTGTTCAACGAGCCGCAGGCGCACCAGTCAAAGAGTGTTGTCCGGTTCTGCGGGTCGGTGGTCGAATCCATTTGGCGATTGGCATTGTAGTGCCGAGTGGTCCACAGCCCGCGGCGATCCTTGCTCTTGGTCAAGTCGAGAATGGTTGTCAGTCCTTGGCCAAAATCCTGTGAGTACTGGAACTGGCGATTGGTTCCGTCAGGGTAAGTAATCTGAGTTGGGCGATCGAGAGTGTCATAATCCTTCGTGACAGTGTAGCCGTCCGAGTTAGTTACGGTACGGACGCGGTTTGCGCTGTCGTAGGTGAAACTCGTCACCGCCGAGTTACCATTGAATTGCGGGCCCGTGATTGACGCGAGATATCCGTCTGGGACAGTCCCGCCATAAACGAAAGTGGTGGTTTCATTCTTCGCGTTTGTGCGGGTCAGCATCTGCCCATAGGCATTGTAGGTATACGTGGTCGCCTGGCCGGCCGCATCGGTGTCGGTGAGCGGCTTGTGCTGCGAATTGTAAGTAAACTTCCGCACCAGTTCATTTGCCGTGCCGGTCGTTTGGCGCACCTCCAGGAGATCGACATTGTTCGAATCATAGACATAACTCATGACCCGCCCGACCGGATCAGTCGATCTGGTCCTGTTACCAATGCTGTTGTACTCGTATAGGGAGGACTGCGCCGTGCCATCGTCGAGGATGCGCGCGACCTGACTCGGATTGGCGCTCGGTCCGGTGTGATTCGTGTCGGACTGACCGATGTACGCGTACCAAATGCGGTTCTCCAGCGGCGCCTTTTCACTGGCGGCGATTCCGGAAACCGTGCCATCGGAGTTGTAGGCCCAATGCGTGATCCTGGCCTTCGTGTAATTGTAAACGCCATTGACTGGCGGATACATCTCGATCGCCTTCTTGTCCCAGTAAAAGGTGTTCGCTACGTGAAGGCCCGAGTTGGTCATACCCGCCGGCGCTAGTGCTTCGCTCATGGCAATGCCCGGCGCATAGTCGCGAAATTCAACGCGTTCCTTGTCGCCCAATGGATCGGTCATCTCAATCCAGCGACTGGTTCCGTTCTCGCCGCTCGCAAAAGTCGTCGTCCCGTACGGGGTAGTTAGCGAATCAACTGAATCTGTTCCCGCCAGATAACTAAACTGTGATTGAATTCCGATTTGATCGATGATCCTAGTCAGTTGTCCGTTGGTGTATTCGAAGATGGCAAACCGGCCGAATGGGTCGGTAACTTTGGTGATCTTGAGAGGATCGCCCGGCAGCTCATAGGATAGATTTGTTATTTGTCCAAGTGCATCAGTAATCGTCGTCACGCGGAAGCTGCCGTCATAGCCGATGCTGACGGCGTTGCCGGCGGGATCGACCGTCTGGGTCATGAATATCCGGCGCGGATAAGAGGTCGCACCGTCACTCAAGCCGAAGACTTGTTTCGAGCCGTCCTGGAATCGCTTCTCGCAACTTGTCGGCGAGCTTCGAGCGAGGACGGCATGGCTTTGCGGATCTGGCAGATACGTTTGTGATACCGAGTCAAATCCGGAAAAATTCTCTGCTCCGCCGCCAGGAACATAAACGGCGGCGTCTGCCGCAGCATTATTCGGATCGTCTGTGACGTACGAAAGCCAGTTGAAAGTCCATTTTGAGCCGAGATTAGAGTAACTAAACGTTTGCGGCTGTTGACTCTCTCTTTGGTTATAGGTAACCGTAAAATTGATCGCGGGCCCGCGGGGCGGGGAATAGCGAAGCGGCATATCCTCGATGTTCAAGCTGGCCAGCATGGCGTGAGCGCTGTAGCGGGCCATTCCATAGCAATCGTCTTGATTGCCGCCTTCTTTGAGATCGTTTGGTTTGGTGTTTGCCTCGGACAGTTGAGCGGCTATGGCCTGGTCGAAATACACGTCTGCGTAGAGGTACATCTCGCCACGGAAGTTATTTTTAACCCCGAGCGTGATCTGCTCGCCGACATCCATCCATCGCCAGTACTGGTCGGAGTGCGCGCCATTCGCATCCGGGCAGGGATTAGTATAAGTGTCATGAAAGATAAAATTCGTCCCCGGGGACTGATACATTTGTCCATCAATGATTATGTCGTCATCGACCGAGAAGTAAACGAACACCAAACAAGGCTCGGAGAACGGATTCGTCAGCGTCTGGACGGTAACGGTCGGAACTCCGCAATCGGGCGCGGCAGCGTAATAGCTGACATACTCATGGACCGCGTCGGGACCCGGTCCACTATCTAATCCATTTCGTTGTGGTTGAACAATAATCCGTTTGCCATTGCCCTGGTCTCCGTTGGGCGTCGGACTTGGTGAAAGGGCAATGCAAGCGAGCATGAGCAGAATGAGAAAGAAACCGTGCCGTAAATGCGAGCGATTCATTGAATTTCTTATAGCTGGAGTTGTGGTTTTCATATAATTCTTTTTTGTCTTACGTGAGCGGGTTTGGGAATTCCAAAGAGCGCGATTTTACCAGAAGTCACCGGCGCTCCCAATCCCAAGTTGCCCATAATAGTTGTAACCCCAACTCCACAGCGTGCCATCCGGCTTGATCGCCAGATTATGATTCAGACCACTAACCACAGCACCCTGCGTTGCGTCAGCTTGCGAAGCGCCTGCACAAAGGCATGCGGAGAAGAGCAAACCGAATAAGTACGGGTTGCGGGAAAATTTCATGAATGGCGCAAAGTGGTCGCCGCTTTTGCCAGCTTCGCCAAAGAATGGCAAAAAAAAGGTTCGCCAGCGCTCAACTTTCTTGTTCACCGACAGTCCAACGCGCGAAACGACTGGGAGCCGTCAGCTCTGGGCACTCTGCGGATTGCGGGCTTCAATCTGTTGCTGGACCCGATGCACCATGGCCACAGCGGCGATGAGGACGATGGCTGCAATTACCTGGTGCAAGTGAAGGCTGGCATGGAAAAAACCCCATGTGATGCACACGGCAGCTAGCGTTTGCATCATCTCGAAGTAACCGGCTGTTGATGCGCGCGTGAGATGCAGCCCCTGAAAATAAATCAAGAGCGGAATCCCGCCTGAGATCGAGGCGAGGAAGAAAAGCAAAACGATCGCCTTTGTCGTGTGGGCCTGCGCAGCCGCGGGCCAGAGCGCTGCGCCGTTGAATTTGCGGTAGGCTAAAAGAATCAGCGTCATGCAGGTGAGTCCAACGACAATGCGCATGCTGGAGGCGAGTCGCAGCGACATGCCGATCATGACGCCGCGTCCAGCAACGGTGGAGAGGCCCCAAAAAAGTGCGCAGATCAAAGCGTAGCCCGTGCCAAGGTTTAGACCGGCGCGCTCGAAGGAGACGCCGATCATGGTTGGATGCGTGACGGAAACGAAAATGCCGGCGATGATCGCGACGCCGGCGTAAAAGAAAAACCGCCGGGCAAGCCGGTCACCAAAAAGCAGAAACGCGCCAATGGTTGAAATAACGGGCTGGATATTCAGGATCACGTTTACGACCGTTGGATTCCCGTATTTCAGCGCCAGCGTGAAGAAGACGGTGCCCACAGCAGACCCAGCGAATCCGGAGAAAAACATGTAGCCCCACGTGCGCGCGCTGATTTTAGGAATCTCGTTCATGCGCGAGATCAGAATCGGCAGGAACATGATGAGGATGAAAACGTGTTCCCAAAAAACGATCACCTTGGCGTCGAACAATTCATTGAGCGGGATGCGCCACGCGCTTTCCGTGCCCCAGAGCGCGGCGCCAAGGCCGACCAGCCACGGGCCGTAGGTTGCGCCCTTTACTGTGCGTTGTTGCATCGAATTGGGTTTAGCGTCGGCGCATTGAAGCGTCAACGCGGCGGTGGCGGCATCGCCCGCGGCGCGCCCTCGCCACGGCGAGCAGGGTTCGGTCGCGCCCTACCAAATCGCTCGATCGCTTGTATGAGGAAAAAGATGGAGACAACCCTAAAGAAGCATTGACGCCACAACTTATGGTGTGGTAATTAGCGCTTCAACACTATGCGTTGCCCCAAGTGCGGGTCTCGTGATGACAAAGTCATCGATTCCCGTCAATCGCGCGATAGCTCCAGTATCCGTCGTCGCCGCGAATGTCTGAAGTGTAAATTTCGCTTCACGACCTATGAAGAAATCGAGCGCTCGGATCTGCGCGTGGTGAAACGCGATAGAACCCATGAACCATTCGATCGGCGCAAACTTGCCGCCAGTATCGCGAAAGCTTTTGAAAAACGTTCCACCAGTCTTCTTACATTGGAGGATATGGTGGACCAGATTGTGCACGAACTGGAAACCAGCGGGCGCGAAGTTCCTTCGTCGGCGATTGGCGCCAAAGTGCTCGAAAAACTCCGCGCGATCGACGAAGTGGCCTATTTGCGCTACGCGTCGGTGTATCAGCGATTTCAGGATGTCGATGAATTTGTCGATGCCATTCACACGTTGGGGCGTCGCATAAAACCGAATGCGCTTCAGCGGGAATTGTTTTCTCCTGAGACTCCGCAAAGTTCCACGCCGGCACCACGCAAAATTTCGACGAACAAGCCCCATGGTCGCGTTTAAAGAAGAATTTCCGTATCTTCGCACGGAGTCGGGACAACTTTTCGAATTCAATCGCGATTGGCTCCATGCGGCGATCACGCGGGCTGCGCATGAAGCCGGTTACCCCAGCTGGTGGCTCACCGATCACGTGACAGAAAGCATTGCTTTTTATCTGCATCTGCGAAACGACGAAAACGTGGTCGCGTTCAATCAGCTCTCGCAGACGGTGCGTTACGTCCTGAGAGCAATCGGTTACAAGGAGATTGTGCCGCATTTTGCGCCTTCGCCGCCGCCCATTTCCGTATCGTTGCTGGACATCGCGCACCATGCCGGCGCAGGGTATGAACTCGCGTTTTTTGATCTTTTGGAAAAGCGAATCAGCGGCTTGATCGGAACCGGTGCCGATAATGTTCAGCTTTGTTCGCTCCAGTCTTGTGTGAAACAGCTTCGGGGCGTCAAAACGTGGACGCGCGCCTGCGATGCGCTGCGCGAGGAAATCGTCTGCTTCGTGCGCGAAAGACTAACAGCCGCGGCTGATTTTCCGCGATTGGATTGTTCACTGCGTTGAAAACCTTCGCCTGACTCGCCCACACCGCACAGCTTTCGCATTTGAATTAGCGTCAGATTGCGCAGATTTACACCGACCCAGGATCCGACAGTCCAAGCTCATAAAATGTCATGACCATTTTCGAAAAGATCATCGCACGACAAATTCCAGCGAAAATCATCTGGGAAGATGACGACGCGGTCGTTTTTCATGACGTTAATCCGCAGGCGCCTGTACATGTGCTGATCGTGCCAAAAAAGGTCGTTCCGCGGTTGACGGATGCGACCGATGACGACCGCGCGCTGCTCGGCAAATTGCTTCTGGTCGCGCGCGACATGGCAAAAAAACTGGAGTTATCGAGCGGTTATCGTGTCGTGATCAACAGCGGCCCCGATGCGGGTGAAAGTGTGCCGCATCTGCATGTCCATTTGCTGGGCAAACGTGCACTCGCCTGGCCGCCGGGTTAAGCCGGCTACTCACGAACAAGCGCCCAGTCGATTCCAACTATCCGCTTTCCCGCGAAGCGTTTCAGCGACCTGGGAAAAATCAGATATCTCGCCTCCTTGCTCTCCTTGAGCCCGACGATGCCGAAATCTGTTCCACTCGGGCTCTTCAAGATTGTCATGACCCGAGTATTCTTTATTTGCGCTTGGAAATGACGATCGGCGGACGGTTTTT
>WNGB01013252.1_pt1 | contig 11668 bp, 7 predicted proteins | sample 5400681 | NCBI WGS metagenome assembly WNGB01 (sample SAMN13153367, study PRJNA577476) | soil metagenome | isolation source: 115 cm soil or saprolite under grassland replicate 2 | place: USA:California | collected 2016-06-15 | reverse complement strand
CGCCGCTCCTGCTCGATCAGGCTGGTCAGCTGCTTGCCCCATTCCTCGACCTGGCGACGGTCAACGCCACGCCGCACGACCACGAACTCCGGCATCTCGACCTCGGACTCGGCGAGTGGCTGCGGCTCAAAGGCGCTCACCTCAGCGGCGCTCACGGGGGACCTCCCTTGCGGGGTGGGGGAACCAAAGGAGGAATGCTAACCCCGCTGGCAAGCCCGGCCCGAACCGGGCAGCCGAGCCTCCTGGGCGCCGTCCACCCCGTCAACCCCAGGTACCGGGAGGTGCTCGGGCTCCCCTGCCACCGTCGCTGGCCGAGGCGCCAGGACCGGTCGACCTCGCCGTCCTGGCCGTGCCCAACGCCGCCCTGGAGGCCCGGCTCGCGGCCGCCGCCGCCGGCGGCGTCCCGGCCGCGGTGATCTTCGCGAGCTGCCAGGACCCGGCCCCACCGCCCGCTGGCGAGCCGTCCCTGGCCGAGCGGCTGCGGCGGACCGCCCTGGACGCCGGCATGGCGGTGTGCGGCGGCAACGGCATGGGATTCTTCAACCTCGAGCACAGCTTGAGGGTTTGTGGGTACCCGGAGCCGGCCGGGCTGCCCTGCGGCCCGGTCGCCGTGGTCAGCCACTCCGGGTCGGTGTTCTCCGCCCTGCTCCACAACGACCGCGGGCTGCGGTTCAACCTGGTCGTCTCCGCCGGCATGGAGCTGGTCACCACCACCGCGGCCTACCTCGACCATGCCCTGGAGCTGCCGAGCACCCGGGTGGTGGCGCTGTTCCTGGAGACGGTCCGCGAGCCGGCGGCGTTCCGCGCCTCGCTGGCCAAGGCGGCCGCGCGCGACGTGCCCGTGGTCGCGCTCAAGGTCGGCCGCGGCGAGGCCGCCGGCCAGATGGTCGCCGCCCACTCCGGCGCCCTCGCCGGCGAGGACGGCGCCTACCAGGCGCTGTTCGACGCCTACGGGGTGGCGCGGGTGCGGAGCCTGGACGAGCTGGCCGACACCTGCGAGCTGCTGGCCGCCGGGCGCCGCGCCTTCCCCGGCGGGCTGGCCGCGATCCACGACTCGGGCGGCGAGCGCGCCCACCTGATGGACCTGGCCGAGGAGCTGGAGGTGCCGCTCGCGCGCCTCTCCGAGGCGACCCGGGCGCGGCTGGCGGCCGTGCTGGAGCCCGGCCTGCCCGCCACCAACCCGCTTGACGCCTGGGGCACCGGCAACGACGCCGACGAGATCTTTGCCGCCTGCATCGGCGCCCTGCTGGACGACCCCGACAGCGGCGCGCTCGCCCTCGCCCTCGACCTGACCACCGAGCCCACCCCGGACACCAGCTACACCGGCCTGGCGATCCAGGCGGCGGCGGCCACCGCCAAGCCGGTCGCGGTGCTCGCCAACCTCGCCAGCGCCGTCGACCCGGCCGAGGCGGCGCGCCTGCGCGCCGCCGGGGTCCCGGTGCTGGAGGGCACCGCCACCGGCCTGGCGGCCCTCGGCCACCTCCTCGCCCGGCGGGACTTCCTGGCCCACCCGCCCCCGGCCGGAGCTCACGGCGCCGCGGCCGGGACGTCCGCCGGCGCCGCCGCGCCGCCCGCCACCGCCGAGGCCCTTGGAGCCGCGGCCGGGACGTCCGCCGGCGCCGCCGCCGCGGTGCGGGCCCGATGGCGGGAGCGGCTGGCGGACCCCCGGCCGCTTGGCGAGGTGGAGGCGCTGGCGATGCTGGCCGACTGGGAGGTGCCGGTGGTCGCGGCTGAGGAGGCGGCCGGCCTCGACGCCGCGGTGGCCGCCGCCGGGCGGGTCGGCTGGCCGGTGGCGCTCAAGACCGCCGCCACCGGCGTGCGGCACAAGTCCGGGGTGGGTGGCGTCCGTCTCGGGCTGGCCGGGCCGGAGCAGCTCGCGGCCGCCTACGCCGACCTGGCCGGGCGGCTCGGGCCGCGGGTGGTGGTCGCGAGGATGGCCGCCGGCGGCGTGGAGCTGGCCATCGGGGTGGTCCGCGACCCGCAGTTCGGGCCGCTGGTGATGGTCGCGGCCGGCGGCGTGCTGGTCGAGGTGCTCCGCGACCGGCGCTTCGCGCTGCCGCCGGTGGACGCCCGCACGGCCAGGGCGACGCTGGACCGCCTGGCCGTCCGGCCGCTGCTGGACGGCGCCGGCGCGAGCGGCCCTCCCGCCGACCTGGACGCGGTCGCCGACGCGGTGGTGGCGCTGTCCGCCTTGGCCGTCGACCTCGGCGACCGGCTCGTCGCCGTCGACGTGAACCCGCTGGTCGCCGGGCCGGAGGGCTGCGTGGCCGTGGACGCCCTGGTGGTGCGGGCGCCCGCCTGATCCTGCCCCGCTACGGGTTCAGCCCTGGACCCGTTCGCCGGTCTGCTTGCGGAACTGCTGCACGCCGGCCGCCAGGCACAACGCGGCGGCGAGCGCGAGCACGGCCAGCGACCAGACGATGCTGGCCGACCAGCCGCGGATCACCAGCGTGCGCATCGCCTCGATCGCGTAGGTGAGCGGGTTCAGCCGCGCGACCAGCGCCATCCACCCCGGCATGGCGTCCAGCGGCACGAAGGCGTTGCTCATGAACAGCAGCGGCAGCGACACGAACCCGGCGATGGCGAAGAAGGTGCCGTGCTGCGGGACGGCGTAGGCCAGCGCGGAGAACGCCGCGGTGACCGACATCGTGAGCAGCGCGGCCGCCACCAGGATCACCAGCAGCCCCAGCGGCCCGGCGGCGATGCGCACGCCGAGGAGCAGCGCGACCAGCACGACGAGCAGGATCTGCGCCGACTGCTGGGCGACCTGGAACACGAAGCGGCTGACGATCACGGTGCTGCGGGCGATCGGCATGCTCATGAGCCGGTCGAGGTAGCCGGTCTCCTTGTCCCACAGCAGCGGCATGGCGCCGCTGATGCCGTTGCCGACGATCGTGAAGGTGACGATCCCGGCGAGCATGAAGCCGACGTAGTCGTCGGTGCCGATCACCTCGGCGTCGATGGCGCGCTCCACGCCGGCGCCGAAGAACACCAGCCAGATCGCCGGCTGGAGGATGCTGAGCACCAGGTTCAGCCGCTCGCGCAGCAGCTCGATCCACCAGCGGCGGGCGAGGGCCATCACCTCCTGGGCCCAGCGGCCGCGGGCCTCCGCCGACGCCCGGCCGGGTTGGCCGGCCGGGGCGCGCTCCTGGACGGCGGACGGTTGCGAGGTCACGACGCCACCTCGACCTCTCGCAGCTCGCGGCCGGTGTGGAGCAGGAACACGTCGTCCAGCGACGGCTGGCTGTAGGTCACCCGCCCCAGCTCGATCCCCTGCTCCAGCCCCAGGCGCATCACCGCCGGCAGGGCCACCGCCGCGTCCTCGACGTAGACGTGCAGGTCACCGGAGTCGCCGGCGACGATGTCCCTGACCCAGCCCTCGCCGGCGATCGCCCGGTGCAGCCGCTCCGGCTCGCCGCAGGTCACCTGCACCACGTCGGCGCCCACCGACCGCTTCAGCTCGGCCGGCGACCCCTCGGTCACGACGCGGCCGTGGTCGATGATCGCCACCCGGTCGCACAGCCGGTCGGCCTCGTCGAGGTAGTTGGTGGCCAGCAGGATGGTGGCGCCGGCGGCGCAGCGGTCGCGCACGTAGTCCCAGACGCCGTGCCGCGACTGCACGTCCAGGCCGAGGCTGGGCTCGTCCAGCACCAGGACCTCCGGGGCGTGCAGCAGCCCGCAGGCCAGGTCGAGGCGCTTCTTCATCCCGCCGGAGTAGGTCGTCCACCGCCGGTCGGCGTGGGGCAGCATCCCGACCGCGTCGAGCGCCTCGGCGGCGCGGCGCCGGACCTCGCGCCGCGGCACGTGGTACAGCGACGCCTCGATCTCCACGCACTCCCGCCCGGTCAGCAGCCCACGGTAGGCGACGGTCTGCATCACGTAGCCGATCCGCCGGCGGACCTCGTCGGGGTGGGTCGAGACGTCGAAGCCGCAGACGCGCGCCGCGCCCGCGCTGGGCGCAAGCAGCGTCGTCAGCATGCGGATGGTGGTCGTCTTGCCGGCGCCGTTGGGGCCGAGGAGCCCGACCACCTGGCCGCGCTCGACCGCCAGGTCGAGCCCTTGCACGGCGACGTGGTCGCCGAAGACCTTGCGGAGCCCGACCGCCTCGATCACCGCGCCCATCGCACCTCCTGTGTCGGCGCCACCGTACCCCGCCGCCCTGACGCTTGTCCTCTTCTCTACCGGCTGTGGAGGGCGCTGGCGAGCAGCTCGGCCAGGTGGAGGGGGCGGCGGCCGGTGGCCTGCGCGACCTGGGTGCGGCAACTGAAGCCGTCGGCCAGGACCAGGGTGTCGGGGGTGGCCGCGCGGACCGCCGGGAGCAGGCGCCGCTCCCCCACCGCCATCGCGACGCGGTAGTGGTCGGCCTCGAAGCCGAACGCGCCCGCCATGCCGCAGCAGCCGGCGTCCAGCAGCTCGGACGCGACCTCGGCGGCGGCCAGCAACTCCAGGTCCGGGCCCATGCCGACGACGGACTGCTGGTGGCAGTGGCCCTGCACGATCGCCCGGCCGCCGACCCGCGGCGGTCGCCAGCCGTGGCCGGCGAGCAGCTCCGCGAGGCTGCGCGCGCGGCCGGCGAGCAGCTCGGCGGCGTCGCCGGGGAGCAGGTTGGGCAGCTCGTCGCGGAAGGCCGCCAGGCAGCTCGGCTCGAGGACGACCACGGGGACGCCGGCGTCGACGTCGGGGCCGAGGGTGGCCAGGATGCGGCGGAGCTGTCGCTTGGCCAGGTCGAGCATGCCGAAGTCGTACAGCGGCCGCCCGCAGCACAGCGGCCGGTCCGGGACCCGCACCGCGAAGCCGGCCGCCTCCAGGACCCGGACGGCCGCGCGGCCGGCGGCCGGGTGGAACAGGTCGGTGAAGGTGTCGGGGAACAGCAGCACCGGCGGCCGGCCGCGCGGGCCCGGGCCGGTCCTGGAGGCGCGGCGGCGGAACCAGCGCGTGAAGGTCTCGGCGGCGACCGGGGGCAGGTCGCGTTCGGGGGCGATCCCGGCCAGCCGCTTGGCCAGCCCGGCGAGCCCCGGCGCGCCGGCGAGGCCGTTGGCCAGCCGGGGAGCGCGGGCGGCCAGCCTCGCCGTCCAGTGGACCAGCCCGATGGTGTAGGCGGTCCGCGGCCGCAGCCGCCCCTTGTAGTGGTGGGCGAGGAACTCGGCCTTGTAGGTCGCCATGTCCACCGAGGTCGGGCAGTCGCGCTTGCAGCCCTTGCAGGCCAGGCAGAGGTCGAGGGCGTCCCTCGTGGCCCGGTCGCGCCAGCCGTCCCGCAGCGGGTCGCCCTGCAGCAGCTCGAACAGCAGGTGGGCGCGGCCCCGTGTCGAATGGGCCTCGTCCCTGGTGACCATCCAGCTCGGGCACATGATCCCCGTCTCGGTCTGGCGGCACTTGCCAACGCTCACGCAGCGCAGCAGCGCGTTCGGCCAACCGCCCTCCTCGGCGAAGGCGAAGTGGGTGCGCGGCGGCGCCGGGGGCCAGCCGGCCAGGCGCAGGTGCTCGTCGAGGCGGTCGGGGTCGACGACCTTGCCGGGGTTCATGCGGCCGTCCGGGTCGAACAGCGCCTTGAAGCCGGCGAAGGCGCCGACCAGCTCGTCCCCGAACATCCTCGGCAGCAGCTCCGCCCGCGCCTGGCCGTCGCCGTGCTCGCCCGACAGCGAGCCGCCGTAGGCGACCACCAGGTCGGCCGCCGCCTCCAGGTAGGCGCGGAAGGAGGCGACGCCGCCGCCGGTGCTGAGGTCGAAGTCGTTGCGGGTGTGCATGCAGCCCTGCCCGAGGTGCCCGTAGAACGCACCGGCGTAGCCGTGACGGTCCAGCAGCTTGCGCAGGTCGCGCAGGTAGGCGCCGACCCGCTCCGGGGCGACCGCCGAGTCCTCCCAGCCCTCGTGGTTGGGTGCGCGGCCGGGCACCCGGGCGGTGGCGCCCAGGGCCGACTCGCGGACCCGCCAGATGCCGGCCTGCGCGGCCGGGTCCCCGAACAGCCTGGCGCTGGGCCCGCCGGGGCGGCCGGCGCCGACGGCGGCCTGCAGGCGGCGGGCCATGGCGACCGCCTCCATGGTCACCTCGGCGCCGAGCTCGACCAGCAGCCAGCCGGCGCCCTCCGGCAGCAGGTCGAGCTCGCGGGGATGGAGGCCGACGCTGCGCACGTCGGCGACCAGGCGGTCGTCGATCGCCTCCAGCCCGATCGGCCGGTGCTGGAGTACCGCCGGGACGGCGTCGGCGGCCAGGTAGATGTCCGGGTAGCCGAGGACCAGGAGCACCCGGGCCGGCGGACTATCGATAAGTTGACAAGTCGCTTCGAGGACAAGGGCGCAGGTGCTCTCGGTGCCGACCAGCGCCCTGGCCACGTCGAAGCCGCGCTCCGGCAGCAGCTCGTCCAGGTTGTAGCCGGAGACCCGCCTGGGGATGTCCGGGAAGCCGGCGCGGATCCGCTCGGTGTGGCGGTCGCGGAGCTCGGCGAGGCCCCGGTAGAGCTCGCCTCGGCGGCCGCCACCGGCCACGATCCCCGCCAGCTCGGCCATGCCGGTCGGCCCGACCCGCATCCGCAGGCCGTCGTAGGTGAGCACCTCCAGCTCGGCGACGTTGTCGACCGTCCTGCCGTTCATCAGCCCGTGCACGCCGCAGGCGTTGTTGCCGACCATCCCGCCGATGGTGCAGTGGCTGTGGGTGGCCGGGTCGGGCCCGAAGGTCAGGTGGTGGGCCTCGGCGGCGTCGCGGAGCCGGTCGAGCACGACGCCCGGCTGGACCCGTGCCAGGCGGCGGTCCGGGTCCAGCTCCAGGATCCGGTCCATGTGCCTGGACATGTCCAGCACCACGGCGACGTTGCAGGCCTGCCCGGCCAGGCTGGTGCCGGCGCCGCGGCCGAGCAGCGGCGCGCCGAACCGCCGGCAGGCGGCCACCGCCGCCTCCACGTCGTCGGCGTCGGCCGGGAAGACCACCCCGATCGGGACCTGCCGATAGTTGGAGCCGTCGGTGGCGTACAGGGCGCGGCTGCCCGCGTCGAAGCGGACCTCGCCGCGCAGCTCCCGGCGCAGCACCGCCGACAGCGCCTGCGCCTCGGCCAGCGACAGGGTGGGTCGTTCCATGCGCGGAGGCTACCCCGTGTTCCTGCCATACTTGCGCGCGTCATGGCAGCCAGCGCCGACCGGCGGCTGATCGCCGGCCGTTACGCCCTCGGGGCGGTCCTCGGCCGTGGCGGCATGGGCGTGGTGTGGCGGGCGGAGGACGTCCTGCTGGACCGGCCGGTGGCGGTCAAGGAGGTGGAGCTGCCCGCCGGCCTGCCCGACCACGAGCAGGCGGCGGTCCGCGAGCGGGCGCTGCGGGAGGCCAGGGCCGCGGCCCGGCTCAACCACCCGAGCGTGGTCACCCTCCACGACGCGGTGGACGCGACCGGACGGCTGTTCCTGGTCATGGAGCTGGTCGACGCGCCGACCCTGCGCGACCTGGTCGCCAGCGCCGGGCCGCTGACCCCGCCGGCGGCGGCCCGCATCGGCCTGGACCTGCTCGCCGCGCTGGCGGCGGCCCACCGTTCGGGCATCGTCCACCACGACGTCAAGCCGGCCAACGTGATGGTGCCGTCGGGCGCGCCCGCCAAGCTGGCCGACTTCGGCATCGCCTCGCTGGAGGACACCCAGCGGACCGTCACCGGCGCGGCCTTCGGGTCGCTGCCGTACGTCGCCCCCGAGCAGGCGGCGGGCCGCCGCGGCGGCCCGCCCGCCGACCTGTGGGGGCTCGGGGCGACCCTGTGGTTCGCGGTCGAGGGCGCCCCGCCGTTCGACCGGGGCGGCCCGGCCGTCACGCTCGCCGCGATCCTGCACGACCCGCCCGGCGACCCGCGGCGCGCCGGGCCGCTCGGCCCGGTGCTGCTCGCGCTGCTCGGCAAGGACCCGGAGCGCCGCCCGACCGCCCCGGACCTCCAGCGCCTGCTGGAACCGCTCGCCGGCGCCGATCCGGGCGCGACCGTGCCGCTGCGGGCCACCGCCCGGATGCCCGTGGACCGTCCTGGCTCGCGGAGCCCCAGCGGCGCAGGCTCGCGGAGCGCGAGGCCGGGCGCCTCGACCGAGGTGCTCGCCCCACCGGCCGGGCCGTGGGCGGGCGCGACCCGGCCGGGGTGGACCCCGCCACCGCCTCCCGCCGGGGGCCGGCCGCTCCCGGCCGGGCCATCCCCCCCGCCGGCCTTGGGAACGGCCCCGCCTCGGAGGCGGAGACGGCGGCGTCGGTGGGGACGGCGGCTGCTCGGCGCTGTCGCGCTGCTCGCCGCCTTGCTGGTGGTCGCCAACGCGCTCGGGGACCGGGACCGCTCGGCCGGCCAGGACCGACCGGCGGGCCGGGCGGGCGCCGCGGCGACGCCGGGCATCCGCGAGCCGGCCAGGGACGGCCAGTTCGAGTTCGTGGTGCGGTCGGTCCGCTGCGGCCTGCGCCGGGTGGGGCCCGAGCTGAGGAGGCGGACGCCACAGGGCCGCTTCTGCCTGGTGGCCGTCAGCGTGGTCAACGTCGGCACCGAGGCACGCGACTTCGCGGCCGGCCAGCAGCGGCTGTTCGGCGCGGACGGCAGGCGGCACTCGGTCGACGCCGCGGCCACCGCCGCCAACGGCAGCCTCCAGCTGCTGCACAGCCTGGTCAACCCCGGCAACCGGGTCGAGGGGACGCTGGTCTACGACGTCCCGCCGCGCATGCGGCCGGCGCGCATGGAGCTGCACGACTCGCCGTTCAGCCGCGGCGTCACGGTGGACCTCCGCTGAGTCAGCCGCGCCCCCCTCGCCCCTTCGACTCCTGAGCTGAGCTGTCGGGCAGGCTCACCGAGCCGGTGAGCGGTCGGATGTCGTGGTCCTGGAGCACGGTTGGCGGGCCGCCCACCAGGTCGTGGAACTCCCTCGTGATGATCGCCGCGCCGGTCACCTCGCTGTCGGTCGCTCCCTCGGTGACGTTCACGTCGGGGAGCAGCAGGGTCAAGGTGAACCTGGTGCCGTTGCGGCTGGACGGAAGCAGCACGGCCCTTGTCAGTGTGCCGATCTCGGTGGCCAGCGTGGTGAGGTCGTCACCGAAGTGCCGCTGCTCGAGCAGATGGTCACCCTCACCGTTCACGAAGAGATCGCCTTCCTGGTAGCGGATCTCGATGCCGGGGCCCTGTAGCTGGTAGCTGACCTTCTCGCTCATCGCTCTCCTTTGTCAGTCAGTGCACGCTACCGGTGCCGTGGATCCTTCCGGTCGGATGCGCGGCGACCCGGTCGGGCGGGGACAGGAGCGTCAGCGGCCGCGCTCCGTCGGCGCCCTGGGCGGGCAGGGGGCAGCCGGCGTCGATCCATTCGATGGCGATGGTCGCCCAGGTCAGGCCGTCGCTGCCGGGCGCCACCGCGCCGAGCGTCTTTGCCATGACGTTGTCCCCGTGCAGCAGATCCGTCACGAAGCCGCTGCGCTGGGCGTCGCCGGGAGTGATCCAGCCGCTGTCCTCGTGTGCCAGCGCCTGCATGAAGGCCTCGGTCCGCTGGCGGAACCACCACGCCACGGGTTGGGACACGAGCTGGCGGGGATCGGAAGGATCCGGGCCGGTCAGCTTCATCGCCTCGTGGGCGGGTTGGCCCTGCTGGCGCCGGCGCATCGTGTCGATCAGATGGACCATCCGCTCGGCCGGCGTGAGCGGAAGCGGGGTGGCCTTGACGACGGGCAGTGAACGGGCCCAGGTTCTCCAGGTCTCGATCTCCGCGTCGGTGAAGATCTTGTACATCGGCCCGTCGGGGGCGAGCAGCCTGAAGAACGGGCTGTTGTCGGGGTCCCCGCCGACGATCATCCCATGGTCGACCAGCGCTGCCATGACTGCGTTCGGATCGGCGAACAGGTCGTTGATCAGCTTGCCAGCGAGCCGTTTCTGCCCGTGGTTGAGCCGAGCCCGCGGCGCTCGCTCCCGCACCATGGCAGTGACCTTGTCCGCGGCGGTGGGCGGGTGCAGACGCTTCTTGAGCATGTCGTCGGCCAACGTCCCCGTGGTGGCGAACGCGACGTACCCGTTCCAGATCCGCTTCCACTGGGCTTGCATCGCGTCCTCACCCAGCTCGGCGCGCGTCTGCTCGAGATGAAGCTCGACCGCTCGCCTCGCCATGGCCCCGTGGCCGGTAGCGGCGTTGTCGATCGCCACATGCATCTCGTAGAAGTGCGGGTCGAGATCGAAATGCTCGTTGAGCCGGACCATGTTCTTGAGCTCCACCGAGCTCCATTCCAGGTACTGGGTCATCCCCAGGAGCTCCGGGAAGAAGGCCTGGGAGAATTCCGAGACGACCAGCTGGAACAGGGGCACGGTGAAGGCCGAGTCCAGGAGGTCAGGGTTGTCGGCGTACTCCCGCGTGCGGATGTCAGGCAGGTAGATGTCGACGCTGTGCAGCAGCGCCGTGTAGATGTTGGCGTGGTTGAGCTTGGGATCGCCGGCACCCACCTCGTCCATGAAGATGTTGACCAGCAGGGCGCGGACCTCGTCGATCGGTCCGACGGGGACGATATTCCTCAGCCACGCGCCGTCCGTCTGGTTGAACGGCGCCATCTGGCGGATCCACTCCACCACGTCGTCGCGTGTCCGCAGCGTCCAGCTATGCTGGGCCTCGTAGCGGTTCACGTCGTCGACGAGGCCCTGGTAGACCTGATCGAGGCGCGCCTCGTAGTTGGCTTTGGTGTAGCGGAAAGGGCGGAGCTCTGGCTCGAGGCGCGGGTCCTTCTGCCTGTCCCTGGCTTCGTCGAGGAAGCGGTTGGCGAGCGACCAGGCCGTCGGCAGGAAGTCCTGATAGGCGTCGAGATTGAGCATGATGTGGAAGTAGTCGCGGTCCTGGAGCCCTGCATAGGGGCTCTGCTTGGTTGGCCGCTTGGTCATCTGCGTCACCCCGCCCGGGAAACGCGGCGCGAGACGGCTAGGAACCCGGCGGCAAGCGTCGCTCGAGCCTGGCGAGCCGGTCCAGGATCGCCGGTCGTCCCAGCGGAACAGCTTGTCGGCGTGGGCGTTGACCGCGTCGCGGATCTCCTTCGCCAGCCACAGTTTGTCGGCGTGGTTCAACGGCAGGTTTCCGATGCCGTCGTCGATCGCCTTGGCTGTCATGTCGTCGGCGTCCGCTGGTGCGCCCATGAACTCCAGGTGCATCGGGTCCCGGAGGCCGCCCCCCACGTAGTTGCCGCCCCACGCGAAGCCATACCGGCCCCACAGCTTTGGCAGCCAGTCCGGCATCTTGGTGTGCACGATTCCGTCCCAGGTGGCGGGGTTGTCGAGCGAGTTGTAGTCAACCGCCAGGCCCCAGGAGTGGTTGCTGGGTGTGTTCGTGGGCTGACCGTGCTTGTCCTTGATCGGCCGGTTGTTGTAGGCGCCGGTCTGGCCCGCCTTGGCCGGGTAGCCGCGCTGTTCGGTCTCGTCCAGCAGCAGGTCGACCAGCCGCGCGATGCGCCTGTGGACATTGACGGCCACCTTGGAACGGTCGGCGGTGACCTTGGCCATGTCCGAGGACCGGTCGGTGGGCCAGCCCGGGCCCCAGCCCTTGTCGCTCGCCCTGATCGAGTAGTCGTTGATCGAGAACTGCATCAGGGCATCTCCATCTGCTCGGGCTCGGGCTGCTCACCCCGCTCCGGGGGTCCCTCCTGATCGGGCGGAGTGGGCAGGGAAGGGTCCGCAGCGGTGATCCGCGGGAAGTCGTCGTCCTGGACCGGGTCCGTTTCG
>WNGB01012250.1_pt1 | contig 11670 bp, 8 predicted proteins | sample 5400681 | NCBI WGS metagenome assembly WNGB01 (sample SAMN13153367, study PRJNA577476) | soil metagenome | isolation source: 115 cm soil or saprolite under grassland replicate 2 | place: USA:California | collected 2016-06-15 | reverse complement strand
GTCGTGGCGGCGGGGCCGCGTATCGATGAATCGAATCGGCCCGCTGGCGCGGACGGGGCGGGAGGCAGCGGGGCAAGGCTGGTGCGGCAGGCCTGCACGGTGACCATCTCGATCGGGCGGCTGACCTTCAGGGCCAGGGCCTCAGGGAACGCGCGCTCGCCGTCGTCGACCCACGGAGCTGGCGTCCAAGGGGGCTGGTGCCGGCGGAGCGGTGAAGGACGCCGTCGTGGCGCGCCGGTCCTCGGCGCGGGCCGGGGTTGGCGTTGCCCGGCGGGGCTGGTCAGCGACGGTGCCGGTGATCCCCGCCCCCCGCGCGCCCGCCTGCCAGCCGAGTGGCCTTGGTCAAGCCCCTCGGACGCCGGTCGCCCGAGTCGGCGGCGAACGGCTGGAGGACGATCACGTCGCCGGCCGCTGGGTCTGGCGCCGGCTTCGCCGTCGCCACCGCGGCGGTCAGGCCGCCGGCCAGCAGCGCGCCGGCCAGCAGCGCGCCGGCCAGCAGCGCGGCAGCCCTCCTCTTCGGCTCAAGGGTCGTGGTCCCTCTTGGTCGTGGGCTGCGGGTACCCCTGCCCGCCGCCGGCCTGGTGGCCGGCGGTTGCTGACCGCGCGGATTGTTGGCGGTGGCGCTGACGGGGCGCTGATCGCCGCTGGTCAGCAGCACCAGCCGGGGCTTGACTGCCCCATCCCGGCGGGCGCCCCATGCCACGGGTGGTGGCCGGCTGGCCGGGGCCCTGGGGAGCGGCCCCCGGCCAGCCGCGCGCCCACCAGGCGTCGTGCGCACGGCTGCGCACGGATGCCCAGGCCCGGTGGGACGCCTCAGCAGTGCGGGCAGATCTCCCCGAGGGTCTTGATGGGGTACGGACGGCTGACGCCGGCGCCGACGTTGTTGAACGCAGCCACCTGGAACACGTACGTGGTGTTTGGCTCCAGCCCGGTCGCGGTCCAGGTGTGCGCGCCGCCGTTGAGCGGGCCCCAGCTGTGGACTATCCGGTTGCCGTCCGGACCGCTCTGGTACAGGTAGGTGTTGCGCTCGTTGATCGCGGCGTCGTCGAAGCTCCACGTGGCCGTGGTGTGGCCGACGTCGAGCCACTTGAAGTTCACGGGTGCGGCCGGCTCTGTGGCGACGACGTCGGGCCCCAGGCTCGACCCGGCCGCGTTGTAGGCCCTGACCCGCAGGTAGTACTCCAGCGGCGCGGCCAGGGGCTGGACGACGGCCGTGGTGGACCCGGTGCCGGCGTGCGCCGGCACCGTGGCGGCCGTCTGCCACGGTCCTGTGGAGGCCGTGGCGCGCTCCACGACGAACCCGCCCTCGTTGCTGGCGTTGTCGACCCAGCCGAGCGTGACGCTGAACTGCGACCCGACGACGCCGTAGGCGCTGATGGCGAGCCCGGTCGGTGCTGGCGGCAGCGTGGCCGCCAGCGCTTGGGGCGCGGCGACCGCGAGCAGGCCGACCGCCAGCGCCGCGGCGGCGATCCCCGACCGGACGCGTGCGCGTGCCCGCCGCGCGTGGCGGCCACGCCGCCCGCCTGGCGGCTTGGACCTGAACAGGTTCATGAGCTCCGCTCCTTTCACGATGTGGTCAGCCGCGGCCGGGGTGGCGCGACAGCCCTGTTCCTCGGCTAATAGCGGGTGGTCCTCCTCCGGGCCGGTGGGCAACGCATGCCCTGCTCGTGGCCGGCCTGGTGGCCGGCGATCACTGACCGGCGGATTGTTGGCTGTGGCGCTGACGGGGCGCTGACGGCGCGCTGATCGCCGCTGGTCAGCAGCGCCATGGGCGGCTTGACGGCCTGGCCCAGCAACCGCCGGATGCGCCTGGGTGAGCGCTGGTTGGCCGGGGCCTGGAGGCGGGCCCTGCCAGCGACCGCCCGCCGCGGGCGTGGCTGCGCGGGGAAGAGGAGGCGCGCCCGGCGGGGCGCCCAGCAGCGCGTCGGGCGGCGCGACCCGGGTCCGCGCAGCCGCCCGCCCGCCGTGGTCGCCCGCCGGCCCGGGTTGACCGGCGCGATGGCGGCGGCTCGGCCGGCCGCGCAGGCCGGCCGGACCGCCGCACGGTGCCTGCCGCTACCGCTACGAACAGTCGGAGTCCCGGATGGTGACTGTTGGGCCCTGGCGCTTGCCGAGGTCTTGGTACGGGGGAATGGTGACCGTCGCCTGCGCGATGGCGTAGTACTTGCCGGGCACGCAGTAGGGGGAGGAGCCCTTCGTCGCAGTCACGGGGAGGTAGGGGCTCCACGCAATTGAGTCTGAGTTCCTACCTACCTCGGGATCCCTGGTCGGGTCCGGGCTGTCCCCAACCTGCTCGTAGATGGTCACGAGCAAGCTGATGGACTGCACCGACGCCGTGCAGGTAACTGACCCCATTGCGAATATCTTGACAACCCCACTGAACATACCAACCCCTGGGCCGAGTACACCATGGCTGCACCTGGGTGGCGGGCTTGTCGTCGGCGGGTTGGTCACGGTCGCGTGGGTCGTCGGCGGGTCGCAGACGGGGCAGCAGTTCGAGTTCGGCGAGATCTGGGACCCGCTGCGGGATCCGCGCTGGGACGCGAGCTGTTGGGCTTGGCGGTCGGCCTGGGACGCGCTGAGGCCCCTGGGACAGGCGTCGGGCATCGCGGTCAGGGTGGTCGGGGGCGCGGCGGCGCCGTGGGGCGCGCCGGCGGTCACCGCCGGCGCCGCGGGCGCTGCGCCCTGGCCGCCGCCAGGCAAGGCGCCGGCGACGTTGGCGAACAGCAGCGCCACGGCGACCGCGGCCACGGCCAGCGCGGCCGAGCGCCGGCAAAGGTACTTCCTCATCGCTCACCTCCATCTGGTGGGACGGGTCGCGTTCCTGTGACGGTGTTGGTCGCGCACCTCCCTCGTGGCTTGGACTCGGGCGGGCCTGGGCTAGGCGTCGATGCCCTGGTAGGGCGGGACGATCGCGAACCGGGCGCCGGGGTCGCCGGCGATGGTCACCTCGCGGCGGACGGTGTTGTTGCTGGTGTTGGTCTCCTGCAGCCCCCCGTTGGGGTTGGCGACGACCTCGAGCTGGTAGGTGCCGTTGGCAAGGCCGGCGACGTCGATCGCCTGGCCGGGCAGGTCCTGCACGTAGGTGTCGCCCCAGCCGGCGTCCAGCCGCTCGGTGATCGCCTGGGCGTCTTGTTGGCCGTAGGCGCAGGCGGGCTCGAAGCCGTAGGGGGGGTGCCAGGCCGCGGCCGGGATGGTGGTGTCGATCTGGTCGCTGTTGGTCAGGCAGAACGACTGCTTCTGGCTGGCCACCACGGTGCCGTCGGGGCCGAGGAGCCGGTAGGTGGCGAGGTCGCTGAAGTGCCAGTGCTCATGCCCGGGGCGGGGGTCGTACTCCAACGTCCCGGCCGGGGCGCTGCCGACCTGGCGGCCAGTAGGGTCGTAGAAGCGCTGGACGGCGTCCATCAGCTGGGTGCCGGCCCGGCGGGTGCCGGTCACGTCCAGGCGGGCGGTCCCGGCGTTCCAGACCGCGGCGGCGAAGCCCAGCAGCTCGTGGTCGCCGCTGGTGTCCAGCCAGATGGCCCAGGCGGGCAGCGGCCGCAGGTCCGGCCGGAAGCCCCGCCCGCCACCGTCCGCCCCCGCCGGCGCGCCGGCGCCGGCGGGCTGGGCGGCGCCCGGCGCCGCCGGGCTCTGACCGGCACCTGGCTGGGCCGCACCCGGGCTCTGACCGGCACCCGGCGGCGCCGCGGCCGGCGCCCGGCCGGCGGCCCCGCCCCGCCCCAACTGGCCGCTGGCGAGGCGGGGGATGCCGTGGCCGGGGACGGGGCGGCCCGGCAGCGGCCGCACGGCGGCCGCGCCAGGGGCGCCGGCGGTGGTGCGCACGCTGAACCGGACGGTCGCCGAGGCCTGGCCGGGGGGGACGCCGAACAGGTCGCGGTAGCGCTGGTTGACCTCGACGACCGCGGTGTAGGCGCCGTCGGGCAGGTCGACCTGCCCGGCGTACCAGGGGTTGGTCGACGGCGCGCCCCAGCCGGCCGCTAGGCCCCACACCGCCCCCAGCGCGAACGGGTGCAGCGCGCAGCCGGGCGGGTACGGCGAGGCCGCCGGCGCCCAAGGGTCGACCCGGACCAGCCCGCTGCTGGCCGCGTAGGGCGGGGAGCCGTTGGGGCACCAGGGCTCGTCCTGCTCGACGACCACCGCGCCACCCGGGTCGGTGACGGTCACGTGCGTGAACGCGTTGAAGCTGCTCAGGTTGTCGACCAGGCCTGATGGCAGCCGCTCCCGGTGCCGCGCACCACCGCTGCCCACCACCCGGTCGGCGACGACCGCCTGGTCGTAGCCACTCCGGCGCGCCCACACCTCCAACGCTTGGCGGCCGGCGACCACGTAGGTGCCAAGCTCCAGCCAGACCCACGCCCCCGGCTGCCGCTCCAGCACCACCGGCTCGGTCGCCCGGGCGACCAGCCGCAGCCCCGCGGGCCTGGCCGCCGGGGCGGCCACGGCCACCGCCCCGGTGCCCAGCAGCGTCAGCATCACTAGCCCGGCAAGCAGGCGGCGACGAACACCCCTCGCACCCCTCGCGATGGCTACGTCCATCGTTCCTTCATCCTTCCTGGGCGACGAACCCCCGCGTGGCGGCCTGCTGCCATGGGGGCCAATTCCGGCGGCGGATTCTTCGACGCCGCGCTGACGGCGCGCTGACGGCGCGCTGATCGCCGCTGGTCAACACGACCAACCCGGGGCTTGACACGCCCGCGCGGTTGTGGCGGGAACGCGGCCCGGCGGCGCCGTGCCACGCCCAGGGGTCCAGAGAAGGGTCTCCGCCTGCGGGGCTTGCCAGCGAGGCCGGCACTGGCATTGGGAAGCCGGCCCGGCCGCCGGGCCGCGGCGGTCCCGCTCGGCGGCCGGATGACCAGGCCCTGGGAGCGGCCCCGGCCAGCGACTGGCACGCCGGCGCGCGCACGGCCGCGCACGCAAGGGGTGCGCGCCTAGCGGAACGCCCAGCGCACCAGGCAGCTCATCCCCGTGCCCACGGGTCCGATTCGGGGCAGCTTCGGGAAGTCCTTGCGGGCGTCCACGCGGCAGTACCGCTGGTCAGGTGGCCGCGGCTCTTGGCGCGCTGGCCCTGGTCACGCTAGGTGAACGTTGGTGATCCAGCGCGCCTGTTTGCCGAGTGTTGGTCACGCTCAGTGAACCGTTGGTGACCAACAGCGTCTGTTTGCGGAGTGTTTGCGATCTGTTTGGTGGACCTGACTTCCCACAATACGAACTCCGCACCCCTGTCCAAGGGACCAACGCTGAGCCTGTGACCAGCACCAACAGCACTGTTGGTGACGCTGGGTGACATATTGGTGACTCTCGGCACCTGTTTGCCGAGCGTTTGCGTACCGTCTTTGGAGCCAATCCCGTGCAAGCCGAACCGACTGCCCCTGTGCAGCTCCGCGACTTGGTCGAGATGGATTTTGTCCCACTGCGCCGGCCCATGGCCGCTTTGTGCCCTTGTCGTGCCCTCGACGTGCAAGCTGCCCTCCGCGGCCACGGTTGTGGGTGCGGGAACGGGATGGTTAGCGGTAACAGGTAGTTCGTCGTGTAGATCGCGTGTGCAGCTATTGCACTACTGAAGCACTTCGGGTATGAACCCTCGGCTCGACGCTAGATCCGAGGTGGGTCGGTCGTAGTCAGAGTCCGTCGAAGAGACCAGACTCTGACCATGGCCGATCTTGGCGAGGTTCGCATCGCCGAACTCATCGCGACGCTGTCGTACGCCGCGGACCTGGGGCTTGGCCAGCCGATGAACCACTGCCTGCGCCACACGGTGATGGCCCTTCGGTTGGCCGACCTGGCCGGCGCCGGCCAAGGGGACCGCGAGGCGACGTACTACCTCGGCATGCTGGTCAGCAGCTACTGCCACGCCGACGCTTCCGAGCAGGCGCGATGGTACGGCGACGACATCTCGTTCAAGGGCGACGGCTTCGAGACCCTGGCGATGACTGTTCCGCAGATGGCGACGTCACTGCTGCGGCACATCACCTCGCACGGCACGGCCAAACAGCGCGTCGGTCGCGTGGCGACGTTGCCGGTCTTCTTCCAGCGCGACGTCCTGACCTGGTTGCTCACGCACACCCAGCTGAGCTCGGCATTTGCCAAGCGCGTCGGGTTCGATGACGACGTCGTCGCGTCACTGTGGCACGCCTACGAGCAGTGGGACGGGAAGGGGCCGCGGCGCGTCGCCGGAGACGAAATTCCGCTGCCGGCGCGGCTCGTGTCCCTGTGCACGACGATGGAGGTCATCTCCCGCAGCCGTGGCCCGGAGACCGCGAAGGCCGCGGCTCGCAAGCATGCGGGCAGGCTCTTCGACCCTGCGCTCGTCGATCTCTGGGTCGACAACGTCGATGACCTCCTCTCGGCTCTCGACGTCGACGCCACCTGGGACGCCGTCCTCGCGGCCGAGCCGCGACTGGAACGGCGGGTCTCGGGCGCCGAGCTGGACGACGTACTCGAAGCGATGGCGGACCTCGTGGACCTCAAGTCGCCGTTCCTGGCCGGACACTCGCGTGGCGTCGCCAACCTCGGCGCCGAGGCCGCCAGGGTGGCCGGGCTCACCGCGGCTGAGGGTATGACGATCCGCCGTGCCGGCCTCCTCCACGACCTCGGAAGGCTCGGCGTGTCGAGCTCGATCTGGGAGAAGCCGGGACCGCTCACGGACATCGAGCGCGAGCGCGCGCACCTGCACCCCTACCTCACCGACAAGATGCTGATGCGCATCCCTGCGCTGGCCGCGAGCCGGGAGATCGCCGCACGCCACCACGAACGGCTCGACGGTTCGGGCTACCCTCGCGGCCTGAGCGCGCCGTCTCTGACGCCGTCCGACCGGATCCTCGCGGCGGCCGACGTCTACCACGCGATGACCGAGCCCCGGCCCTACCGGCCCGCGCTGGATGCCGACCGAGCCGCCAAGTCCTTGCGGCAGGAGGTGCGGGCGGGGCATCTCGACGGAGACGCGGTCAACGCCGTCCTGCGCGCCTCAGGCCACCGAGCGCCAGCGAGACGCGAAGGGCCGGCCGGGCTGACGGTTCGGGAGGTCGAGGTCTTGGCACTCGTCGCGCGGGGATTGGCCAACAAGGAGATCGCGAGGCGACTCGGCGTCACTCCCAAGACCGTCTCGAACCACGTCGAGCACATCTACACGAAGCTCGGCGTGGGCAGCCGCGCCGCCGCGACGCTCTACGCCACCCAGCACGGACTAGTGGGCAGTTTCACCGCCCAGCCATGAGGGCGACCCGGCTCCAGGACCGGCCTCCATCCGAGCGCCGTGCCAGGCCAGGACCGCGACCCCTCCGGTGACGACGGTCGCAATGATCCGCTGAGTGAGGCCGCCGACCGCCGTTCCCGAGGTGGCTCCCGTCGCGACGAGCAACGCGATCGTCAAGAACCCGAACAGCTTCGTCGGCCGGGCGAGGCTGACCCAGGCCTCTCGCCGGCGCATCGCGCGAGCGAGGACGAAGGGTGCGGCGATCGTGGCGAGCGCACTGAGCGCGAAGATGCCAACGTGCGCCTTGCCGTGCCACGACGCGATCGCGTCCGAGGTGCTGCACCCGGCGTCGGCGGCACGGCAGTCGAGCCGGAAAAACGTGTCGGTCAGGTTGTCGAGCCCGGGCAGCGAGAGCGCGAGGACGAGTGCCGCGTTGCCCAGGTGGTGCCGCAGCGCGAACGCGAAGGCGATGGTCAGCGAGCCCGCGAGAGCGAGGGTGACCCGGTCCGGTGTCGCGTGGTGGGCCGTCAGCGCCGCTAGGTCGCTGATGTCGTGGCGCATCGGCCGATAGCCGTGGTCTTCGAGGGCGCCGATGACGAGCCAGCCGCCCACGAAGACGAGCTGGGCGAGGACTGCGGCGCGGGCGATCTGGAGGCGAGATGTGCTCATGACGCCAGCGTCGCACGGCCCGCTAGTGAGGACATGGGGTGTTCGCCTCATGTGCCTTTCCCGGGTCGTTCCTAGGTTGAGACCACCACCGGCGAGGAGGAGATGACATGACCACCCAAGCAGAGCCGTCATTGGCCCAGATCAAGCAGGATGCCCGGGCTACCTGGGCCCTGGGTGACTTTCCCGAGGTGGCGCGACGGCAGCTGTGGGACGTGGGCGCGCGCGCCGTACGCCGGGTGGGGGTGGGGCGCGGAGAAGACGTCCTGGACGTTGCCTGCGGAACCGGCAACGCCGCTCTCCGCGCTGCCCTGGCGGGAGGCCGAGTCACGGGCGTCGACCTCACCCCTGAGCTGTTCGAAGCAGGTCGTCGGCTGGCCGCCGAGGCCGGTGTCGAGATCCAGTGGGACGAGGGCGATGCGGAGGATCTCCCCTACGCCGACGAGAGCTTCGACCTAGTGCTCTCCACCTTCGGGGTGATGTTCGCGCCACGGCACCGCGTCGCGGCAACCGAGCTCGCGCGGGTGCTGCGCCCTGGCGGCCGCCTCTGCGTCACCGCCTGGACGCCGGAAGGGCTGCAGGGCACGTTCTTCCGCCTCATGGGCGAGTACACGCCGCCGATGCCGGCCATCATCGAGCCGCCGCTCGGCTGGGGCAGCGAGGACCACGTCCGAGAGATCTTCGCCGGCGCGGGACTCACCCTGGAGTTCGACCGGGAGTCGGTCCCCCTGGCCAGCACGGATGGCGCCGCAGCCGAGATCGAATGGGCGTCGCACAACTTCGGGCCGCTGATCATGTTGCGAGGGATGCTCGAGCAGCAGGGCCGGTGGGAGGAGGCTCGTGACCGGATGAAATCGCTCTACGCCCCGGCTGCCGCATGCGAGTACCTCGTAGTGACCGGACGGAAGGCCTGACGATGGAGCGGCTAAGCAGAATCCTGCTCGCCACCGGCATCGTGGGCTCGCCACTGCTGATCCTTGCCTACTGGCTCACCTACCCGGCGTACGGCGAGCTGCACGCCGATGCGGTGGCCCGCGCGATCGCCGCCGACCCGGGGATGACCCGGGTGGCTGACATGTTCGGGCTGGCCGGGACGTTGCTGGCGGTGCCGTGGGCTCTCGCGTACGTCGACCTGATCGGCGACAGGAGCCGACGTCTCGCACTCCTCGGAGGGGGGCTCTCCGTGCTCGGGTGGATGGCTCTCGTCGGTGTGTACACGATCGACGCGGTCGCCATCGAGCTCGCCGATCATCCTGATCTCTTCGAGCAGGTTTACGCCGACGGCTTCGTGGTCGCGCTCAACGCGATCGCCAGCCTGCACATTGTCGGCGCCGTCCTGCTCGGCGTGGCTGTCACGCGGTCTGGTCTCGTCCCGCGATGGGTCGGCATCGCGTTGGTTGTTGCCGCACCCGTGCATCTCGCGGCCAACCTGGGTGGGCTGCTGGCCGTCGACGCGATGACGTGGGTCGTCACGGCAGCCGTCGGCATCGTCTTGCTGCAGCGCGGAGGCGCAGGCAAAGTTCACCGGGAGTACCGAACGGCGACCCACGCGACTGGGTAGGGTTGACGGCTGCGCTCTTCTACGGCGCGCCTTACCTGTCGTCGCCCGAGGAGCACCCGTCCTTGTCAGTCGAAGCGGAGCTCACGCACGAGCAGGCGTTCGTGGACCGGGTCTACCTCCAGCTCGAGCATGCGGCGGGCGGCGCTGCGTGCGCTGTCGCCAATCCGACAGCCCCTCTTGTGGGTGGACCCGGGCACACCGCTCACCCAGGAGGCCACGGCGATCGCGCCGTTCGCGGCCCCGCTGGCCACAGTCGGTGAACTATTGGTGACCAACAGCGTCTGTTTGCCGAGTGTTTGCGATCTGTTTGGTGGAGCTGAGGGGATTCGAACCCCTGACCTCTGCGATGCGAACGCAGCGCTCTTCCAACTGAGCTACAGCCCCTCATGCCGGTGGGTGCTGCCGGCGGGCGCGGTCCTCACGTCGAGGAGATGCTTCGACGACGGAGGCGCTCGGCCGGGCTGGCTGCACCACGCGGCAAGCGTCGAGGATGGTACCAGACGGGGAGCCCTGGAACCCGGGGTTTTGGGCGGCCTGGCCAGGGGTCTGGCGGCGGCCGCATGGCGGGACCAGCAGCGGTGCGCGCCGGTCAGCGCGGGAGGCCGGCGGTGGTGGCGAGGCCGCTGCGGAGCTTGGCGGCGAAGCCGGCGACGCGTTCGCCGGCCGTGGCGACACCGGCCGGCGTGCCGGCGTCGGCGCCCAGGGCCTGGCAGCGGGTGGCGAGCAGGTCGAGGCGTTCGGCCAGGCACGACCAGGCGGCCTCGCGCCACGGGAGGAAGTTGCCCATCTGGTAGAACAGCTCGAAGCTCGGCCCGGCGGTCCTTCCCGGGTGGAAAGGGCCCGCCGGCAGCAGGGTGACTAGCTCGCCGAGCGGCTCGAGGACCGCGGCCATCATGCCGACGGCCACGTCGGCGAGGATGTCGAGCTGCTCGTCGGTCTCGTCGGTGTGGGTGAAGAACCGCGTGAGCGTGCACAGCACGATCTCGTAGGCGACGTTGAAGACGTCGACCACCTGGGCGGTGTGCGGGTCGTCGATCAGCGGCAGGCGCTCGTCCACCTCGGCCGGCTGCCGCACGACGGCCGGCAGCACCGGGCGGGCCGGCTCGAAGCCCGGGTCGAGCCGCCTCAGCTCCTGGTACTCCTCGTAGACGCGCAGGAAGCGGCCGTAGTGGGCCTCGCGCCAGTCGCCGCGGGCGCCCTCGCCCTGCTCCACGATGGTCTCCACGGCGGTGCAGGCGGAGGCGAGGTCGGTGACGGCGACCAGCTCGGGCCAGCGGAAGGTGGCCGCGGTCGCCTGCGCCCGCGCCGGGCCGAGGAAGACCCGCTCCTCGCCCATGCGCTCGACCAGGTGCCTGAACCCGTCCTCGATCCCGCGGTAGAGGTGGCCCACGGTGCTGAAGTCCTGGCCCCAGGGCACCACGTCGGCCTCGGTCATGGTCGCGGGCGCCGGGCCGGTCGGCTCGAAGCCTTCCGCGTCGTCGAGGTCCATGCCCTCGGGGCGCTCCAGGTAGAGGAAGTGCCGCAGCGCCCGCTCACCGAACGGAATCAGCTCGAGCTGCACGGTCGGCGGGAAGTAGCGCGAGCGGGCGGGGAAGGCCGGCCGGCCGAAGTTGGGCGCCCCGCCGATCGCGGCTAGGAGGTTGCTCGCCAGGGCCAGGTGCAGCATCTCCTGCGCGGCGACCCCGAGGACCACCTTGCGCCAGTGTGCCACCGCCTCGGCCTGCTCGGCGGTCAGCCCCTCGCTCTCGTCGCGCTTGAGGCTGAAGGCCGCGAACAGGTACTCGCACATCAGCGCGTGCTCGAGCTGGCCCGCCTCGGCCAGCAGGAACCACAACGCCTCACGGTGCTCGACGACCAGCTTCGGCTCGCTCAACGGCTGCTCCTCGGTCCGCTCCTGCCCCGTGCCCGGGAGTAACTTGCAGAATGCTAGCAAGGAGCTTCGACAGTCGGTACGCCCGCTTCCGGCACGCTCAGCGGGCGGCGGTGCGGTCGGAGACCGGCGGCGCGCCGGCGCCCGTGTCCGGGGCCGGCTTGGGGCCGAGCAGGCGGCCCTGGACCAGGGCGATGCCGAAGATGATCACCAGCGCGCCGAACACCTGCCGCAGGGAGAACGGCTCGCGCAGCACGAGGACGCCCACGCCGACCCCGACGATCGGGATCAGGTAGGTGACCAGCGACGCGCCGGTGCCGCCGACGTCCTTGAGGATGCGGTAGTTGAGCACGTAGGCGTAGCCGGTCCCGAGCCCGCCGA
>WNGB01012248.1_pt1 | contig 11671 bp, 14 predicted proteins | sample 5400681 | NCBI WGS metagenome assembly WNGB01 (sample SAMN13153367, study PRJNA577476) | soil metagenome | isolation source: 115 cm soil or saprolite under grassland replicate 2 | place: USA:California | collected 2016-06-15 | reverse complement strand
ATGGCTCAGGGCCGCACGAGCCCATGATCGACTAGACACCGGTTCATGATCTTGTGCGGCCCTCCGCTATCCAACGACCGACACGCCGCGATCATCACGTCTCATCCATGATCGAGTAATTGCGCACCAAGTCGTTAGTGACTCCGCACGCCTCGCACTCGCCGGGTTGCCCCGGACGAGCTCAAATGCCTCGTCCCCGGCGGGCACATCAGCCTGCAGTCCGCGGACCCGGGGCGGGGCTCGACGCGGCTGCCCGGGCTCTGCGCGACGCGCAGCCCAACCGGGACGCGCTGACCCTGCAGATCCCGGGCGACGGCCAGCGCCCGCTCCTCAAAGCCCCGCTCGACCGGATCGAGGACCACTCGATCGCCGTCGACACGCTTTCCATCCACAACCCGGACCTCGATGACGTCTTCTTCGCCCTCACCGGCCTGGGAAGCGCAGGCCACGACCCGCCCGGAACAGGAAGGGACGATGATCCCGTGAGCACCGTCGCCTACCGCCTGACCGACTCGCTGACGATGCGGCAGCGCATCCAGCGGCACTCGGTGCGCAACCCCACTGATCACGGCGTTCCTGCTGCTGCTGCTGACCCACGCCTTCGGCGGGGCGCTGAACACCAACGGCATCAAGTTCATCGACTACGTCGTTCCCGGGATCATCCATCATCGGGCGATCGAATTCAGCCGCGATGGGTGGGCGCAGCGCCATAGGGCATGAACTCTTGCTGCCTGTTTCGGCGCCCACGTGAGCACGCCGAACATCCGGTTCTGCGCAGCGAGCCATCGGTGGCGCAGCCGGGCATAACGGCGGCTCGGCGCGTGTTCTCCCTGACTTTGCCTGTCACTCAGGGTGACGCTGTCGATCGACTTAGCCGGAGGCCCCCTCGGATCGGTCGGCTCCGGTACGACCGGTCTGCTGGAGGTCACCGTAGGTCGCTGGCTGAGATGCTTGTTGATCCAGCGTCCCGGCCGCCAGGCAACCGCATCGTGTCCAACCTGGCGCGCTAAATGCGGCAAGAAAGTGACGGCCGGGCTGGCTGTCGGACTCCCGATCGGGCTCCTGGACGGGCTCTGGCCCGGCTCGGGGCCGGGCTGGCGTTCGGGCTCTATGCCGACTCGCGGTTCTCCTCCGGCTGGGGGATGAGGCCGCTCTCTCACTCCCGCTTGCGTCATGGCGCAACGATCGGAGCGCTGGGCTCGCCGCTGAGGATTGGTAATTACTAGGAAGACGGAGGGAAATAGGCAAGCAACATTTCACCCAGGTGTGATTAATGGACCACGTTTAAGTCGATACCACGTGGCGGCCGGACCGGGCGGGTCAAGCTCGAGTGGGTCTCAGCCCAGCTTCACCGCCGTCCCGGAGGCGCTGACCATTAGCATGTTGTTCCCCACGGTCTCATAGTCGATGTCGACCCCGACCACCGCGTCGGCGCCCAGCTGGGCCGCCTGCTGCTCCATCTCGGCGAGCGCATCGCTGACCCCGGAAGCGAGTTCGTTCTCGTAGGACCTGGCCCGGCCGCCGAAAATGTTGCGCATGCCGGCGCCCACGTCCTTGAATGCGTTCACGCCGAGCACGCCCTGGGCGGTGACGACGCCAAGGTATACGGTCACGGGGCGGCCCTCGATCCCAGGGGTGGTGGTGACGAGCATTTCCGTTCCTCCCTACCTTCGCCTGCGAGCCAGCGGGTTCGCGATCTAAGCTCCACTGCCCTCTGCCTGCCGATCGCCAGCAACTGGCCACTGATCCACGGCTAGAGCGCCCTGACCCGGCTGGCTCACCGCCCGCCCGGTCCCGCCTGCGCTGGCCCCGCCTGGGCTGGCCTCGCCGGTGCTGCGTCCAGGTGCTTCTTCAGGCTCGCCCATATCCGCTGCTCCTGGCGTATCCCCATCCAGGTGATCACCGGGCCCAGCAGCCTGTAGGCGCCCTTGGGCCGCACCTGCCCCGAACCCGCATCCGTGTGCCCGAGGCAGCGGGCTCGAACGTCAACGTGTAGCTGATATCGGCCTGCTGCATCGTCGTGGTGGAGGCGAGCAGCGTCGGCCTGTCATGGCCGGTACACTCGATCAGCATCTCAGCCGTGCGCCCCATGGACGCCACAGCCGAGCGGAACTGGGTTCCTTCCCGACGGGCCCTGTGGTGATCTTCTCCACCCGGACCATGCGGGGGTTGTACTGCGGCTCGTTGCTCTGATCAGCGACGTAGTCGAACACCACATCCACGGGCCGGCCGATGACGATCTCGCCTTGTATTGTGGCCATGCCATTCCCCCATTGCCGGATCTGCTCCCATCAGATCCGGCAGTGGGCACGACAGGTAGAGACAAAGGTCCCAGGCCCACCTCGCCCAGACACGTCAAGCGCTGGAACGACCCGTAGCACCCTGCTCGGACGGCCTCCATGGCTGGTTCAAGCAACTCCGTATGCCGGCTTCGGTATGGGCCAATCGCCTCCGGCCGAACGGGAAACTGGAAGCTGTGTGCGCCGATGACTGCGTCGAGGTGGCGCTTTGCACAATGGACAAGCACGACGTCGGTTGGCTGCCCGTGATGGCTGGGCGTGACGGCCCGCCAATCGGAACTGCCGACAAGGACGATCTGATCAAGGCAGTCCATCAGCGGAAGGACGAGCATCAGCCGATCGGCACAGCCAAACAGACCGACGTGGCCGAGGAGATCCCTGCGAGGAAGGTCGAGGACATAGTTTCCGGCAGCCACAGGGTGGGAGCGTGGACAGATTGATCGAGGAGATCCTGGTATCTGCGGACGGGGGAGATCGTCATTGTTGTGCTTGTCCCAGTCCGGGCAGCGTCCTACGCGATGGTGGCATGTCGGGGGATGCAGCACATGGGTTCCTCCAGATGTGGCGTCAGCGGATTTCGCCTTGAGCGGAGCGCCACGTGACGGCTGCGCAGGACGAGGGTGCGCGGTTCGGAGCCGTCGAAGACGACCTGGTCGGCCTTGCTGTGCAGGGCCGCGACTAGGAGGTGAACGGAACCCACCGGCGCACCGGTGACGTCCACGTCGAACGCAACCGCCACCGGAAACCGCGGATCGAGCGGCTGGGCTGGATGGCGGAAAGTGATCGGGTCGGCCACTTTCCAGGGAGCGGGCAGCGCCGGCAGCGGGCCGATGCCGCCCGCCCTCAGGACCGGAGCGACGATCGACGTCCACGGCACGGGCATGGTCTTGGCCGCGTCTACCGCCAGGCCGGTGGGGGGTACCGGGATAGCCGCCCGCAGCAGCGCGACCGTGACGTCCCCGGCCGGGATCGGATCGCTGTGCCGCAGGTGCAGCAGGACGTCAATGCGGGTCATGCCCGCCCGGATCCCGGCTGACGCATCACTGTTCGGCGCCTCGTCCTCGACGACCAGCTCGTACAAGTCGGCCTCGGAGGGCGCGCGGCGTTCCATGGCGGCGCGAAGATATTGGCCGGCATCATGATCGCGTTGTAGAGCGCCGCGTCTACGATGACAGCCGGGGCCACGTGCCGGGCGGCCGGGATGCACGCGGGCACGGCCCCCGGGGTCAGCTGTGGCCTGGATTGGCACGGCCGCAAGGTGCTCGCCAGCCATGGCCCGGTCATCGCGGTGCCCGGCGATCAGGGCGAACAGTCCATGCACCACGAGCCGCGCGTACTCGGCACCGAGCAGCGCGGCGTCCGGCGGGGCCGGGCTGGTCGGCGGCGGGTGAGGCCCGCCCAGGGGGTGGGATGCCCTCCGACGAACGCCAGCCGGCCAGCCGGCCATGACCATAGCGTAGGAACGCGAGATGGCTGAGGCCATGGCCGCGCTGTTCCCACCGAACCCGGCGTCCAGGTCGAGCTGCGGCGGCTAAACCACCTACAGCTCGAGATCGGTGTCGTAACGGTAGGAGTCGAAATGGTTGACCAGCACGGACACCTTCCACCCAGGCGTACGAAGGGTCGGTCTGGTCGGCTGGCGATAGTCGCTGCCAACCCCCGTGGCGCGGTCTACGGCACGATCGTCGCCACCGCGGTGATCGCGGCCACCGCTGAGCACGAGGCTCCAGGACTCATCCTGGCTGCCACAGTTGCCACCCTGCTGGTCTTCTGGCTTGCACACGTGTACGCCGACTTTCTCGACAGCGGGCTTCGCCAAGCCAGGTTCGACCCGAAGGTTCTGCCTGCGATCATGACCCGGGAGCTTTCAATGCTGGCGGCCCCTGCGCTGTCGATCCTCTTCCTGCTGCTGGGTTCACTTGGCTTGTTCGATGAGGGGCTCGCGGTACGCCTCGCGCTCTGGAACGGCGTAGCGCAACTTGTCGGGTGGGGTATCGAGGTGGGACGCCGACGTGGACAAGCATGGCCGGGGGTGCTGCTTACGGGTCTGGTCAACGGAGTACTCGGCGCGGTCATCGTTGTGCTTGAGGTGCTGCTGCACTGACCGCTCGGTCCTGGTCTGCTGCGTCCCGATAGATCAACTACTTTGGCAGGGGGTGACAGCCTACTCGGCAATCGTGATCATCCGTTAGGAAAGACAGAGGACACCCTCACGACGTTGCCTCGGCGCTGCCTGCCCCCGCCCTCTGGCTGTGGCCGACGTCCTGGTACGGGTGGTGCCTGGAGTGGTCGCCGGCGTCCCAGGCCGCGCGCAGGTCCGGTGCGGCCAGGTTCCAGTCCGGGCGGATTTCGCGGGTCACCTCGCGAAGATCGCGGCGGAGGTCCTCGGTCGACGGCCTACCCCAGAACCAGTAGCCGTTGTAGACGCTGTGGATGACGAGCCCTGACCTGAGCACGAGCGTGTGCGGGATCATCGGGTCGTGGTAGGCGTCGGTGTATTCCTGGATATCGAGGTCCTTTTGCACCGTGCGGCCGGCGTCGGACAGGAAGGTCCACTGTGCGCAGACTGAGGCGCGGAACTCGTTGCACGTGAGGATGTTGTCGGTCGAGATGGTAACGATCTGGGTGTAGGCGACGGCGATCTGCGGGTAAAAACGGGCCAGCTCGAGGTGCTGCTGGTGGTCCTTCGGGCAGAAGTGACCGCACGCGAGCACCAGGATCATCGGGTCGATCCCTTGCAGCTCGCTCAGCCGCCGCCGGGTCTTGGTGTGGTCGGTCAGCTGGTAGTCGGGAAAGATCCCGCCAGATGCGATGTCGGCGCGCATGGGGTTTGCTCAGCTGAAGGTGACGTTGGTGACGTCGATGGCGATCGATGTTGGCCTCGCCGGCGAAGTAGGCGAACTGGAAGTCGTCCCACGGTAAGTGGCGGGTCAGCCCGGCGAACGACGCCGCGGGGCGACGACGTCCTCCGGCAGCCCTGGCTTGCCCTTCAGGGCCCAGATCGCGCCGGAGATAGACGCGGCGGCGCGGATCCGGGAGATCTGGTCCCATCGGTGCTTGCCGCCATGGCCATCGATGGCCAGTTTCAGCAGGTCATTCATTGGGATCCTCCGTTCGCGCCCGGATGACGCGTCAGGCCAGGGTTCCCATCGGCCGACTGGCGAGCGGCGGTGATCTGGCTGTGGAGTGCTTTGAGGGCGGCGACGTAGATCTCTGAGAAGGTGGGGAAGGGCTGGATGGTGTCGCGTAGCACCTGCAGCGGCACGCGGGCGCGGATGGCCAGCGTGGCCTGTTGCAGCCATTCGCCGGCTTCCGGGCCGAGCGCGTAGGCACCGGTCAACCGTTCGCCGTCGCTGAGCAGGGTCAGGAAGCCGTTGGAGTCGGCGTAGGCGCGCGTGTAGGTGGCCGTCTTGGCCACCTCGGACAGTGGGGTGGTGGCGCTGAACCGGCCCTCGAAGGCGCCCACCGAGGCCGCTTGCGGGTCGGTGTAGACCACGTCCGGCACGGCCTGGTAGTTGGCCTCGCGCGACTCGCCGAGAATGTTCGCGACGACGACCTCGCCCTGGTACTTGCCCATGTGGGTCAGCAGCCGCACGCCGGTGACGTCGCCGATGGCCCACAGGCGCTCACCGGCGCGCAGGTGCGCGTCGACCGGGATGCCGTGCCCGTCGGCCGTGACGCCGACCGTCTCCAGGCCGAGCCCGTCCACGCGCGGACGCCGGCCGGTGGCGAGGAGCAGGCGGTCGCCACGCAGCTGCCGACCGTTGTCGAGCGCCAGGACGTAGTCCTCGCCGTCGCGCCGCGCGGCGGTCGCGTGCACGCCGAGGACCAGCTCGGCGCCGTCGCGGCGCAGGACCTCGCCGAGCGCCTCGCCCAGCGGCGCAGGCTCGCGGGCGAGCACGTGCCCGGCGGCCTCGACCAGGGCCACCTCGCCGCCCAGGCGGCGCACGGCCTGCGTCATCTCGGCGCCGACGGGCCCGCCGCCGAGTATGAGCAGGCGGCGCGGGATGGCCGTCATGCCGGTCACCCCGCGGTTAGTCCACACTCCCTGCAGCTCGGACAGGCCCGGGATGGGCGGCACGACCGGATCCGAGCCGGTCGCCATGACGACATGCCTGGCGGTGTGGCGCACGCCATCGACCTCGACCACGCCCGTCCCGGCGAGCCGGCCGCGGCCGCGCAGCAGGTCGATCCCCTTGCCCGCCAGCCAGCGTTCCTGGCCGGCGTCGGAGTAGTCCGAGACCATGAAGTCCCGCCAGGCAAGCGCTGCCCCGGCGTCGACCTGCGCGCTGGCCGCCGCCTCGCGCGCCTCCTGCACCGCCTCGCCGGGGCGCAGCAGCGTCTTGGACGGGATGCATGCCCAGTACGAGCATTCGCCCCCGACCAGCTCATGCTCGACCAGGGCGACACGCAGGCCACCGTCGGCCAGCTCACCGGCGCAGTGCTCGCCCGGTGAGCCGCCGCCCACGACGATGACGTCGTAGTCGCTCATGTGCCCGCTCCCGGCCTAGCCTGGCCGGGGCGCCCGGCCTGCTCTTGCTCCATGTACTGCGCGTACCAGTCCGGCCAGTCCGGGTCGGCGTGCCCGATCTGCTCCTCGTGTCGGCCGTGCGCAGCCGCCGCACGCCGCAGAGCGGCGGCCAGATCGGCCGCGGAATCAAAGGTCACTTGCATCGAGGTACCCCTCCTCTGTAAAGAATTGTCGACCCGGCCGGGCCGACAATCACCAGGTCTGGGCGCGGGTCACCGGCCCGGAAGGCGCGTAGTGATCTCCTGGAGCAGCCAGCCGTTGCCGTCCGGGTCGCTGAACGAGGCAAACGAGCCGTAGCTCATACGGTCCGGAGCCGGGCCAGCCACCCGTTCCTCGGTCCCGGCGTGGTGGAACACCCCGCCCGCGTCATGGAACACCTCGCTCACCTCGGCGCCGCGGTCGGCCAGCTCGGCCCGGGCCGCCTCGATGTCGGTCACCACCAGGTGCAGGTCCTGCGCCGAGCCCGGCGCGGCCGAGGTGATCCCGGTGCCGAAGATGGTCGAGCATGCCGAGCCGGGAGGTGTCAGCCGCACCACCCGGAAGTCCGCACCGGCGGCGTAGTCGGCATCGTGCCGCCACCCGAGCGCCTGGTAGAAGTTCTTGGCCCGGTCCACGTCGGCGACCGGCACCACCACAACCTCGAGCTTCATGTCCACGACCTCGGCTCCTCTCCTTTTGATGCCGGTGGCCTGTGTCAATACCACCGGGGCTGGTTCTGTGCCACCGGGCTGGTCCTGGCATCCACACTCGCGCCACTGATCGTCGAAGTCCAGGAGCGCATAGCCGATCGCCCGGAGGAGGTTGGTGGTCGGCAGTGACAGCTTCAATGAGGTCTTCAGGCCGAGGAGCAGCCCGGCCACCCGCCGATCGCCGGCGTGCTCACCGAGCGTCCTGACTTGCCAAGCGCGGCGGGTTTGGGCACTCTTACGATCAAAGCGGTAGCGAGCCTGCGGTCTTGCTCGTGCAGGTTCGCGTTCTCGACGAGCACGGACCGGTGGCTGATCGCGGTAGAGTACTTGTCCCAGGCGAAGACCGCCCGCGCTGCGGGGCCCAGTGACGCACCGTCAGCTCCATAGTGGCCGACGAATCCATGAGGATTACCTGCGGGCCCCATTCAACTACTTGGCCGATGCTCTGGTCGCCGTCAGTCGCCGAGGGCGGCGCGTATTGCCGCCGCGCCGGCCGGGGTACGCCGCTGGTCATTGAACGTCCCGTACGGTGCGACGAACGCGCGGGTACCGAACTGGAAGCGGCGGCCACCGGAGCCGAGCATACCGGCGTCGACGGTGTCGTACCCGATCGCGTCGAGGAACCGGGTCACCGGGGCCTTCGCGGCCGGGTCGTCCCCGGCGATCGGCAGAGCGCGACGGTCGGCCGCGCCGACCGGGCGAGCCAGCGAGGCGAGGTGCCAGAAGGTGATGTTGTTGAACACCTTCACCACGTGCGCGGTACCCAGGTGCCGCTGGAGTACCTCGCTGCTGGACACCGAGCTATCGCTCAGCCCGGTATCTGGCCGTCGCGCTGCGGGATGTAGTTGATCGTGTCGAGGACCGGCTTGCCGGCCAGCGGGTGCACGGGTACCGTCAGGTAGGCCCGCGGGGGGATGCTCACCACCACCAGGTCGCCCGCTGCCGCGGCCTCGGCCGGGGTGGCCGCCCGCGCGTCCGGCCCCAACCCTCCACCAGATCCTTGAGGGTCTGCGGCCCGCGCGAGTTGCTCAGCACCACGTCGTACCCGCGGCGGCCAACCGCGCCACGGTGCCGCCGATGTTTCCACTGCCGATGAAGCCGACTGTCGTCATGCCTCTGGGCAACCCCCGGCCCCGCTATCGGCATTCCGGAACGCCGCTGGGGCGGCCGGATGACCGGGCCCCAGCGGGGTGTGCCCGCCGTTCCCGCCTGATTCATCCCCCTTCCTGTGCTTGGTGCCGTCCGCGAGTCAACTGGGGACTGCCGACCGCGAATGCGGACACGCCCACCACGGCAGGTGTGCTCCGTGACCGGGCAACGATCGAGCGTGGCCAGCGATCTGGCCCGTTCCTACCGGTGACCTGTTCTCCGCGTCAACATCGAGACGCCCGGGTGCGGCGCTGATTGTCTCCGCAAGTCGCTGATGATCACCTGGCGGTCGCCCACGCCCGGGCGCATCGCCCACCCTTAGGACGCCACCAGCAGTTCGTTTCTGACTCAGGCAAGTTTGCCCGCCCGCATCCGTGGGCGTAGGCGCCGGCAACTTCCTTGCCGGGCTGTCCACGGGATGCGGATCAGAGAGAACGGTGCTCAGCGCCGCGGGATCAGGCCCGCTTCGACACGGCTCGTACGACGCCCGTAAGGGGACCCCGAAGCGAGAGCGGATGTCGCTCCGATGCGTACGGTGCTGGCCTTCCCCATCCGCGGTAGGCTCCGCACACTGCCATGGACGTCTATCCGTCACTCACATATCGCGATGTCGAGGCTGCGCTCGCATTCTTGACCGAGGCGTTCGGCCTGCAGGTTGACGAGGTCGGTCGCGACGACTCGGGCGCCGTGCGCTACGCCTCCCTCAAGCATGGGAGCGGCCGCGTGCTGCTTCAGCCTGATCTTCCCGATGAGCTGCACGGTAGCCATCTCGGACAGGGCTGGGTGTATGTTGCCGTGCCGGATCCGGACGCGCACTTCGCGCGTGCGCGCGATGCCGGCGCGCAGGTGCTGGGCGATCCGCATGATGCCTTTGACGGCACTATGCGTGGCTACAGCGCCCGCGATCCGGAAGGCAATCTGTGGAGCTTCGGCTCCGATCGTCCGGGCGGCCGACGCCGCCCGGACGATGCCGCCGCTGGCTAGTCGGAGTTTCCTGGGTAGTTTGATCTTGCAGGTGTTTCCGCAGGTGAGCGATGGTGGTGCTGGTCCTGGCGCCTATGACCTAACTGCGCGGCGCCCAGCGGTCCAGGCCGAAGATCTCATATAGTTCCCGCTGCTGGCCGGTGAGTTCTGTGGTCATGCGCCGGGCCTTTGGCCGTCCTCCGGTGGAGGGGTAGAGCAGGACGGTCTCGGCGATGGCGGCGAGCTGGGCGAGCATCTCGCGGACGGACAGGCGCAGGCCGGCCTGGGCAGCTTTGCGGCGCATGAGGTGGGTGATCTGGAGGGCGAGCACGCAGGTGAAGACGTGGATGCGGATGTTGTGCTCGGTCCAGTGGAACATCGGGCTGAAGGAGACCACGCGGGGGTCTTTGAGCTGCCGGAAGGAGAACTCGGCCTCGGACTGGGAGCGGTAGCCGGCGATCACCTCGGCGGCGGGCCAGTCGTCGTGGTCGGTAATCAGCACGTGCTTGCCGAACAGTTCTTCTTCCAGGGCGGCGCGGGCGCCGGGATCGATGCCCCAGGCAAGGCGCAGGTCTTTGGGCTGCTCGCCGGCCAGCTGCCAGGTGAGGACTCGCCGCACCCAGGGCTTGCGGGTGATGGCGGTGATCTCGGCTTCGACCTTGCCGCGGGGACGGCGGGTCTTGCCGCGGCCGAGGGTGGCGGCCAGCTCGTCCAGCTTGCGGCCTGCTTTGGCCAGGGTGGTGCCGTCGAACCCGCGGGCCTGGCTTTCGCGCAGCTCGGGTGAGTGGGTGAGGATCGCGCGGCGCTCGGCGCCGTAGACGGCGCGGCGGGTGCCGAACGCGGTCAGCCCGCCGAACCGTGCCTGGTCCACGAGGGCGCGCACGCTGGCGGGCAGGCTGGTGAGGTCCGGGCAGTCGGAGGCGGGCACCGACCCGATGTAGCGCAGGCCGGTCCCGCCGAGGAAGGCGAAGTTGTCCTCGGAGTTCTGCCCGGCGTCGAAGACCACCGTCATGTCGGCGCCGCCGCCGGACGGGACGCCGGCCGCAGCGGTGATCGCCTCATACTGGCCGAGGAGCTGGCCGATCATCGTGGCGAACTGGGTGACGTCGGGCCGGTCGCCGGGGTAGGCGTGCCAGGTCAGCGGGATCCCGCCGTCCCGGGTGACCACCAGGCCCAGGCCGACCAGCCGCAGGTCGGCGCGCTTCTGCTTGGCCTTGCCCCGCTGCGCGACCGGCGCCTTCTCGTTGCCGGTATCGATGAAGGTGGCGAAGTTGGTCATGTCCAGGGCCACCGACGAGCAGTCCGCCCCGGAGACCTCGACGACGCGCAGCGCGATCCGGCGGCCGATCTCCTCCAGCTGCTCCAGGGTGACGGAGCGCATCGCGTCCCAGAACCGGCGGTGACCCAGCGCCGGCGCGCCGATCTTGGTGAACCGGTCCGCGGCGGTGGTCTTCCACCAGTCCCCGAACGCCAGCTTCGAGCACGGCGCCACGATCCGGTTCAGCGCCGCCAGCGCCAGGTAGGTGCCCGCGCTCGCGCGCGCGTCCGCGCGGCGCGCCCCGGCCACCTCGTCGATGATGCCGGCAACCCCCAGATCCTGCAGCACTCCCCACGCGGCGGCGACATCCCCGAAGGCCAGGTGGCGGGTCCGGCCCGGCAGGATCGCGGCCTCGCGGGCGTCCAGCAGCGCTTCGATGTCGGCCGCGCTGCCCAGGTATCGCTCGGAGATCATCTTCGGCTTGCCGTCCGCCCAGCCCATCTCGCGCAGGTACCAGTACGGCTTCCCGCTATTTCAGGGTCAGGCACAAGACGACACACCGGAAACGCGCAGATCAGCCCATGACTAGCGGGTCAGCCAAGACCGCAAGATCAACTTATCCAGGAAGGTCGGGTTTTAGGGGTCCTTAATGACTCGGTAGCGCAGGTGGGTCGCCTTCGGTTCCTCGACAATCCTGGTGATCTGTAGCCGGATGTGGCCACCGGCGTCGTCGAGCAGGCGCGTTCCCGAGCCGAGCAGCACGGGAACGAGATGGACGCGG
>WNGB01016266.1_pt1 | contig 11673 bp, 7 predicted proteins | sample 5400681 | NCBI WGS metagenome assembly WNGB01 (sample SAMN13153367, study PRJNA577476) | soil metagenome | isolation source: 115 cm soil or saprolite under grassland replicate 2 | place: USA:California | collected 2016-06-15 | reverse complement strand
TCGTAAGGATGCAGATGCAGAGCCCGGGCACCGGCGTCGACGGCCGCGCGCGCCTCCGCGGCCAACTCCCGTGGCGTGCGCGGCGCCGCGGGATGCACGCGGTCGCCGTTGAGCGCCGCCTGTAGCAAGGCGCCAGGCCTGGCGGCCTCGGACTCGCGCGTCTGGTCGTCGAGGGGCTGCACTGTGTTGCCCTGCCTGGCGGCCTGGCTGTATCTCACCAACGTGTTCAGGTCGCCGACCGCCAGGAACCAGCCCGGAGCGAGGGGCTCATCTCTGGGCCGCTTCGGTGGCTTGCGTCTGCGGACCTTGGCCCGGGCGACGGTGCGCCAAGCCCACGACTCGCTCATCGCCCGCCCGCTCCTGCTCTGGCCGTCAACGCCCGTGGCCTTCCGATCGTGCGGCTTCCGCGCCTGCTTGGTTCGCAGAGAAGGGGAGGAGCGTAGTGGCCTGGATCGCTTTGATACAGGAAGTTCACCGGCAGTCGTCAGGCAGTTTCACCGACAAGCACCTGCCACCGGGCATTCATCTGATTCGTGCGGTCCCTCCGGCTTCGTGCCCGTGCCGACCAGGGCGACGCGCGGCAGCTCGATCCGCCAGCCGGCCCCGTTGCGGGAGATCGTCACGCGGCGAGTCCCCTCACCGGCCCGGGCGGCGCCGCCGGTGAAGCATTCACGGGCCAGCTCGAACACGAGCTCCGCCGGGTCGGCGCCAGGGTGCTCCTCGGCGACGCGGACCAGCCCGTACATGTGCAGCAGGTGCTCGCCGAGCCGCCGGGGGAGCTCCTCCGGCTCCGGCCCGGTGAGCACGAACGGGTCGTACACCCGCCGGACGGCCACGTCGCCGAAGCCCGCCAGCCCGCGAAGGCAGCTCTCCAGCTCGGCGGCGTTGAAGTGGTCGTGACGGTGGCCGGCGACGCTGTAGCGGTCGGCGACCTCGGCGAACCAGCGCGCGGCCGGCGACCCGACCTCGAAGTCGTGCACGGCGACCCGCCCGCCGGGCCGCAGCACCCGGAACGCCTCCGCGAAGGCGTCCGGCCGCTGGTGGCGAGGGATGTGGTGGGTGCCGTAGGCGATGATCACCGCGTCGGTGGAGTCGTCGCGCAGCACCAGCCGCTGGGCCGGCTGCCGCAGCGCCGCGAGGCCGTACGCGCGGGCGGCGCGGACCATCCCGTCGGAGATGTCGCTGGTGAGGATGCTCGGCCTCCGCTCGGGCGGGAGCACGGTCGCGAGGGCGCGGGCGAGGGTGCCGTCGCCGCCGAGCACGTCGAGGACCTTGACGTCCGGCGACAGCCCTTCGAGGCTGCCCGTCGGGCTGACCAGCGCGAACAGCGTGCGGATGCCGGTGAGGCGGGTGGTCGGGTCCGCCTGCGCCCGCCGGTAGAGGTTCCCCCGGCCGCCGACCGCCTCCTCCTCGAAGTCGATCGCCAGGGCGATGCCGCCGTCCAGCTCCTCGCGGCTGGTGTCCGCGACGCGGGCCGGGTCGACGCAGGCGTGCAGCGCGGGCGCGCGGCTGGCCAGGTGCGCGAGCGGGTCGGTGACCGCCCGCGGCGCCTTCACCTTGACGGTCGAGTTGCCGGGGTCAGGGGGTTCCATGGGCGGCGGCTCCCTTCGCTGTAGCGGGCCCTGCCCCGAGGAGGACGGCGGTGACCGCGCTCTGGCCCGCCTTCCCGGCCGCGAAGGCGTAGACGGCGCCGAACGCGCCGCCGAGGGCCGGGACCGCTACGAGCGCGACGGTGACGGTGACCAGCAGCGCGGCGACCGGGCCCGCGGTGCTCACGACCAGGCTGGAGAAGTCGAGGTTCTCGAGGGCGTAGCCGAGGATCTCCGGCGCCAGGAGCACCGGCAGGCACAGCGCCAGGTAGGCGGTGGGCAGGACGTAGCCCGGCAGGGAGCCGGTCAGCGACCACGCAGGCCGCCGCCGACGCCAGCAGCCGCCACGACCAGCGGGCCACGCCACGGCGGATCTCGGCCGCACGTCCGCGCCTGAGCAGCAGGGCCACGCTCGGCTGGTAGACACGGAGCAGGTAGTCGAGGGCCGCGTGGGCGACGTTGAAGATCGAGATGGCGACGTACAGGTAGGCGCTCTCGCGTTCGAGCCCGTGCCAGGCGAGCACGACGAACAGCGCGCTGGTGGTGACGGTGACGAGGATGATGTTGAACCCCATGAAGAACGCCGTCCCCGCGGCGTGGCGGACGAGCCGCCGCCGCGCGAGCAGGCGGGCACCGAGGCGGGCATGGGTCGCGAGCGCGACCGTGTGGGCGAGGTCGAGCGCGGCGGTCCCGGCGAGCAGGACCAGCCCGAACCCGAGCGGGGTCAGCCCCGCCCAGGCGGCCAGCGCGACCGCGGCCACGTTGAGCGCGCCCGCGGTCAGGTAGTTGGCCGTGTCGACCAGCGGCCGGCCGAGTGCCCGCTGGTAGCCGACGAGCGCCTGGTTCATGCCCTGCGCGACGTTCAGCAGCGCGAGGACGGCGCTCAGCGTGGCGACCGGCGAGTCGCTCACGAGCGCCAGCAGCACGAACCCGACCGCGGCGGGGAGCGCCAGCGCGACCCCGAAGGTGATCAGCGCGCCGAGCACGTACGGCCGGCCGGCGCGGGTGCGCGGCAGCAGCAGCAGGGCGGCCTTCTCCAACCCCCAGCTCAGCATCGGGTTGAGGAACAGCCAGGTGCCGAACAGGGAGGCGTAGGGGCCGAACCGGTCCGGCCCCCACACCGCCAGCAGCGCCACGGGCAGCAGCGCCGTCGTGCCGCGGTAGGCGAGGCGGCCGGCGAGCAGCGCGAGCAGGATCCTGCGCGGGACGGCGCCCGTGCCCCACCCGCGGCCCAGCCGCCTGCGCTCGCGCCGGTCGCTCATCTCGCCCTGGTCGCCTCGGTGCCGCCGGCGGGGGCGCGAGCGGGCGCGAGGACGGCGCGCAGGCGCCGGAACGGCCTGGCCGCGGCGCGGGCGGGGAGGAAGAGCACCAGCGACGCGAGCAGCGTGTGGACGGCGATGAACCCGTACGCCTGGTACTTCGTGGGCGCGTGCCCGATGAAGACCTTCATGTGCGACGCCCACGTCCACACCTCGGGGATGGACGTCCAGCGCGGGTCGGTGTGGGGGTTGACGAGGAGGAACGCGAGGTCCTCCAGCCCGGACAGCATCAGCAGCAGCATCCCGAACGCGAGCCGCATGGTCTGGCCGGGGGCGCCGCCGCCGAGCCGGAACGCCCCGGCCAGCGACAGGATGACGAGCGGCGTCGCCGTCAGCACGTGGTAGTACAGCTCGGGGAAGGTGGCGTCGCTGCCCGAGTAGAAGAAGATGCGCGGCACGAAGAAGCAGAAGAACACCAGGAAGGCGGCCGGGATCGCGACCAGGTGAAGGCGCAGCCGCCGCAACGGCTCGACCTCGCAGGCCGCGATCGCGAGCGTCGCCAGGACGAACGGCAGCAGCTTCAGCAGCAGCATGCCGGCGGAGCTGACCTCGCGGTCGTGCGGCATACCCCACCAGATCGCGGCGGCGCTGACCGCCGCGGCGGCGAGGCAGCCGAGTGCCAAGCGGTTGTCCTCAGCGAGACGCACGCAGGCCTCCCGCGACCGCCGCGGGCTCGCGCTCGAACCGCACCGCCCGGGCGAGGTCGAGCACGCCCTCGATCTCCTCGTAGGCGGCTCCGCTGGCGACCACGAAGCCGGCCCGGTGGGCGTTCTGCGTGTACGGCCGCACCCGGTCGCCGGGTGCGACGAGCAGCTCGAGCTGCTCGACGTTCGGGTGAGCCTGGAGCTCGTCCAGGCCCTCGATGCGGGCGAGCACGCCCTCCTCCGCCTGGCTCGGCAGGCCGAGCATCCACAGCAGGGCCTTCCGCGAACGCGACGGCGCCAGCTCGAACGGCTCCCCGAGCGCGATCTGGACGGTGGCGCGGACCGTGTCGACCCCGAACGCGCGCTTCATCAGCCGCGGGTAGCCGTTGCCGCCGAGCCTCGCTCCGACCTCGACGAAGTGGACCTCGCCCTGGGGCGTGACGACGACGTCGAAGTTGACCGGGCCGTCGTCGACCCGCATCGCGCGGCACAGCGCGCCGATCATCCTGGTGAAGCGGGCGTGCATGCCGTCGCCGATCCGCGCGGGGATGAGGTGGCCCTGGGTGACCATGAACGGCAGCTCGGTCATGACCTTCTCGGTGACCGGCAGGAAGTGCACCTGCCCGCGGCGGATGAACACCTCCACCGCGTAGTGGCGTCCGTGCACGCACTGCTCGACGATGATCTGCCCGTCGAAGGAGAACTCCTTGGCGTACGCGATCGCCACCGCCAAGTCGCGCGGGTCCCGGACGAAGGTGATGCCCTTGCCGCCGGAGCCGTCGGCGGGCTTGACCACCACCGGGAAGCGGAACGACCGGGCCGCGGCGAGCAGCTCCCCGGGGTCCTGGCTCTGCGCGAAGGGGTAGTGCGGGTAGCCGAGCGCCCGCACGATCTCGAGGAAGTGGCCCTTGTCCATCGAGGCCCGCGTCGCCTCGAGTGAGGGCTGGGGCACCAGCCCGTGGCGGCGGGTCAGCGCGTACTGGGTCGCCAGCGAGGCGTCGCTGGCGACGGCGAGGACGCCGGCGACGGGCCGGCCAGCCAGCACCCGGTCGACCGCCTCGGTGTCGCGGGTCGAGACCGCGTGGAACTCGTCGCACAGCGCGGCGGCCGGCGCGTCGGGCCGGCGGTCGACGCCGATGATCCGCAGGCCCCTGCGCCGGGCCTCGGCGTACACGGGGAGCTGGTCGGTCCCGGCGCCGAGGACGAGGATGGTCCGCCGGCCGGTCACGCGCGGTCGGCCTCCCGCGCTGGGCGCGCCGCCGGCACGGCAGCGGCGCGGGGCGCCGCCGCGACGAGGCGGCGCGGTGCCCCGCGACCGCCCAGCTCGTGCTCGTATAGGTGGTCCTCCGGCGCGACGGGCAGGTTGGCCTCGCGCACGTAGAACTGTCGCGGCCGCCGGTGCTCGGCGAGCAGGCGCTGCACGTAGCGGGCGAGGACCGCCAGGATCGCGAAGGTGGCCATCGCGCTGGCCTGCGACGCGATCCCGAGGCCGGTGGCGTGGGCGACGCCGGCCACCGCCAGGGCGATGGTCAGCCCCGCCGCCGCCGCGCCGGCGAGCGCGACCAGGTACAACCAGGCGAGCGGCACCAGCGAGTAGCCGAAGAACAACTCGAAGCTGTGGCCGACGAGCAGGCCGAGGCCCCACTTGGAGCGGCCGCCGCGGCGCGGGTGGTGCTCGGTGGGGACCATCGTGGTACGCGCGCCGACCAGCGGCAGCGTCGCGATGAAGTAGGGGTGCCCCATGCGCAGCGCGACGACCTTCTTGGCGACCGAGGCACGCAGCGCCCGGAACGCCGAGGCGCCCTGGAGCAGCTCGATGCCGAGGACCCGACGCGCGAACCACTGCTGGGCGGAGGAGCCGGCCCGCCGGAACCATCGGTCCTGCCGGCCGACCCGCAGGGCGAACACCGCGTCGTAGCCCTCCGCGGCCTTGGCGAGCAGCTTGTGCGCCTCCGCGGGCGGGGACTGCAGGTCGGCGTCGAACTGGACGATCCACTGCTTGCTCGCGTACTTGAAGGCGGCCGAGAAGGCGGCCTCGAGTCCGAAGTTCCGCGTGAAGGAGATGTACTTCACCAGCGGGTCGGCCGCGGCCAGCTCGCGGATCCGGTCGAGGGTGCCGTCCACCGAGCCGTCGTCGACGAACAGCAGCTCGACGTCGCCGTAGCGGCGCATCTCCTGGCTGACCTGCTGGTACACGGCGGCGACCTGCGGCTCCTCGTTGTAGCAGGGGATCACCGCCGTGACGCTGCCGACCGGCGCCCGCGCCACCACGGGCGCGCCGGGGTCTCCGTCCAGGTGTCCTCGACCGGCCTTCACGTCCGGGAATCTGCGGCACGGTCCTCGCAATTCGCTTACAGTTCGCTCATAGTCGAAGCCCGGCGGATCTTCCTTGCCGGGCATGATCGGCCACGCGCCAGCCGTCAGAACGTCGACGGGGGTGAACGGTGCAGTTCCGCCTGCTCGGCTCGGTCGAGGCATGGCACGACGGGCGGCGGGTCCCTCTCGGTCCGCGCAAGCAGCGCTTCGTGCTGGCCGTGCTCGCCCTCGAGGCCAACCGGCTGGTGCCGGTCGACCGGCTGGTCGAGCTGGCCTGGCCCGATTCCCCGCCGCGAAGCGCCCGCCACGCGATCCAGGTGTGCGTCTCCCGCCTCCGGGCGGTCCTGGCGCAGGCGGCGCAGGAGGCGCAGGCGGCGCAGGCGGCGGTGCTGGCGACCGAAGGGTCGGGGTACGTGCTGCGCACCGACCCGATGCGGGTGGACGCGCACCGGTTCCGGAGCCTGGTGGCACAGGCTCGGGACGCCGGCACCGACGAGCAGGCCGCCGCGGTGTTCCGTGAGGCGCTGGGGCTGTGGCGTGGGCCGCCGCTGGCCGGCACGGCACCAGAGGAGGTACGAGCCCGGCTCTGCCGGGGGCTGGACGAGGCACGGCTCGTGGCGGTCGAGGACTGGATCGACGCCGAGCTGCGGCTGGGCCACCACCGAGCGCTGCTGGACCAGCTGGCGGAGCTGTCCGCCTCCAACCCGCTGCGTGAACGGCTGATCGGGCAGTTCATGCTGGCGCTGCACCGCAGCGGGCGTACGGCGGACGCCCTGGAGGTGAGCCGGCACACCCGCTCGCGGCTGGTGGACGAGCTTGGCCTGGACCCCGGACCGCAGCTCCAGCGCCTGGAGTCCGCCATCCTGCGCCGCGACCCTACGCTCGACCCAACGGGGCAGGAGCCGGCCCTCGCGAGGAGGCGCCCCACCCCGCCGGCCAGCCCGGCGCAGCTGCCCGCCGACGTGGCCAGCTTCGTGGGCCGCGGCGAAGACCTGCACTGGCTCGACCTGATGCTGGCCACCAGGGAGTGGCGCCCGTCGAACGCGGCCGCGGTCCCGGTGATCAGCGGGACCGCCGGCGTGGGCAAGACGGCGCTCGCGGTGCACTGGGCGCACCAGATCCGCGACCGGTTCCCCGACGGCCAGCTCTACGTGAACCTGCGCGGCCACGCCACCAGCCCGGCGCTGCGACCGGCGCAGGCGCTCGCGCGGTTCCTGCGCGCCCTGCGCGTCCCGCCGGAGGAGATCCCGGCGGAGGAGGACGAGCAGGCGGCCATGTACCGGTCGCTGCTGGCCAGCAGGCGGATGCTGGTGGTGCTGGACGATGCCCTCGACGCCGCCCAGGCGCAGCCGCTCCTGCCAGGCGGTCCGGGTTGCATGGTGCTGGTGACCAGCCGCGCCCCCCTGGCCGACCTCGAGGAGGCCAGCCCGCTGGTGCTGGACGTGCTGCCGGTCGACGACGCGGTCAGCCTGCTGGCCCGGTTCGCCGACGCGGGCCGCGTCGAGCAGGAGCCGGCGGCGGCCAACCGGATCGTGCGCCAGTGCGGGCTGCTGCCGTTGGCGGTGCGGATCGCCGGGGCCAGGCTGCGCGCGCGACCCGCGTGGCCGCTCGCGCGCATGGCCGCCCGCCTGGACGACGAGCACCGCCGCCTGGACGAGCTGGCCATCGGCGACCTGGCGGTGCGGTCCAGCTTCCTGCTGACCTACCGTGCGCTGGCCCCCGAGGATGCACGGACGTTCCGCCAGCTCGGCCTGCTCGACGGCCCGGACGTCACCGCGGGGGTGGTCGCGGCGCTGACCGGGCGCGACGCGGCCGCCACGGAGGCGAGCCTGGAACGGCTGGCGGATGCCCAGTTGCTGGAGACCACGACGCCGGGCCGCTACCGCTTCCACGACCTGGTGCGGCTGTTCGCCCGCGAGCAGGTCGAGGAGGGCGCCGACGAGGCCGCCGGGCAGGCGGCGCTGGCGCGCGCGCTCCGCTGGTACCTCGCCGGCGCGGAGTGCGCCGACGAGCTCCTCAAGCCCACCGGCCTACGCAGCCCCGGCGGACCACACCGCGAGGCGATCGCGTTCGCGGACCGGGAGGAGGCGCTCGGCTGGCTGGAGGCCGAGCGGCCCAACCTGGTGGCCGCCGCCCAGCAGGCCGCCGCGCACGCACCGGCACCCCCCGCCGAGGTCGCCTGGCAGCTCAGCAACGCTCTGTGGCGCTTCTTCGACCTGCGCAAGCACTGGGCGGACTGGCACGCGACGTGCCAGGCGGCCCTCCAGGCGGCCCAGCGGGTCGGCAACCGGGACGCGGCGGGACGCGCGCTCAACAACCTCGGCGTCATCCACGGCCAGCAGCGGCGCTACCAGGAGGCGATCGCCTGCCTCGAGCAGAGCCTGACCCTGTGCAGGCAGGCTCGCGACCGCCACAGCGAGGGCAGGGTCCTCAACAACCTCGGCAGCGTCTACCGGGAACAGCGGCGCCACCAGGAGGCGATCGCCTGCTTCGAGCAGAGCCTGCGGATCCGCCGCGAGCTCGGCGACCGCCACGGCGAGAGCATCGCCGTCAACAACCTCGGCAGCGTCTACCAGGAGCAGCAGCGCTACGGCGAGGCGATCGGCTGCTACGAGCGGGACCTCGCCCTCTGCCGCCAGGTCGGCGACCGCCGCGGTGAAGGCCAGACGCTCAACAGCATCGGCGACGTCCACCGTGCCCAGGGCAGCCAACGGGACGCGATCGGCAGCTACGAGCAGGCCTTGGCGATCTCCCGGGAGGTCGGCGACCGCTACGAGGAAGCCCAGGCGCTCCGCGGCCTCGGCCACGTGGCGGCGGCGGTACAGGGCGCCCAGGCCGCCCACGCCCACTGGACGATGGCGCTCGGCATCCTCGAAGGCCTCGGGGCACCGCAAGCCGAAGAGGTCCGCGCCCTGCTCGAAGAGCGCGACCACCCGTCGTAGCTCACGCACCGAATCGGGACGGGAGGCCCCGGCGAGCTCGCCGGGGCCTCCCTGAAGCTGGCTCAGTAGCCGGTCCCGAAGGCCGTACGCGGCACCGTGGCGAGCACCTGCTGCTGGTAGTAGACCCGCTGGCCGTTGTCGCCGGTGACGGCGGACGGGTAGTGGGTGGAGACCATCAGCGCGTAGACGTTGCCGCCCGAGATCGCCAGGCCGAAATAGTCGCCGACGAACGCGTTGGCCGTGCAGGGGTCGCTGTGGGCCGCGCAGGCCATCTGGTCGATCCCGCCGATGGTCTGCCCGGGCTGCTCGGGGTCCCAGGTGAACGCCGAGATGCGGGCGTTGCCCCCGACCCGGACGGCACCGGCGCCGCTGTCCTTGTAGGCCTGCAGCGAGGTGTCGATGCAGAAGTTGGTGCGGCCCACGTGCTCCGGAAGCACGCTCGGGTCGGCCGGGCAGGCGGCGCGCCGGTCGTAGAAGCCCACCGCGACCGCGCCGCCCGGCCCAGCCGCCACCGACGGCTGGAACTGGTCGGTCTGGTCGGTCTGGTCGGCGTTGTCGTTGACCACCACCGGCGTCGACCAGGTCGCCCCGCCGTCGGTGGACTGGGTGAGCTTCACGTCGAACTGGCGGCCGTCCCAGTCCTCATAGGCCAGGTACAGGTGGCCCGGGTAGGTGGGGCTTGCCGCGAAAGTCTCGGTGATCCCGTCCCGGAAGGTCGTGTTGGGCAGGCAGCAGCCCGGCAGCAACCCGACCGTGGTCACCGGAACGAACTGGGACCAGGTGCGGCCGTCGTCCGTTGAGCGGGTGACGTAGATCACCGAGCTCTTGCCGCTGGGCGGGAACGACACCACGGCGGCGTAGACGTTCCCGGCCGCGTCGACCGAGGGGTAGACGTAGGTGACGGCCGGGCCGGTCTGCGCGGGCGCGCTGAGGGTGACCGCCTTCGAGAAGGTCTGGCCGCGGTCGCGGGAGATGGCGATGCGGACCTCGATCGCGGAGCCGTTGAACACCGCCCAGGCTGCGTACACGTGGTCCTGGTAGCGGTTGCCGGGAATGTGGTTGACCGCGACCCACTGCTTGTCCTCCACGCGGCCGAAGGTCTTCGACGACTGGTTGGGGACGTGATCCAGGTACGCACCGCCGTTGCCCTTGACCCAGGTGCGGCCGAGGTCGTCGCTGTAGACGATGCCGATGGCCGCGTCGGGGCTGAGGTGGTTGACCCACCACGGATTGAACGGCAGGGTCACCTGGTAGGCCCGGCCCTTGGTGTCGAAGTCGACGTTGGGATCGGTGTCGTTCATCCAGCTCGGCGGCATGGCCTGGGTGCCGGTGGAGACGCACTCGTACCCCTGGACGATGTTGTTGCCCGCCGGCGTGCCGCCGGGGATGCTGTAGGAGCCGAGGTGGAAGTCGTAGAAGGTGCTGAACTGCTCGAAGAACACCTTGGACGTGCCTACCAGGTCCTCGGTGCCAGGCTTGACCGCGATCCACGACTCGGAACGGTTGGCGTTGTAATCACCCAGCCGGCAGGTTCCTGGGTCTGGGGCCGTCTGCCCCGGCGGGACCGGATAGCCGCCGGCGCGGAAGGGCGAGCTCGCCACCTGGTTGGTGAACGGGACGCTCGAGCTCCACGATGCCGCCGACACCGCGCTGGGGACCAGGACCATTGCGAGCACGGCGAGTGCCGCCGCCACCCTTTTCATGGGCGCCGCCTCCCTCGCCCCCGTCCAAGCCCTCTGTAGCACAGCCGCCGGCCGCTGCCTAGACGCCAATAGCGGCTCACCGCGTTGTCCACAGACCGGTTGACTTCCATTGACCCGGCGGGAGTCGGGCCCGAGCATCCAGCGCTGGCAACGACATCGACGCGCTGATCCTGCGGCCGACGCTGAGGAGACGAAGCCACTGATGGGCAACTTCGATGACGCCTGGATCCCTGGGTACCTGGCCCGGATCGAAGGCATCGTCGCCGAGCACGGCTGGGCGGTTACGAGTCGAGCTGCTGGCCGTCGACGACTCGGAGGGCGAGCGGGCGCCGCTATGCGTGGCCAACCTGCTGTACGGGCCGAGTCCAGCCAGACCGCCGGAGGCCCGTCTAGTGATGGCTGTTGGACTGACACCGGGACTGACACAATGCGCCGTCGGAACCATCACAGCACGAGCAGAGGTCGGATCCGTGGAGATCCGGCGTCTGTTCGGTCCTGCGGTTGGCTGACAACAGAACGGCGTTACGAGCTGCCACGAGACGATCATTCAGTCATCTCGCAGTAAGCGTCGGGAGCGATGCAGAAACTAAGGAATCGCTGCCGATACCGAGGCGAATGCCTTCCTGGACAGACCTGTGATCGTCAGCCTTCGCCCTCGATGGCTGTGGCCAACCCTGGCTCCATCGCCATGAGCACCGCGCGTGCTAGGCGAGCTCGCTCGCCGCGCACGTAGTCGTCAGGCACCTCGACTTGTTCTCCGCGTTCGTCGGCTTGTCGCTCCTTCTCCCACTCCGCGATCGCCTGGGTGAAGAGGCCCCAGCACACTGGCAGGGCGTATCCGTCCTCGAACGTCTTGAGAGTGCCCTCACCCAGCTTCTTGGCGATGACGACGTCCTCGTAGGGCTTGAAAGCCTCGTTGAGGCGCCATTCCGCCCGGGTGATGGCGAGCGGGTCGGACGGGTCCTTGTGCTCGAGATCGCACTCGCCGACGATCTGCTCGTCCCACGGGGGTGTTTGGTTGTCCCATCCGGATCGTGGGATCCAGTCGATTTTGATGTCTGGCGCTCCGCCAAGGTTCTCGGAGGTGCGGCCCTTGGCTGTTGAGGGCTCGGCAACTTCGACTTTGCCCTTGGCGATCAGGAAGAGCGGCAGGGAGGGGT